>ERZ772921.469-NODE-469-length-24752-cov-9.941288_pt1 | contig 24752 bp, 29 predicted proteins | sample MGYA00512117_ERZ772921 | MGnify/ENA primary metagenome ERZ772921 (study PRJEB29015, sample SAMEA2737944) | human oral metagenome | biome: human oral; feature: human-associated habitat; material: dental | place: China | collected 2150 ...
AAAGGTCGTACGTCGATTTACCGGCGTCGCCCTGTTCGCCTTTCTGCTTAGCCAGGAAGTCGGACATGCTGCCCTCGTTGCCTGCCTCTTTCCAAAGGTCGTACGTCGATTTACCGGCGTCGCCCTGTTCGCCTTTCTGCTTAGCCAGATAGTCAGCCACGCTACCCGTGTTGCCCTGCTCTACCCAAAGCTCGTAGGCACTTTTGCCTGCCTTTCCCGGTTCGCCTTTCAGCTTAGCCAGAAAGTCGGCCACGCTGCCTTCGTTGCCCTGCTCTTTCCAAAGCTCATAGGCCGATTTGCCATCCTGCCCGAGCCGCTGGTCGAGCGCTACTGTTACGTTAAACTCTTTTCCTTCCATGTCTTACGTTGTTTAATTGTCTACTACTTCAATACCTGTGTTCACTTCGCCCGAGGCGATGTCATAGAATCCATCCGGGAAGGCGGCATCATAGATGCGCGTCCGGAAACGTGCAAAGAGGGGGCCCTCGGTGAATCGGGGGTTGTCGAGGCCTACGACCACCTGCCCATTATCCACCTTCAGACCCGGTGGGAACGCTTCGCCGAGCTTTCGCCCGACGACGATACGCCGCGACCGCGACGTGTAAAACTCAAATTGCAGATCGCACTTCGTTGGATCGACGGGGTTGCCCATTCGGTCCGTAATGTCGATGCGAAACTTTGCATCCGATTGCTTTTGCAAATACTGTCTGTCCATACTTCGTATAATCGTTAATGGTTCGTTGTCTATACTTCCGGCCGCGTCCACGCATAGGGGCGGCGCTGAGTGAGGTAGTTCGGATCGGCCATATAGCGGTAGGCCTCGCGCTCGAATCGGATAGCCCGGTAGGCAGTGAGAGCATCACGGAGACGCAGCATTCCCCATAGCCATTCCAGCATATAGATGAGGTAGAATCCGAGGAAACCCGTTTCGCGCATCTGCGCCGTGTGGATGGCCTCATGCCGCAGGACGGCTTCGGATAGCGGCCGATACTCCCGCCGAGCGAATACGACGCCCAGCAGATTGATGGCCGTAAAGCCACGGAAAGGCACGAGGCCGTTGTAGATCACTTTCATGCCTTAAGCCTTCTTTTCAGACGTACCACTCGCGGGTCGGAACGCACTGGCCACCTCGTCCACGATAGCGGCAAACGCGGCCTTCTTTTCCGCCTCTGTCAGGTTGCTCCCTTTATCGAGGTAAAAGCTGATCCGCCCATCCAGAAAGGCCGAGACACTGCCGAGGTTCCGATCCTCACGTTCGATCGAGGCGTTCAATTCCATCGTTCGTCCGCCTTCTTCCGTGATGTTGTACCGGATCGACAGCGTGCCCGCCTCGTCGATCTTTGTCACGCCCTGTCTGATAATTCGTTGCAGTTCCATGTCTATTATTCCCCTTTCACATCCACGGCCGCCGCTTTGACATCGCGGATAACTGAGTGAATAAATTGCCCGGTGAGGGTCTGAATAAGCTGTGCGAACTCATCGTCAGAAAACTCCGTTTCCACCCCTTCGGGAGCGTTGTAAACCTTGCGCGCCAGCGTGTCGAGTTCGAGCGTTAACGAACGCCCGTAGATGGCATTGCCGAACGCCCGCCGCTGGTCGAGCACCTCGAAGCGCCCGGGCTCTACTTCCAATTTGATTCTGCTGAAATCGATTCTTTTCATATTGTCTATTGTTTGATTGTTCGTTTGTGTCATTCATAGCCAAACAGCCCAGTGTATTCGTCTATCACTACACTACGGAAGGCATGGTTGCCGGGCTTTGCTGCTATGTGGTTTTTGTGTGGGAGTGGTTTCACTTTGAGTTGCACGTAGGAATGCCAATCCGGATCACCGTCAATATGGTCAAACGTCACCGAGAATGAAAGCGCTTGGTTTGCGTGTATGTCTGTTATACAGGATATAGGCGTGCCACTTCCCCCAATGATTACACTCAGACCTGAACCGGCAACCGTTGTTTGCTCATTGTACCTCGCTTTGGCTTCAAAAGATCCATCGGGCCGAATACAAACACCCTTATTGCTGAGATAGCCGTTGGAAATAAGATTGTTCTCGGAAATGTAGAAGTTCCCTATACCCGCCGCCTTCTTTACCACCAGCGCATCGGTGTCGATCAAACTCGTTTTGATATACCCGCCTTCAATCACCGTCTGGTCGTTGATGCGGGCGTAATACATATCGAAATAATCGTTCTTCCCATGCTTTGTGGAGATCATATGGCTGTTCGTATTGATTTGGCCTTGCAGACTGTCCTTGGTGTCTTTGAGTGCCTGATTGGTTTTGCTCAGCGCGTTTTGTAGGCCGTTGAACGTAGCATTGCCGTAGAAATTGAGATTCTTCGATATGAGATCGATCGCCGAGGGGCTTTGGGTGATGTACGAGGCGATCGTGTCCCCGTTGGCCAGCTGCGCGGAGGCGTAGAGCGCATTACCTTGTGCGGTGGTTATAAAGCCCGCCGTTTGCAGTCGGTAGATCTTATCCTCGGACGTTGTTTGCCGATTCAGCAGGCTGTTCACCTGATTTTGCGACCACGTTTGCAGCGCCGCGAGCTGATCCTTTGTTCCCCCGGCCGTGACATTGATACGCCCCACCTCACCGCGGATCTGATCGGCAAAGACCTTGAACTCCGAACGGGTCTCATAGATCGAGAGATCCGGTTTGTCCGTCAGGTTGCTGTATCCCACGGAGCCCGATTCGATGCGGATATTCCCACCGATCACCCCCTCGGCCACGTTGAAATACGTCCGGCCGTCGGGGCTGATGATGTTGCGGATGCGCATTTGCCCGGGCAGGATTTCCGTGTAGCCATAGGCCGTGGCAAAGCTGCGTTCCCCACCCGATTCAGACGAAAGCAGCCCCACGAGGAAGTAATAAAAGCCATCGCCCGGGTCATACTTGTATGTCTCTTGCAACAGGAACTCGCCCGACGTGCCCCCTTTGGCACATTTGGCCACGAGGTAAAAGGCCGACTTTTCACCCCCGAGGAAGGGCGAGGTGTAGCCCGCCACATCCCAATACTTGTAATCCGTCGCTTTGTGTGCTGATGAGGTCTTATTGATGCCCATCGTCATATGCTTCAGGATGGCTGCCGGGGCCGTGAACACCTTCGTCTCATTATTCATCTCGAACAGCGGGATGATTTCGCGCTGCGTCTCCGTCCGGTTGTCGACGAACATGAATTGCTGATACTCGTTGCCCACCAATACGGACATCGTGCGCACCCAGATGGGATTGACGCCGGCCGAAAAATTGTCCAGCGCCTTTTCCAGCATATCCTGCGCCTCTTTGGCATGCTCATAGGTGCGCGCCGTCTCGTGGCGCAGCTGCCGGAAGCCCTCTTCCGTTGTTACCTCGTTGCGATCGATCTTACCCAGCTGCCCCGACACGCTGCCCGGCGATGCCACATTCGAGAGCTCGAACTGGGGGCGGCGCGGGGTGTTCACCGGCGTGCGTACCCCAGTGATGCGGATCAGCAGGCCGTCCGTGGGGGCGTACTTATCTGACTCGAGCAACACGAATCCACCTTTGACGATGCGGCTGCCGATCTCTATCCAGTGACGGTCGGCATACAGCTCATCCAGCTCGGCGGAAAAGGTGTATCGCTCTACTTCGTTTTCATATTTCACCCGTACGGCCTCCCGGAACATCTCCCACGAAGCGCCCGTCCGTGTGGCGTTGTCGCACACATAAGCGTCGGGCAGCGAGCAACCGAATACGGCGTAGGTGTCACCTACCTTTGGGATGTAGACCGTGCCGCCCGGCATGGCGATGCCGTCGTACGTAGTTTGCACGAGCTCGAAGCGGCGCTCGTCGTGCTTATATTTCAGATCGAACTCTCGACCAGTGAGGTTGCCGCTTTGGAAAATGACTTTCATCGTCTGCCCCGCGATCAGCGCCTTATTGTAGTCAAGCGCCTCGGGGATGGAACTGTCGATGATGTCGTAATTCACATGGCCGTCTTTGCCGGTCACTGTCTCGACGGCCGAGACCGTGCCCACGCGTTTGGGGTAGATCTGCGACAGGTCGATACTATCCTCGACGAAGGTTAGGAGCGGCCGGTCGGCGCGGGTGATCTCCGTGCCTGTCGCATCCGTTTTGTAGCTGCGCGCCGCGGAGGCATTGAAACCCGCTTCGTCGGCAAACTTCGTCCCATCGAAGGCGATCATTTGCGACTTTGGAAGCAGCAATTCCACACTGCCATAGGTCGAGGCATCGATATTCTTCCGCCCGCCCTGTACAAGCAGGATTTCGCAGGGCTTCTTTGCCCCGAAATTGTCACGCGACACGCCCGGCTTCAGCCCGCAATCTCGCCCGTAACGCAGGCGCAGCGGGTTGGCCTTGTTGTATTCCACGCGGCGCAGGTAGATGGCTTTGCCCCGGATCTCCCATTCCGTTTTGAACTCATCGGCCAGCATTTGCAGGGCATCGGCGCAGGAGGTGTGGCTGTATGAAAGCGTCTTTTCCGTCGCCTCAATGCAGCCGCCCACCGTCCAGCCGCTATCCCTGCGATTAAGTGCCTTCACGATCAGCTCCAAGTGTGCCCGCGGTTTGGCCGTGTAGGCAAACTTTAGCAGGTTTTGAATCGTCGTGTCGCGCACTTTGTACTTACGCAGGGCAGCCTCTGGGCCTTCCATCGTCACGGTGTATTCGAAGTTGCGGTCGCCGTGGCAGATGAATTTTTGCGCACTTTCCAACCGATAGCGTGTACCCCGGAAATCGGTGTAGGCCCCTTCCGGGATCTCCACGTATTCAGGCAGGGAATAGTAGAGCGTCAGCAGCTTAGTCTGATGGATCCGATCCTCAGCATAGCTGCTATCGTCCGGCTCCACATCGAGGATCAGCACATCCTTTTTATCGTAGATTTTCATCGGATCACCGTCAAATTCAGTTCAAACTCATACAGGATGAAACCGGACCGGAGGGCGATGAGCCGCGTGCCCGTACATTCGCGATAAAACACGGGGTAATCCTTTCCCCGGTAGTTCAATGTGTGCTCGCCCGGCGCCGTGAGTCGGCCGAACAGGGCGTCTCGGCAGCTCCACATGGCCGCCGTTGAAACGGCTTTTAAGCAGCATTTCAACGCTATTTCTTTGGCATTGAAACGCACGATGCCAGTGTCGTAGATGCGGCCGTCGCGGGTGGCGATCTCCCGGGTGAGATTCTGTTTTACCTCAGCCGGGCGCAGTAGGCTGTCGCGCCCTTTTTGAACGAACACACCGAAATCGGCCAGATTGATGCCGTCGAGGGTGTAGGCCGAACGGATGACGTGCGTGCCCGGCGATTGCCAGACGGCCGCGTCAGTGCGCTCGGGTTCGTCGAGCTCGAACAGCGGGCGGAATGATTGCAGCGGCCCGTAATCGCGCAGCTCGTCGAAGTTGGTCAGGCGCAGGCGGAATGTTCGCCCGAGGGAGGGGAAAAGGATAGACCGATAGCCCGGCACGGCTAACGCCTCCACAAACCCGCGGACGTCGGCCTTGGGGCCGGAAGCCACGCAGTCAATGCCCACCGTAAGGGGTTGCAGTTTGGGCGCCTTCAGATCCACCTCGAGCCCGTCGTGTTCCGGCCAATCGTTGGCGGCCGGCTCTTTCATAGCCGGGTAGGTTAGCAGGTCGTTGTATCCGCCCCGTACCACCCACACGCCAAAGGCCGCCCGGGCGTCCGTTCCATCGATGTAGATATTCGTTTTCATTTCCGTCTTATCCGTTATGCTGTTCGCAGGATGACCCCGCGGGAATTGATTGTCTCCAGTTCGCGTTTCATACTGCCGATGCCGCTTTCGATCTGCTCGAGGCGTCGACAGTAGGCCGTATTGTCACGTATCTCTGTCAGTATGGCTACACCTATCACGAGGGTCTGATTGATCCCCCCTACGGACAGTTTGATGGCGTCTTGATAGATCAGCAGCGCCGTCAGCCGCCCCTCGATGGCCGTAGCCGTGTCCTGCGTAATGCTTTGGATGCCCTTCGTTGTGCCCGTGCGGCCGTCCTTCGCCTTATCATCTTTCTCGCCGAACTTGGTGTAGCCGCGCTCTTTCGCGCGCTTTTTGACCTTATTCAGCAGCTCGATGTATCGGTCGTCGCGCTTGGTCATCTCTTCCATCAGCTTATCGAAGTCATCGAGTACATCCTGATCGCCGCCGGGCTTCAGCGATTCGACAAGGTTCTTTTTGAAATCCTCGAACACGTCCGAAAAGATGGCCGAATACAGCAACTGCGTGATAAAGTTTTCAAGCGAGTCGGACGCCGTGGCAAACATGGCCTTACTGGCATCCTCGCCCGCCTTCCATGCCCCCACGATGGCGTTGCGCAGGTTGTTACCAATGTCGCCGGCAAGGCTCGTGGCGATCTCGCCGAGGCTTTCCTCCGCCTTTTTGACGGCATCCTGCCAATCGAGGGCGTTTTGAAGCAGCTGCTTCGTCTTATCGTCCACCTGATCGGTGTTGATCAGTGTTTTCGCCAGCTCTTTATTCAGGTTGCCCGCCTCGTCCACAAGCCCCGGGAAAACCTTCATCAGATCATCCGTGACCTTGTCTTTCTTCTTGCTGAATATGCCCGCAAGCAGTCCGCCGATCGTCCCCACCACGGCGCCGATGGCCGTACCGATGCCAGGGACGATCATCGAGCCCACGGCCGCGCCGGCCAGTGCTCCCGTGGCCGCCCCTTTGGCTACGTTGTTGCCGTCGACCACGTTGCGCAGGTCGACGTTGGCCTGCCCCTCATGCAGCTTGCCGATGGCATCGGAGTAACCATCCATTGCCTTATTCAGCGCTTTGAAGCTGTCTTTGATCTCGCCGGCGTAGTTGCGCACAAAGGCGCCCGACTTGCTTTGCAGGCGCAATTGCTCATTCAGCGACAGGGCATATTCATGGGCAAAGGCGATCGAGTTTTTGTAGAACTCTTTTTCCACGGCGCGGCGTTTTTCGGCCGCCGCGGTGATCATATTGATCAGCGTGGCTGTACCCGAGATGGCCGTGCTGATGGCGCCCACCTTGCCCCGTGTCGTATCCATGTCGCGGGAAAGCATCTCACTGGCGGCGGCGAGGCTCGAACCGATTGCCGCGAAGGCCTGACCCACGCTGCCGCTCAGTCCGCCCAGCGCTGCGGCCATCTGCCCGAAGGCGCCGAGCACCTCGGACAGCTTTTGCGTCGGGATACGCCCGAGTTCCTTATTCAGGGCTTCGAGTTCCTCGCGGGCAAGGGCTATTTCCTTCGCCAGCTTATCCGTCGGGGCGAGCTTGTACCGCTCTTCCATCAGCCGGATACGTTCCTTTTGCACCCGGCGCTCTTCCTCGAGTTGCTTTTTGCGACGATCCGCTTCCCAGCGATAGAAAGATTCCGCATTGGCCATCTGCTTACGGGTGATCTCAATGTCATAATTGAGCATCTCAGCGGTGTAGCTGTTTTTGGCCAGCGTGATCTCTTTCTCTTTGGCGACGGTGAGTTCGGCGATCAGTTTCTCATTGTTTTCCGCCATCCTGATCCGCTCTTTGTAGTAGTTTTCGATGTCATCCAGCTGCACGGCCAGCTCATCAGCAAAGCGCAAGCACCCTTCCTTGAATGCGCCGTTGACGGCTTCATCAATCTCAGCCGCAGACTTCTTATAAGACTTTTCGGCCAGATCGACGAGGTTTTTGAAGTAGGTCGTTTCTTCCTTCGAGAGGGTCGCATTTTTGCCATAGGCCTCTCGTTTGGCCTTCAGCATATCCTCCTCCTGCTGTTTGATGGCAGCCAGTTCCTTCTTCTTATTCAGTTCGGCCTGCTGGCGTTGTTTGTAGTAGCTGTCATTCAGCAGGTCGATCTGCTTTTGGGCGAACTCGAGTTGGTTATTCTCCCATTCCCGCTGATAGGCCTTTTGCAGTTTGAGCCGCTCCTGCTGTTCGCGAAGTGCCTTTTCTGCATCCTTATTCCCTCTTCCGGAGCCGGAACGCGCCGCCTTGTCTATAGCGCCCAGTTCCTTTTCCCGATCCGTGTCCAATTTGATCAGAGAGGCCTTCAGCTGGTTCACCTTGTCGATGTCTTCCAGACTGTTTGTCGTTAGTTTGTTTTGGCCCTCCTGTATGCGTAATTCCTCAGTAAGTTGCCGCTTCCGCTCGTCGTAAATCTCATTGACGACGGCCTTGTATTCGTTGGCTAATTGGATCCGCCTTTTGCCTTTGGCGCTTTCCATCTGCTCGCGCAGCTTTTCCGCTTTGGCCTCTTTTTCCGCTTCTTCCACCCGCCATTCGCTACGGTCACGCGACAGCTTTTCCCCAGCTACACCCAACTCAGCCGTTTTTTTGGCGGCTTCATGTATAGACGTGAGATAATCAGACACGCGCTCATTGGCACGATCTATTCCCCAGTAGAATTTTGAAAAACCTGCACTAAGCTCGTCAAAACCCTCCGTAAAGCCCGAGAAAATGATCTTGCTCAGCCCTTTGAACATATCCCCCAAAGCCAATAAGCGGTTGGCGAGATTCGACAAAATGGCTCCACACACATCGTTTACAGCCTTTATCGGATCACGGACGGCGTTATAGATCGTTTCGCCGAGCTTAATGAGCGATTCCCTAAGCTGCCCCATCACACCAGAAAGATAGCCAGAGGTACGGGCAAACTCCATCTGTCCCTCAACAGACGAGTTGAACCACATCACCAAGGATCGCAGGGCTACAACGATGGCATCGAGGAGAAAAACAATCCCAGAGGCTTTGAGGGCCCCAAAGGCTTTAGAGAGGGATCCCACTCCCGAGGCGGCTGTATTCAGTGGCCCAGGCAGCTTATTGATGGCATCGGCTTGCACACGAAAGCCCCGCGACACGAGATTGCTCCCCTCAGCCATCTTTTTTAGGACTTTGGAGGCCTCTATCTCTAATCGGTCGAGACTGTTCGTCACGCCGTCGACATCCTTATCCAGATTGCCCTGAAACTCGAATGTTACGTATATCGTTTTTTCGTCGGCCACGGCCTTTTCTCGTTAGTTGTTGGTGGGTTATGGGGGCGGAGGCTGTCCCGCCGTTTTAAGCCAGATTGAAAAACTTCTTGGCTTCGGCCTCAGAGGTGATTTCGCCCTCATCAGCCGGCTTCTTCTTTCCGTATTTGGGTTGGTCATTGATGGCCGCCAGCACAACGCTCCACGGCACTTTATACATCAGTTCGCGCCACGTCCAAACGCCTTGCGAGGCGATCTGGAACAGTGCGCCGAAAGGGCTATGGGGGCCTTCGTCCCTTAACTCCCCGTCGTTCCCCGGCTCAGATTCGGAGTCGTCACCTGTAGATGAGCAATCGATCTGATAATAGTCGTAAAATGGCCCGCGCCACTCAGCAGGACGATCACTTTGGCCAGCTCAGCCATCGTTTGAGCATCCATCCGTCGGCGTAGATAGGCCGCCACGGCACGATGAAACAGCGCACTCATCAGCCCCGAACGGATCAGTCCGAGGGCGATCAGCCGACTGGCACGGACGCCGTTTTTGGCCGCTGAGGTGAGCACCGCGGCGGCTTCGCCCGTTTCGAGCGTTTCGAGGTCGACGTGCATACGCACATACATCCGACTAATGCGCAGCAGTTGGGCGTAGACGGGGCGCCGAAAGCGCATCGGGAACACCTTTATCCCCAACATGCGCAGTGGGCGGGGCGCCGGCACCTTGACCAGCAGCCCCGTATCCAACAGCGCGTCGGCCACATCGATCTCGACCGCCCGCTTGTTTTCCGTCTCTTCCATTATGTCCAGCTGAATGGCTCGTAGGTGCCACTATCGTCTCCATCGGGATTCATGCAGCGCGCCGTGACTTCGATCTGCGCGATCTCCGTACGGGTCAGGTTCCACTGGAAGCGGGCGAGGATCTTTGCACGGGGGATGTCGAAGCCCACCTTGTAAGGCGTAAGCACACGGAGCGCCTTTTCCACTTCCACGTAGTCCTTCGGAGGGATGAACTTTTTCACGTTATGCTCCGTGCCAGACAGATCCTTGATTTTGCCATCCACCTCTTTGCCGCCAAACAGGGTTTGCAGCACTGCGTTATCCCATTCGAGAATGTTAAACGTGAGGTTCTTCAATCCCTTTTCCGAGATCACGGATTCCACCGGGGCATCCGGCTCTTCTTCGCAAAAGAACTCTTGTGTCTGATCCTGTTCGGTGGTAAAAGTGGCCGTGCCCTTCAGGGTGCGGGCCAGCTGCTTCATCTCTTCCGGCATCTTAGCGCCGCCGTCTGTCACGTCGCCGAACAGGATGGCGCTCAGTCCGACAGATCGGGTTTTCTTTCCTAATGCCATGTCTTTTCTTTAATTGTTAATGGTTGTTGGTTATAATAATTAGGGGATACCCCCGCGGCCTCTGATGTAGAGCCGCACGATGAGCCACGCGGCCATGCCGAGCACGAGGGCCAGGAAGGCGTATCCGCCGCCCATCAGCGCCCGGTGATACCACCGGAAGGGACGCTCCACGGTGACATACTCCGTACGTACACGGTCGGTCAGCTCGCGGATCGTGCGGTCGCGCAGGGCAATCACCCGGCGGAGGCTGTCTTCGTGGCAGTGCACATCGAGCAGGGCACCGCGATAGCCCGTATCGGTCAGGACGTCCGTCAGCGTCACGTTCGGCACGATGCGCGCGCCGGGCACGGCGATCAGCCGCGAGAGCGCCACCCTGCCCGACTGACATTCCAGATAGGCGCGGATCAGGGCCGAATCGGGTTCGATGACCACGAGCGTATCACGCACCGTCTCGGTCACTTCCCTTTGCGTCATCTCGCGCTCCGTGTACGGCATGCGCAACAGGCGGCAGCCAGTCGTCGCAAAGAGTGTGAGGGCAGCCACCGCCATAAGCCATAGGCGCCGAAAGAAGGCGCGCACACGGCCGGGAGAGAGGTCGGCCAGTGCGCGCAGCCTCGGAACGAACAAAAAAGTGAGGGGAAACACCTTAGCAGGGTTACTTATTCGTTTTTGTGGGGTCGGCCTTTGGGGCCTTTGCTTCCGTGGATGGTTCCGCCTTCGCGCCCTCGGAGGCGTCCACCGCCGTAGATTCTTCCGGCTTTGGCGCCCCTTCCGCGGGGTTCACCCACGGGGCCGGGCCACCCAGACGGACGTACCTGTCCGCGCCGCCGGTGTACATCAGTACCGTATCCCCCGGATAGCACGGAATGCCCGAAACGGTCACCGGTTTATCGGTTTCGTTTCCCACGATCAGCATGGAGGCCGGCTGAATACCCTGCGGGAAGGCGCGCAGCTCGGCCTTGGGGTCATTGGCAGTCACCGGTACGATGCAAGGATTGCAATCGTGACCGATGATGCCGTCCGCCGTAGGCCGGCGCAGCGCCGCGGCCGGGAAAGGTACCATGACCACATCCGGCCCGTCTAAACTGTCCGGGGCAACGAACGTGTACCGCCGCCCCGTGGTCTCATTTCTGTACATCGCCACTTCTACGCTTATTTAGCAGAAAGCAGTGCGCCGATGTATTTGCCCGTGATCGGCAGCGCCATGCCACGCATGTTAAAGCCGATGATGTCGCCGCGGTGTTGCGGGTCTTTGAGCGCGGAATACATGTCAAAATCACCCTGACAACGACCCACGGAATCCTCGTGGTAGGCCAGTGAGGCAGGCACATCGTCCGTGGTGGCCGCTGCGCCCCACGCCTTCTTCTCGTGCGTCGTATTCAGATAACCCGGGGTCAGCGAGCAACGTACGACGCGGAACGAAAACAGGCGATTCTCATTCCAGATGTTTTTGTACGCTTTGAGGTCTTGCAGCATCAAGTCCGAGGCATGCACGTGGTTCAACGCCAAAATGCGCTCATCCTCGGGCACCTCCAGCTCGTTGAATCGAAGTTCCATGTCGAGGATGTCCTCGAACCTCAGCATCTTATACCCTCGCTTGTTGGTTTCTGTCCCGCCGGCGATCGTCACGGGGGTCGTCGGGGTGTCTTTCTGCGGCGCCCAATTGAAGGCGGCCAGCGTGGTAAACTGCTTCAGCAGCGCCTTCTTGTGCCCCTCGATGACACTTTGACGTTTCTCCGATGATTCTTCTACCTCGATGGCATCGCGGTAAACCGTGTTTTCCGTGTCGAAGCGGTGCAAGGGTAGCTGGTGAGGCACATCCGTGCGGGTAACTACCGGAATCGGCCACACGGTATTATCCATGTAAACCTTCGGATCGACGCCGGCCTCTTGCAGATTCAGTGCGTTGTTATCCACCCACGCGTCGAGATTTTTGCAGTAGGACAACAGGGCGTTGCTCGGATAAAACTTTTCAATGATTTCCGGAATCCAGATCTCTTTATTCAATCCCATTTCTATACTGTTTAATTGTTATTGCAATGCTGTTTCAAGACGGATCATGGCCGTAGGCTTCACGGAATTTCTGCACATAGAGCTCGTGATCCTTTTTCAGCTCTTTCAGTCTGTCGGCCTTCAGAATGTCGGCAAATGACATGTCAGCCAGTTGCACCATGTTGGCGGCCGTTCCTGCGGGTGTGACTTGTGCGGCGATGCTCGGACGCTTGGGGATGGATGCCAGCCGGACGGAAGCCTGCGCAAAGTCCATCTCAAAGTCTTTCAGCCATGCCTCGCGGCCGTCTGCATTGATACGGGCTTCGCGGATGGCACCATCCACCAATCGCACGGCCTCGGCCTGTTCCGCCTCTTTCTTCGCCTTATTGATCGACTCGAGTCGCTCAGTCAGTTGTTTGTTTTCGTCGCGGAGACGGACGGTCTCCGTTTGCAGCTCGTCGCGGTTGCGGATGATGACCTCGACCGCCTCCGTTACAGCCGCTTCGCCAGCGGCATCATTGAGTTTCAAAAGTTCCTTCAGTGTCATATATGTATCATTTGAAATTGCGGTATCGGGGCTCTCAGCAAATAGGCGGATCACCTGCGCACGGTCATTGAGATCTACCCGCGTACCTGTGGCACGGTCATAGAGCGCCAGCGCATTGTGGTTGGCTCCAATGGGGCAAATCGATGCTTCGCGCGCTGTCCAACGCACAATGGTCGGCCCGGTCTGTCCCGGCATGCGATACGCTGGATCCTCCGATGCTTCGTCCACCCACGCAGAAATAGAGGCCATGCGCAGAAAGTCACGTTCCACTTTTCCTGCTACCTCTTTGGCGCGGGCATCCGTTTCATCGAATACGGCATCGGCCAGAATCCGCGTCCCTTCGATGCGGATATTCTCCCACCGGCCGATGGGAAGTTCCCAGTCGTTATGATTGAGCAGCATCACCGGGTTACGGCGGAACTCATCCAAGTTCGCCCCCGCGGTCAGCATACGGATCCCATACGTGTTCACCGTCTCATCGTGTAATATGAAAGTCTTTACAGCCATTGTGATCTCGTTGTCGACTGCAAAAGTGTCAGGCCCTCAAAATTTCCGCAAATCAGCGTGTAAAAACCTGATAGATTCGGCGGTTTTTCCGATGAAATCAGCAGTTTTTTGCACGACTCTTTTCGGGCAAACGCCCTCTGACTGTAATTTTGTCAGGTATAATTACTAATGTAAGAGGTAGAGTAAGATGGATAAACAACCCCCCAAAGGCGGAACGAAGGCCGCCCGCCAGCAGCAGCGTGAACTGGCACGGCTCAAATTCTTTTATCAGCATTGGACGTTCAAGGAAATTTCCGGGTGGCTCGGCGTGTCTGAAAACACCATTGGGAAATGGGCAAAGGATGACGGGTGGAAAGATGAAAAGCGATCCCTCACCCAAAGCCGCGAACAGGCCCTACTGGCCGCGTATAAGCAGCTGGGCGAGATCGATGCCAACATCGCCGGGCGCCCCGAGGGCGAGCGCTTTGCCACCAAAGATGAGCGCCTCGCCCGCCGTGACCTGCGCCGCGACATTATGGAAATGGAAGCCGGCAGTGGTGTCCGCGATGTGATCAATGTATCGCAGGCCTTACTGAATTGGCTGCGCGCCTTCGATCCCACAAAGGCCATCGAAGTCAGCGCCCTATTCGATCAATACATTAAAGAGATGCTCCGATGAAGCTGACGGACAAACAGGCTTTACAGGAATGGGAGCAATACCTGCAATCCATCCGCGAAGAAACGGCCATCGATCGCGCCATGCCCGTGGCCGAACGCGAAAAGCGCCGCCAATGGCTCGAGGCGCATCCCCTCGAATGGATCAAAGAGCTGTTCCCACGGTTCGCCAAATATGACTTTGCAGGCTTCCAAAAGAAGGCTATCGCCCGCATCATTCGGCAAGCCACGGAGGGCAACTGGTACGAGGTGCTCTCATGGGCGCGTGAGCTGTCAAAGAGCACCACGGTGATGTTCGTTGTGATGTATTTAGCGCTCACCGGCCGCAAGCGGAACATCCTTTTGACTTCCAACAGTAGCGACAATGCCGAGCGCCTGCTGCGCGTCTACCGGGCGCAGCTCGAGGCCAACAAACGAATCGCCTTCTATTACGGCAATCAGCGGGGCACAAAGTGGACGGAGGAACATTTTATCACCGCCCGAGGCGTTTCCTTCTTTGCCGTGGGTGCCCGTCAGTCGCCCCGTGGTTTTAAGCTCGACGAGGTGCGTCCAGACGTCATCCTGCCCGACGATTTCGACACGGATGAAGAATGCCGCAATCCTGAAATCATCGCCGACAAATGGAACTGGTTCGAGCAAGCCCTCTACTTTACACGCTCATTCAGCGAGCCCCTGTTGGTTATTTGGTGCGGCAACATCATCGCCCGCGATTGCTGTATTGCCCGAGCCGGTGCGCGTGCCCGTGAGCTGGCCGGGCGGAATAAGCCGCTGGGGAATTGGGACATCATCAATATCCGAATGGTAGACATCCGCCGCCCCGACCCCAAGCGGGACTTTGCTGAGGGCGTTTCGGTCTGGCCGGAAAAGAATACAGAGGCGATGATCGATGAAGTACTCGCTCAGGTGTCGGCCGCCTCGGTGCAAAAGGAATGCTTCAACAACCCGGTGGTTGAAGGGACGTACTTCAAAGAGATCACATGGGGCACCGTGCCCCCGCTTAATAAGTTTCCCTTCCTCATTAGTTATGGCGACCCGGCGCCCTCCAATCGTACGACGCACCGCAAGGGCGTGAAAGCGCTCGGATCGTTTAAGTCGAACGTGCTTTTGGGCATTTTGGATGGCCGCCTGTATGTCATTACGGCTTTCCTCGACCACGTCACCAATGATGAGTTCGTCAATTGGTACTACTACCAAAAGGATTACGTCCGCGACCGTACGACGATCTACAACTACATCGAGAATAACAAGCTACAGGATCCCTTCTACGATCAAGTGTTCAAGCCGCTTTTCCTGCAAAAGGCCATCGAACGGAAATTCATCATCTCTATCGCACCCGACGAGCGAGCCAAACCGGATAAGTTCGCCCGAATTGAAGGCAACCTTGAGCCGCTCAATCGGGCGGGCAACCTGATTTTCAACATTGCCGAAAAAGAGAATCCCCACATGCAGCGACTCGAGGAACAGTTTAAGCTCTTCGATGATGGACTCCCCGCCCCAGCCGACGGCCCAGACGCAGTGGAAGGGGGTTACTTCGTAGCTCAGCGTAAGGTTGTCGCTATCACCCCCACGGCGTGGTCGATCGGCACGCGGCCGGTGAATAAGAAAAGGTATTGAAAGCGTTTTTTTACCCCTCCCAGTTCCACGAGGGGTAGGCACGTCGGAGGGCGGCGGCTGTTTCGCGGCGGGTATGTAGGTCGGACAGGTAGTGGCTGACCCCACGCAGCACGTCCATAATAGACCGTTCGTCTACGAAAAACTCATGCTCGGACAGAATGTGCATCACATCATCGAAGCGGCGACGGCGTACCTCTGTCCAGTAATAGAAACGCGCTGCCAGCAACCGGCGGCGCGCCTCACGACGCTCCGCCCGTGTCAAACACATGGAAGGATTTCCCTCCGTCTCTTTCGTCTGGTTCTGTTCCTCTTTCGTCTGGTTCTGTCCGGTCATCATTGATTGCTTGTCCTTGCTTTTGCAAAGGAAGCAAAAGCGGAGGGAAAGGGCGACGATTCAGGGCAGGTGAAAAGATAGACACAATGTCACCCGCCTATATACAGCAAAGGCGGCCTATCCATCCCGGACTCCGGCCGCCCCTATCAAAAGAAATTTATAACATCTTACTCTTATACCTTGTCTACTTCTTTCCTGACGTCAGGAAAATGCTCCCCCCGCTCTATCTCTACGATCCCCCGTATAATCTCATAAGCCACTTGCGGGACAATCGCGTTGCCGGCCGCTCTTAGGGCTTCTTCGTTGAATCGTTTATCGGCGCGGTGGATAGCTTCTTTGATTTCATCATCAGACAGACAGTCCGCAAAATCCGCTCGTATCCGGCGGCGCAGTGATTCGGGGCATATCCCATCATCGTCAGTGCGAACCGGTGATTCATTCGGAAAATCCCGGAAACACCCGCGCGGACTACGAACCCAGCCACGACTTCCTCCAAGTAGCTGGCCCCCTTCTTCGCTGCCATTTTCTTGTTGTTCACATTCAGCCCCGCGGCCTCGAGGCTTGCTCGTGGCGTTGGAAGCAGGCGCGGAGGCAGGGTTACAGTGTGCCCTCCAATCATCACCATCCGCGGCGGCATCGGAGGCGAGGAACCACACTCGGTCGCGCCTGTGGGGGGCCCCGACGGCTTGGGGCCGGAATAACCACCGGCCGGATGGTATATCCGATGGCTTCAAAGTCTTTGCAGATCCGGTGGACGGTGTATTGCCCGCATTTCGTTTGAAGCTCGTTACCCGCTCCGAACAGATCGGGCTCGCTTTCCAGCGTAACGGAGTGAGCGGGTTGTACCACCCTGAAAGGATGCCAGCAACGTTTTCACCAATAACCCAGCGCGGTCGGACGTCACCAATAATGCGCAGCATTTCTGGCCAGAGGTAACGGTCATCCGCCGCTCCGCGACGCTTCCCTGTTGAACTGAATGGCTGACAGGGGAATCCCCCGGTGAGTATCGTACGGCGGCCGTAGTCGGCGCCGAATCGTGGAATAAGTCTTTCATCGATGATCGTTTTTGTCAGTGTACGGATGTCTTTATGATGATAGGCGGCGGGGAACAGGGAGGCCAACACATCGGAACCAAATGCGCCGATCTCACACGATACGACCGTCTCGATGCCGCCCCCGCGCGTACCCGGCCAAACTTCGCAGGCGGCCGCAGCCGCCCCGATATGAATCATCCCCGCCGCCATCCTGTTTTACTCCTCGCTGACCGTTTCCGATGTGTTATTCTCGGCGGCATGCGTTCGGCTAACTTCGCAGGCATGTACCCGGCAAGGTTCACTGGTGGCCTTGAGATCCCCCCGGCCAAACTTCCCTGCCTCGGTAGAGGCCGCCCCCCGGTAGGCCGCTTCCCGATGGCGGATCCACGCGGCAATATCTTTCCACGGGAGCATCCCGCCTACGTTCTTATCGTCCACGTAGCAATGCGCATACACCTTACGCGCGTCGCTACCATAGGCCACCACCTGATCCGGCTGATGATCATTGATTCGATCGAAGCCGATGCCCTTTTCAAGCAGCCAGTTCACCATCTCCGTTTGCTGGCGCCCTTCGCGGCATGTCCAGATAATGATATAGTGCCCTTCGGCGCGCAGAGCGTTGATCGCCTCACGCGCCCCAGGCATCGCCTCGCCGATCTTCGGCCACTGGCCGTCGTGGATCGTTCCGTCAAAGTCTACTGCGATGATCATACGTCCGTCATGCTTAAGGGGACAGCCACCCAGGCGCCCGACTCGTCGCGTACCGCCGCGCGGATGTAGTCTTTCGAGGGCGTGGGTTGGTAGCTCTCTTGGATGATGCGCACGCCCTCTATAAAGCGTTCGTCACCCGTTTCCTCGGCCATCTTTTGCAGTTGTAGCACGCGGGAGGCCTTCAGATTGCCCGCCTCGTCGCGCGACAGCAGCCGCAGGATGGCCTTGACCAGCGCGCGGCTGGCATCGTCGCGGGCCTGCGATTCGATGTACGTTTTGACCATCGCGATACCCTCGTTCACCGTGTCGCGGTAATTGTCGAGCATGTAGTGCCCGATGGTGATGCGCATCGTGCCCTCGGAGTTGGTGAACGTGTGCGACTGCTGATCGTCTTTCACGCCGAACAGCTCCGCCTTCATCTCTAATGCCCCGCGGAAGGCCTCCGCTGCGGCCGTCTTTTTCTGGGCGATAGCCTCGCTGATATTCGTCAGCTCGGGCATTACGGCCGCGATCGTCTCATCCACCAATTCCGTGTAGGCTTCGCGATCGGACTTCCGTTTGGCCTCCGCCGCTTTCTTCTCTTTGGCCAGTTTGTAGGCCTCAAACTCTTGGCGCTCCTCGGCCGTCATTTCTACTGTTGTCATTTCTGTTTATGCGTTTAGGTGTTTGGGGCCTAAAGGCCCGTTGGTTTGTTTATCTGTTTATACGTTGAACGAATCAACATCTCAACAGGGCGAAGCCCTCAACATTTATGCGTTGGGGATCTCTTTCCGTCCGTCGGGGAACATCACATAGAGGAAGCCCCCGCCGCCCTGAGGTGTGTCCGCCATTCGGCCGACCTTTTCAATGTCTTTTACACGCTGCATAAAGGCGTTGTAAAGGCTGCGTAAACGATCCAGCGGGATGCGGTTGAAGTTCGTCGCCCCGGCAGCCCGGCAGGCAATGGCCTTTACCCGATTCACATCCGCTTCATAGTCCATTGCTTGACAGTAGGCGAACACGGAGGCCATCACCCGCTTGCGCCAGCGGTCTGCCTCGGACGCCCGCGGGGTCATCGCCACGGCTAGTTTACTACACACGTCGGCCAGTCCCGCGCAATCCATTTCCGAGGAATGCTCTACGCCATACGAGGCGAGGATCTCGCGCTTACCGTCCTCGTCGATCCGCGCCCTGTTTAGCAGCATGTGGAAGCGCTTCAGCAGTTGCCGCTTCCGGTGATCGTTGTCTATTGTTTTCATCATTCTCTACTTCTTCTAACTACCGGGCGGCCTTGCCCGCCCCTACTTCCTTTTCTCGCCCCCAGTATTCATCCGCGCCTTTGTCCCAGATCACCACCGGGCGACCGCCGCCATAACGGCTCGTGGGGAAGGCTTTGAACCCTTCGATGCGGAAAGCCACGTTGGCATCGCGTAGGATGCGCAGGGCCGTGGGCGTCGAGGGGCGACGGCCGTCCACGTGACTGATGTAGACGAACAGCTTCGTGGGAAAGCGTCGTTTGAGGTCTTTGTATTCTGAAAACTTCAGATCCATGAATTGCACGGAATCGATAAAGACGATGTCCGCACTGCGTTGCCGCCGCAGCCTTTCGCAAAGCTCGTCCTTGCTTTCGCGGTCGAGTAACATCCAGCGGGCGCCCGCCTCGAGCAAGCCGGCGCGGTCGACAGCCATTTGGATCGTCCGCGAATTGCCCTCCTCCACGCTGTTGTAAGCCACCCGACCGAACCCAGAGAGGTATTTGGATAGCATCATCGCGAAGGTCGTTTTGCCGTTTTTCGTATCCCCGTAAATGATCCAGCTGCCCGTCAGCTGGGGATCACCCACCGCATCGCGCCACACGCCATCAAACCCGAGCGTGTTGAACTTCGTGGCCAACACATTGCGCGCTGTCAGTCCCTTCTTCATCGTCGTTATGCTCTTTTTGACAGTTCGATGTTTATGCGTCGGAGGGATGGCGTGTTATCCTCACCCATCAGACGGCGAAGCAGGCGGTTCACATCCGTATCCGCCCCGGCGTTAGCTTTGATGATCATCGCGGCCGTCAGTTGCAAGAAGCGCTCGGCCTCTTCGCGGGCCGTGGGCACGACCTTGCCGTAGCGCTTGCCAAAGCGGCCGAAGATTTCGGCGTAGCCCACCTTCTTGTTGTCGATGGCCCGGCGGATCTTTTCGCTGAGGCCATCCGCGCCCATCATGTAATACCCGCAGCAGTGCTCCGTGGCGTTCCATAGGGCTTTGATCTCGAGGAAAGCCTCATAGCTGAGGTCGCCCGCCTCGTCGAGGATGACCAGCGGCCGATCGAGCGTTTTGAGGTAGAACACGAGGTCGTTGTAGACGTCCGCCAGCCGTCCCGTGCTACCCACGCCAAACTCTCGGGCGATGCCCCGCAGCAGCTTTTGCCGCGTTTTGACCTGCGAGCAATCCACGTAGACGGCATTGCGGTGCGTTTTGACATATTGCCGGGCGGTGTAGGTCTTTCCGATGTCGGTCAGGTCGCAGAGCATGGCCGAGAGGCCGTTCTGCTGGCACATTTCGAGCTGCGCCGTGATGTATTTGAAGACGGGCGTTTCGGCCGTCTGCCATGCCGGCGCATCGGTCAGGCCGACGCCCAAGCGGCGGGCGATGCCGATCCACTTTTCGTCGGCCAGCACCCCGACCGTCTCGCCCCGCTTGATGCGGCTGTATTGCGCGCTGCCTATGCCAAGCGTGGCGGCAAAGCGGGCGTCCGAGCCGTCGAAATTGCCCCGACGCGCCGCCAGCGCGGCCCGGATTTTCTCTTTGTATTCGTTCGTGAGGCTCATATTTGTGTGTTTTGACGTTATTCCTATGACTGAGTACTATTTGCTTGAATGCTTAATCCCTGACGAGCTGCCCGACAAGCAGTTCGTCGAGAGTACCAAAGCTCTTTTGTCGTTTTCCCGGCTGATGAAATGCCCTTGCCGGCAGGTGCAAGGGGAAAACTATTGGTTAGTTGAATTGCCGGCTGACCCATATGCTTTCTGCGAGGCGATAAATGCGTTTGAGGCGTTTTGTCCACTTTATCAGATTGCTCATTCTCTACAATATTATCCTGTCGAAACATGTCCTATTCGTGTTAAGTAGTTTCTATTTTGTTGGTTCATAATTGATCGATCGCGCGGGCGGCCCAATCTTCCATCGAGGCCGTGAGTTCGTCTTCCTCGTAGCCGATCGGCTGGCGGGTCTCGACGATTTTGACCGGCGCCGCGGCCACAGCCTCAGCCGTCTCCCGATCCACCCGACCCACCTGGGGAATCTCTTCGCGTCGCTCGCGGATCATCCGGTCGAAGCGCGCCGCCCGCTTGTGTTGCACGAGCATCCGCGCCTCGTCTTCCTCAGTGCGTTCCGCGGCGCATTCGTTGTATGCCATTGCTGCCCGAGCTGTCGCCTGGCCGATGTAGACGTCGCCCTGATAGAGGTAGACGCACGGCACCGAGCCATCCTCGAGGGGCAGCCAGTAGGCCGTCACGCGCCGATCGTTCGGCTGAAGGCGGCTGAGCATATCAAAGTCCGCAAGGGCGAACTCGGCGCTAGCCACCCGCACGTAGTCGTTGTTGCGGATGGTCGTTTCGGTTATGTTGCCGATGTGTTTATACAGCCTTTCCGGCGCGATTGGCCGGAGGCCTGGGTTGGCGTGCTTCAAAAGCACCTCGCGGCGGGTCAGCCCGGGAAACTCTTTCTGCCGTGGATGCAAGGCGTTATTATGCAACTCAATGTCTGCCAAATCGTCGGCAATGATCGTTTGCGGTTGAAAGGTGGGATCGATGAAATCGCCGTGCACCTTGTTGCGCACGCTTTTGAAGGCCTCCGCCTTGCCGTACCAACGGCCGCGCATGTGCCCTTGCTTCTTCGATGTGCCCCATTTGAGCGACCGGATGTTGTGCTCGGCCCGTTTCTCGGTGGGCGACGAACAGAATCGGACGAATTGGAAGGCCTCGGGCAGCCATTCGATGTTTTGCATCAGGTGATGCTCCACTTCCAGCTCGGCCGGCATGGGCAGACCCAGCTCCGTGAGCTCGCAAAAGACATTGCGGAAGGCCTCCATCACGGTGTCTAACGTGGGCGTGCCCACGGTGTAGGCCGGGCGGAACCAGTAGCCCGAGACGACGTCCACGCAGAGGTATTTGGCCACCCAGCCGCGGGTGCTTTTTCGGGACAGGACGGCGTCGTCCATCGAGATTTTGGAGAGGGCAAACCTGCCATTGTGTCGCACATGCTTCGGGCGCTGCGAGTTGGCGTAGTCGAACTGGCCGTTGCGGTCGGCATAGACGGCCGTCTCGTTGACCACGTTTTTCAGGTACCGCCGGATGGTCGAGCAGCTCACCGCCTGCGGGCGGCCTTTGTAGCGGTAATCCTCGGGGCGGAACACCTCGCCCGTCGCCCGGTCAAACAGTTCCGTATCGCCCGCCGCGAACTCCATGTAGAGTTCGTGCACTCGGGCTGCAAACGGCTTGTCGTTCGTTCGCCAAAGCGCCACGATCAGGTTTTCAGCCCGGCGGGACACCTTCCGCGCCGCGTCGTTGCCCATGTTGCGGGGCAGCAGCGAGGCGTACCCCTCAGCCATGTAGGCGCGGAAGGCGCGCTCGAGGCTGCGTGCGTTGGTGTACTCGGGGACGGCCACGCCATACGTTTCGGCCGACCGCCGGCATTCCTCCGTGTGCCACTGGAGCATCGTCTGCCAGTAAGCCCCTTTCTTGAGCTTCGACCCACTGGCCGCGCGGCGCTCCGTCTGTCGGCGCAGCCCGTCGCCGAGGGCGTTGAAGATCGAGGCTTTGGCCGTGAGCTGCCGGACGGTCTCTTCCGAGAGGCGTGTCCCGTCTGCTTTTTCGTAAGCAGCGAAGAAGGCTTCCGCCTCCCGGTCCATGTCCACGGTGTAGAGCAGCCGGTGTTCCTCACGCGGCACACGCCCCATCACCCTTTCGATCACCCGCAGCCGGTCGGCTCGACGGATCGAACGCGCGTCGATCATCGTCTCGCCCCGCACCCCGCGGCGCAGGATTGTCAGGTAGCCGCGCTTGCTGTCATTCTTAAACATATCAAGCGTCAAACCTGCCTCACACCAGTCGTTCACCGTCAGGGCGGGCACACCATCTATATATGCGTAAGCGGGCATCGTTCTTTTTGTCTCCTTTCAATGTCCGGTTCGGGGGAGTCGAACCCCCGCGACCACTTTCGGCCGTCAAAACCCTGAACCGGCGCCCCCTTAGGGATCAGGTACCCCCTTGGGGACTCACGTCAAACAGTTCTAAGAAATAAGCATCTATGTCGAGCAAAAAAGTATTCTTCTAATCCTCGCCCAGATAGTCGGCTATTCGTTTCATTCGTTCCCGGTCACGCCACCAGATCAGCCCGATCATAACCGCCCAAGCGGCATACAGTACCAGTGCCACAGCCGGCTCACATTCCTCCGTCGGGCTGCATGAGAGCAACACCCCGAGGCATCCGAACCGAAGCCACATCCCCACGCTTGTCATTCTGAGCGCGCCCAAAAACATGCGTAGCATAGCCCTACGCCCTCCCTTGGATATATCGTTCCACCCGGTCGGCCGTCAGTCTGACCGACTGACCCTCGTCCGAGTCGAACACGAACCAGCCGTCCGCCTCCCTGTATCGGTAGCGCAGCATTTCGCGCCGCCCCCCGCCCGTGTACCAATAGCACGCCCCGGGCCTCAATTCAATCGCGTTCATATATATATCTTCTTGTTATCTCTTTCAACTCTCTGTATAAAACTTCATCCAGCGCTCTTTTCAGGCGCTCGTCTATATATATGGACTTGAACGCCTCCACCAGCATCTCCTTGCTGCCTTTTGATGAGACATGTAGAAGAGGGAAGTCCCTGTCCTCATCACATCCTTCGACAGCAACCAAAATCATCGCACGGGATTCCTCTTTCTCTTCGACCATTTTTTCCAGCTCGTCCATCATCTCACGGGCGCGTTTGAGAAATAGATCCTCACTCACCGAAACGTCTTCCGGTTCTACTTCATCGGTTGTCATCAGGTTCCCCCCTAAAGCATCACGATCCTCCGGGGCGGCTTCCGAAATCTCTTTCAGTTTCTGTAGGCATTCCTCAGTGCTTAACACACGGGGCTGTTCATTGACCTCCGAAGCCTCTACCTGCCTCACATCCTTATCCGTATTCATTTCGTTTTTTACTTTTCGTTTTTCAGCTGTTAATGATCAATTCTATCGCATCGCTCAGCGCGTCGATACGCGCCTGCGCACGCAGCAACTCCACATACAGCGGGTGCGCCGCCTGGACGATCGCTTCGTCCATCAGTTCCTCTTCCAATCGTTCCGCGTCTGCCCGCGCCAGCTCCAACTGCTGGCCCAGCTCGCCGATTACGGATTCATACTTCGTTTCCATCGCGTCGTTTTTCGTTGCCATTCAGTTGTTCGATGACGGACGTCATCCGCGCCTCCGACAGCGGATTCACATACTCCCGACAGTTCTTCAGCGCCCGTTCCTGCAAAGCCAGCATCACGCTCCCGGCATGCCCACCGGCCTGCCCAGCCACTACCCGCTGCACGAACCACACCGGGTAACCCGTAGAGCGCGCCACCTGTATGTAGTCCCGCCGCGACAGGTAGCGCTGCATCCGCCCCATCATCACCCGTTCCAGCTCCTCTCGTTGCTCGTCGGTCAGCTGTGCCCCCGGCGCCACGTAGTAGCCATATTTCCGAAGGCTCGGCAGCACCTCGCCCGTCACCCATTTCCGGAACGCCCGGGCCTGCGGCTTCCTGCTTTGAAAAGCCAGACAGTAAAATCCAGACTCATTTACTGCTGTCATTGCCTGAGGGCCTCCGAGGGTGTCCACTGTAATGGACACCCCTTTGTCCTCATCCTCTACACGGGACAAAGCATCCCTGTACTTGATCAACCCCAATACCTCACACACATCTTTAGCGATGAACCACGGTTCATCCTTAATCATCTGCATCCGTACGGATACCCCTTCTTTCCATTGTAAAATGCTCGTTTCCATTCTTCTTACTCCTTCATTTTAATACAGTTACTTGTTCCTTTCCTTTCTCTTTCAGACCCATATCCAGCGCCCGTTTCCGGATACGCTTAGCCAGGTCGCTTTGCGAGGCAT
>ERZ772921.470-NODE-470-length-24702-cov-4.140747_pt1 | contig 24702 bp, 20 predicted proteins | sample MGYA00512117_ERZ772921 | MGnify/ENA primary metagenome ERZ772921 (study PRJEB29015, sample SAMEA2737944) | human oral metagenome | biome: human oral; feature: human-associated habitat; material: dental | place: China | collected 2150 ...
AAATATGTTATTATTATTGTGAAATAAATAATTTTCTCTATTTATTTAATTTTGGAGAAAAGATAGAAGTATGATAAGAGGTGATTTTTGTGAAAAAGATTAAAGAAAATGTAAAGAAATTTCTTTTGCATTTTAAAAGTGGATTTGAGAGATTTCCAATAACAATTATTTTAGCTTTTCTGCACTTTATTACAGGAATATACATAGCTGAAGTTAGGAGTTTTCAGTCTGATGAGTTTATTGAAGTTAATCTTCTTTTGTTTGGAAGTATTTTTATTACGGCAATGTTTGAAATGCTTTATGAAAAATATTTTTATAAACAAAATAGATGGTTAATTAGAGGTATTTATTCAGCTATAACATTTGTTATATCGATTATTTTTTTTGTAGAGTATTTACGAACTAATGATTATTACAATATTTATTATTTTACATTGATTCCGATTTCAATAGTTCTATTTTTATTAATTCCTATTTTGAAAAAAAAAGAGAATAAAGAAAAATATTTACAGTCAGTATTTTCAAATTTTGTTATAACAGGTATTTTTGTGGCAGTTCTCTGGATTGGTATTGAAATAATACTTACAACAGTAAATTATTTATTTTTTAATTCTGGAGATAGTTTATTTTTTAGATTGACTACGTATTCTTTTTGGTTTATAACTGAAGTATTTGGAGTATCATTGTTTTTATCTTTATTAAAAAAACCTGATGATAATCTTGAAAATTATGAATTTCCATTTATTTTTAATTTATTGATTAAATTTGTAATTATTCCATTAATTATTATTTATACAGGTGTTTTATATATTTATATGATGAAGATTCTTATATCCATGCATTTGCCAAAAGGATTAATTTCTCACCTTGTACTTTGGTACACAGCATTTAGTGTCGCTGTTATGATTTTAATAACGCCATTTACACAGAAAGATAAATTTTTTGAGAACTTTAAGAAGTATTTTCCATATTTTTCGATACCTTTAATTTTTGCTTCACTATTTGCAGTTTTTCAAAGAACGTATCAATATGGAATTACAGAGAATCGGTATTATGTACTAATTTCAATATTCTGGCTACTTTTCTGCATGATTTTATATATTAGAAAAATGAATATTACAGGAATTTTCATAAGCTTAATTACCTGTTTAGTCATTTCGGTTTATACTCCGCTTAGTGCCAAAAATGTAAGTAATTTTAGTCAAAGTCAAAGATTAAAAAGAATGCTTGTAAAATACGGAGCTTTAAAAGATGGAAAAATTTCTAAAATTACACAAAAATTGAATAATAGCGAAGGAAGTCAAATTTATACAACGATTCAATATATATCTGACAACAGCACTATTGCAAAATTAAATTTCAAAAATGAAAAAGGTGAAGTTTATTCGACTCTTGGAGATTTGGAAAAAGGGCTGGATGTGAAAGAGTCATGGAAAGATTATTATTACAGAAGTGATGATGAAGGAAATTATGAAGAACGGAAAGTTGTCACATATAAAGTAAAAAATAGTGAAAATGCTGAAATTATATCTGATATAGCAGGTTATGATAACTTTATATCTTACAAGAATGTTTATAATGAGGATTCGACAAATCAGGAAAATGAATCTGAAAAATATAAAATTATTTTAAAAAATAAAATAATTACAATAAACAGTAAAAATGGAACAGAACTTGCTAAAATAAACTACGAAGATGTAGTAAAACAAATAGCATCCAAATTAAGAACTTCAAAATTACCAGTTACAAGTGATACAGTATATGAAGTTCCACAAAAGGATTTGGAATATATTGGAAAAATAGGAAAAATTAATTATAAAATTTCTTTAAGAAGTATTAATGAGGAAATAATAAATGGAAAACCAAAAGATTTATATTATGAAGAATTTGATTTTATGTTTTCTGAGAAGAAATAGTTTTATATTATGCCCCGTTTAAAAAGTGAATATTATATTTTAATTATTTAGAAATATCAGGTTTTACACCTTTGCTGAATAAGTTTATAATAAATTCCTTGTTTAAATGGGGTTTAGTATTAAAATAACGGTAAAACAGCGGCAACTCTTGAATTTAATTAAAAAAAATGTTATTATGACATAAAATAATTAATTTTTGTAGAAGGAGAGAAATGAAAGAGCGTATAATAAATATAATTTATTTGATTGTATATTGTTTAGTTTATCTTTGTATTCTAATTCCTATAGTTGGAATTATTGCTATTGTGCTACTTATTTTACTTGATTTAATAAAAGTCGAAACTAGATATATTGATATTTTATTTTTATTGTTAATTTTATCAATTCTGATGCCCAATTTTTTAAACCCAGTTAAAAAAGTAGTCAACTTGTGTATGGATAAAGTTGTAAAATTATATGAGAAAGTCTTGATTAAATATATGAATCGTATGAATGAGAAATATAAACATGATATGGATTTTTTATATGAAGAATTGAATCCAGATAAATTTATAGAATGTATAAAACATGAATATAAAAAATATAAGATACTTTTAAATATTAATCTTAGTCTTGGATATTATTTTAAGGGAGATATAGAACAATCATATAAATTTTTAAAAAATATTGATTTGTCGGAAAAATCAGTATTAGATGAAAATTCCAAATTATCAATTAATATTAGAAAGGCTGCTTTGTTAAACAAAATTGGAAGAAAGGAAGAAGCAATAAATATTTACAATAACCTTATAAAAAAAGATGATTTTGATATTGAAATAAAGAATTCATTGGAAAATTTAAAAATGGATTTGTATTATGAGAATGATAACGAGAAAATGATAAATCATATACAAATGTTATTACAAAAAGAAACAAGAAAATGTTTTGTTATTGATTTAAAATTTCAACTTGCAAAATATAAAGAAAAAACAGGAGAGATAGAAGAAGCAAGAAAATTATACGAAGAAGTTATTGAAAACGGGAATAAGTTATATATTGTGGAAGAGGCAAAAGAAAAGTTAAAAAATTTGATAGAAACAAACTGATGAAAAGGCAGGGTAAAATTGTAATGGATAAGAAAATTAGCGAATATGAAATTGCAAATTGTATCAATGTGTTAGGAAATTTTTGTGGAAAGAGAGATATTGATGAATTAACGACTTTTGAACTGATGAAAAAATATGGAGTTGAAAAAGCGGATGTGATGGTGCTTTTTGGTGGTTCTATTTTGGCTGGTGGGGATATTTTGGGAAATGCTATGAAAAATGATGCTGCTAAAAAATATGTTATTGTTGGAGGAAGAGGACATACAACAGCCTCATTGGAAGAACAGTTTTATAAATTATATCTAGATTCTGATAAAAATTCCATTTTATCCGAAATTTCTGAAGCTGAAATTTTTAGAAATTATTTAAAACACAAGTATAATTTACAGCCTGATTTTCTCGAGATTCACTCCACAAACTGTGGAAATAACATTACAAATTTATTAAAATTACTAAAAGAAAAAAATATAACTTTTAAAAATATAATAATTTCCCAAGATGCCACAATGCAGCTACGAATGGAAGCTACTTTAAAAAAATACCTTTCAGAAAATATAAAAATTATTAATTTTGCGACCTATTCAGCCAAAGTCTGTGTTAAAGATGAAAAATTATGCTTTGAAAACGATATATTTGGAATGTGGGACATTGATAGATACATAACTTTGTTAATGGGTGAAATTGCGAGGCTTACAGATGATGAAAATGGATATGGGCCTAAAGGAACTGACTATATAGCTCATATTGATATTCCAGAGGATGTTAAAAATGTTTTTTTTGTATTAAAGCAAATTTATGGCAATAAAGTTAGGAAAGCCAATCCTTTGTATGCTTCTAAATAAAAAAATCAGCCTTAATATAAAGACTGACAATTAATTATTATTTATTATTTAACTGTAAATATTTTTCTCCTTTTTCAGAAAGTTTATAAACTGTGCCATCAACATAAATGTACTTTTCCTTTTTAGCTTTTCCAATAACTTTATTCAAAAATCCTTTATTCCAACGTAAATGATTGTCAATAGTGTCAATTCCGCATTCATCTCTTTCCTGTACGCAGTGGCGGAAATTCATTTTTTCAATTATACTTTTCATAATAAATATTTTATTTCTGCTCTTTTCAAAATAAAGGAGGCTCTGCCACATGCAAATACTAAAGAAAAAGCTCCTCCCGTTTTTTTCCGCTTTCTTAGTCGGCCTTGCCCTGACGGGCGGCACCGTCCTGGCACATACGATGCCTTTTTCTGAGACTACGCTTATCCTGGAGAAAGGACACGGACTGCACGCGGAAATCCGCCCCGGCGATCCTTTGTCCAAAGTGCGGGATATCCTGGGAGATGTTTATCAGGAAAACGTTAAGGATTTCGGACCGTTTCGCCGCGTCATATGGAACTACTACGGCTCAGAATTTTCTGCCGTTACACTCACATCAAATACATCCCCTTCTGAAAAACTGCCTCTCCACGGATATACACTGAGGGGGGTATCCTTTCATACACCCTCCGGCTTTGTAATAAGCATGTATTATGACAAAATCAAAGATAAGTATGGAGAAGCGACATCACAGACGGAAACGGAAGATGGACTTACGGCCTATACTTACTCCTTCAGCGACAGAGCCGCGGAATTGGTTTTTGATGTGGATCAGGAGAACCGCGTACGGAAAATCCACTGCCGGCAGGAAGTATAAAAACAGATTGACACTGGTGCCGAAAAAAATTCAGCACGGCTGTTTCCGTATATATTGCAAAATAAAAGGATTTGGCTCAATCATGTACCGGGTCAAATCCTTTTAAGTATACAAATAATTTCTCCCTTTTTATGTTGCGTTCCGGTCATTCCGGAAACCCGGTTTCCGACACAGAAGTAAGTGAACCATTTTTCTATTCTTACCATTAGTGTTCTTCTAAATACCGGTTCATATTAAATGCTTTATGAAGCGAAAAGAGGACTCGGCTGACAGCTTATATTTTCCTCATCACGGCAGCAGACCTTTCGCTGGCATTCAGACTGACGTCTTCTGCCTTTTATCTATCTTTTCCTTATCGACCGGACACGCTTCAACACCCCCGCAACGAACCAGGCCGTAGCCGCCGTGAACGCCATGCCCGGCAGAGCCGCCGCCACCATGGCATAAAATCCTTTTCCCAGAAGAAGTGTCATTGCTCCCCTTGCCGCGGTTGTCCCTATCGGTCCGGAAATGATATAAAACAATCGGGACGAACCGAGCAGGAGCCATACCGCGCCTACAGCCAGCCGGAATGACATGGAGATCGTCACATTCAAAATCGTGTGCGTTCCCAGCGCCAGACTCAATAGAGACGCCAACACTCCCGCAATGATGTATTTCTTAAAACCGAAGACGCCGCAAATGGCAACGGCGATAGGCGCCGATAATTGAAACTCCGTCCCCGGTACTAATCCGGGGATCTTAAAAGAACCGCTCACCCCGATAAGCGCCGCCAAAAGCGCTGTTTCGCAAACATCGACAATGACTTCCCTGCTGCCTGCCGCTTCCGGCTTGTACGCTCCTGTTTCCAATTCTCCGTTCATTTTGACCTCCAATGTCTGATTAAAATAGCTGCTGCTTTTTTCATTTCTTCTTTTGTATGCGCTGCCGTTACCGTCAATCGGATGCGGCTTGTTCCCACGGGTACGGATGGCGGACGGATGGCGGACAGCAGGATTCCTTCTTTCCTGCATGCTTCCGCCGTTGCGAGCGCCTCTTTTTCATCTCCCACCACCACCGGAATGATCGGCGTATCCCCTGCAGCAATGTCCACTCCCGTTTCTGTCAGGAGATTTCGCATATAAGCCGTGTTCTCACGAAGACGGCCCAGATATTTCTCCGGGTCCGCTTTTAACAAGCGAAGAGCCGCTAAGGCCGCCGCTCCCGTGACCGCGGAAATGGCTGTGGAGAAAATAAAAGGCCGCGATGTATTCCGCAGATAGTCGCAAATTTCCCGGCTTGCCGCGATGTATCCCCCTTCCGCACTGAAAGCTTTCGACAAGGTTCCCACCTGCACGTCGATCCCTGCCATACGGAAGTACTCCGCCGTTCCCCGGCCGGTTCTGCCAATGACACCCGAGGCATGGGCGTCATCCACGATAAGACAGGCCCTGTAGTCCTTCTTCAGTGCCGCCAGAGCGGGCAGCGGACAAATATCCCCATCCATGCTGAATACGCCGTCCGTCACAATGAAGCGCTGCCCTTCGCAGGGAACGGTCTGCAGCAGTCTTTCCAGATCCGCCATATCGCTGTGCCTGTAAACTGCCGTTTCGGCTTTTGAGATACGGCACCCGTCGACAATACTCGCATGATTCAGTTCATCACTGAAAATGACATCTCCCTTTCCGGCAAGCGCATACAGCACTCCCAGATTCGCCATGTATCCTGTATTGAAGATGACTGCGTCTTCGGTATGTTTGAAATCGGCTATTTCCTTTTCCAAATCGGATAACTCAAAAGTTGCCCCCGAGGTAAGACGCGCCCCGCCGCTTCCCGTACCGAAACGAACCGCTTTCGCTGCCGCTTCCTGTACTTCCTTCGCATGGGTCATGCCCAGGTAATCATTGGAATTGAAAACGATATACCGCTTTCCTTCACGATCTACACCGAGAGACGCCGTTTCCATGCGCAGATCCTGCACCTGCCTGAGCCGCCCTTCCTGCCGCAGCGCGGAAAGAGCGGAGAAAATATTTTCCGGCTTCATTTGACCCTCACCAGCACTGTCTGATGCTGCATATACTCCACATACCTGTCCATATCCGTACCGTGTTTTACAAAAAATACGCGGCCGCCGATAGGATCCCCTTTCTCTTTCATCACCGTAATCCGCCCGTAGCCAAACTTCGGCGAACCTACATAGCCTGTCACATAAAAGGGATCATCCGACCAGCAAAGTTCCGCCACCGTCCCCGGCGCCGCCGCCACTTTCGATGCCAGAATGAGCGCTTCTCTCGGATGTTCTCCGCCCAGGCCCTTCGCCCCCATCTGTGCTTCGTATGCGCACGTATCTTCGCAATCCATACAGCTGCACCGCACGCCGCGCATACCAAGTCCGTCCAGGCGCTCTCCTGTTTCCGCATCAACGACTGCCGCGCCGCGCATACTGTCTGTCAGCGATTCCAAAAGGGCAAATCCTTTTCCTATAGCGGTTTCACTGACTCCGGAACGGAGCAGTTCTTTTTTCGCCGCCGCCCGTCCTTCCTCCTTTGTTGCCGTGTCAATCTGGTACAAAGGCAAAAGCGGGCAGCAGGTGATTCCCTCATGCCTGACCGCTTCCACCTTGAACTGGATAAAATCCGCCGCGCCGCGGTCATGTTCCCAGGCACGGTGCAGCATGGAAATCATCTCCTGTTCCACGTTGTTCTTTGTTACAATCCTCTCCGCTCCGGAAATATGCTGTCCGCCCACGCCGTGGGCACCGCCAAGACTGGAACGCATTTTCACGCTGTACAATACCTTTTCTTCTCCCATAATACTCCCCCTTTATTTTCCGCCCGTTTCCGGACAGCCAACATCTTTTCTAAGTGTAGTAGCCGTCTTTACTTTTGTCAATTATTATTTTTAATAAAGTTTACAATAAAAGCAAGGTTTTTTTCCAAAATAAAAACCTCCTCCCCGGTTAAGGGAAGAAGATTATTTTTTAACTGCCGCTTTTATTTTCTGCTGCTAAAGAATCCCCTGCAGGAACAAGAAATTTTTATTCCGCAACTACGGAAATATGTACTTCGCTGGTGACCTGCTGGTGTACCCAGACTTCCACATCATATTCTCCTGTGGTCCTGATCGGATTTTTCAGCCTGATATTTTTCTTATCCAGTTCAAACCCATACTGCTCTTTAACGGCATCACAAATATCTTTTGCCGTGACACTGCCGAAAACCCGTCCGTCCTCACCGGACTGCACTTTGATGACCGCTTTTACTTTCTTCAGCTGGGATGCCATGATGACCGCTTCGTCCGCAGCCACTTTCGATTTAAATTCTTTAGATTCACGGCGCTGTTCCGCCGTATTCAGATTGGCTTTCGTTCCTTCCGCGCCAAGTCCGCGGCGAATGAGGACATTACGGCCATAGCTGTCCGCTACTTCGACAACATCGCCTCTTTTCCCCAATTTCTTTACATCCTGAAGCAATACTACTTTCATTCTTTTTCCTCCTCCGTTTGTTTACGAACATTGGCAACAACCGCCTTTGTTATATCTTCTATATTGCCGTCAGTGCCGAACTGCGCTCCCGCCACTGTCTGATGGCCGCCGCCGCCAAGCTGTTCCATGACAATCTGCACATTAACGGATCCGTCGGAGCGCGCGGAAAGGCAGAGTCCGTTCTCCGTATAGTAGAAAAGGAAGCTGCACCGTATCTTCTGCACGGTGACAAGGAAATCCGCCACCTGTCCTGCGATAATCTGGGAATCCGCCGTGCCTTCCGGACATACGGCAAAGGCCATGTATTCATCCACCTGTTTCATATCGGCCAAAATCATGGATTTAATCTTGATGGACGCCAGGTCCATCGAAAAGAGCTTTTTAACCAAAGCGGTGTCTGCGCCGCACCGCCTGAGATAACTTGCCGCGTCGAACGTACGGACACTTGTCTGGACGGTAAAGCTCTTCGTGTCCACCACCATCCCCGCATAAAGGCAGGATGCTTCCAGTGCATTCATTTCTTCTTCGCTGCCATAGTACTGGATCAGTTCCGTCACCAGTTCCGAAGCGGAAGATGCCGACGGTTCCATGTACGTAAGAAGCGGACTGTCGATAATGCTTGCTGCCCGGCGATGATGGTCGATGACAACTTTCTTCTGCACTTTCTTCAGCAGTTCCGGTGCCGCCACCAGTTCAGGGATATGCGTGTCCACCACAATGACCACCGTCTTATCCGTCACAAGGTTTTTCGCCTTATTCTCATCAATCAGAAGTCCTTCCGCCAGATCGCTGGATTGTATCGCCTGAATCATTCTCTTGGATGTATCATCCTGTTTGGAAATAACGATATGCGCTTCCACCTTGGATACTCTCGCCAGGTGGGAAACACCTACCGCCGCCCCAAGCGCGTCAAAATCTTCATGGGCGTGCCCCATAATGAGAACCATATCCGCTTCGTTAATGATCTCACGGAGCGCCTGCGCCACCACACGGACGCGGACACGGGTACTGCTCACCGAAGCAGGCGCTTTGCCGCCAAAGGCTTTTACATCTTTCCCGAGACGGACAATGGCCTGATCCCCGCCGCGGCCAAGAGCCAGATCAAGCGCCACCTGGGCTTCTTCATACTGGCGGTTAAAAGATTCGTCACTTTTTACGATGCCGATGGACAAGGTCACGGGAATACGGTTCACCGTATGGATTTCCCGCACCCGGTCAAGTATTTCAAAATTAGAATCCATCATATCCTGCAGAGCCTTTGACGAAATACAGGCCACAAAATCAGACGCATTGTACTGCTTGATAAATCCGTCATGGCTGTTGAACGTAGCAAGCACTTTCTCCGTCACATCAGAGAGCAGGGCGGACCGCTCCACATCACTCATCTCCGCCGTCACTTCCTGTATATTGTCTATACGGATCAGACAAAAGACAGGGCGTGCCTCTTCCGACTCTTTCAAAGATTTCTCCACATCGCTCCTGTCCATGAAGTAAAGCACCATGAAAGATGCTCCGTCCGGCTCATCAGAAGGAACCCATTTATGGAATACACGGAAAAACGTCCCTCCCGCATGGCAGTCAAACCACCCCGCCTTCCCCCAGAGCTTGGCGACTTTCTGTCCCTGGATAATATCCCGGAGAGGCGTCCCCTCTTCCGTACCGGAAATCCATGAGCGGAATACACCGTTCGCCCAGACGAGCTTTTTCTTCTCGTCCACAACGGCAATTCCCAGCGGAAGATTCCGCACCGCATAGACCGTACCGACTGAAACACCTGATGATAAATCATCAAGATACCGCATGAGAAGCCGCTCCTGCATAAGGTCGGAGCGTTTCACCCAGACGACAGCCGCCGCGGTCACGATAAACATTAAAAGCCCGAGGAGCCAGTTCTGTGTGGCAAGCACCAGGACCGCCGCCAAAAGGAGGCTTATCATGACTTTTGAAGTTTTCTTATATACCCAAATATTGCTGAGCATAGTGCTCCTTTCATTCTTTTCATCCAACACAACCCGGTTCCGGAAACCGATGCTTTATATGTAATCGTACCCTATGGCAGTTCTTATTGCAAACAGGCTGCTATTCGTAATTTCTCTTCTTCCTGTATTGAAGCACCATATCGGACAATCCCAGGAGAACGACGATCATCTGCACCATTCCGATGATAACGGAAAGAACTGCGATGATCCAGCGCAGCGGCCTCACGAAAGGATATTTTCTGGGCATCCACCAAAGCGCCGCCAGCCCCTGAAGCCAGAAAACGAGAACACAGGCAAGTCCCAAATTGTACTGGATCATTTCGAGCGTTGCATTTCTATTCGTGATGTACTGCATGGCAAATGCCAGAACATAAAGTCCCAGAAAGAAACGGGGCAGTTCCCATCGTTCCAGGGGAGGCATTCCGGGGATATCCTTTATGCCGAGACGGGTAAAAATCTTTTTCCCCAGCATCATGGACGCCCAAGTGTAAAAAAACGCGGCACCCACCGTGGCGGCGGGAATGGATTTCCGTATAGCATCCATCATCTGCTTTACATTCTCCTGCGCCTGCGTGAGCAGTTCGCCGGAATAAAACTGCGCCATCTGCGCCATCATCTGCTGCTCCATGCTGTCCATCGCTTCACCGCCAAAAATCATGGGCGGCACATTCAAAATATACATCGCCGCAAATGCCTGCCCGATCAAAGCGGCAAGGACCACGACCGCTCCCGCAGCAAGCGTCGCCGCCGCAGAAACCTTATTTCTGTAACAAATCCCCAGTATCACGCCAAGCACGCCGAAGATGGCGCAAAGGAAAGCGGCGGAAATGAATCCGAAAAAGACGGAATCCAAAATCATGATGCCTGCCGTGACAATAATCGACCACGAAGTCCCCTCCTTCATTCCCAGGTATGCGATAGGAAGAGGGATCAGCAAAAACACCACCAGGGAAATCAGGGGCATGTAAAATCCGATAACGGAAAGCACCACCGCCAGGGCGGTACACATTCCCGCCAAAACGACGGCGTTTGTTTCTCCTGCTCTGTATTCGTCCATAACTACTCCTGTCCTGTCAAATATGTTCAGTATTATTCTATATTTTACCATACAGAAACAATAAACGAGGCCAATAAAAAACTGCGACCCCATATAAAGAAATCACAGTTCATTATGTCCGCGCGAGGCTTATCTGACTTCCTGAATGATAGGAAGAATCATCGGCCTGCGCTTCGTCTTTTCAAAGAAATACCTGCCCAGGGCATCGCGGATCTGCGTCTTGATAGCGTTCCATTCCGTCACATTCCCCGTGTTGCACCGTTCCAGCACATTTTCGATACGGCTTCTTGCGCCGGACATAAGCTCCTCGCTGTCACGGACATAAACGAATCCCCGTGATACGATATCGGGACCTGCCGCAACCTGGTTGCTCCCCTTTTCAAGAGCGATAACCACGATGAACACACCATCCTGCGCCAGCTGCTGGCGGTCGCGGATAACGATATTTCCCACATCGCCTACCCCGAGGCCGTCTACAAAGACAGCGCCAGACTGCACCTTGCCATTGATCTTGCCGCTGCGGTTCGTAAATTCGAAAACGGTCCCGTTGTCACCGATAAGAATATTCTGCTTCGGCACGCCCAAACTTTCCGCCAATTCCGCATGAGAGCGAAGCATTCTGTATTCTCCGTGAACCGGCACAAAAAACTTCGGACGGACAAGAGAGAGCATCGTTTTCAAATCCTCCTGGGAACCGTGGCCTGACACATGGACGCGGCTCGTCCGGGACGTAATTACCTTCGCCCCCAGCCGCATAAGATTATCAATCGTCCTGCCAACGCTCGTTTCATTTCCCGGAATCGGCGATGCGGAAATAATGACCGTATCTCCGGCATGGATCTGCACCTGCCGGTGGCTTCCGTCCGCCATACGGGACAGTCCTGCCATAGGTTCGCCCTGGCTCCCCGTCGTGAGGATGCAGATTCTGTCATCGCGATAATGATTGAGCTCCTCCGGTTCAATAAATGTGCCCTCCGGAGCCTTAAGGTAGCCCATTTCAAGAGCGATACCCACTACATTGACCATGGAGCGGCCGAAGACACAAACTTTTCTTTTATTTTCAACAGCCGCATCAATCGCCATCTGTACGCGGGACACATTGGACGCGAATGTGGCAAGAATGATACGTCCCCTGACTTCGTGGAAAGCATCTCTAAGCGACTTGGAAACCACTGCTTCCGACAAAGTATATCCCGGATTCTGGGCATTCGTGGAATCGGCGCAGAGGACAAGCACACCGTTGCGGCCAAGCTCGGCGAGCTTATGCATATCCGTCTGTTCTCCGTCCACAGGGGAATGATCAAATTTAAAATCACCTGTATGCACCACAGTTCCTACCGGCGTACGGACATAAACACCGCAGGAATCCGGAATGGAATGACATACATGGAAGAAACCGAACCTGAAAGAACCGCGTCTGAATTCATCGCCTGTCTTTACTACATTCAAATTGTACTTTCCGATTTTCTGTTCCTTCAGCTTGCCTTCAATCAGGCCGCAGGTCAGTCGCGTCGCATAGACCGGAGCGGAAACATCACGCAGTAAATAAGCCAGCGAACCGATATGGTCTTCGTGTCCGTGAGTAATGAGAATGGCCTTGATCTTGTCCCTGTTTTCAATCAGGTAACTGAAGTCGGGGATAACGATATCCACCCCCGGCATTGTTTCATCAGGAAAAGCCATTCCTGCATCTATTACGATAATTTCGTCGCCGTAACGGAATACAGTCATGTTCTTCCCGACTTCCCCCAGGCCTCCCAAGGGAATGATCTGTAATCTGGATTTTGCCAAGATTAACCTCCTATTCAATTGTAGCCGTACATTTCATTTATTACATAAAATATAAAAATTGCCGTACCATAGTCGCTTCTGTTATTATACCATGGGACGGAAAGGATTTGTTCCCTTATTAAAGAAATAATATATTTTTCATTTTTATGTGCACCCATAGTATAATGAATGAAATATGAAATCCCGCACAGGAGGCGCCATGGCAAAAGTAATTAATTTCAATCCCGGCAAAAACGTAAAAGCCGGCATCTTCGAAAAATACATGAAAGACAATGACCTGAATTTCTTCCAGCGCAGAGATACCCATGATGAAAAGGATTCCGTGGCTTTCATCACCGCCATTCCGGCGGGCAGCCACCGCCTTGTAGCTGCCGTCATCACGGACAACAGCATGTATACCCTGCTCCGCATCCATCTGGGCGTCGCGCCTGCAGGCCCCGCCCGTAAAACTTTCATCCGTTTCCTGGAGCAGCTGAACGCCGCCCATTCCATTTTCAAGTACAGCATTGCCGAAGACGACAACACATTTCTGGATATCTGCGTCACCACAAGGCCGGAAAGTTTCGATCCGGAAGTAATCCGCACCTCTCTCAACCTCATCATCTTCCATTTAAAAGACAATTATGAAGACATAGCACGGCGCCTCTCCAAACCCGGTGACGCTTCCGATGGCTTCGAACTGTAACATCAAAAACAGTATGATCTGTCCTATCGTAAAAGATATTCTATTTCTCCTTAAAACAGCATTATAAACTTGAGCTGAATAACGAGGAACATCAGACGTCATAGCGAAGGATCTCCTGCCGTTGTGAGGAGAACGGTAAGATGTCATCAGGGGAATAGATTCTTCACTCATTGTCATGTTGCCGTTTCCCATCTTTCTCACACAGCATTCTTGCCCCGTTCAGAATGACGATTTAGGGAAAGCGTCATAATGACGAGAAATGAAAGACGTCATCCGGATCGCCAGCAAAGGATCCGCTGTCATAATGAGGGAAACGTTAATCGTCATCCGTAACGAATGCGAAGAATCTATACCCGTGGCAAGGAAAGTGGTAAGCATCATCCGAGTAACAGATTCTTCACTCTGTGTCATTGTCTCATTTACCGCCCTTCTTACAAGGTATTCTTGTCCCCATTCAGAATGATGAGGGACGGCAAGGCGTCATCCTGAACGAATGTGAAAGATCTATACCCGTGGTGAGGAATACAGTAAGGTGTCATCTGTAGCATCAGTGAAGGATCTGCCATGATGAAGAGAAAAAATACCGAAGATCCACTTTTCAAACTTCACCGCAAAAATCAGCAGCATGATCCGGATAATCTCGATTTCATTGAAAAAGCTTTATTCCCATAAGTGGCAGAATAAAGCTTTTTTGGTTCTTTGTTATAAATTAAACCGCAGATGCTGCAAAAGGTTTCACTACGCCAGGAGCAGTATTATTCCTTCTCTCCTTCCTTTTTTGCCAGATCGGGATATAGCCCGTCACGAATCATTCTAAGTCCGTCAATCGTTTTTATCGCCGGTGTATACATATGGTCAAAAGGGATAGGATACACCCTTTGATTTTTTACTGATTTGAGGGAACTGAATTCCGCACGCCGGAACATTTCAATGATTTGCAGACGCTGTTCCTCATTGAAGTATACGACAAACAGTACGTCAGGATTATAAGAAATAAGATCTTCATATCCGATACGCCGTTCACCGGCAGGCATATATCCGCCAAGCTGTTCCACCATATCCCCGACAACCCATCCGTTATCATAATTGTAAAAAGCCTTTCCCTCCGGCTCTACAACCATGACCGCCTGCGAAGCCCGTCCTTTGACAAGTTTCTGTGTGCGGGATAATTCATCATGGATTTCCCTGATCATCCTGTCCGTTTTTTCCCGGACATCAAAAATCTGTCCCATGTCATCCAGATAACAGCATTCATCTTCAATGCGCCCTTTATCATGTAAATGATTCGAAGTAGAAACAACGTATGTCCTGACACCTCTTTCATTCCACCATGCTGTCGGCTTCTTCAGCACGGAATCAAATGTCGATTTCCACCCGATAATCAGATCCGGATTGGCAGCAACTACAGTTTCTGTATCAGGATGATAACGGTTTATGATTTTCACTTTTTTTATTTCTTCAGGATACATTGTTTCCATCCGCTTCCATGCTGCGCCGCCGGTATTTATAGAAGTGCCGATGACCGTATCTCCCTGCCCGAGGCATATCAATGTCTCGAATGTATTCAGCTCATGCGTAACAACGCGCCGCGGTTTTTCCGCAAATACCTGTTCTGCAAGATTTCCCGCCGAATCAGAATTCCTTATCGTTACCGGATAGTGAGAGCCGGCTGCACGGTCCTTCTGCATGTCATACAGGGAATTTCCCACCTGTAAATGGTAGTAATATCCGCAAAAAAACAACAGAAAAACAGAACCGGCAATCAGTAAAATCTTTTTCATTATTTCCTCAATAAAGAAATGAAGGTGAATCTTCATGCATCCACCTCCATTTTCATTTCATCCGACAAAATCAGAACTTATACTTCGCACCGAGCATAAACGCACGTCCCGGCTGCGGCCAGGCTCCCATTCCCAAATAAGCGGTATACGTATTTTCCCAGGATTCATTCGTCAGATTCGTTATTGTACCAAACACGGACAAGGCCTCATTGACTTTATAATTTCCCGAAAGATCAAAGACAAGGAAACGATTATCCGTATACGCTTCACGATTAAGACCTGTATAGTAATTACACAGGAGCGATGCATCCCATTTATCACTTTCATAAGTCAACACGCCGGTATACGTATTTTGCGGTCTCAATTTATTTATTGCGCTGTTCACATTTCCCTTTAACCCTGCCAGATCCGGATCTAAAATCATGCCATTTTTGGCATTCCACTTATCTTTCGCATGGGAGTAATTGAAACTGAACGACCAGTGATCATTAAATTTATGCTTCATCGTCACATTAATCGATGACTTCTTCTCTGTCGCATTCACATACTTCATTTTGAAATCACGGATATTTTTATCCCACACGCTATAGCGGGCAATCGCATTTTTCATATCCGTCCAGTCATAATGAACAGCAGCAGAAGTTTTGCTGCCGAAATCCTTACGCACACCTAAAGTCACTACATCCCCTTTTTCATCTTCCAGCTTAGCATCGACCTTATTTCCACTTGAATAATCCGTATTTGTCAGATGATAATCCCCTACACGGATCGGCCGGTACACCTTAGTCCACCCGGCATATATGCTCGCGGTATCATCAAACGCAAATTGCGTGACAACAGAAGGCGTAACAACAGAAACAGATTTCCCGGCATTGGCATGAACTCCTGCTTTGGAAACTTTTGCAAAATCACTGTAATAAGAATATCGGAGAGCCGGCGTTATTTCCCATCTATCAGTGATATGTATTTTATCCTGTACGTATCCAAGAACACTTTCCCGTTCCACGCTTGAAGTTGTTTTCTTTCTTACATGGGTATCATAATAACGGGATTTATCATAAGTCCACGTCGTGAGCAGATCATGTTTTCCAACAGCCTTTCCGTACTGGATCTGCAAGCCTCGGTTTTTCAGCTGCGTGAAATAAGACTTCTTGTCCCTGCCTTTATGATTTTTCTTTGCCCACGCATCCCATGCAGGTGTAAACGGTGTAGGCGCATCTTCCCTGTCCCCTGCACCGAAAGAGCCGAAATACGTTTCATGCTGGTCATAGAAACGGATAAAACTGTCCATTCCATGATCCTTGCCGAAATAATAAGTCAGATCATAATTATTTTTGTTGTAAATATTATAAGCGCCGAGCCAGGTTATCCATAAATTCCTGTATCCCGGATTATCAAAGTTCCCGTATTTATCATTTTGGAAATAATCTTTCTTAATCCGGTTCCATTCCGCGTCGCTTAAGTATCTGTAATCAGGCGCCGTCAAAGGATAGTCATCGTTTCCCTGCATATGGTTATAAGAAAAAGCCAGCTCATGTCTGTCATTAAACTTATAATCTACACGGGCATTTAATGTATTATCCCTGTATCCTGTCTGATGCCATGTACAATTTTTACCTGTAATCCCGTCATGATAATGGGAATCCCCACTAAGCTCCCTCCGTGCCGCAAAAAAGTACCTCAACTTTCCGGTATCGTTACTTCCGGAATAAGTCAGCCCGTAACTGAACCGCTTCCACGATCCGGCGGAGAAATCTATTGTTCCGACAGGCTTCAGCGCCCCCTTCTTGGTAATAACGTTTATGACGCCTCCGGTGGCATCCGCCCCATAAATAGAAGCACCCGGCCCTTTAATTACCTCAATCTTCTCAATATTGTCCATTCCTACAATCTGGTTGACATCAATTATAGATTTAGAGCCGGCAGCATAGTCAGACACAGGATTTCCCACGCTATTATCCATCCTGCGGCCGTCAACCAATATAATAACTCTGGCATCTCCATTAATGGAAACAATAGAATGTGTCTGGGTATATCCGTATTCGCCGCCCCGATAGCCTCCGGGTGTCTGTACCTGCACGCCGGGAATATACTTCAATGCGTCGCCGACTTGCGTATAATGCCGTTTCTCTATCGTATCCGAATCAATAACCTGCACATCCCCGCCGGTACGGTAATAAGACTGTTCCGTAATCATATTTCCGAACCGGTCTTTTTGCCGGTCTGCCGAAACTTCAATCCCATCCAGTGTATAAACGGCATTCACATCCATACTGCCTGCCGCAAATGCCAACACTGCCATCATCACATAAAACTTTTTACCCATACCTTCTCTCCTTTAATATAAAATATTCTGATGCACTTAAATGAAATATTTATTTTATGACCCCCTCTTCAGATAAACAATGTATGTAAATTCTTATATTCTCATCTCCGCTGCCGGTCTTTCCGTGTTTCGACCGCAGAGAAATGGAAACAAGCTGACCGTTTTTTCTGCCATGCTTCCTGCTGATTTCCTTTCATGCCATGGCAAGTCAGGCATCACCTGCCAGATCAGGGTACATGCCGGAAGACAGGACCCTGAGTCCGTTTATTGTTCTCACTGCCGTTGTATACATATAATCCAACCGCAGGGGATATACCCTTTTTCCTCGAACCGCCTTTAAAGAAGAAAATGCCGGATTCTGTGTTAATTGCTCCATCATGGTTTTTAAATCATGGTTGAAGTACACAACGAAAATAACATCCGGATCAAGACGTATCAGTTCTTCATAACTGATATATCCGTTTTCACAGGGAATAAAACCGCCAAGCCGGCGCACCATATCCCCGACAAGCCATTCATAGCCATAAACGTCCAGTCCTCCTCCGCTAAATTCTACCACCATGACCGACGGGTGATGGCTGTGTCTGGTTTTTTCCTGCACATCTTCTATTTCCTTCCATATTTCATCGGTCAGCAATTTAGCTTGTGATTCCGCATGAAATATAAGCCCCATATCTGTTATGAACCGGCACTCATCCTCCACGCCTGCCCCGGGCTTCACCATATTTGAAGTCGCCTGGATGTAAGTGGCAACCTGTCTGGCATTCCAGAAATCAGTCGTTCCCAGCCTTTTGTCGGTAAAAGTGGAGTACCATCCGATAATACAGTCCGGATTTAAAAGGACAGCTTCTTCTTTGGTCAGATTTCTGTAAGTTATCTTTTCTAAAGCTTTCCCCTGTTCCATATACCTGTCATCGTAAGGTTTTCCCCAGTCCGTATTTTGCATGTTCACTGCTACGATCCTGTCAGCAGCTCCCAGCGCCATCAGGGTCTCTGCCCCGTTCAGGCGATTGATGATGACTCTTTCGGGAATTTTGGAAAAAGAAACCGTAACAGGTTTTTTTAATGAATCGTATGTACGGACTTCGGTAACTGCCTGTACTTCTGGGAAGCCGGATGTACCGGCCGGGTATGAAATCCGCACGGCATACAGACAGAATAGGAGCACCGCCCCGCACAGGAAGAACAGACCGGATTTCTTTCCCATGACGGGTCCCCCATCAGAATCTGGTATTAATACCGATCAGGAACCGCCGTCCGGGCTGTGGAAATGCGCCTTTGCCCATGTGGTAGTAATATCGGTTTTCCCATGCCGTATTCCATAAATTATTCCCCACAAGATAAACGGATGTCGAATCAGTGATTTTAAAATTCAATGTCAGATCACTGACAACGAATCGTTTATTGGTAAAGAAATTCTCATCATTGCCCGAATAAATGCTTGTCAGAAAATCCGCACTGAATTTTCCCTTGTCATATCCAAGATCAAACTGATAGCTATTCATCGGAATCTGTTTGGAAAGAAGGTCATCCAGGCTTGTTCCCGAACCGTCGGGTACTGTCGTAAAATGCTTGGCATGATAACGGGTCTTCACATAACTGTAGGAAATCCCCAGCCTCCAGTTCTCATTGAACCGATGATCAATACCGATATTTAACGCACGCTTACTCTGGCTGGCATTCATAGCATAGCTCTTTGTCCCCGTGGCGGTGCTTGCATCTTCAACGGAATAAGCCCCGATCGCATTATCCATCTTCAAGTAGCTGAAGTTGATATCTAAACTGGTCCTGCTTCCTATTTTCTTTTTCAAGCCGATATTATATACATTGCCTTTTTCATCATCCAGAGGTTCCAGCGTAGCATCATAATCCGTAACCCGTTTAGCCCTGAATACCTGGGCCCAGGAACTATACAGGCTGAGGGTGTCATCCAGCTTGTACCGCGTGGATAACATACCGGACAAATGGCTGACCGAACTGTCTGACGGGGAAATATCTTTTCCTCCGCCGTTTTTAACCGTATAATCATCAGAATGGATATATCTCAATCCGGGTGTTATCTCAAAATTGTCTCCAATTTTCAATTTATCCTGCAAATAACTTGTAAACATATTTCGGGAAATACTTGCCCTTGTCCTTGCTGACGGATTAACCCTGCGGTAGTAATCATGGCTGACTGTCATCCCGAATAAAATATTGTTGATGCCGATATTCTTTCCAAACTGGAAGTCCAGTCCGTTGCTCCGTTCCTGATAGGATGAAACGGAGAATCCTCCCGTATATGTTTTCAGCCAGTCCTGTATCTGCGCCGGTGTAACATTGCCGGAAGGAGTATAGTTCGGATAGGTATAATTCTTTATCCATGCATCGCTGTAATCATTGCTGGTTCTGAATATCCTTACATAGCTGGGCAGATCATGATCTTTCTTAAACTGCCATGTCACATCCAGATTTCTTGTGATACTGGTAGTATAATCTCCTAATACACCATGGTACCACCATTTATTTCTGAATCCGGGATTAATCGGTCCGTGCTTTTTCCCTGCAGCAGAATCTATATTCACCTGCCCGCTGAAAAATCTGTCTGCATATCTGTAATCCCTCGGCACAACCGGATATCCGTCCCAGTTATTGGTGTAATTGAAGGAGAATGACACAAATCTGTCACGGTCAAAATTGCGGTCAATCCTTATGGCAGCACTGTCATCCTTATATTTCGTACCGTAATATGTATAATTTTTCCCCATATCTCCGTCTTTATAATGGGTATCTCCGCTCATCTCGCGATTTAATACCGCAAAATAACTCCATTTCCCCTGATCTGCCGAACCGGAATGGGCGACACCGTATGTATGCTTTCTCCAGGAACCGGTTGCCAGATCAACCGTAGTAGACGGCCTCACACTGCCTTTTCTGGTTATGATATTAATGACGCCTCCGCTGGCATCGCCTCCATAGACGGAACTGCCGGGACCTTTGATCACCTCGATCTTTTCTATATTTCCAATGCTCGTAATCAAATGCAGAGGCACAATCGATCCATTCCCGCTGGAGCTGGACTGTCCGCCGGACGGATTAGACGCCTGATTATCCAGCCGCCTCCCATCCAGCAGCACCACGACATGTCCATCCCCATTAATCGTTACCTGTTGGCTATACGGCCCGCCATCATACTCTCCCCCGTGATATCCCATATCATTGATGTAAACCCCCGGTACACGTCTGACTGCATCGGTAATATTCTGAAAATGCTTCTCTTCTATCTCTTTCCTTGTAATAACCTCCACATCTCCGCCCGTCCTTGCGTAGGACTGCTCTGTAACAATATCTCCAAATGCATCCCGCGCCTTGTCCATGTCCGCCTCAACAATCACTTCATCCAAGTTGTATACAGCCTCCGCATGGACAGTGCACATCGTAAGTGCCAATACCGCCGCTGCAGTACAAATTCTTTTGTTCATTCCGACCGCCTCCTTTTTAATCATCATAGTATATATTACAATAAAAATATAATTAAATTCAAATTTTATATAATATAACATATTTATTTACTAATGTATTCTCATTCACACGGAACTTTCAAAAAGTAAAACGATACCCATCTCCTGTCATCAACATTGATCCCCCTTATATTAAATAAAGGGAACCATTATACGCTGGTTCACCATCCGGCAAAAACACACTATCCAAACTCGCAGCAAAAAAACTCTGGCAATACACGCTGCTGAAAACGTAATTGCCGGAGTTTTGCTTTATCCGGATTTATTAAGTTGAAACCTGCGGCGTTTTCTCTTTCCAATGGCGCGGAAGGTATACAATATTCATCCGGCCCGTAGATTCTTCTATATCTACACGGCTGTCCACGCCATACAGCTTTTTGATAAATTCTGCCGTCAGAAGTTCCCTGGGAGTACCGATACCTGCTACTTTTCCCCCGCTGATGGCAATGAGGCGGTCACAGTACATGGCAGCGATGTTCAGGTCATGAACGGCAGCTATAACTGTCACATCCAGACTTTTCACGATATCCATGATTTCAAGCTGGTACTTGATATCCAGATGGTTTGTCGGTTCATCAAGGACAAGGCATTCCGTCTGCTGCGTGAGCGCTCTGGCAAGTATGACACGCTGCTGTTCTCCGCCGGAAAGAGTGGAAAAGTTTCTTTCGCCAAATTCTTCCAGTCCTACGACACGCAAGGCGTCCCGCGCAATTTTATAGTCTTCCGCATTGTCCCGCTCCATCATTTTCTTATGGGGTGAGCGTCCCATGAGAACCACGTCCAAGACGGAAAAATCAAAGTTATAAAAATTGTGCTGCGCCACGACGGCCAGTTTCAGCGCTGATTCACGATAAGAAAATTCATCTAATTTTTTTCCATTGAAATAAATTTTTCCCGTTGTCGGTTTCTGCACGCGGTAGACGCATTTCAGGAAGGTGCTCTTCCCGCTGCCGTTCGGCCCGATAATACCTAAAAATTCCTTTGGCCGCAATTCCAGGTCAATCCCCTGGAGTATCTGTCTGCCGCCGGCAAAAAACCGGACTGCTTCCGCAAGTATTTCCATCAGTCATTCCCTCCGAATCCATAGGTTCGTTTAATCATGAGATAAATAAAGCACGGCGCGCCGATCATGGAAATCAGGATGCCGATGGGCAGTTCCGTATGGGGGATGATGATACGGCAGAAACCGTCGCATATGACAAGAAATATAGCCCCTACAAGGGCGCTGGCAGGAATGAGTTTCTTGTGGTCAGGTCCCAGGAACATACGCATGACGTGGGGAATAATAAGTCCGACGAAACCGATCATCCCCGCCGCGTAAACGGCGAATCCCACAATGAGGGAGCTGATGAGAAGATACCACTGGCGGTAAAGGTGGAGATCCGTCCCCATCGTGATTGCCGTTTCATCGCCGAGGAGCATAAGGTTCAGCACACGGCTCTGTGTCCAGAAAAAAAGGACGGACACAATGATTACTGGCGCGATGACGGCAAGTTCGTTCCATTTCGCCCCCGCCAGACTTCCCATCAGCCAGTAAGCAATGCTCTGCATGCCTTCCTTATTATTGGCAAAGTACACGATGAAGCTGGAAAAAGCGCTGCATACCGCCGAGAGTGCCATGCCTGCCAGGAGGAGTTTCATGGAATTTGACCGCCCCCCAAGGTTGGATATGAAGAGGACTGCCAGTGACAGAACAAAAGCGCCGATAAATGCACTGATTCCCACGAAGTTCGGTCCCAGAGACGCCCCGATCCCCAAAAGGATGGCAGAGGTGGCTCCAAGGGACGCGCCGGAGGATATGCCTAAAATGTAGGGGTCCGCCAGAGGGTTTTTTACGATAGCCTGCATAATGACGCCGCAGACAGCGAGTCCGCAGCCAATAAGCGCTGCAAGGACAAGGCGGGGCAGACGGAGAAGCCATACAATATCATGAACCGGCCCACGGCCCACAGCCTCAATGGGCAGATCCCCCATAAGCTGCTCCAAAACAGAATTGTAGATCTGATCAAGCGGCAGTTTAACCGTGCCGATGCTGAGCCCCCAAAAGAGCGCTGCCGCGAGGAGGAAAGCAAGCGCAATAAGAATCATGGTAAACCCCAGTGTTTTTAAAAATTTCATTTATTGCTCCTTATATAAATCGGGATACAAACCTTTTCCTATATATCGTATGCCATCAAGAGTCCTTATCCCCGATGAGTAGACAGAATACAGGGGCAGCGGATAAACCCGTTTCTCACGAATACAACGTACATCCCGGAGCGCTTGTTCATGATAGAGCATATCCAGTTTCTGCTTTGGATGATCATAATCCCCTTCGATAAGGATGACGAATATGGCATCCGGATCCATTTCTATGATTTGTTCCTTGCTGATTTGCTGCTGTCCGGATGCAAGCAGTTCGCCGTTCATTCTTCTGAGGATATCGCCTGCAAGGGTTTCCTCCCCGTAGACACTGATATCCGATCCCATAAATTCGATAATAAGTCCGCGGGGATGTTTTCCTGTAAGAGTTGCCTGCCCGGCGGTGCGGGAGATTTCATCTTTCATTTCTTTGACAAGGCTTTCCGCTTTTTCTTCCCTGTCAAATATTTTCCCCAGATTTAAAATATCGGCATACTCATTTTCAATGGTGCGGTTCCTGTTTGCCGGAGCGGAGTTTTGGGAAATATAGGTATGCACGCCGCGTTCATTCCAAAATTCCGTACTGCGGAGAACCTTGTCGGTAAAGGTGGAACTCCAGCCTGCAATGAAGTCAGGCCTCATCATCATGATTGTTTCCGGATCAAGGTTTTCCAGGCTTTTATAAGGAATCGCTTCATAACCTGCCTGATACTCCTCACGGATATACTTCCTGTCAGGGACGCCCATTCCCGCAATGATACGATTCCCTACCCCAAGAGCTAGCAGTGTTTCTATGGAGTTCTGCCAGACCGCCGCCACTCTCTTTGGCGGAGAATAGAACACCTGCCGCTCCTTCTCCCCATGAGAGTTCAGTATCTCCACAGCAAGAGGATATTTTTCCCTGTTCCATTCTATTTTCGCTTCTCCGTCGATACGGGGCATTGTTTTCCCATTTTCTTTCACAACCGGCGCGCAGCCTGAAAGAAAAATCAAACCCGCCGCTATAACCGGCAGCCATTTCACCATTATTCTCTCCAATATTATTTAAACTGTTTATATTTCAATCTTAATCAAAAAACATTTTATCCTCGCTAATTATATCATAATATAAGCCGTGATATATTATATTCATTCTCCAATAAATAAAACGGTACGCAAAAAAAGAATCCCACTCTGTTTCCAAAGCGAGATTCTTTTCATATTTATGCTATGCACTGATTAAGCAGAATCATTTTGTAATCTTGGCAACAACACCTGCGCCTACGGTTCTGCCGCCTTCACGGATTGCGAAACGCTGCCCTTCTTCCA
>ERZ772921.473-NODE-473-length-24681-cov-4.599691_pt1 | contig 24681 bp, 20 predicted proteins | sample MGYA00512117_ERZ772921 | MGnify/ENA primary metagenome ERZ772921 (study PRJEB29015, sample SAMEA2737944) | human oral metagenome | biome: human oral; feature: human-associated habitat; material: dental | place: China | collected 2150 ...
CCCACCAACCCCGTCAGAGACGACGTCAGAAGTCGTACTTGTCGATGTTGTCCGCGTTGAAGCGCACGGGGTCACCGACGACGACGGTCTTGTTCTCGCCGATCGTGCGTTCACCGAGGTTTCCGGCAGTGAACTTTTCCCCTACCTCGCCCTTGATCGCACCACTATCGAGCGCTGCACCCGCGTATGCGGCCACGTATCCTAGCTGGGCGGGATCCCACAGGGCAAACTCCTTGACGGTTCCATCCTTCACGAAGGAACGCATTTCGTTCGGCAGACCCAGGCCGGTCAGAACAACCTTGCCCTTGTAGTCAGAGGTAGACAGGTAGCGAGCGGTGGCGGCGATACCGACGGTGGTCGGGGAGACGATCGCATTAAGGTCGGGGTGAGCCTGGAGCAGGCCCTGCGCTTCCTGGAACGACTTCGTGTCATCGTCATCGCCATAGACCTTCGCGACGATCTCAATGCCCTTGTACTTGTCGTTCGAGGCGATCTCATCCTCCATGAACTTGATCCACGCGTTCTGGTTGGCGGCGTTCGCCGTCGCAGAGAGGATGGCTACCTTACCGGAACCGCCGATCTGGTCAGAGACCATGTCGAGCATGGTGATTGCAACCTGCTTGGATTCAACCTGGTTGATGAACAGGTCTCGGCAATCGGCCGCGCTGTCGGAGTCGAAGGTGACGACCTTTGTACCGGCCTTGCGCGCATCCTGAAGCGCAGGGCATACGGCATCGGGGTCATTCGCGGCGATCACGAGGACGTTCGTGCCCGCCTGCACCTCGGAGTTAATGAAGGAGACCTGCGAGGAGGAGGACGCCTCGAGCGGACCGACGACGTTGACCTCGGCGAAGCCGATCTCGCCCGCAGCGTTCTTGCCGCCGCCGAGCATGACGTCGGAGAACGGGTTGTTCAGCTGCTTGGGGATAAACGTAATCGACTGGGACGAAACATCGTACGAACCGGAGGCATCGCCGCCGGAACTGGACTCACTGCCCTGCGTCGACGTTCCACCGCCACAGGCGGACATCAGGAGGGCCGAGGTCAGCGAGAGTGCGCCAAGTGCGGCCACACCTTTCTTCATGTGAGACATCGTTGTCTTTTCCTTTCGGGCGCACGCGCCCTGTTGCGGGGGCGTGGTGCCCCTCGTTGTGGGATTGTTAGGCGCTCGCCGCGCCCGGTGCGACGCTGACGCGAGGGGTACGCGCATCAGCTCGATGAGCCAGACGCTGGCGGACGGCATCCACCAGCGATGGCGCGATGACGGAACCGATCAAGAGCAAGCCCGTGACCAGAACCAGGATGACTTCGGGAATTCGGTTGAGGCGCAGCGCGTAGTTGAGCACACCAATCGTCAGGACACCGCACACACTGCCCCAGATCGAACCTCGGCCACCGAAGACGCTGACCCCACCGAAGACGACCGCGGCGATCACAACGAGCTCAAGGCCCTCGACGTTGTCGGCCTTCGCCGCGGAGTAGCGCAGCGTCCAGTAGATGCCTGCCAGCGCTGCCATGAGCCCCGACAGCGTCAGGGCAATGACCCGAGAACGCTTCGTGTCAATGCCGACGAATTCGGCGGCCTGCTTGGAGTACCCTAGCGCGAAGAGGCCTCGACCGTACGGGGTCTTGTGTAGCAGGAGCCAGAAGAGAATGACGAACAGGATGACGGGGATCGCCATGTAGGGGATGCCCGTGGACCCGAACGATCCGGTGACGGCAGAGGTTGCCCACTGTGGGAAGTCGGAGATCGACTGGTCGCCGATGACGACGAGGGCGAGGCCTCGATACAGCGCGAGCGTACCGATCGTGACCGCGAGCGCCGGCAGTCCCACGTAGGCGGTCATGAATGCATTGACGAGGCCGCACGCCAGTCCGACGAGGAGGCAGATCGCGATGCTCGCCCAGAATCCCACGCCCGACTGGACGAGAACTCCGAAGGATGCGCTGACGAGGCCGGCGGTCGAGGCGACGGACAGGTCGATGTCCGCATTGATCATAACGAGGGTCATGGGCAAGGCCATGAGGAGCGTCGCCGTCACGTCCAGGGTGAGGAACGTGAGCGTGCGAGGCTGGCTGAACCTCGGGATGAGGATGGTCGCGACTGCGATGGCGAGGATGAGGATGAGGGTCATGTGCGAGTCTCGCGAGGAGAACACGCGTCGAATCGGGGCAATGAAGTCACGTGACGAGGTCTGAGTTGGGGTGCTCATCAGCGATCCGCTCCCTTCTTGCGCAGCGCCTCGTGGCGGCGCATTGAGCTGACTCGGTCGACGACGATCGCGATGAGGATGAGCGCACCAACGACGGCCTTTTGCCAGAATTTGTCGACGCCGACGGCTGTAAGCGCGGACGTCATGGTGGTCAGGAGGAGCGCGCCGATGGCAGCTCCGTAGGCGGTTCCAACGCCGCCAGTCATTGCAACGCCGCCGACGACGCACGCGGCGACGATGTCGAGTTCCATGCCTGCGCCCGTCGTGGCGCCGACGGAGTTAAAGCGGGAGGCGTAGAGGACGCCGCCGAGTCCAACGAGCCCGCCGTTGACGACGAAGGCCATAAAAACGCGCTTGGCGACAGGGATACCGTAGACGGCTGCGGCTGCACGGTCGGAACCGATCGCGTAGAGGTCGCGTCCGGATCGGGCGTAGCGCTGGTAGAGCGAGACGATCACGATAACGATGACCGCCAGAAGAGTGAGCAGCGGGAAGCCACCAATCGTCGCGACACCCAGGTCACCGAAGGCTTGGGGGCGGTCACCGGCGAAGTACTGGGTGGATCCTGCCCACCAGTTCAGTCCCCCTCGGAAGACGTAAAGAGTGCCCAGGGTAATGACCATTGCGGGAACTTTCGCCTGCGTGACGAGCAGTCCATTGAGTGCTCCGAGCAGTGCCCCCAGAATGATTCCTGCGATGAAGACGACGACGATGGGCAGTCCGGGGTTAGCCGCGAAGAGGAAGCCCGTGGCGAAGGCCGTGCACCCGAGGATGGAACCGACCGAGAGGTCGACGCCTTCGGATTGGATGATGAGGGACTGTCCGGCGGCCATCAGCATAGCGATCGTCGCATTGAGGAAGAGGTCGCGTACTCCCTGGGCAGAGAGGAAGCGCGGGTTCATTACCCACGTCAACAGGACCAGGGCAATGAGGGCCGCGATCACCGGGAGCTCTCGCATGGACAGGAGAGAGCGCAGCTTCGATGCGGCGTGCACCTTGGTCACAGACGAGGAGCTGGCTGGCTCCCGGCTCACCGGCGCGGAGCCGTGGATGCGGGAGGGAGGAGTCAGGGTCGTGGTCATGATGCGGCCTTTTCGTGGTCGGTTGCCGCCGTCATAATGGCGTCAGCTGTGGCTTCTTCTCTGGTGAATTCGCCGGTGATACGGCCTTCGCACATGACGAGGACGCGATCTGCCATGCCGAGCACCTCAGGTAGTTCCGAGGAGATCATGATGACGGCGACTCCCCTGGTGGCGAGGGTGGAGATCAGTCGGTGCACCTCAGACTTGGTTCCCACATCGATGCCACGGGTCGGCTCATCAACGATGAGGATCTTGGGATCGGTGGCAAGCCATTTCGCCAAGACGACCTTCTGCTGGTTACCGCCCGACAGCGCGGACACGGGGGTATCCTGGGTGGCCGTCTTCACTTCGAGGTTTGTGGACCATTCCTGCGCGACCGCTCGCTCGGTCCGCGAGTTGATGAGTCCGCAGCGAGCGAGTTTGCTGCGCAGCGTGAGGGCCGTGTTGCGGGCAACGGACAGGTCCATGACGAGACCTTGCTTGCGCCTGTCTTCGGGGACGAAGGCGAGGCCGGCTCGGATCGCGCCCACCGTGTCGCCAAGCTTCAGGGGCTTACCGAAGGCGGTCACTGTACCGCCGTCCGCTTTGTCGATACCCATGATCGTGCGCACGACCTCGGAACGGCCAGCGCCGACGAGGCCCGCCAGTCCAAGGATTTCTCCGCTGCGGACCTCGAAGCTCACGTCTTCGAAGGCGCCGTAGCGGGTGAGTCCTTCGACTCTCAGGACCGGATCGCCGATCTGCGCATCCAGCTTGGGGAAGAGCTGATCGACGTCGCGGCCGACCATGTCTCGCACGAGCTGAGCCTTCGTGGTTCCCTCCAGGTCACGGGTCGACACGTAGGCGCCGTCGCGCATGATCGTCACGTCGTCGCACAGGTCGAAGATTTCTTCCATCCTGTGCGAGATGAACATGAGGGAGGCTCCCTTGTCGCGCAGTGAGCGCGCCACGGAGAAGAGGTGCTCGACCTCGTGCCCCGACAGAGCAGCTGTCGGTTCATCCATGATAAGAACCTTGGCGTCCAGCGAGATCGCCTTTGCGATTTCGATGATCTGCTGGTCCGCGATCGACAGTCCGTCAGCCAACTGCGAGGGGTCGATCGGCACTTCGAGGCGGTCAAAGAGCTCTTGGGCGTCACGCTTCATGGCTGCGTGATCAATGAGGCCGAAGCGTCCCCTGGGCTGTCGGCCCACGTATATGTTCTCGGCGACCGTGAGGTCGGGGAACAGCGTGGGCTCCTGGTAGATCACCGAGATTCCGGCGGCCTTCGATTCCGCAGGGGTCTTGAAGCGCACCGGCTGGCCATCCACCAAAAACTCTCCGGAGTTTGGCTGGTGAATGCCAGCGAGCACCTTCACGAGCGTCGACTTACCCGCGCCGTTTTCGCCGGCGAGGGCGTGAATGCGGTGCGGATACAGCTCGATGCACCCATCAGACATCGCGGTGAAGGAGCCGAACTTCTTCACGGCATGCTGGAGCGAGACAACTGGCCTTTCAGCTTCTCGTGTCATGTGGTCACCTCTTCGTCGAGGAATGAAACGATTCAGATAGATAGAAAGTGTGCCACACGACAATATGCATGTCAACTCTATAGGGAAGCCTTGAACTTGCCAGGAAAATTGAAGCGGAAATCTACTCAGAGGTGCCACAATATGAACGTTTCATCACTCGAGTTCCCGAAAGAGCTACCATGACGCCGCCCCGCCGCACCCCAGAGGGCACGAGTCCCCAGGACGCAACCACTGCCTCGTCCCCCTCAGTGCCCCGCAAAGCCCCCGGCGTCAAAGACGTCGCCGCTCTTGCGGGCGTGAGCGTCGGCTCCGTGTCTAACGTCATTAACCGGCGCGACAGCGTGCGCCCCGATGTGCGTGAGCGCGTCGAGGCGGCGATCGCGCAGCTCGGCTACAAGCCCAATCCGACCGCGCAGGCCCTGCGACGGGGGACCTCTCCGCTCGTGGGCGTGGCGGTCTTCGACCTGACGAACCCGTTCTTCATGGAGGCTGCTGCTGCCATGGAGCGCGTGCTATCGCGTGAGGGCTACATCATGACGCTGTCTTCCACGCACGCCTCCGTGCAGGAGGAGCGAGACCTGCTCGAGGCGCTGGGGCGCCAGGCGGTGCGCGGGGTTCTTCTCACCCCCGCAGACTCCACGCACGAGGCCGCCACGCGTTTGGTGGAGGAGGGGACGCCGGTCGTCCTCTTCGACGCCGCCAACGCACCCGAGGGGATACCTTCCGTGTCCATTGACGACCGTGCGGGTGCGGCGCTAGCTATTGAGCACCTGCTGGCACTCGGGCACCGTCGCATCTGCTTTCTCAACGGCCCCGCCGACATGCGCCAATCGGCTCAACGCCTTGCGGGCGTTGAGGACGCCCTCGCGCACTGGCAGCAGCTCACCGGTGCCGACAATGTCCGGCTCACAGTCCTCAATGCCACGGCATACACCGCCCAGGCAGGGCACTGCGCCGCTGAAAACAGCGTCTCACAGGCATTGCAAGCTACCGACGGGACAGCTCCGACAGCCATTTTCTGTGCGAACGACCTCCTGGCAATGGGGGTGATGTCGTATCTACGAGTCAGTGGCTGGACCATCCCCGACGACGTCTCCGTCATCGGTTTCGATGACATCCCCTTGGCCTCGCAGATGCCTGTGCCGCTGACAACGATTCGCCAGCCCATGGACGAACTGGGGACAGCAGCTGCCGAGCTTCTTCTGTCCGGCACCGATACGTCGGCACAACACCTCACCTTCAATCCGGTGCTCACGATCCGAGAGTCGACAGCTCATCCGACGCGCTAAGGCGTGTGGCCCCCCGCCTGTCGGTAGGGGGTCACACCCGTCACCTCAGTACGCCAACCCCTTGGGCTGCTCGGCGAGCTCCGCGAACCCCGGGTTCACAACCTCGAAGCCGTTGGCCTTGTAGGCCTCGTAGTCGAAGTTTTCGCATTCGTCGTACCCGATGCGGTGGTACTCGTAGAAGCCCTCCCAGTCCTCGTACCCGGACCCGAGGGAGGACTCGAGGAACGCGTCCGCCATGGCCATCGCGGTGCGCGGGGCGACGTAGAAGGCGCCCATGGCGAGGAGGTTCGCGTTGTTGGCGGCGGCGCAGCGGCGCGCGGCAGGCACGGACTCGCACACGGCGGCGTGTACGTGGGGGCACTTGGAGGCGGCGATGTGGATGCCCATGCCGGTGCCGCAGAACGCGAGGGCGCGTTCGAACGTGCCTTCGGCGATTTGGGCGCCGAGCGCGAAGCCGACGCGGTGGTACATGGGCGCGGTGTCGGCGTCGGGTGTCAGGTCGGTGACGGTCCAGCCACGCTCCTCGAGGTGGGCTTTGACGGCTTCCTTGAGGGGGTGCCCGGCGAAGTCGGCGCCGACGACGACGTGCTTGTCTTTAACTGTCAGCATGGGAGCGTCCTTTCGTGATTCTGCGCAGTTTTGAGAAGGAGAAGAGGCCCTCGTTCATGCAGATGACGAGCAGGAGGACGCCTCCCCAGATGAGTGGCCTGTAGAAGTTGGAGATGCTGGGGAACATGTTCAGGCCGGAGGAGAGAACCTGGAGCATGAGGATGGACAGGAGGACGCCGGAGAGGCGCCCCGCGCCTCCGTTGGGGTTGACGCCTCCGAGGACGACGATGAGGACTGTGAGCAGCGTGTAGGAGGCGCCGTAGTCGGCTTTCGCGGAGTTGTAGTTCGCGAGCATGACGATGCCGGCCATGGCGGCCATGACGCCGGATAGCACGTAGGTGCGGATCAGCAGGCTCTTGACCTTCAGGCCGGAGAATCGCGCCGCCGTGTCGTTGGTGCCGAGCATGAGGATCGTGGTGCCAAAGCCCGTGAAGGCGACGATGAGTCCGGCGACGAGGGCGCATACGAGGAACACGACGAGGGGGATGGGCACGAGGCCGATCACCTTCCCGGTGAACGCGGCGCCAAAGGCGGCTGGCACCCCGGAAACGGGCTTGCCCTGGGTGAGGATGAGGGCGACGCCGCCGAAGAGTTCGAGCGTGCCGAGGGTGGCGAGGATGGGTGGGATCTTCAGGACGGCGACGAGCGTGCCGTTGATGAGGCCGCAGGTGACGCCGACCACCAGGGCGACTCCCAGGGCGATGGCGACCGCGAGGCCCATGGACGAGGGGGTGACGGCCGGGCTGAGCATCGAGCGCAGCGTGAGGGCCGCGCAGATCGAGGTGACGTTGGCGATGGCGACGACGGACAGGTCGATGCCAGCGGTGAACATGGTGAACATGACGCCCAGACTCATGAGGCCGAATTCGGGGAATTGGACGGCCATCGACTGCCAGGTGCGCACGGCGAAGAAGGGGCCGGGGCGCACGGCGGCGAAGAAGATGAGCAGGAGGAGGAAGACGATGATCAGTCGCGTCATGTAGCTGTCCTTTTTGAGGAAAGCGAGGCGCGGGGAGGCGAGAAGCGTTGACATGTGGTCCTCCTAGTGTGCGGTGCGGCGGGCGCGCATGACCTGAAGCGCGGAGACGCCGGTTCCCACGATGATGAGCAGGCCCAGGGCGAAGCCCTGCCAGAACGTCGGGATTCCCATGAGGATCATGGAGTTTTGGACGATGACGATGAGCAGCGTGCCGAGCATGACGCCGGTGAGGGAGCCCTTTCCGCCGGTGATCGCGGTGCCGCCCAGGACGACGGCTGCGATGACCATCATTTCCATGCCGAGCAGGTTGGTGGGGTGCATCTGTCCCATGGAGCAGGTGCGCACCATGCCGGCCAGGGCGGCGATGATGCCGACAATGACGTAGAGCCAGAACTTGGTGGCGCGCACCTTGAAGCCGACTCGGGCGGCCGCGCTCTCGTCGCCGCCGATGGCGAAGAGGGAGCGTCCGAACATCGTGTAGCGGGTGATGAAGAAGGCGACTGCGACGACGGCGACGAGGATGAGGAAGGACACCGGCATGGATGATTGCAGCCCGGAGCTTTCGTTTCGGGCGACGAACAGGGAGGCGGATCCGAAGGAGCGCATGGATTCGGGGATCATGTTGATCTGCACGGATTTGAGCGCGCCCTGCATGACGCCGTTGAAGACGTTGGCGGTGCCCAGGGTGATGATCAGCGTGGGGACGGTCAGCCTCGACGTGAAGATGCCGTTGAATGCCCCGAGAACCGCGCCGAGGGCTGCCGCGATCAGGAAGGGCACGATGACGGACCCGTTCCACCCGCTGTCGACGAGGATCTTCGTCGTCACGTAGACCGCGAGGGAGGCCAGCGCCGGGAATGACACGTCGATGCCACCCGAGACGAGGACGAGGTGCGCGGCGACGGCGAAGAGGCCGGGAACGACCATGGCACCCGCCAGGTCGACGAGGTTGTTCGCCGTGTAGAACTGTCCGGAGCGTACCTGGATGACGAGGGTGAGCGCCACGATGACGAGGAACACCCAGAATTCGTTGGCGCGCAGGACTTTCGTGGTGAGTCGGGGCATTAGTTCTCTCCCCCTTCGGTTGACGAGGCCGGGGCGCCTTCTTCGGACAGGAGCCGGGTCAGCTCGGCCTCGGTGAGGGCGTCGGGGCTGATGGGCTCGCTGAGGTGTCCGGCGCGCATGATGGCGATCGTCGAGCAGTTGGTGAGTACTTCGGCGATGTCGTCGGAGATGATGATGATGGCCATTCCCTGCGCGGCGAGTTCGCGCAGGATGGAGTGGATCGTGAACTTGCTTCCGATGTCGACTCCGACGGTGGGCCCGTTGAGGATGAGGACGGACGGGTTGGTGGCGAGCCACTTGGCTAGGACGACCTTTTGCTGGTTTCCGCCGGACAGGGTGTTGACGGCGTTGTCGGGGTCGGGGGTGAGAACGCCGAGGCGCTCGACCCACCGTTTCTCTTCGGCGCGGATGGCTTCCTTGTCGATGAAGCCGAGGTAGTGCGTGAAGGCGTCCATCTCGGCGATCGTGATGTTGTCGCCGATGGAGCGCGACAGGAAGAGCCCCTCGGTCAGGCGGTCCTCGGGAACGTAGGCGATGCCAGCCTTGATGGCGTCGCGCACGCCCCTGAGGCTCACCTGTTGCCCCGATACGGTCACGGTCCCCGCATCGAGAGGAATCATGCCGAAGAGGGACATGGCCAGCTCGGTGCGCCCCGAACCCAGCAGGCCCGTGATGCCGAGGATCTCCCCGGGGCGCACGCTCAGGGATGCGTTCTCGAAGGCGCCGGCGACTGTGGCTTCGCGGACCTCGAGGACGGGGTCGGCGTCGATGAGGCCGGTGCGGTAGGGGGCCTCATCGAAGTCGCGTCCGGTCATGTGGCGGGCGAAGCTGGCGCGGTTGAGGTCCTCCTTGGGGCAGGTGATGACCTTGCGTCCGCTTCTCAGGACGGTGAAGCGCTGGGCGATCTCGAAGACTTCCTCGAGCTTGTGGGAGACGAAGAGGATCGCGATGCCGCGGGATTGCAGGTCGGCGACGATGTCGAAAAGGGCGCGCACTTCCTTCTTCGTCAGGGCGGTGGTGGGCTCGTCCATGATGATGAGCTTGGCGTCGCCCATGAGCGCGCGGCTGATGGCGACGAGCTGCTTGTCGGCGACGGAGAGGTTGCCGACGAGTTCGTCGAGGTCGACGGTGAAGCCGATCTTCGCGATTGCTTCGGCGGCGACCTTGCGCATGCGCGAGCGGTTGACCAGGGCGCGGCCGGCGGCGACCTCGCTGCCGAGCGCGATGTTCTCCATGACGGACAGGTTGGGGAAGACGGAGAAGTCCTGGTAGATGACGCGCACGCCCGCGTCGATGGCGGCGGAGGGGGTCAGGTGCGTGTACTCGCGTCCCGCGATGGCGACGCTTCCTTCTTCCGGCGTGTGGACGCCGGAGATGACCTTGATGAGGGTGGATTTGCCTGAGCCGTTTTCGCCGGCCAGGCAGTGGATTTCTCCGGGCGCGATCTCCAGGTCGATGTCGACCAGGGCGCGCACGCCGGCGAAGGATTTACTGACGTGTCGTACTGCCAGCACTGGGGTGTCCATGTGGTGTCCTTTCCGATCCGCATCTGTGCCCCTTTGGCCCCTCGCGCCCGCGGAGCGCTCAAGGAGGTTGGTCTGTGCGCGCGGCGGTGCGGGCGCGGGGGCCCGGCCACGGCCTCGTCGATGATGACGAGGCCGTGGCGCTCGGGCGGTCGCGTGCGGCGTTTCGGTTAGAAGCCGAGGGAGTCGACGTTGTCCTTGGTGATCTTGAGCCATCCGTTACCTTCGAGGACCTTGTTGGACCCTGGGGCGAAGTGCATGTTCTCGTATCCTTCGACGCCCAGGTCGACCCCGTCTTCGATCTTTTCGCCCTTGAGGATCTTGGTGGCCAGGGATGCCAAGGCGTAGCCGGCGTCCGCGGGGTCCCACAGGGTCAGGGCGGAGACGGATCCGTCCTTGAGGATCTGGGCGTTGGCGGCGGGCATGCCGGTGCCGGCCGTAAAGACGGATCCCTTCAGGCCGAGTTCATCGATGGCTCGGGCGGTGCCTGGGGCATCGAAGGAGGAGGTGCCGAGGATCCCCTTGACTTCGGGGTACTTCTTGAGAACCTCCTTGGCGGTCTGGTAGGCGGTTTCCCCGTTGTCTTGGCTTTCGACGCGCGGCTCGGCCTCGAGCAGCGTCATGTTCGGGTACTTCTCCTTCTGGTGGGCCACTGCGCCGTCTGCCCACTCGTTGTGGGAGGCGTTAGTGACGTGGCCGACCATGGTCGTGTAGACGCCTTCCTCACCCATTGCCTCGGCGAGGTTGTCCATGATGAACGCGCCGTATTCGCTGTTGTTGAAGGCCTCGATGTCGTACATCGTGTTTCCCTGAGAGGAGGCCTCGTGGGTGACGACGACGATGCCGGCATCCATGGCCTGCTTGAGGACCGGTTCGATGGCACCCGGGTCGACGGGGACCACGCAGATCGCGTCGACACCCTGGGCGATGAGGTCCTGGATGACCTGGGCCTGCAAGGTGGCGTCGGTTTCGGCCGGCCCCTTCTGGAAGACGTTCATGCCCGTGTCCGCCGCGTACTTTTGCACGCCGGTTTCCATGCGCACGAACCAGGGGTTGGTGGCGTCCTTGGGGACGACGGCGATCGTGTAGTTGCCGTCGTCGCGGCTCGCGGAGGAGCTGCCCGTGTTGGTGTTGGCCGAGGATTGGGCGGTTTCTCCGGGGGTGCAGGCTCCGAGGGCGAAGGCGCATGCGGAGGCGGCGACGAGGGCTGTGGTTGCGAGGCGGGGCTTCATTGGACTCTCCTGCGTGTATGGTCAACGTCGGTGTTGGTTGTGTGGTGCGGCGGCGGAGCGGTTGTGCGTGGGCGTGGCCGCGTGTCGTTGCTGGCCGCGCCTGCGCGGTGCCGCGTGTGCGGTGCTGCTGCGTGCCGGCTGCTCCCGTCTTTGGGGGCGCGTCGGCGTGCCCCCAATCCTAGGACACGAGGGTGGTGGCGTTCACTTTCCAGGCCCCTTTGGGACGAGGTCGTGGCGGGTTTTTGGAGTGTGGTTGCGGCGGTTTTTGGCTGATTTGTCAGACGTGTTAGCGACTGCGTTAGTCCAGACAAATACCGTTCGATACGGATTGGTACGAACCACCTCATTGCTTGCCGGAGCGGCGCACGCTCGTGCGGTGGTGCGGATCATAACTGCACATTTGTGCGATTGTGAGCGCAGGCTCGGGAGGATGTGCAAGGAGTGGGTGCGCGCATCCTCCCGCGCCTACCGACGTCTAGCTCCGCTTGGCTGCTTCGACGACCTTGTACCACTCTCGCTCACTGAGGCCCCTTTGGCGTGCCACCATGTAGGCATTCCTTCGATGCTGCTGCCGATCCACCTCGAGCTCACTCGGGTTTATCACCCTGCCATATGCACCTGCCCCAAAAAGAGCAGCCACAATCGCAGGGATGGCTAGCGTGAGGTTCATGCTCAACTCGAGTTTCGACCCTTCTGCGGGGCTGAAGACGATCTCCTTGAGAGACGGCTCCCCAAACAACCAATACATGGTGACAGTGATGCCACAACACAGGAGGCACACCAACGCCGCGATCGCTGATGTCTTGAGTCGCGCCTTCCGTTCCCTTGAGACAATCGAACTGGCCAGCAGATACTCCTCACCGAGTTCAGGCAGCGTCAGTGAGGCCAACGTCCGCGAGCCATTGATCTGATTGAGAGTTCCGTTCAGGTCCCCACCGAACTGCGCGATCTGGTTGCCATCCCCATTGTTGGCAATGTTCTGAGACATCCTGTCCCCTCCTCTGGATCACAACGCCGACCGCCATGGTCGACAAACAACACGTTAAGGAGGGGCATGCTCATCTGCGTCCATCGCACCGAGTAACGCTCAGAAATGACCATGGGCACACATGCAGTCGACAAACCGATGCGCCATCAATAGGACCGAATCATGCACCAGAGCAGCCTGCAAGATCAAACACATGAGCATACCCATCAAACAGCAAGTCATCTTGGTTGGGAACTGTAGCTTCCTCAGCGGACTGGATCTTGCCATCCTTCGGAACGCAACCGCCATCCGGTTCAGCAAGGACCCGTAGCAGAGGCGCTACAACAACCTTGAGGGTCCTACGAAGCAAAAGAAGCCCTCATGATAGGCCTGACTAGCGACCTTAAGACCAACCAGACCGTTGTGGAATATGTTCGTCGATAGATGATCGTTTGAGCAAGGCTTCCAGGAGCAAGTGAAAATCGCCACCCCGAAGCGCGCACACTCGGCTAGGATGAGACCGTCACGACCGCAGCGTTTGTGTGTATCTGTGGAGCGTTGAACTACCAGTTGATGGAGATCAATGAACTGAAGCCTCCTACACAATCGCTGTATCAAGAAAACTACAGGTTTGGATGACTCATATGGCGAGTAAAAAGGGCGATGAAATGACTCTCGAGCGAACTCTCTGGGAGACCGCCGAGTCGATGCGCGCCAGAGGCAATCAGGAGGCATCCGAGTACAAGCATGTAGTACTCGGGCTCGTCTTCCTCAAATACGTCTCTGACAAGTTCTCCGAGCGACGCCAAGAGCTCGCCCAGGAACTGATGGACGAGGATATCGACGACGACCAGATCCCATCATTCTTGGAAGACAGGGACGAATATTCAGGTAAGAACGTCTTCTGGATTCCTGATGGCGCCCGGTGGGAGCAGCTACAGGCCAGAGCCAAGTTGCCTGGAATCGGTCAGGCAATTGACGAGGCGATGCGGCTCATCGAACGTGAGAACCCCGCACTGACCGGTGTCTTGCCCCGCAACTACGGTCGTGAGGACCTCAAGGATGAGATGCTCGGTGAGCTTATTGACCTCATCGGCTCCATCGGTTTCGGTGCGGATTCTGATCATGGGGCTGACGACATCCTCGGCCGCGTCTACGAGTACTTCCTTGGCATGTTTGCCGGAGCGGAGAAGGGCAAAGATGGAGGTGAATTCTACACCCCTCGAAGCGTAGTGAACCTTCTCGTCGAAATGCTTCAACCCTACTCCGGCCGCGTGTACGACCCATGCTGCGGCAGCGGTGGCATGTTCGTACAGTCAGCCCGCTTCGTGGAAGCACACGGGGGCAATCGCAATCAGATTTCAATCTTCGGCCAGGAAAAGACGGCCTCAACATGGCGTCTCGCAAAGATGAATCTGGCGCTCCGTGGTCTCGAGGCAAATTTAGGCCCCCGAGATGCTGAGACGTTCACAGAGGACCTACACCCCGACCTGCGAGCGGACTACATCATCGCCAACCCGCCCTTCAATCTGAAGGGATACTGGTCAGCGGTCTTGGAGGATGACCCACGTTGGGTTTATGGTGCCCCAAATGATTCCAAGGCAAACTACGCGTGGATACAACATTTCCTCTATCACCTCACTCCCTCCGGAACAGCCGGATTTGTCATGGCAAATGGCGCATTGTCTTCTACCGAGAAGACAGATGGCACCATCCGCCGAGCACTTGTGGAGGCGGATGTAGTCGACTGCATCGTGGCACTCCCTGACAAACTCTTCTTCAACACTGGGATTCCAGCGTGCCTGTGGTTCCTCTCGAAGAACCGGCACGGTAACGGCCACCGTGACCGCCACGGTGAGGTGCTCTTCATCGATGCTCGCAACATGGGTGAGATGATCACCCGTGCGCAACGCCAGCTCACCGAGGCCGACATCGAACGCATCGCCGGCACCTACAACACGTGGCGCTCGCGCGACGCGCACGAGAACTATGAGGACGTGGCCGGATTCAGCAAAGCAGCAACGCTCGAAGAGATCCGCGACAACAACTTCATCCTCACCCCGGGCCGATACGTCGGCCTCGACCAGACGGAAGATCCCGACGCCGAGCCCGCCGAGCAGAAAATCAAGCGCCTCACCGCCGAACTCCTCGCCGAGCTCGACCACGGCCGCGAACTCGAGGGCCAGATCCGAGCGATGCTGGGAGCAGAAGCATGAAGACGCCTCGGGATTGGGTTACACGTCCACTCTCGCAGTTCGTATCTCTGCAGCGTGGATTTGATTTACCTACGCATGCTCGAGTGCCCGGTTCCGTCCCGGTACTCTCGTCAGGAGGAGTAAACGGATCGCACAATGAAGCCAAGGTAGATGGCGATAATTTTGTGATCGGACGCGCAACAAACATCGGTCGCCCAACATGGAGCAGCGTACCGTTTTGGCCACTAAATACCACCCTATTCGTAAAAGATTTTCTCGGTAATTTTCCGAAGTTCTGCTTCTACTGGTTCCTAGCGACAGACCTATCCGGATTTGATTCTGGAAGTGTCCAGCCTATGTTGAACCGAAACTATATAGCGAACATCCCGGTAGCTATTCCATCCTTTGTGGAGCAGCGGCGAATTGCTGGTGTGCTGGGTGCACTGGACGACAAAATCGAATCCAACCAGGCTGTGGTAACTCATGCTGAGCAACTCATCGACGAGATTGCTGAGCAGAAGGCAACCGATCTCCCTACGGTCGCGCTGAGCGAGGTGTGCTCACTCTCGAAGTCCACCTGGAAGCCTGATACAAGTTCTGATCAGACGGTCGATCTGTACAGTCTTCCGGCCTTTGATGAGGGTGCCGTGCCTGAGCAGGCCGCAGTTTCCTCAATTAAGAGCAACAAGACCTTGATGGATCGTCCGGGCATTCTCGTCTCCCGGCTCAACCCTCGTATCAGTCGAATGTGGTGGGTGGAAACCGATGCCACACCCGTAAGCGTCTGTTCGCCGGAGTTTGCCTACTTGACTGCTGGAGACATGCATGGACTGGCTTGCACATGGCTTGCTGTGCGATCGCCAAAGTTTCGCGGAGAGATCATCGATCGTGTGACAGGTACGTCGGGTAGCCACCAACGCGTTCGACCGGCCGATCTCATGACGATTGGCGTCCCTGACTATCGATCGCTTGCGGAACATACACAGATGACCGTGCTCACACTGCTGCACTTGGTCAGTGCTCGGCGTCAGCAATCAGTAGCACTCGCTGAGCTGCGCGACGCTCTGCTGCCCGAGCTCATGAGTGGCCGCATGCGAGTGGATGAGGCTGGGTGCCTGGTCAGTGAAGCCCTAGATGAGGAGGTCGCGGATGTCTGAGAACAAACACGTGGAGGTCTCCGCCTCGCAGTTCCTCGTCTTCACCAGTGAGGCGAACGGGGCGATCGAGGTGCGCTATGAGGACGGCACCATCTGGCTCAGCCAGAAGCTCATGGCTGAGCTGTTCGGTGTTTCTGCGCCGACCATCAATGAGCATCTCGCCAGCATCTACGATTCCCAAGAGCTTGTGAGGGAGGCAACTGTTCGGAATTTCCGAATGGTTCGAACCGAGGGGTCGCGGCAGGTCACGCGCGGCATCGATCACTACAACCTCGACGCCATCATCTCGGTCGGCTACCGGGTGAACTCCATCCGTGCCACAAACTTCCGGCAGTGGGCAACCAAGGTGCTCAGAGACTTCACACTGCGCGGCTACGTCATCGATCGTGCGCGCATGGAACAGGGTGAGATCCTCGGAGTGGACTACTTTGAGCAGCTCCTCGAGGAGATCCGGGAGATCCGTCTCTCCGAGCGGCGCTTCTACCAGAAGGTGACCGATATCTTCACCACCGCTGTCGATTACGAGTCCTCCTCGCCGGTTGCAAAACAGTTCTTCGCCACCGTTCAGAACAAAATGCACTACGCGGTCCACGGTCACACCGCCGCCGAACTCATCAAAGAGCGTGCGGATGCGTCCCAACCGTATATGGGTCTCACCTCGTGGAAGAACAGCCCAGACGGAAAAATTCTTCGGAGCGATGTCACCGTCGGTAAGAACTACCTCACTACCGATGAACTCAAGGATCTGGGCCGCCTGGTGGAGGCATATCTTAATCTGGCAGAATCACGAGCACGCCGCCAAATCGCCACCACAATGGAAGACTGGGTGGAATTTCTCGACCAAGTTCTCACACTGGATGCACGCGAGATTCTCGACAATGCTGGGACCATCAGTAAGAAGATGGCTGATGATCATGCCCTGCGGGAGTTCGCGGTGTTCCGTAAGGTTCAGGACGCCCACTACGTCTCCGACTTCGACCGCTTCACCATTGAAGCAGCCAAAGCCATTGATCCAGGTAATGATGATGATGCGCACTGATCACTTCGACGAGTCAACTGTGGAGCAGGCAGCGAAGGAGTGGCTGGCTGAGATTGGTTTCCATACCGGTTACGCGCCTGTGGATGCTGCGCCAAAGGATGTTAGGGATTCCTTGAGTGAATGCATCCTGTGGAAGCATGTAACTGATGCGCTTACTCGCCTCAACCCTGGCGCTGATCCTGATCTAATTCGTTCTGCCGTAGCGCGAATTCAGCGCGCGGAGTCACAGGACGTCATGACTGAGAACCAGCGACTCTATGAGTTGATGGTGCGCGGGGTGCCGGTTGAAACGACTGGTGACGACGGCAGGCCTTCCACCGTACGCCTGCGGCTCGTCGACTTTGATTCACCCGAGAACAACGACTGGCGAGCACTCAACCAGTTCACCATTATCGAAGCCGGCCACAACCGCCGCCCCGACATGCTCATTTTCCTCAACGGCTTGCCCGTCGGCTTACTGGAGCTGAAGAACTCAGCCGATATAAACGCCAAACTCCGTAGAGCCTGGAATCAGATCCAGACCTATCGGAGTGAAATCCCCAGCGTGTTCATCCCCAATGTCGTCACCGTCATCTCCGATGGGACCAGCGCGGCGATGAGTTCCTTCACTGGCGGGTTTGAGCACTACGCTCCATGGAAGACCATTGACGGGCGAGATGTCATCACAAACCGACCTGCCCTCGAAGTGCTACTCAAGGGAGTGTTCGATCCCCACCGATTCCTCGATATTCTGCGCAACTTCGTCGTCTACTCCGACGAGTCGGTCACCGATCAGACAACTGGACAGCGGCGCCGTGCCATCATCAAACGCATAGCGAAGTACCACCAGTACTGGGCTGTCAACGCGGCTGTAGAATCAACAGTTCGCGCTGCGAGCCCAGGCGGAGACAAGCGTGGCGGCGTCGTGTGGCATACCCAAGGCTCAGGCAAGAGCTTCGAGATGGTCTTCTACGCGGCCAAGCTCATGCGCGACCCGCGCATGGCCAATCCCACCCTCGTGTTCATCACCGACCGCAACGACCTCGATGACCAGCTCTACGGTGAAGTATTCGCGCCCGCACAGATCCTGCCGGAAACCCCGGTCCAGGCAACTGGACGAGACGATCTTCGCCGTCTGTTGACCCGCGCCTCGGGCGGGATCATCTTCACCACCCTGCAGAAGTTCGCACCCGGCCAGGACGGTGACACCAACCCGGTGCTCACCGACCGCCGCAACGTGGTCGTCGTCGCCGATGAGGCCCACCGCTCCCAGTACGGTTTCGAGGAAAGCCTCGACAGCCAGGGCAGGCTGAAATCCGGGTTGGCCAAGCACCTGCGTGACGCACTACCGGGAGCCACCTTCCTCGGCTTCACCGGCACCCCGATCGAGACCAACGACCGTTCTACGCGCGCAGTATTCGGTGACTACGTCGATGTCTACGACCTCACCCGCGCTGTGGAGGACGGAGCCACCGTCAAGATCTTCTACGAGTCCCGCTTGGCGAAAGTCACCCTCGATGATGAGCAGCTCAAGAGCTTGGACGCGCTGGTGGACGAGACCATTGAGGCGAGCGAGTCAGAATCTGAGGAAGCCAAGAGCAAGTGGTCTCGCCTCGAGGCTCTCGTCGGCGCGGACGCTCGGCTGGATGCAATTGCTACGGACATTGTGACCCACTGGGAGAAACGCCGATCCTCCATGGTTGGCAAGGCAATGATCGTAACGATGAGTCGGCGCATTGCCGTTGCCCTCTACAACAAGATCACAGCTTTGCGCCCCGAGTGGCATTCCGATGATATCGACAGAGGCCGTATCAAGGTCGTGATGACGGGCTCTGCTGCTGACCCCTCGGAGTTCCAGCCGCACATCCATTCCAAAGATGAACGACGCGACCTCAAGCTCCGGGCAAAGAACCCCGATGACGAGTTGGAGATCGTCATCGTCCGCGACATGTGGCTCACCGGATTCGATGCGCCTTCCATGCACACGATGTACGTGGACAAGCCCATGCAAGGGGCTGGGCTCATGCAGGCCATCGCCCGAGTCAACCGACGTTTCAAGGACAAGCCCGGTGGGCTCATCGTCGACTACATTGGCTTGTTCACATCTCTCCAGCAGGCACTTGGCGTGTATTCGCCCTCAGATCGTGAGCAGGCGGGTGTACCTATCCAAGAGCTTATTGACGTCATGCTAGAAAAGCATGACGTGGTGCATGGCATGCTCCACGGCGTCACCTTCGATTCTTCTCCGGACCTGCCTGCGAAGGAACGTCTGGCTCAGTACGCCATCGTTTTGGATCACGTATTGTCTGACCCTGACCTCACTGCCAGGTACAACGATCACGTGCTCGCCCTAGCAAAGGCTTTCGCGCTCGTGGCCTCGCGTCCTGAAGCTGAGGCCATCCGAAACGACGTACGCCTGTTTACTGATGTGCGTGCCGCAGTATTGAAATTACAGAGCCCCGACTCAGGTGAATCACGGCGCGGGGGCAGCAACCTTGATACCGTCCTCGGGCAGATGCTCAATGACGCGATCACCGCAGACCAGGTCATTGACGTCTTCCAGTTCGCCGGCATGGACTCCCCGGAACTGTCCCTGCTCTCGGATGAGTTCCTCGACTCCGTCGCACACTCCACCACTCCCAACCTTCAGCTCGGGTTGCTACGGCGGCTGTTGGGGGATCAGATCCGCACCGTCAGCCGGAAGAACCTGGTCACGGGCCGCAAGTTCTCCGAGATGCTTAATGAGGCGTTGACGCGCTACACCAATCGATCGCTCACCACGGCAGAGATTATCGCTGAGCTGGTCAACTTGGCCAAGGAAATGCGTGCAGAACGTGAACGCGCCCAGCAGCTGGGACTGAGTGAAGCGGAGATCGCCCTCTACGACGCCATCATCCAGAACGACTCCGCCATCCTCGAAATGGGTGACGAAACCCTGAAGACGATCGCTCGAGAACTGGTTACTACAATCCGCTCATCTGCCACGTTGGACTGGACGGTCAAAGAATCCGTACGTGCCCGCATGCGTTCACGCATCAAACGTCTACTTGCCAAGTACAAGTACCCGCCGGATAAGCGTGAACAAGCCGTGCAGCTCGTCATCGAACAAGCAGAACACTTAGCAACTGGAGAGCAGGACTAGGTGCGAACCGTGTCCCTTTTGCGATTTTTGCAAAAGGGACACGTGACTATAGCTACCTATTCAGAATTAGTTAGGCGTGGGCGACGACAACTGAGCCTGGGCAGTGTCATGAGTAGGCTTGGGCTGGTGTTGTCGACATTTCGTTAAGCGGCTCTTCCGAGTTGAGTGTGGGTGACCGGGTGTTGGTCGGGGGTTGGTGGTAGAGGTCGAGGTCCCATGTGATGAGGGGACTTCTATCCCCGCTGTCGTCAAGGACCCAGGCGGTGTCTCATCCAACCTGTTGGTGCTCTGTGTCGCTTGATCGTCGTGATCGGCGTGATCTGCTGGTCGGTTTGGAGCGCTTCCATCTGATGAGTGCGGTTCGCACCCCAGATGCTCTGATGCTCGACATAGAGTCCTGTGATCGCTGTGCTGGCTGCCCGGGTTGTGGACTGAATCCCTCAAGGTCACGGGCGTGTGGTGGTGGAGGTGATCGACGCGCCCTGGGCCGGGGTTCCGGCGCGGATCCGGTGGCTTAAACGACGCTGGATGTGCCGCGAACACACCTGCCGGATCGTGACTTTCATTGAGCAGAACCACTCGGTGTGTGCTCCCCGGGCGCGTTTGGGGACGCAGGCGATCCGCTGGACGATCCGACAGTTGCACTTCGAGGGAGCCATCATTGCAGGATTGGCTCGACAACTGGCAACTACGTGGAATACCGTGTGGTCCCATATCAAGCCGTGCCTGCAAGCCGCATCTGATGATCCCGCCCGTTTCGCAGGCGTTCGGGTGCTGGGGGTTGACGAGCACGTGTGGCACCACCAAGACCGACGCCGCCGGGGCCCACGTGAACTCACCGGCATCGTGGACCTGACACGCGGGAAGGACCATCCCACGGCCTGCTTGTTGGACCGGGGCCCGGGAAGGTCTGGCACTGTGTATAAGAACTGGCTGGCCGAGCGCGGAGAAGACTTCCGTGCGGGGGTGGGAATCGGAGGCTGGATCCCTTCCAGGGATATAAGAACGCCATTGATGACGAGCTCCAAGACGCAGCCAGCGTGCTGGACGCCTTTCGCATCGTCAAGCTCGCCGGTGATGCCCTTGATAAGGTGCGCCATCGCGTCCAGCAAGACACGACCGGTCACCGCAGGCGCACAGGCGATCCCCTCTACCCAGGTCCGCAATCTTTTGCGCGCCTCGCGTGATCGGCTCACGAAGCGTCAACAAGAACGACTCCGTGAGGCCTTCACGGCAGATGAGGCGCATATCAGTGTCGAAGTCGCCTACCACTGCGCCCAGCAAGTGCGAGACGTCTTCCACCAAGCCACACCCGCCCAAGGCCAACGCCTGGCCACACACCTCATTGAGCGCCTACCAACGTGTCCCATCCCCGAAATCGCTCGCCTGGGCCGGACCCTACGCAAGTGGAAGGACGCCTTCTTGTCCTACTTCGACACAGCCGGAGCCATCAACGCACCCCACCGAAGCCATCAACGGAATCATCGAACTAGGCAGACACATCGCCAGAGGCTACCGCAACCCCACCAACTACCAACTCCGAATGCTCCTCATCGCACGAGGCCCAGACGCCTCCCCCCACACTCAACTCTGAAGAGCCAGATAAATCAATTACTGCAGCTGTTTCGACGAGAATTGCGTGTAAGCCGGTTCGGAACAGTTAATTGCTGATTGCCTGCGAAGCAAATAAACTTCTCCAATGGGGCCATCCCTCTCCGTCTTTGCGTCGGAAGTGTACCCATCCGATTCCCGACCAAAATAAGTCAGCATCCTCTGAAAATGCAATAACTGGAGTTCCAGCATAGCGGGTGGCGATGCGCTGAGCAAAAGCTGTCCCGTAGCCACAACGCCGAAGATCATCGCGTATCTCGAAAAAAGTAATTTCCTTAGTTGTGATAGGTTTATCTATCCCATCATAATCGGCAGCAAGTTTACAATCGATAACCTCTGCGCGACCTACTTCCGTACCATTGACCAAAAACTGCAGATACTCCTTGCTGTCGCGAATAGTCGCATCGATTCTTCCGGCCCGTGTGTGCCACCAACTAGTATTGAAACCTCTAACTACCTGGTACGGCGTATTGTAGTCTTCCTTCTGTGACAGGATACGTAGCTCATGTTGATGCATGCACTGAGTATACAACTGCAGCTAGCGCGAAAAGGCGGAGGACCACCTATTCTTAGGGTGCTTTGGTGTCTCAGTTACTGGGTGGGTCTGTTCCAGGGTCGGTTGCGTCCAACGGTCGCGTAGTAGCTCCCATCCGCAGTGGGCGGAATGTATACTCACCACTCATCACCGCATCCGAACCCTGCGACAACAGAGTCCCGGACATGACGGCTCAAGTCCCTACTTCAATCCGGCTATCGCCAGCCAATCCAGTCATTCAGCAGGCTGACCAAGCCGAAGCCGACTCAGATAAGTCCACTGTCGCGGAGTATGCGAATCTCTCGAATCGTCTCCCTAACCTCAGACTCGTAGCCATTAGTCGCACCAATGTAGAACGCTCGTAGTCCTTTGCGCCGCAACAGTTGCGTGACCAGAACTGCCGTAATGCCTGCCTGCGAGAAGACAAAGTAGACAGGCTCATTGCAATCTTCCGAAGTCTTTGAGAGGAAAGAGTCAACGAGCTTACCGGCCACTTCTTCGTAGTCATCAGCCTTGACTTGTTTGGCTTCAGACTTCTTCAGAGCGGCAATCTCATCGATCGCGAGACTATGATCGAGAAGCATCTGTACGCCGTCTGCGCTCCCCATAAACGGGACTTGATAGCGCGACCGAATGGTGGCGTCAACGAATATGTAATCTCTATCTTTCTCAACACAGTAGAGAATCGATTCAAGCGGCACCCGGACTACATTGAGTCGAGAGGCTTCAGTCATACTTCGAAATTCCTCACAAGCGCGACTCATAGTAAGAATCAGTTGCAATACTGACAATCCAACAGCACCAGCAAAACACCACCAAAGCACGTACTGTCCAGCATCAATAAATTTCTGTTGCGCAGGCGTAGCTTCTGTAATATTCAGCAACGCAGCAATGCACGTCAGGACCACAAATTGGAAGAACAATGTAAAGAGAACTTTGGCTACTTCCCTATCACTCCTCGAAAATCTGCTTACACGCTTTTCGAGACTGTATGAATGAACAACATCTTTGACAATTTCACGCGTGAGCTGCTGTCTCACTGAATTTGATGTTTCATTCCTCGAGCTAAGAGCACCGCGTTTCTGGAAAATGCTCACATACTTTAATCCTTTCACCTTACGGCGACGACCAAACCAAAATCTAAATTCAGAACCATTCTTGAATTTTGCATATAAGTCACTTCCCAGCTTCCACAGCGCACCGAACCCTAAGAGGGCACCAATAGCATCCTTAACATAATCAATCCACTCCACAATTACTCCTTCGCTAGTCGGATCATGTCCGCATCGACAGTCTCATAGGCACTTTATCACCATACATTACTCCACCCACATAGGTGTCAAACGATGAACATCCGATAGCAAGCTGTTCCGTAGCAAAGTGTTTAACATTTGAACCGATCGACCATCAGCGCTAACGCAGCGAATACGCACTGCCCCTGATGAGAAGCACATCAGGGTCTCTGGGTATCTCAGCTCTTCTCAAACCCGATCTGCCAGAACCCCATATCCAGCAGCTTCATCTGCGGATAGGTGAGGTCGCCGACCCGCATTCCGCGCCGCGCTTCCTCGAGGCGGTCGTTGTGCTCCTCGTAAATATCCGCGAGTTCGAGGAGAGAATCCTCGTTATAACTCTTCTTTTCTAAGCCTAGATGCCTCGCTCCTTCTTCAAAGAATCTGTCGTACGCGGGCACGCACCCGAGCGTTCCCATCAGGATTTTCGTGATGAGGATCGGTGACACTGGGCTCGCAACCTTACGCCCCGCGACCTGGGCGCGCATTGGCCGGAAATGGTCGGCGATGTAGTCGTACACGTTCGTGAGCATCGTCTGAACCTCAGACTTCCGCACATCCGCGCACGCGAGCCCAAACAGGCAGTCGTACTCGGGCTTGAGGATCTCCTCGACGATGGGCGTGTGCACCTTGTAGTCCTTCTGAAGTATGAAGCACGAGCCCCGATACATTCCCCAGCTCGCCAGGTAGAAAGCGAGGTGCAGGCTCAAATAGTCATAGTCCGGGGAAGGGTCGGTCCGCGCATCTCGGAAGACGCGATAGCAATGCTCCCACGAGCGGGAGCGACCATTCTCATCCGCGCGCGCGTCATCGTAGAAGGTCTGTGCAGCGTTGATCAACTCATCGATGAGTTCCATAGTTGTACTCCTTGTGTCTTCACGGCAGTCCTCTCGTCCTCAAGAGTTCTCGTCGTTTCAGCCGTTCCTCTATGCGGTGTGGATTCCGATGCGAGAGATCGGCCGCCACATCGCGCCGACATGCGCCGTTCATTCCCGCGCGTCGATGAGCCGCGCCGCTTCATTTCTCGATAACCATATCGCACGGGATCTCGACGCCGCAGCCAATTGGAAGGATTCAACCGAGTATTGTCGGTCTCTGACAATCCGGGAGAGTTCTCATACCCACAGCTCACGACGAGGCCGGGGCTCCGTTCTGCACATTCGTGCGGTTACGGGAATGTGGGTGGGAGGATTTGCGTGATGGTTGCGCAGCATTCTTAGTGTTTCGTGTCGGTTCTGCGCGTACCCTGATGAGAAAGGAC
>ERZ772921.474-NODE-474-length-24644-cov-3.336167_pt1 | contig 24644 bp, 23 predicted proteins | sample MGYA00512117_ERZ772921 | MGnify/ENA primary metagenome ERZ772921 (study PRJEB29015, sample SAMEA2737944) | human oral metagenome | biome: human oral; feature: human-associated habitat; material: dental | place: China | collected 2150 ...
GATATTGAAGAATTTTCTTTGAATTTAGCAAGTCAACTTCCAGACATTAATTCTCCGGAGGTTTTGGCCGCTTGTAAGAATCTATCTGAATATCTTCAGCCACAGTACAACTTGATTGCGTGCCTAAAAAAAGGGGTTATATATCATCATGGAAGTGTTCCTGATGTGGTGCGCATTTTTATAGAGGACTTGTATAAGAGATTGCCGGAAATAAAGTATATCGTTACCAGTTCAACTTTGCTTGCAGGAGTTAATCTGCCCGCAGAAAGAATTTTTATACTTGATAGTAAAAAGGGAAGAGGGAATCTTCGGACAGATGCGTTTAAGAATCTAATTGGTAGAATCTGCCGATTTAGTGAGATATTTGATTCAAAAACCGGTAGTCTGAGAATGCTCGAACCGGAAGTCCATATTATATTTGGGAAATATTTTTCTCGTAATGCGAATTATGAAACTTTTTTGAACGCTGTCGCGAGGGCGGATTTGATATTGGATGACCAAGTAGACAATGTTTTGTTAGAAAATGCACAAATAACCGAAGAAAACAAGAATATATTCAATTCTGCTCAAGAGTTTATTGAGAATTATGAAAATGGTACGATTGCCGATTATCAACAGCGGTATATTACAACGGAAATAGGAAAATCTTCAATAATGAATGGTATTCGTGAAATAGATGTCTTTCAAGAAGAATCAGATATGCAAGATTCCGTCAACGAATATCATTTACACGATGAGGCTATAGATAATGCTGATTCGTTAATGGAGGCAATCCGGAAAATTTTTATCAATCACATCGATAGCGCGGGGAATGACAATGTTCGTAGACTTCATAATGATGATGCGTGCAAATTTTATTCCATGATGTTCGATTGGCGTATAGGGAACAAGTCCTATGCTGAAATGATTCAATTATTTGTAGGATATTGGAGAAAACTATATCAACAAAATAGAGACGCATATATCTATGTTGGCAGATGGGGAAACGTGGATGTTAACGGAAGTCATAATAAACCATATACGTATTTGAAAAATAAAAACAAAACGCAGATAGTCAATCTCGCAATTGTCAGAATAAAAGAGGAGCAAGATTTCATTGATAATAATTTGATCCGTTTTGTAGAGGCTCTTCATGATTTAAAATTGTTGGAAGAGAAGTTTTATTTAAGGGTCAAGTACGGAACGGACGATGAAACGACAATATGTCTCTTGAAAAATGGTTTATCATTGAGCCTTGCAATGTTGCTTCTGTCTAAATATCGACATTTGTTGAAAATCAACATCGGTGAAAGTACGATAGAGTGTGATGAAGACTTGCCTAATAGGATGGAAGAAAACAAAGAAAATAGTATTTTGATTTTTGAAGCAAAGAGCTGCATATGATGGAATAGCGTACATGATCGATACACAAAAAGTTGCAATGCCGTTGATCTTTTCTGACATTAAGGAGCGGAATGGATGACGTTCTGCTTCGTATACCCAAAACACCTCTATTCTCGTACCAGATACTCTGAGATGCCCATCCTTCCGGCTCATTCAGCAGAGATATAACATTGAGAAATCCTTTATTTTAAAGGAAAAATCACTTGACATTATAGGGAAGCCCTGACATGAAACAGGACAGGAAACAGAAGATCGCCATTGCACCGGTCATAACCGGCACAGCAGAAGATTACAGTTTACTGAGGGAATACTTCAGAGAAACTTCAGCAAAGGGACTCTCTGCTCCGGACGGCAGACTGCGCCATTATTCCCCGAAAACGATCGAGAAGTGGCACCTTGCCTATAAGCATTCCGATTTGCTCGCGCTATCCGGCACGTCCATATCGCTTCCCAAGGGGTGGAATTTACTTTTGCGAAAAGCAAACGCCAAATTCGACCTCCGGTTAAAGTACGCTTTTTTCAGCGGAAAAGGTTGATCTGCCGCCATTCTACAAGCTTTTTGCTGGTATTGCAATCTGTTTGGCTTAGTAAGTTCCGCTTTGGAAACGTTATTTCCAATTTGGAATTGTAAGTTCTGGTTTTTGTCCGCACCCTCTTTTCCAAACTGGAACTTAGATTTTCAACTCAGCCCCAGACGCAAGGCGGCCAGCGAGTATGCGAAGGCTCATGGTGTTCACCATGCAAACAGGCAAGAATAAATTGCTAAATCACAAGATACATGATACAATCATTTCGTTGAAAGAGGTATGGTTCTCGTAAGGAACGGAGATTACTATTATGAGGCACATCAGTTATATGCCACTATGGCGCACACTTCTGAATAAGAACATGAGAAAAGAAGATCTTCGTATAGCAGCGGGGCTGACTACCAATATGATCGCCAATATGGGAAAGAATAAAGGAATCAGCATGGAGACACTGGCCAAAATCTGTGATGCATTGCAATGTGAAATCACAGACGTGATCGAATTGACGGAGGATACTCCGGAAGATGGCAAATAAGATTTGCCAGACAGTGTCCGGCATTTTCGAAAAGAGGATTTGTCATGAGTAACGAATTAATGGTTCCCCAGGATATGATCGTTCAGATCAGGGATATCATGAACAATGCACGATACAATGTTGCTCAGCAGGCCAATAATGAACAATTACTGGCTTACTGGAATATTGGCCGTGTTATTGTTGTACATGAGCAGGACAGCAAGGAACGAGCGGAATATGGGAAGCAGACGCTGAAGCAATTATCAAAGGTCTTGACCAAGGAATTTGGGAAAGGTTTTTCAAGGTCAAATCTTCAAAATATGAGAGCTTTCTATATTTCCTCTCTGAATTACCAGACATTGTCTGGCAAATTGAGCTGGTCCTATGGGAACATTTGATATCACAGAAATGTTTGTTGTAATCACTTGACAAATGGCGATAGATCATCCAGTGGTCCAAATCCGGATGTAGATACATGGTGGTAAGCGGCCGTGGAGGAAGCAGGGCAAAGCGATGAATTTCCAATTGCGAAGCGATTGTGCTTTAGAGAAGACGACGGACTTTGTGAAATTGATGAAGTTCTGATTGACATTGCGGGGAACAAGCAGTACCATCTAAGCCACAATTACAGGAAATACAGGATTTTAAGGGAAAGGGGCATGAGCATGTTTTATCGTAATTCTCGAATGATGAGCTGCATGGATATGGACATGGCTATGCTGATGCCGATGCCCACAGTTTCGTGTGCTCATTTGCTGCCTTTCCGGAAGATCCGGACTCGAATGTGTCTCTGCTAAGCAAGGATAAGCGGAGTTGATGGATGCATTTGAAGCGGGGAGCCTTTGGGCCCCCCGCTTTTTTCGTTGAAGGGAGAATGGATTTGATTGAGTTGACGCATATTTCCAAGGATTTCGGGAAAGATCAGCAGCAGGTTCACGCGCTGCGCGATGTTTCATTGTCCATCGATAAAGCGGAGATTTTCGGGATTATCGGTTTTTCCGGAGCGGGAAAATCTACACTGCTTCGATGCATCAATCTTCTGGAGCGGCCTGCAAGAGGCACGGTCACGGTGGACGGGAAAGAGCTCACGGCCTTAAGCGCGCGTGAACTTCGGGGGACACGAAAGAAGATCGGAATGATCTTCCAGCATTTTAATCTGATGCCGTCCCGCACAGTCGCGGGAAATCTTCCTGTTCTTCGCATAAGCTTTCTGACCAGCAGACGCCTTTAACGGGTCACGCGGCCGTTATACAAGTCAACTGAGCCCAACTGAGCCGCGCGCTTATACCAGTCCAGATAGTACAGAAGTCGCCGTTTCGCTCCCGCATCATTTCCGATTAAGATTGAATAGATCGACGCGAGACCTGCCTTTACGGCTTCTCTTTCCTCTATTCCGTAAATGTAATCCTTATCCAGACCATAGATCATCTGTCCGAATTTCCTTAACCACGGAGTGAGGATTCTCATGTCCGGACGGTAGTTAAGCTTTTCGGATATTTCCGGCTTTTCGGCTTTCCCGATTACCCCCATCATGAACGTTACATCTTCCTGTAGTGTTTCTTTGCTCCACGGCATTCAGCCTGATACTCATAATCCCTATTCACAAGCTCCGATTTCTCGGATTATTTCTTAAACAGTTCCGAATGCGTTCCGAGACGATATAAGCATGAGCACCAGCACCTCATCGCGGATTTCATACACCAGGAGCCAGTCCGGCTCAATGTGGCATTCCCTTGTTCCTTTATAGCTGCCGGACAGATCATGGTCGCGATATCTTGCATCCAGCGTGCCTCCGTCTGCAAGAATATTTACGACCTCAAACAATTTATCCGGATCCTTGTTCTGTTTCTTTGCCAGCTTCAGATCCTTCTTGAACTGGTTTGCAAACTTTACCTCGTACTTCATACTTCCAGCGCCGCCTTAAGGTCATCCATATTGGTGTAGCCCTTCACACTGCTGTCGGAAGCGATACGCCTGCCCTCTTCAATTGCAGCGGCGGTTGTTTCATTCGGCACATCCAGCTTAAGTGCAAAAGGAATTCCATTTTCCCGGATCGTCGTTCTGAGGAACATATTGATAGCCGTGGTCATGTTCAGACCCAGCTCAGAAAAAATTCTGTCGGCCTGGTCTTTTATTTCCTTATCGGTTCTGATATTCAGATTCGTAGTAGCCATGATATACACCTCCATTCTATCTATATTATATACATTTATTCGTCTACTGTCAACATATTGTCATTATATTTTGTATCGACACAAAAAATCCCAACCGGACCCCAGATGAAATCTTCGAGGAGGAAATCGACCGAATCTACCAGGCTACTGCCTGGCGGAGGATGTCCAACTTGTTATTGCAATTTAGGATCCAAATGCAGATACATGTAGGTAAGCGGTTTTGATAAGGCAGAACAAGCGGCGCATATGTTTTGCTGACGGAGGGCTTCCTCCAATGCCCAAAAGGTGGCAATACTGCGACGCACGGAAACGGACTGCATAAAAGCTTCTGTGAAGAAAATGTGTCAAGTAATCTTCTTGCGCTTCGGCGCCCGAGCATGTGTAAGCGCCGCGGAGGAAGCAGGGCAAAGCGATGAATTTCCAATTGCGAAGCGATTGTGCTTTAGAGAAGACGACGGACTTTGTGAAATTGATGAAGTTCTGATTGACATTGCGGGGAACAAGCAGTACCATCTAAGCCACAATTACAGGAAATACAGGATTTTAAGGGAAAGGGGCATGAGCATGTTTTATCGTAATTCTCGAATGATGAGCTGCATGGATATGGACATGGCTATGCTGATGCCGATGCCCACAGTTTCGTGTGCTCATTTGCTGCCTTTCCGGAAGATCCGGACTCGAATGTGTCTCTGCTAAGCAAGGATAAGCGGAGTTGATGGATGCATTTGAAGCGGGGAGCCTTTGGGCCCCCCGCTTTTTTCGTTGAAGGGAGAATGGATTTGATTGAGTTGACGCATATTTCCAAGGATTTCGGGAAAGATCAGCAGCAGGTTCACGCGCTGCGCGATGTTTCATTGTCCATCGATAAAGCGGAGATTTTCGGGATTATCGGTTTTTCCGGAGCGGGAAAATCTACACTGCTTCGATGCATCAATCTTCTGGAGCGGCCTGCAAGAGGCACGGTCACGGTGGACGGGAAAGAGCTCACGGCCTTAAGCGCGCGTGAACTTCGGGGGACACGAAAGAAGATCGGAATGATCTTCCAGCATTTTAATCTGATGCCGTCCCGCACAGTCGCGGGAAATGTAGCCTATCCGCTGCGGGGAAGCGGGCTCGGCAAAAAAGAGACAGAGGACAGGGTGATAGACTTGCTGGAGCTTGTGGGCATTAAGGATAAGGCGAATGCCTATCCCTCTCAGCTCTCCGGCGGACAGAAACAGCGCGTGGCGATTGCGAGAGCATTGGCCAATGAGCCGAATGTGCTGCTCTGCGATGAGGCCACTTCCGCATTGGATCCCCAGACCACAAAGTCTATTCTTCGGCTTCTGAAGCATCTGAATGAAAAACTCGGCATTACGATTGTGATGATCACACATGAGATGGCAGTGGTCAGGGAAATCTGTCACCGCGTCGCTGTCATGGAGCACGGGCGTGTGGTGGAGCAGGGCGAGGTATTCCATGTATTTTCCAAGCCTGAGCAGGAGATCACGAAAAACTTCATCCAGACAACTTCAAATCTTCGGAAGATTGAGGAGCTGCTTTCTGAAAATTCCCCGGTGGTTCGGCTTCAGCCGGGGGAGCTGATCGTTCGGCTCTCCTATTTACAGAGAAATGTCTCCGAGCCGCTGATCTCCACGGTATCACAGAAGTTTGGCCTTTCCCTGAATATCATCTTTGCGGATATCAGCATCGTAGAGGATGCACCCATTGGCGGAACGGTGGCGATCATCAGCGGAGAGCGGGAACGGATCGAAGAAGCGATGAAATATCTCATTGAGAAGAAGGTAGGCCTGGAGGTGATCAAGGATGCAAGAATTTCTGAATAACTGGATTCCCAATGTCATGGCGAAGCTGCCGGACTTTTATGCCGCAATAGGTGACACCCTTTTGATGCTCATCTGGTCAGGCGCTATCTCCTTTGTCCTCGGCCTGATCCTTGGTGTGCTGCTCACGGTCACGAAGCCGGACGGCATTTTGGAAAATAAAATCGCCTATCAGATCCTGGACAAGCTGGTCAGCCTGTTCCGTTCCATCCCCTTTATTATCCTCTTGACATGGGTCATGCCGCTGTCTCGTGCCATCATGGGGACGGCGATTTATGTGCGCGGGGCCATTGTCCCACTGGTGTTCGGCTGTGTCCCCTTTTTCACCCGGCAGGTGCAGACTGCCTTGGCCGAGTTGGATCCCGGGCTCATTGAGGCGGCGCTCTCCATGGGCTCCAGCCCCGTAGAAATCATCTTTCGCGTCTACCTGAGGGAAAGCATAGCGGCTATCGCACGGAGCACTACTATCACAGCCATCAGTCTTCTGAACCTGACCGCCATGGCCGGTGTGGTCGGTGCAGGCGGCCTCGGTGATTTCGCCGTCCGCTACGGGCATGACAGAAATATGTCGGATGTGACCAATGTGACCGTGATCGTTCTGCTCATCCTCGTCTGTATGATGGAATGCATCGGCGCTCATATTGTCAGAAAGAGCAGGCATTAAGGAGAAAGAGCAGCCATTAAGGAGAAAGAGCAGGCATTAAGGAGGAAAAATGAATTTGCAAAAGAGAAAAATCGGTATTATCGGAGCGGGACACGTCGGATCGCACGCCGGCTATTCCCTGATTTCACAGGGCCTGGTCGAGGAGATCGTCTACATTGACATTGATGAGAAGAAGGCCGCCGCGCAGGCCCTGGACCTCTCCGATGCGGTAAAGTATCTTCCGAGCAGAGCGAAGGTGCATGCGGGAGATTACACGGAGATCGCGGATGCCCAGCTTTTGATCACGGCGGCCGGACCCCTGCCGGATATCAGCAAGGGGCAGACCAGGATGGACACGCTTCGGCAGACGATCGTCATTATGAAGGAGGTCACGGAGTCGATACGAATGTCCGGCTTTGCCGGAATCATAATCAATATTTCAAATCCTGCCGATGTCATCACCCATTATATCCAGCATCAGCTGAATTGGCCTCCCAGACGCATCCTGTCTACCGGCACGACACTGGACTCCGCCCGCCTCTGCCGGGCATTGGCCGAGGCGACCGGTGTGGATCAGAAATCCATCCATGCCTACGCGCTGGGAGAACACGGAGAGAGCCAAATGGTCGCGTGGTCCGCCGTTACACTTGGCGGGAAAGCCCTGGCTCAGCTTCAAAAGGAAAGGCCGGACAGCTATGGTATGCTCGATCTGGATGCCATCGCAGAGGAAGGAAAAGCGGGCGGCTGGAAGATCCTCGGGGGCAAGGGCTCCACAGAATTTGGCATCGCCGCATCCATAGCAGAGGTGGTTCGAGCTATTTTTCATGACGAAAACCGAATCCTTCCCGTATCCGTTCTCTTAGAGGGGCAGTACGGACAGAAGGACGTGTATGCCAGCGTCCCCGCAGTATTAAACCGGGATGGGATCGCTGATATCATCGAGTTAAAGCTCAGTCCTGAGGAAGAGGAAAAATTCAGCGCATCCTGCAAAACCATGAGCGAAAACTACAAGCTGGCTTTGACTTTGTAAAATTATCCGGAGGGAATCAGAATGAAAAGGAATAAGATTATCGCTGTTTTACTGTCTGCCGCGCTTTTTGCACTGGCACTTAGCGCCTGCGGCTCTAAGAGCCATGCATCGAAGGAGGATTCGCCTTCGGAAAGCGGACAGAAGACGGAATCCGCCGCCCAGGTCACAGTAAAGCTGGGCGTCGTCGGAAGCATCTATGAGGATCTTTGGAAGCCCGCAAAAGAGGCACTGAAGTATGAGGGCATCGATCTTGAGCTGGTGCAGTTCTCCGACTATGTGACACCAAATAATGCCCTGGCAAACGGGGAGATCGATCTGAACTCTTTCCAGCACCGCATCTATCTTCAGAATGAGATCGACAGCCATGGCTATAAGATCCAGAATATCGGAAACACCTTTATCATTCCGCTGAATCTGTATTCCCGGAAGATCTCCTCCGTGAAGGAGTTAAAGGACGGAGATACCGTGGCGATCCCGGACGACCTGACAAACGGCGGCCGTGCGCTGAAGGTGCTGGAGGCGGCGGGGCTGATTGAGCTGGATCCCAATGCAGCGTTTAACCCCACGATAGATAATATCGTAAAGTATAATGTCGGCATCAAGATCGAGGAGCTGAAGGCCAATGTAATCCCCTCCGCGCTGTCCGATGTGACTGCCGCCGTGGTCAACGGAAACTATGCGCTGGACTTTGGGCTGAAAACCGACGAAGCGATCTATAAGGACAGCGTTTTGGATGTGGAGGAGTATTGGAACCTGATTGCCGCCCGCACTGCGGATCTGGAGGACCCGGACAAGGCGGCTGTCTACGAAAAGGTCGTAAAGGCCTTTCAGTCTCCCGAAACGGAAAAGATATTCAATGACACTTACGGCGGATATTTCATCAGAGTCGGCTGGGATCAGAATCTTTTGGCAAAGTAAACGGTCTTTAGCCATAGTGCCGCCGGTATTTCTTTCGATTACCGGCGGCACTTAGCGATAATGGAGGAACGATTTATGAGTATCGACAGGCAGATACTGAAAGACCTTGTTGCGGATAAGACTCGCTTGATCTTCAACACAGATATCCCGAAGGAATATCTCAGCGATGCATTGGGACGGCGGAAGGGCACGGCAGATGCTCTGATCTTTCCGCTGTCGACAGAAGAGATCAGCGACGTGCTGCGTTACGCCTGTGAAAACCGTATCCCGGTCACGCCGCGCGGCGCGGGGACGAATCTGGTAGCTTCCACGGTGCCCGTCAAGGGAGGTATTATCCTTGATTTTTCCCGCATGAATCGCGTGTTGGAGCTGGATGAGGACAGCATGACGCTGACCGTAGAGCCCGGCATCCTGCTGCAGGATGTGCAGACCTATGTGGAAGCCAGGGGTTTCTTTTATCCGCCGGACCCCGGCGAGAAGGCGTCCAGCATCGGCGGCAACATCAGTACCAATGCCGGAGGGATGCGGGCGGTAAAGTACGGTGTCACCCGCGACTATGTGAGGGGGCTGGAGGTCGTGCTGGCGGACGGAACGATTTTGCGGCTTGGCGGCAAGCAGGTCAAGGATGCCAGCGGGCTGTCGCTTAAGCATCTGCTGATCGGCTCCGAGGGGACACTTGGACTTATCAGTAAATGTATGCTGCGGCTGCTGCCGAAGCCGGAGACCTCCGTCAGTGTCCTTGTTCCCTATCCTGATCTGAATACCGGCCTCCGGAGCGTACTGAGGATTCTGCGCGCGAATGCGAACCCCACTGCAGTGGAATTCATGGAGCGGAAGGTCGTGGCACTGGGCGAGGACTTCTCCGGTCTGCGTTATCCCAGGCCCGACGCAGGCTCCTATATTCTTCTGACCTTTGACGGATACCGGAGCGAGGTGGAATTCAATACCGCGCGGGTGCGCGGGCTGGCTTTGGAAAACGGCGCACTGGATTATATCGTGCTCACCGATCCGGCGCAGGCGGCGGAGATCTGGAAGGTCCGCGGAGCATTGGTCAAGGCGGTGGAAGCCGTTTCCGAACAAGAGCCTGTGGACATCGTGGTGCCCATCAGCCATACAGTGGATTTCATCCGCTTCATCAACGATCTGGAGGTGTCATCCGGCATGCGGATGATCAGTTTCGGCCATGCCGGCGACGGGAATGTGCATCTGTGTGTTGTCCGGGGTGAGCGTGATGAGGACAGATGGCGGCGCGAACTGCACGCCAATATGGACTCCGCCTATGCAAAAGCCTACAGCCTGGGCGGCGTGGCATCCGGCGAGCACGGCATCGGCCTGTCCAAACGGCGGTATTTCCTGCGGGAGACGGCGGCGGAGAACCTCGCCGTGATGAACGAGATCAAGGATGCTTTAGACCCGCTGCATATTCTCAATGACCAAAAATCTTATATCGAAGGAGGAAAAGATCATGCAGAGTCTTTCTGAGCGCAGCTCTGGCTTTACGGATTCCGTTATTCGCAGGATGACGCGCATTTCCCTTCAATATGGCGCCGTCAATCTGTCTCAGGGCTTTCCGGATTTTGAACCGCCAAAGGAGATCCTCGATCGTCTGGCGCAGGTGGCCTACGAGGATTATCACCAGTATTCCATCACCTGGGGAGCACAGAATTTCCGGGAAGCGCTGGCTGCCAAGCAGTCCCGCTTTATGGGCCGCAGCATCGATCCGGACAGCGAGATTGTCACTACCTGCGGAAGCACGGAGGCCATGATGGCTGCCATGATGACTATCGTAAACCCCGGGGACAAGGTCGTTATCTTCTCCCCGTTCTACGAAAACTACGCTGCCGACAGCATTCTCTCCGGAGCGGAACCCATTTATGTGCCGCTGACGCCGCCGGATTTTCATTTTGACCCCAATGTGCTGGAGGATGCCTTCCGCTCTCACCCAAAGGCGCTGGTGCTCTGCAATCCCTCCAATCCCTGCGGCAAGGTCTTCAGCCGCGAGGAACTGGAGATTATCGCGGAGCTGGCCGCGAAGTACGATCTCTATGTCATCACGGACGAGGTCTATGAGCACATCGTCTATGCGCCCCATAGGCATTGCTATTTTGCCGCGCTTCCCGACATGTGGGAACGCACGATCTCCTGCTCGTCCCTTTCCAAGACCTACTCTGTTACCGGCTGGCGGCTGGGCTACATCATTGCCCCGCCAAGGATCATTGAGCGCGCAAAAAAGGTGCATGATTTTCTGACGGTCGGTGCGGCGGCTCCCCTGCAGGAGGCTGTGATTCCGGGATTGAAATTCACTCAGGACTACTATGATGGGCTGCTGACCCGGTATACCCACAAGAAGGAGCTCTTCCTCAAGGGCCTGGATGAGCTGCATATTATTCATAATGATCCGGAAGGAGCGTACTATGTCTTACTGGATATCTCCGAATTCGGCTATGACAGTGATTTGAAATTCTGCGAGGATCTTGCCCGGCTGGTGGGAGTCGGGGCGGTGCCCGGCTCCAGCTTCTTCCGGGAGCCGGTGCAGCACCTTATCCGCTTCCACTTCGCGAAAAGGGACGAGACACTTCTGGAGGCCCTGAACCGTCTGGAGAGCCTGAGGAGAAAAATCCCCGCCCAAAAGCGCGCCTGAAGAGACAGGCTTATGGTCGGGTTCAAGCGGAAAGCCCTGAAGAAAGATCTCTGCGGGCCAAAAGGAGGCTTTTCGACTGTCAAATCCATTAAAATGATGATATAGTGAACAGCAAAAAAGCGGCCTCTGGCTTATGGCAAACAGGCAAAGCAAGGTGTTGGAAGGCCGCTCCTATGAGAATCAGGAATGGGAGATTCCTTAATCCTGAGCTCAGGATAGCGTGAAAGAGGGCAAAGATCAAGAAATATGGGGAATATATAGAAACAAAATATCAGAATAGATGTTTATCGCAGGGACCTATAGAGTCTGTTGAGGAAAGAAGGGGGCGGGAGAATGATATATTTTATCGGGGCGGCGGGATTTTGCCTCATCACAGTATGCTCCCTTTGCTTTAGCATATATCTATACTGGATCCTGCAAAATGCGGTTCGGAAAGGGAGAGAGGTCCCCGGATGGATGTATCGGATCGGTCACGCGATCATCGGAAGGGGAGGCGATTCCTATGAGGATATCACGGATCATTCGGCGCTCAGAGAGCTGAACCTCTTTCTTTTGGGACTGGCTGCGGCCAATCTTCTCTTTTTTCTGTATATGCGTCTATATAAGGGGCTCAATGCGAACGCGGCGCTGTATTCCTGCCTGAAGGCGGAATTCTTTCTGATTCTCAGCGTCAGAATGCTCTGGACCGCCGTAAAAATCGGGATAGAGATCGTGCTTTGCTTTGGGAAAAAGGCGGGGAGGACGCTTCGGAACTATGCGTCCGGAAACGCGGTTTTCGGCATGATCTTTATGAGCGGATTTTTTCTTCTTCTGTCCCTGATGCTCAGCGGAGTTCCGGAGAGAGCACCTGAGCTTCGGATTGAAAAAAGCCGGATCGTCATCGGGAGCACGAGGGCGTCAGAGCTCCTTCGGGCGGGCTTTCGTTTTTATGAGGAGAGCGAGGAAAGCGGGGAGAGGGGAGCGGAGGATGAGATCCGAAAGCCGGAGGACCGCCATTTTTATTATGATGGAGAGCTGGCGGAGCTTCGATGCGGCGGGAATTCCTATGGGACAGTTTGCCTGACGCCGCCCTGGGGAAAGAGCGCGAAATTAAAGGACTGCATCATCAGCTTCTACCGCATTTCATCGGAGAATCCCCGTTTCTCGGAGATCGCAGTCTGCGGGAGAGAGCTCTCCGATCTTCGATGGGAGGAGATAAGAGAGCGGCCGCTTTCTGACATTTTCTCGCTCTCCCCCGCGAATTACCGGGAAGACAAATGGGAGGGAAACTGCAAATTGCAGCTGCAGATGCAGCCATACATGCTCTGGAAAAGATATACGATAGAGCTTCGCTTCCACGAGGATGGGACAGCGGCCGAGTGCATTCTCAGAGCGCAGCACACGCTCTGGGAATGAGGAAGAGCTCTTGTTTCGTCTTTTACGCCCGGCGCTGCATGATCTGAGATGAGTGTCAGCGGATAAAGCCGACTTGGGCGGAGATGAGAGCGATCTGCTCCTCCTTCTTTTTATTATATTCTACTTTTTTTTCTTCAAAATAATTCCTCCCATGTGAGTCGATGGAAACGATGAGAGGGCCGAATTCCCTCACATGGCAGTGCCAGAGTGTCTCCGGCATTCCCAGATCCTCCCATTGCGCTTCCACGATTTCTTCGACCTCCGCGGCAGCAACCACTGCATTGCCAGCCGGGAATACACAGTGGATTGCGCCGAATTCCCTGCAGGCCCTTTCAGTATTCTCTTTCATGCCTCCCTTTCCTACGATCATGCGGACGCCGGTGCTCTTTACAAATTCATACTCGAATTTTTCCATCCGCATGGAAGTGGTTGGACCGACAGAGACCATCTGAAATCTGGCATTTTTCTGAGCGCGGATAATCGGGCCGGCATGCAGGATGGCCGCGTTTCGAACATCCACCGGGATCGGCCGCTTCTCCTCTACGACTCTCCGATGTGCGACGTCACGGCAGGTCGTGAGATCACCTGTGAAGTAGATGATATCTCCGATATGAATATCCTCCAGATCCTCTTTAGAGATCGGGTTTATCAGAACCTTCTTGTTATTCTTGATTTCAACAGCCATATGCTTACCCTCCTTAGCGTTACCCTGCGTTTGCGTTCCGGTATTCAAAACCGGTGTGTGTGCTCACCGAAAAATCGAGATTCTTGTCGAAAACAATATGCCCTCTTCTGTGACTCCAGCAGCCGACGCTGACGCCAACGCCTATGGCAGAGGGGTGCCGCGCGGTATTTTCGATATGGACGCCCATGACGGAGTATTTTCCGCCCATCCCCTGAGGACCGAGACCGATGGCATTGATGCCGTCTTCGAGAAGCTTTTCCATTTTGGCCGCATTGGCATTCTCATTATGAGACCCGATAGGGCGAAGCAGAGCTTTCTTGGAATTCAGGGCGGCGGTTTCTACAGAGGTGGCGACGCCGACGCCGACCAGGAGAGGAGGACAGGCATTGAGACCATAGGAAGTCATGCGGTCCAGGACGAATCTGGTGATTCCCTCATAACCTTCGCCGGGCATCAATACAGTTGCATTCCCGGGCAGGGTACAGCCGCCGCCGGCCATATAAGTATAAATTTCGCATTGATTGGAATGGGGGACGATATCCCACCATATGGTCGGAATTCCCTTTCCGACATTTTTTCCGGTATTGTATTCATCAAAGGTCTGCACTGCGTTGTGGCGAAGCGGTGTATCGACCGTGGCCTGTATGACAGCCTCTCTGAGAAGCTCCGCTATATCATCGATAAGAGGAAAGCCCGTCCCGCATTTTACCCAAAACTGCAGGGCGCCGGTGTCTTGGCAGGAAGGGCGGTTCAGTCGAATGGCCAGATCCTGGTTTCGGAACATGGTTTCATAGATCACCTTTGCCATCGGACTGTCTTCCCTGCCGCGAAGCTCCTGAAGCTTTGCGATGATATCGTCGGGCAGCTTCTTCGCAGTAAAACCCACAAACTGCGCAATGATATCGGTCATTTTTTCGCGCATATTCGTCTTAGCTCTTATCATGTTAGCTCTCCTTTATGTTTTGTGCATTGAGGCCGATATAAGGCCGTGTATCGCTTTTTTGTTGCTGCCTCCACCTTTTATCGAGCCGTTCAGCCCGGAAAGAACGGAAATGCGATCGGGAGGATGATCATACTGATAATGGTGGCAATCAGGATGAGCGGAGCGCCGGCAATGGCATAATCCCTGAACTTATAGGCGCCGGCGCCGATCACCATGGTATTTGCGGGCATTCCGATCGGGGTCGCGTAAGCGCAGGAGCCGCCGATGACACAGGCCATCAGGACGGCCTTGGGATCCGCTCCCATTCCGGTGGCGATGGAAAGGCAGATGGGTGCCATCAGTGCAGTGGTAGCGGTATTGGACATAAAATTTGTCAGGATGCAGCAGAGGATAAAGACTGCGAAGGTAAACAGGTATGGGGAGGGGTTTTCGCCGAGGAGACGGATCACGCCGCCCGCGATCATTTCGCCTGCGCCGGTTTTCTGCAGGGCGGAAGCCAGGGAGAGTGTTCCGCCAAAGAGAAAGATCGTTTTCAGATCGATGGATTTCAGGGCTTCCTTTTCACTGATAACACCGCTTAAAATCAGGGCAATGGCTCCGATACAGCCTGTAACACAAAGCTTGATTCCAATTTGCTTTTCGAAGATCATGCCAAGGAGAGTCAGAACGAGAATCAGCAGAGAGAAGTTCTTCTTCCATTGCGGAATCCCGGAGAAATCCTTTTGTACATCGAAGACGGATTTTTCATCGCCCGTTTCATGATTCGGAAGGAGTCGAAAACCGATGGTCGCGTAGAAGAGAATGCCGAAGACCAGGATGGGAAGTCCGACGACGGCATATTCGAAGAATCCGAAGCTTCTTCCGGTCGCCTCCTGAAGGGTGGACTGGGCGATCAGGTTGCCGGGGGCGCCGATGAGAGAGAGATTGCCTCCCATCGCGGCTGCGAATACGAGAGGCATCAAAAGACGGGAACGCCGGAAGCCGGATTTTGCCGCGATACCGATGACGACAGAAATCAGGACAGCTGCGGTACCTGTGTTGGATAGAACGCCGCTCATCAGACCAACGATGCTCATAATGGCAATGATGAGACCGCGTTCCGTCTTGGCGAATCTGGTGACAAGGCCGCCGATTTCGTTGGCCATTCCTGTTTCAAACAGAGCGCCGCCGACGATGAACATGGCGACAAAAAGAATGACATTGCTGTCAATGAAACCGGAGAAAGCAGTTTTCCAGTCCAGTACATGAGTGATAATTAAGCCGATACAGATGAGCATGGAGGTGAGTCCCAGCGGGATTCTCTCTGTAACAAACATGAGAACAGCGAAGGCCAGGAATAGCAATGTAATTATGGCGGGATTCATAGCAGTGTTCCTCCTTTTCCATTTTCCGGAGCACAGGCTGGCTGCGTCCAGTGCAGTCTTGATGATTCAAATGGAAACCCTGCGGCCGCTCAGATTTCTTATCTCGGATAAGACCATTATGTGAGGTGGGATATATTTTGTAAATTTTAATAATTTTCGAATAGATTAGGAAATAACTAAGCTGACGCCATGCGCTATGCTTACAAATGCTGAGACCATGGTGTATCATTAAAAAACGAAAGGAAGAAGTCGGGGATCGTCTCATGCACTCCGACGATGCGGAGCACGGGAAAGATACTGCGTTCAGGAGGGCTCCTATGACCTTTACTCAACTGGAATATTTCTGCGCGGTCTGCCGCCGCCGCAGTATTGTCAGCGCGGCAGAGGAGCTGTACGTTTCTTCACCGACGATCTCCGTCGCGATCAAGGAGTTGGAGAAAGAGTTCAGACTGTGCTTGTTCCATCATGAGAGGAATCGGATCATTCTGAGCAGGGAAGGGGAGGCCTTTTACAAGAAGGCGCTTTCGCTTTTGAAGCAAAGAGAGGAGATGAAAGAGGAATTTTCGGAACTGGGACGGACAAACTACCCGCTGCGAATCGGAATACCGCCGCTTATCAGTACCATCTTCTTTCCGCGGATGATAGATTCCTTTCACCGCTTCGCGGACATTCCGGTGAGGCTCTATGAATATGGCTCCAATCGGGCACAGGAATTGGTGCGGCGGGGAGCTCTGGATCTGGCTTTGGTCAATATGAGCTTTTATAATATTGACCAGTTCGAAGGATATGAGATGATGGAGGACAGCTATGTTCTGTGCGTTTCTCGAATGCACCGCTTCGCAGAAGAGAAGAGAATCTCGCTGGAGATGCTGGAGGCAGAGCACCTGATTTTCTACAATACGGACTCCGTACAGAATCAAATTTTTCTTACTCGCTTTCGCTCTCTCGGTATCCAGCCGCATATTTTCATGTATTGCTCTCAACTTTATACGACCTTGAATTTTGTCAGGGATGGACACTGCGGCGCATTTTTGTTTTCCTCCCTCGCGGTAAATCCCAGAGACTTCCGGATGATCCCGATTGAACCAAAGATCAGCAATCATTTTGGGATCATTTGGAGGAAAGGGGCGTATATGACACTTCGGACCATGAGATTCATAGAATTTGCGAAGAGCTATGATATCCGATCGTATCTGTAAGAAAGAAATGATTCTCAAGTCAGGAGGCCTTATCGCATGGAATACAGCTATCATTACGATTCTCCGCTCGGAGGCATCACGATCGCGAGTGACGGCAGGGCGCTGAACGGGCTATGGTTTGACGGACAGAAATATTTTGGAGATACTCTGGATGAGGAGTACGAGGAGAGGATGCTTCCCGTATTCGAGGAGGCCGAGCGCTGGCTAAGGCTTTATTTTAGCGGGAGGGAACCGGATTTTACGCCGCCTCTTTCCATGAAGACGACGGAATTCAGGAGAGCGGTCTGGAGGATCATGCTGGAAATTCCCTACGGAGAGACCATGAGCTACGGGGAGATCGCGGAGCGCATCGGGGGAAGGAGCGGAGGAAGAGCCCTTTCTCGGGCGGTCGGAGGCGCGGTCTCCCATAATGCGATCTCGCTTTTCATCCCCTGTCACCGCGTGATCGCAGAAGACGGCAGCCTGAGGGGCTACGCCGGGGGGATCTGGCGAAAGAGGAGGCTCCTCGCGATGGAGAGAGGGGAGAATTAAGAGAGGGAGAAAGGAAGGGGCTATGAGCAATATTTCTGAAAATCTCGAGAGGATTTCCGAGAGGATCTCCGCAGCCTGCGAAAGGGCGGGGAGGAAACGGGAGAGCGTAGAGCTCATCGCGGTCTCAAAGACGAAGCCGGTTTCCGACATCCGGGAGGCGATGCGCCTTGGGATCTCATGCTTTGGGGAGAACAGGGTGCAGGAGCTTCGGCAAAAGACAGCGGAGATCCCGGAGAAGCTCCACTGGCACATGATCGGAGTGCTTCAGAAAAATAAGGTGAAGTATCTCCCCGGCATGGTGGAGATGATCCACTCCGTCGACAGTCTGGGACTCGCGCAGGAGATCGAGAAGGAGTGTAAAAAGCATGGGATTTCGATGGACGTCCTCTGCGAGGTCAATGTGGGGAGGGAGGAGTCCAAGGGAGGAGTGCTGCCGGAGGAGCTTCCCGGCTTTCTCTCCGAGGCCGTAAAGCTTTCCCATCTCCGCATCCGGGGTCTTATGACGGTCGCTCCCATTGCCTCGGAGGCGGAGGAGAGCCGCCCGATCTTTCGCTCTCTCCGGGAGCTTCTTGAATCCATGAATCGGGAAATCCCCGCCCTCTCCATGGATCAGCTCTCCATGGGAATGAGCGGGGACTTCGAGGTTGCGATCGAGGAGGGGGCGACCCTCGTCCGGATCGGAAGCGCTATTTTTGGGGATCGGCACTATTCTTAAGTCCCTCCTCTTCCGAGTCCTCCTTTACTTCCGGCGTTGCCCCGGCCTGGTGGTAGCGCCCGTAGGTTCCGAGGATCCTCGCGATGGAAAGCTTTTTTTCCTCGGAGAAGGCATTCTCCGGCATCCTCCAGACCCAGTTTCCCCCGGTCGTTCCGGGCTCGTTGATCCGGGCCTCCCCGGAGAGATTCAGGTAGTCCGCCGCGGGGATAACCACGGTATCCGCAATGGAGGACATGGCGAGCTTTATGAGGAGCTCCGGCATGAGCTCGCGCTCCGCTTCTGAGCGGGAGCAGTACTGGAAGATATAGCCCCGGACTCCGTCCGGAAGAGTCTCAAACCAGTGGGAGAGCGTGTCATTGTCATGGGTTCCGGTGTAGCAGATGCAGTTTCTCGTCTCGAAGTTGTGCGGGAGATAGCAATTGTCCGCGTCGGAGCCGAAGGCAAACTGCAGGACCTTCATGCCGGGAAAGCCGGTCTCCTTCATGAGGCTTCGGACCTCATCCGTGATGACGCCGAGATCCTCTGCGATGATCGGGAGCTCCCTTTTCCCGAAGTGGCGGTACATCGCGTCAAAGAGCGCCATCCCGGGACCGGGGAGCCACTCCCCCTGCTCCGCTGTCTTTGCGCCGAAGGGGACGGAGTAGTAGGCTTCAAAGCCCCGGAAATGATCGACCCTCAGGACATCGTAGAGGGAGAGGCAGTAGTCCATGCGGGAGAGCCACCATTCGAAGCGGCTCTCCTCATGCTTCTCCCAGCGGTAGAGAGGATTCCCCCAGAGCTGGCCGGTGGCGGAGAAGGAATCCGGCGGTACTCCCGCGACACTCTCCGGATCGCCTCTGTCTGAGAACTGGAAGAGCTCCCGCCTCGCCCAGACATCCGCGCTGTCCATCGCGCAGTAAATCGGGATATCCCCGATCATCTGGATCCCGCGGAGTCCGGCATAATGCTTCAGCTCCCGCCACTGCTCCTCGAAAATCCTCTGTACAAAGGCCTGATAGGAGATCTCCGGGAGGAGCTCCCTGCGGGCTCTCTCCATCGCGGAATCCTCCCTTTCCCGGAGCTCCTTCTCCCAGAGTGTCCAGCTCTTTCCGTCCTGCACCTTCTTGATCGCCATGAACTCGCAGTAGTCCAGCGTCTCCTTCCGAAGGCCCTGGAGGAGAGCCTCGCTCTTTTCCTCCCCCTCCTTTTCGAGGAAGTGTCGGTAGGCTGTCCTCAGGGCATGGTCCTTTGCAAGATAGAGCTTTCCGTAATCCACTTTCTCCGGATCACTGCCAAAGTCCTCCGCGGAGAGCTCCTCTTCCGTGAGAAGCCCCCGGGAGATCAGAGTCTCAAGATCGATAAAGTAAGGATTTCCCGCAAAGGCAGAGAAGGATTGGTAGGGAGAATCCCCGAAGCCGGTCGGCCCCATGGGAAGGAGCTGCCAGAAGCGGTTCCCGCTCTCTGCCAGCAGATCGACGAATTTCAGGGCTTCCTTTCCGAATGTTCCGATCCCGTATCTCCCCGGAAGGGAGAAGATGGGGAGCAATATCCCGGCCTGTCTCATGATTTTTCCTCCTGAAGCGGCTTTTTTCCTGCTGCCTTTTGACTTTCCCTCTCCGCGCTTTCTTCGCCCGGATGCCGCTTCTCGCCTTGGCTTTTTTCCGCTTTCTTTCCCTTATTTACTTTCTTTCCCTTTATACTGCTGCTTCTATTGCTGCTTCCCCGCTTCCCCTTCTTCGCCGTTTTCTTCGCTCTTTCCTCTTTTCTTCCGCGGGCGGAGCGGAGCTCCAGCTCTTCCTTACTCAGGGGCGTGAGCTGATAGATGGTCGTGGAGAGAGGCGGGATCCGGATCGCCGCGCTCTCCGCTCTCTCGTCCCACTCGATGGGCTCCGAGTGGTGCAGGACCTTTCGGACAGCGCCGCTTCCCCCGTATTTCCTGTCCTCCGAGGAGAGGATCGATCGGAGCGTGCAAGGGAAGGGGAGTCCCACGCGAAAGCCCGCGTGGTCCATCGTGTCGAAGTTTGTGACGATGAGGAGGTTGTCCTCCGCTTTCTCCGCCTTTCGGAGGAAAAAGAGCAGGGAGAGCTCGGGATAGGAGCAATTGATCCACTCGAAGCCCTCCGGGGAGTAATCCCTTTGGCTTAGGGCCGGTTTTTCCCGGAGAAGCTGATTCAGGTCCCGCACGAGCTCATGGATGCCCTTGTGCAGAGGGTATTTCAGGATCTCCCAGGGCAGCTCTCTTTCCTCGGACCACTCCTCGACCTCTCCGAAATCCTGCCCCATGAAGAGAAGCTTCTTTCCCGGATAGCTGAAGAAATAGCCGTAGGCCGCGCGGAGGTTCTGCGCCTTTTTCTCGAGGCTGTCCCCCGGCATCTTCTGGAGGAGGCTTCCCTTTCCGTGAACCACCTCGTCGTGCGAGAGCACGAGCTGGAAGTCCTCCGAATAGTTGTAGAGCATGGAGAAGGTGAGGGAGCGGTAGTTTTGCTTCCGAAAGAAGGGATCCGTCTGCATGTAGGAGAGGAAGTCGTTCATCCAGCCCATGTTCCACTTTAAGTCAAAGCCGAGTCCCCCCTCCTCCACCGGGAGGGTGACATTTTCCCAGGCGGTGGACTCCTCCGCGATCAAAAGCGTCCCCGGAAAGGCAATCCGGAACTGACTGTTCAGATGCTTCAGGAATTCGACGGCCTCCAGATTCTCATTGCCGCCGTACATGTTCCTCGGCGCATTTCCGCCCTGTCTCCCGTAGTCCAGGTAGAGCATGGAGGCCACCGCGTCCATCCGGATGCCGTCCGCGTGATATTTCTCCGCCCAGAAGAAAGCATTTGCGATCAGGAAATTGCTGACCTCGTGCCGCGCATAGTGGAAGATGAGGGATCCCCAGTGCGGATGGCTTCCCCGCACAGGGTCCGGATCCTCATAGAGAGCCCCCCCGTCAAAGGAGGCGAGCCCCCAGCTGTCCCGCGGAAAATGTGCGGGCGCCCAGTCCAGGATGACGCCGATCCCCTCCTGGTGAAGGCGGTCGACGAGGTACTGGAAATCCTCCGGACTCCCGAAGCGGGAGCTCGGCGCGTAATAGCCGGTGATCTGGTAGCCCCAGGACTGATCGAGGGGGTGTTCCATCACCGGCATGAGCTCCACATGGGTATAGCCCTCGGCCTTCACATAGGATGCGATCTTCTCCGCAAGCTCCCGGTAATTGTAAAATTCAGAGCCGGGAACCGGACTTCCGTCCTCATTGACCGTGAGCTTTTTTCGAAAGACAGAGCCCAGATGGAGCTCGTAGACGGACATCGGCTGCGTCTTCTGTCCCCCCCTCTTCTTTCTTTCCTGCCAGGCCCTGTCCTCCCAGTGAAAGCGGCGGAGATCGGAGACGACGGAGGCTGTATTCGGGCGGAGCTCGAAGGAAAAGCCGTAGGGATCTGTCTTCAGAAAGGGCTCCTGCCCGTGGCGGAGAATTTCGTATTTGTAGATCGTGCCCTCGGAAAGACCGGGGAGAAAGAGCTCAAAGATGCCGTTGTCCGATATTTTCTGCATCATATTGCGGCGTCCGTCCCAGAGATTGAAGTCCCCGACCACGGAGACGCGGAGCGCCCCGGGGGCCCAGACTGAGAAAACGACGCCGGAAGTTCCGCGTAGGCTTATGGGATGTGCCCCCATCTTTTCATAGATCCGGTAGTGGATTCCGGCTTCGAACTTTCGGATATCCTCCTCCGTGTAGATCGAAGGAAAGCGGTAGGGGTCCTGGAGCGTCTCCTCCGTATCGTTGTCATAGATGAGGCGGAAGCGGTAATCCGGAAGCTTTTCCCGGAAGCGCTTCTCCTCCGGCAGAAGCACTGCGAAAAAGCCCGCCTCGTCCGCCCTCTCCATCGGCCAGGCCTTCCCGGAGAGCATTACGGAAACCTCCTTTGCGGTGGGGAAGAAGGCCTGGATCAGGAGACCCTCCGGGAGAAGCCTCGCGCCCAGGATCCGCTTTGGGTTCGAGCATTCAAGATAGCAGACCTCTTCCACATCCGCCCAGTTCATAAGCTCATATAATTTGTCCGTCATGGCAAGACCTCCTGTTTCTCCTGCACTGCTCTTTGTCCGGCTTCGGAGCTCTTCTTCCTCCGCTGTCCGCTCCTCCGCCTTCGCTTTTTCGGGATCTCCCCGCAGCCCTCCGCCTGCAGGAGCACAATGCTCCGGGGGAGAAGCCTCTTCTCCCCATCGGGAAGCAGGGGATGCTCCCCCTTCGGATAGATCCCGTTTTGCTCCTCCCGGCAGCTGTCGATCACCATAGCCCAGTTTGTCCCCGCGGGCGGATGCGGCAGGAGAAAGCGGTGCTCCTCCCAGTGGAAATTGCAAAGGAGCAGGAAGGTCTCATCCTCCGCGTAGAGCCCGGAGAACATCACGCCGAGCTGCCTCCGGTAGGGCTCCCTGTCCGGCTGCCAGGCGCTCTCCCCGTGGAAGCTCAGATCCGGGATCCCCAGTCCCCGGCTGTCGAGAAGCGTGAGCTCCTCCTTTTGGTGAAAGACGGGATGCTCCCTTCGGAAGTGGATCAGATATTTCATGAATTCATAGAGATCCCGGTTTTTCTTCAGGAGCCTCCAGTCCAGCCAGTTCAGCTCATTATCCTGGCACCAGGCATTATTGTTTCCGCGCCGGCTCGCCCCGAATTCATCACCTGCCTGGATGAGCGGAGTTCCCTGGGAGAGGAAGAGCAGCAGGCAGGCATTCCGAAACATCTTTTTTCGGAGAAGGCGCACGCTCTTTCTGCGGCTGGGTCCCTCCTCTCCGCAGTTCCAGGAGTAATTCTGCTCACAGCCGTCGGCTCCCCTCTCACCGTTCTCCTCATTGTGCTTTCGGTCATAGGAAAAGCAGTCCATGAGGCTCAGACCTGTGACATTCGAAAGATACTGAATCTCCCCCCGGTCCGACGGATTCTTCCGGATCCGTTCCATCAGGCTCCCCACCATGCTCTCGTCCCCCTTCAGAGCGCATCGGATCTCCGTCTGGAAGCCGTCGTTGTAATCCGCCAGGTACTTCTCCCCGTCGGAGGACCTGGGAAGCGTCCCCTCCCAGTGCTCTGCCCAGAGCTTAAAGCGCGAGAGGAAGGGATCTCTCCGAAGGAGCTCGAGCGGCGCTGTGCCGATGATATGGGCGCCGTCGATCTGATAGCGGACTCTCCAGAAGCGGAGGACCTCGCTGATCCGTTCCGGGAGCTCCCGGCCGCCGTCGTAGTTAAAGTAAAAGTCGAGAACGAGCTCCATCCCCTGTTCGTGTACGGCCCGGACAAGCGCGCGGAAGCTCTCGGAGGGGTCCTGACCGCTCTGTGTAAAAGAGTGCTTGGGCGAATAGTAGAGAGCATCCTCCGTGAAGCCCCAGTAATTGATCCGGCCGTCCGGACAGCGCTCCCGGGCCTTCGGGGAGAGGGGCTCGAAGCGCTCGAACATCAGCTCCTGAAACTCATAGGGGGGCATGAGCTCCAGGACATTGACGCCGAGCTCTCTGAGATAGGGGAGTTTCTCGATGATTCCGGAGAAGCTGCCTCTTTTTGCGGCGGGCAGGCCGGAGGAGCTGTGCTTTGTGAAGCCTCGGACATGGAGGTGGTAGACGATGCAGTCCCGGTAGGGAATCCCCGGGCGGAGCGGCAGGGCCTTCGCCTCAAAGAGCTCTGCGTTTTCGCGAAACGGGCTCTTCAGGACCTCTCCGGCTCCCCGGAGCTCTCCAAAGCGCGTTCCGCCGAGAAAGTCTCTTCCCTCCGGATCGGAAAACTCTCTCCCGTCCGCCTCGAGGCAATAGAGGAGAGTCTGATACCGTTCCGGGAGAAAGAGCCGCCACACATCGCCGATCCGCTCCTCCCGCGGGAAGGGAAGCCGTGAAACCCGCCGCTTTCCCCGGTAGAGATTCAGATAGAGCTGCTCCGTCCGCGCCGCAGCGAGAAATACATAACCGCCCTGCACCTTCCTCAGTCCCAGCATTTTTCCCCCTTCCCCGTCGAAATACATTTTTGTTTGCAATATTGCTTCCCGCCGCCCTGTGGCTGCACAGGCCGTCTTTTGCCCCGTCAGATGGCAGAATGTCCCCTCATGCTGGCATAGCCATCCACCGTGCATAAGTCTCCGCGCTGCTTCGCTTCTTCGAAGCTCAGGACTCGGCTTCGCCCGGGAGGCATCAGCCGATCTCCCTTCGGGAGACACTTCT
>ERZ772921.477-NODE-477-length-24592-cov-4.827811_pt1 | contig 24592 bp, 27 predicted proteins | sample MGYA00512117_ERZ772921 | MGnify/ENA primary metagenome ERZ772921 (study PRJEB29015, sample SAMEA2737944) | human oral metagenome | biome: human oral; feature: human-associated habitat; material: dental | place: China | collected 2150 ...
AACATCTTATCCACCTGCCTTATAATAATAAGCCTTGTCTACTAAATAAAATTTCTTCTGATTTTTAAATTCATTTAAGATAACTTCATCTCCAACTTTTAATTCATCAGTCCACTTATTTGTTCCACTAGCTTTATATGTCCCTTTTGCTGCTATTTTATTATGTGTGTTTCCGCCAGAATCCATGTTCTCACTATCAGTCACATCTATTTCAATATTCCCTTCAACTTCAAATTCTCTGGTATATCCTGCTACTTTTTCAAAAGCTACAACAATTCTATCCGCCTTTAATATTATTCTTTCATCAATTTGAACTTCTAAATTTGGAGGTGCTTTTACAACTTTTCCCAAAAAAGGCCCATTCCAATCAGGATTGCCAAAATTTTTCCTTAAAATCCGAGCTAAATTATCAAAGGCCTTATTAGGTTCTGAATGTTTTGCTTCTTCAGGTTGCAACATTTCTTTATCCATAAAAATCACTCGCTTTCTTCTTCATTTTCTTCCAATTCTGCTACTAAATTTAAAGTTAAGCTCATAAAATATATCCCCATTCCGTAAAAACTGTATTTTTGACTAAAATTATGATTCACACTTTTAACTTCAAAAACTCCAGCAATACCAGTACTATTTTTGGGAATTTTAACCAAATCTCCTGCTCTTAAAACTGGTATTCCAGGAACTGTCAAAGTAAATGTTTTCTCAAGTTTATTTTTTTCTTTTAAAACATTTACAGCTTTTATGGGTTTTTTCTCTTTTTGCTTCTTTTTCGATTTTTTACTATCTTTTGCACTTTTACCAGATTTCTTATTAGCTTTATTATCTTTTTTACTAGAACTTTTACTACTTTTTTTATTTCTTTTTGTGTTTTTAGCCATTACTTCTTACCTCTTGCTTTACTTCGTTTAGAAGTTTTAACCCTAGTTTTTTCAGCTTTTTTATTATTTTTCTTATCCTCTTTTTTATCAGTTTTATTGCTTTTGGTCTTTTCTCTACCTTTTTTAGCTGACTTATCTTGATTGTTCTTCTCTTGTTTAACCATATATTGTAGCAATCCATATTTTTTGATATTTTCTTCATCTCTCGCTGTATCGACTTTATTCATTTTTTCATCATCTCCATCTACGACAATGACACTATTTCTCATATTTTCAAAACTTACTGAATAATTAGGATCTTTTATAAAATTAAAAATATTTACAAATCCATCACCAATAGAAATTTTATATTCTTTGGGCTGTATTTTACCGTCTAAATATTTGTCGCTATTTCGTTTAACAAAATGAAAAGCATTATCCGCAAAATAAAAATACCAATTTTCTTCGGAATCCTCTTTTATAGTTTCTATTATTTTTTTAATAATATCGGCGATACTTTCCTTGTAATAATATTCATCAATTTTCACGCTGCAGGGTTCGATAGTTCCAACAGGCATATCAAATTCATTTAACATCTTTTTTATACATTTGTCCGCTTCTAAATTATCAAATTGAAATATTTCAGATATTCTTGAAATATAAAAAGCTGGGTCATAAGCTGTAAATTTAGGAGCCTTGCTGTTCACACTAATTTTAGGAATTATTCCTTGAAATATTAGAGTTTCCATATTGTCATAAAGTTCCACAAAATAAGCTCCTTTATCCAAGTCAATTGTGTGATATGGCATATCTTCCCTATAATTGTAAGCGAGTTCAAACTCCATTTGTGCTGTAATATTGTCGATACTGCTTGATAACTGAATATTATCTTTTACAATGCTTGTCAAATCATATCTTTTACTGTCCGGATCAGTTACTATTATTTTCATCTTTACCACTTACCTTGTAAAATAATTTTTCTTCAGTCGCCTCAACTTCTTCTATATCCGAAAACTCTGGAAACTCTTCAAATTCAATATCAAAATTTAGTGTTCCGATAGCGTCAAAACTGCACTCAAATTTATTCACAGTTGCAAGAAAATTCAAGTCAACAGGATTTAAAATAGAACTAAGAGTCCCTTTCCCTAATTTCCCTACTAAAATAACCCGTATCGGCTTATCAAATATTTCCAGTGATTTAAACAAAAGGAATGTTGTAAACGGGTCAAGCAAATGGTGTGCCGCAAATTTATATTTTTGTTCCGGAATAAAAGAACTAAAAGCTAGAGACTGTAATTTCTTCTTATTTTTAAGTTTTAATATACCGTTTACGGTATCTATACTTTCCCATCCACCGATACTTTTAAATTTCATCTCACTAGGTGGAACCGGAAAAAGATAAAATTCTTTTAATTCTGATATCTTACTATTTATTTGTGAAAACAAGGCATTTCCACCTGCTATACTGTCAACTTTTCCTTTTAAATCATTCAAACCACTAGCTAACATTCCTTTCGCTTTTTCAATGAAATTGTTGTCGCCAAGTTTTTGGGATAAAAAATCCATTGTGTTAAATGATTTATTTCCTAAAAATTCCAGCTCCTTATAATCAACATTCTCGTCAAATTTAATAAATATTTTATAATCCAGTAGTCCCATAACCTATTATCCTTTCTGCAAACTTGCTGCAATTTTATTCGCTATCGCATCTCCGCTTGGAGCCGCTGGAACATTAACATTAATTTTAATAGCCCTTACCGCTCCTACAACTTCTCCTAACTTTCCAACAATTGAACTTCTAGTGGAAGCGATTTCACCTTTCAATGCGCTAATCTGACCTTTGATTTCTCCCAGAATACTGTTTCTAGTCGTATCGAGCGGATTCCCTTTAATATCTGAACTCAATTGTCTTACCGCCTGCTGCAAATTATTAAAAGCCGCAGGATCTATTTTCATTTGGGTATTCGCAAATGAACTAGGATCAACTTTCATCTGCATTTCATTGAATGCGCTTGGGTCTATTTTCATTTGCGCACCTGAAAGCGACATTGGGTCGATTTGAACCTTTGCTGTTGGATCAAGTTTTACTGTCTGCAATTGTGTATTTGCCATGGGTTGCTGCTGTGGAATCTGTGGCATCTGCATACCTGCTATTTGACCAATAGCACCCATTTGCGCCATTTGAGTGTTAATTTGAGCATTTATATCGACCTGTTTTTGAGTGGGTTTCGATGCTTCGTTATTCAAGTCCTCCATACCCTTTTTGACTTCATTTATTGCTTCAGTAGCTTTTTGTGCATCATCTTTTCCAAATAACTTCTTAAAGAAGCCGCCAACTTTAGAAATAACATTCCCAAAAAATAAAAAAGTTTGTGTAATCGCTTTTACTGCACCTCCAAGTACAGTACCAATTATTTGTGCCAAACCAACTAAAAGAGGCATTATGAATTGCAAGGCTCCTCCAACTACACTAGCTATTGTGCTGAAGGCACCTGATATAGTGGCGGAAAAAGTTTGCCCCTGTGCTCCAGCAAGTCCTGCTGCACTTGCAAAACTTCCAAAAAGATTAATGATAACTGCAAAAACTGCATTAAAAACAGCTCCTAATATTGATATTCCAGCTCCAATTCCAGAAAATACCGCCGTTAATACACTTCCAAGCCCTTGAAAAGATGCCCCAAATTGACTTGCATTTGCTTGAATTGTTTGGAAAAACCCACCAATTACACCTGACCAGCTGCTAATTAACGGCATAAAGGACTGACCTATACTCGAAAAAGCCGTCCCTATTGCCGGAAGAGCTCCTTCAAAACTTTGAACCATTTGTGTCGCCATTGGAGTTATCGCTTGTCCTGCTTCTATCATTCCTTTTGCCATTGAAGCCTTCATCCGATTAATCGAAGGTCCTATTCCTTGGTCCATTTGCTTATACGCCTGTTCAGTTGCGCCATCAGAGTTTTGCATTTCTTTCATATTTTCTGCAAAATCTTTAGCATTTTTTCCAGTAACAGACAAGGCAAATGACCCTGCTTCAACACTTCCAAAAAATTCATTAATATTTTTACCACTTTTTTGTGCATGCTGATCCAATGCCTGCATAGCAGTCTGCAAATTTCCACCTTGTGCTATAAAATCTTTAAACGATTTACCTGTTGCGGCCTTAAATTCTTTAGAAGCCTTTGACGAACCTTTTGAAAATTCACTAAACGCAGCTTTCATCTGTGTCATTGTCTCACTTGTAGGTGTTCCTTTTGCTGTCATAGTTGCTACTACAGCAGTCAAATCACTAAACTGTACTCCTAAGCTACTTGCTACAGGTGAAACTTGGGCAATACTGCTCGCCATTTCACCAAAAGTAGTTTTACCTTTTCTTACCGCCGTAAACATTAAATCACTTGCTTTTTTGGCACTTATATTTTTAGCACCAAAGGCATTTACAACCGAACTTATACCATCCACAGCAATTGCTGTATCATTCAGACCAGATGCTATAGTTGCTTGCTGTGCTACATCCAAAAATCCCTTAACATCATTAGCCGCAACCCCAGCGGATAAAGCCTGATACATCGAAGCGGAAATATTATCAGCCGCTTGTCCATACTTTTGAGATAAATCCAATACATCTTTGCTTAATTTATCTTTAGTTTGCTGTGAAGCATTCGGTAACATCGTGTAAACCATGTTCATTCCTCTTTGAAAATTCCCAGAAGCCTGTACAGCTTTTACAGCAAAACCTGCTGTTGCGGCAGTAAGAGCACCAATCGCAACAACAGTTGCTCCAACAGGACCAGTTGCAAGTCCTGCAATTCCTTTTAATGCAGAACCTAACGCTCCTACTCCGCCACCACTTGCGCCAGCTTCAGCCGATGCCTTTGCAATATTTTTTAATTTAGTGGCAAAATTCCCTATACTCCCACCAAGACTTCCAGTCACAAAAGAAAAAGCCTTTTTTCCAAGACTTCCTATTTTTTTCAAAGGTTCTATTAAAAATTTAAGTTTCCCACCTATCGCACTTATAAGCGAAGCCACTTTACCGCCAAAAGCTTTCATCAGTGAATTTCCTGTTCCCTCGGCAGCAGGTTTTACTTTCTTGATTTGCTCTCCACTTTTTCCCGCTTCGTCCCCCAGTTTTTTCACATCATCGGAAGCCTTTTTAGAGTTGCTGGAAAGTTTTTCTGTATCTGTTGCGGTCTTTTGTGCGTCATTCCCCAGTTTTCTTACTTTTTCTCCTGAAGAATTGGCACTATCCGCCGCTTTTGATAAACTTTCTCCTAATTTTTCATTACTAGCTGAACCTGTTTCAGCCGCCTGTGACAATTCCCCGAAACTTTTTGCAAGTGAACTGAATTTTGATATAGCTTCGTCTATCCCGTCAACCTTGACTTCCATAGCCACGACATTTCCACTATCCGCCATACGACATCACCCCCATTTTAGAGTATTCGGAAAATCTCTCATTTTCTTTTTCCTGTAAAATCTCATAAGCCGCTATGTAATAATCCCAGATATAGCCGTCATGTATTTGGCTAAAATCAGCAGGTGTCCATCCTTTTTGCATATAGTAAATAATTGCATTAAGTTCAGAATCAAAAATATTTTGACTTATTTTTTTTTTAATTCTACAACATTTGGGTTTTTACTGCTTTCAAAAAGAGCGGTCTGTTTATTTATAACTAAAATTAATATTTCCATAATCTCGTTGTCAGTAAAAAAACTTTTAATAATCCCTGCTCTGCTTTGCGCTTTTAATTCCACCATCAGCTCCCCTGCCAAATCTGTAAAATTAGGTTCCACGAAAGTATCAAATAGATAATCGCAAATAACAGCGTTTGATTTTGTAATTTTTTCGGAAAATATTCGTTCTATTTCTTTTTTTGAAATAGTAAAATCCGTAATTCCAATTTTACCGCAAAGCTCTATAAAGGCTTTAAAGTCAGGAACTTTTAATTTAAAGACAGTGTCTTTGTAGCTTTCTAAAGTAAATTCTACCAATGATTTTTCTTCACGAATTTTATTCGCTTCTTCACGCCTTTTCAATAATTCCTTTAAATCCATATTGAATCATTTCTCCCTTCTAAATTAATTCAACCGCTTTAAGATTTATTGGAAGATAACCGATTTTCAATTCTTCGTCCATTTCTTCCCCACGCTTAGCTTCTATAGAAAACCCGTCCTTATTCCAGCAGTCAGTAATTCTAATTGCTTCAGCACCTGCAACATCAGGGTCGTCAACTTGGAAATATAATTCAAAATACACTTCATTCCCCTTAGCCAATTTTTTAAATTTCTTAAACCAGTTTGAATTTAACTTATATCTTTTAATAGTGCCCTCCCCACTAGCACCGACAATCTTTTCACCTTTCTGCCCACCAGGAAGCCAAACTTCTTTTCTCTCTATTTTAGTCTCTATTTTCACTTCAGATACTTCCGCAAATACTTCTCCATCAATCATAAGCGTTCCATGTGAGCCAGAGATTACCTGATTTGCCTTAAATATATCCATTCCTTATCATTCCTTTCCTAACTTTGAATTATAGCTTTTCCATAAAAGTCTTCCATACAGTCAAGCGGCATTAATTCATCACATCTTGCATAAACTACATCAACAGTATTAATTCTACGAAGTTTAGCTTCACTCATTTTATCCACTTCTTCCTTCGATATACCTTTTTCTGTCATCAAATATAATTTGTGCCGCTCCACATCAATATCAAAAGAATTTGAATAATCAGGGTCTAATATTCCTTGATTCATAAGACTTTGAGTGTAGGCATTGACCGCATTTAGAAAAGCTATTTTATTTAAATAGCCATTTAATCTTGCACCTTTATAGTCATTCCAAGACTTTTTCAAATCCTCAATTATTGTGAATAAACTTCTTACGACTTTAACCTTGCTGAATCTACGCTGTCTAGTAGTATCGGGCGTTATAAACGAAGTAACTCCACGATTAATCACATAATAGCTGATTCCGCTGTCATCTTTTTGAACATTGACCGCTATTTTTCCTTGTTTAGTTATTTTACCCGGTTCTGCTGGAACATCACATTTTTCCAAGAATCCCATTTTCATATTTGTAATACTTCTTGAAATAGGACATCCCGCTTCCATACTAGCAATAGCGAGTGCAAATTCTTTATCACTGTATGAATGGCCATTCACAACTGCTCCTGTTATGCCACAATTTACCACTGCGTGATGGTCCGGCGCTTTATCCGAAGCAACAAATACAAAAAAGTGGGCCTGGTCAAAATCCAGTGCCAATTTCCCCAATTCTGTATTATGTCTGCTCTTAGCGTAGCTTATTAAATTATCTGTCTCGCTTTCTGTTGCACTTGGTATAACTATACTGTCAACTCTGCTTTCCAAATCGCTCAAGACATCTGTTATTTTTATTGATTCCCTTTCATCTTCCTTTACTCTTTTAACAATAACTTTATAAGGGCTTCCAACAAATGCCAAATCTTTTAACAAGTTAAAATTTTCAGTACTCCAGTCTGTCTGTCGCACATCCCCTCTGCTGTTAAAAGTGTAATCCCTGTCATCTTTTGTACTGTCAAACAGCACTACTCCTATGACTCCTTGCTCACTTCTGGCAATGGCAGTTCCTGCTCTTTCTTCGATTTCCAAAACAAATTTTGGACTCCCGTTCATTATTCATCACTCCTTTTACTTAAATATATATTCTTAGCTGGACTATATTCCTTCATATTGTCAATTGCATATTTTATTGGAAAACTTGTATCAAACGTCCCAGTTATAAGACATATCCTCAAAGTTTCTTTTGCTTCTACCGATTTCAGTTCTCCAAATTGTAAACTCATTTTTTCAGAAAAGAATATTCTCCTGTTCTCATCTAAATCTTGTATTTTCTTTTGAATATCCAGCGCCTGTAAAATAAAGTTCCCCAAGTCATCCTGTACTTTAGGCTTTATAATATAAAAATTCAGTATAGCACTGTATTCTTTAGCATTTTTGACAATAATTCCGTTTATTTCACAAATTACTGAATTTATCACAAAATCCTCGGCTTCCAAGTCATCTGTTATATAAAACGCATAATCAGGATAATCTTTTTCCAGCTCTTCCTTAAATTTTTTAAATACTATGTCAAACATCACATCAGCTCCTAAAATCTATAAATCCGTCCATATCTATTGTCGTTCAAAAGACTTGAACCGCTGCTGTCTTCAGAACTCCCTTTCAAACTTTCCAGCAGCTTATAGAGTGTATCTCTCTTATCTTCTGAAATTTTTTCTTTCTCTAGGCTTTCATATATTTTCCAAGCCACATAAAGCTCATTTAATACTCTTTTTGTTTCGGAATCCAAAAATTTATATTTCTCATCACCTATGAAAATTGTTACAAAAATTTTACAATCCGGGACAAGCTGATTATTTATATAATTAATAAATTCTTGAGCTGTCCTTTTGGAATATCTGCAAACTTCAATAGATACGACTTTAGGAATATAGGATATTTTTTCTAACAACTTTTCATCAAGTTCAGGAGTAGCTCCATTTTCAGAAGTTCCTCCCACCTTTTCCAGCATAATCAATCACTTCCTATTTTGAGTTGGGAACAATAGCGATGCTGTCCACATTAGAAATTTCATATCTAACAATAAAATCTTTAATAGCAACTACTGGAGCAAATGCTGATTTGCAGAACATTTTAGCTCTTGCAGTCTCTTTATTGGCAGCTGTTTCATCCAGTATTTCCTGTCCAACAAATACAAAAGGCTTTCCTGTCGCATCCACCGCTTCAAGTGCCGCAAATACAGGAACTAAGGCATTGTCATTTGATAAATAAATCATATTGTCAGTTGCAATATCTCTTCCATTAAAGTCTTGAGCAGTTCTCAACTTAGAAATTCTTTGTCCCAGCAAGTCTAAATAAACTTGTTTTTCATCAGCAGATAGCCCAATTGAATTGGAATAGGCTTTTGCAACTTCAATGAATTCATTGTTTTTGATTAACTTATCAAATAAAGTTCTCCCTAATTCAATTCTGTCCGGCATTACTCCATTTTTTTTCTCATAGTCGTCAATTATGTCAAAGAAAAAAGTAACCCAGTTATTAATTTTCTTGGCATCTTTTGCAATCGGATTATTGAATTTAAAATCAATTTCAGTTTGAGAATTTGCTTGAACATATTTCCCTTGCAAGAAAGCATTAGCAGCCATTTTTTCCTTAGTTTTCAACATCGCATTTTTCAATTTTAAAAGCAATCTGTCCTCCTGATATTTTTGCGGATCAACCATTTGACCATTAATAAAGGTAGCAGTTCCACCATTCATAATAGGTTTTAATTCATAAGAAGCAGCCACAATATCAGGCGTAATTGCCATACTTTCCATACCATTTACCTTTATGAAAGGAATCTCGCTCCCACGCTCAATAATACTTGCTTCAACCAAGTAATCATTCAAATCTTTTAAAAGAATAGTTTCATTGTCGCTCATATATTCAGGATTTGCATTTCCAAATCTGTCCAGATAGTGCGTCTGCACCTTCGGCTCTACAACCGCATATAAAGCCATTAATTTTAATTGTATATCGTTTAACATCTATAATCATCTCCTCTGTTATTTTGCTTCAATATTATCAAATCTTACATTTATTCCGTATTTATCCAGGTTATCAAGTGCCGCATAATCTGTATCAGCCACTCCAACAACAAGTTTTCCATCAATATCACTAGCCCTTACAACTTGAATCTTAACATCTTCAGTTGTCGCATCCACATCTTCATCCGCACCGACATAAAAAGTTTTTGGCAACTTACCTCCAGGTGTGCTGGAATCATATTTCTTATATTTCCCAGTAGTTGTATCATAAACCAATGCCTGACCGTATTTTATAACTTCACCTTGTGCCAACATAACCGTTTTTCTTGGAAAAAACTCATTTAGCACAATATCCTTTTTCTTATCTTCACCATAAAATTTAACTCTATTTTTCACATCCACCACTCCTTATTTAATATTGTTTCTAGCTTTATATCCTGCTATTTCATCGGCTATCATTTGCTGCTGTCTTGAAACTTCATCATCATCGCCGCCAAACTCCAGCGGCTTATGCCCACCAAAACTTGGCAAGTTTTCAAACAGTTTAGATAAAATATCGCTCGACTTAACTGATTGATTATTGCCGTTTACAGAAAATTCAATAACGCCGTCATTATTTTCAAAAGATTGTTTAATAAACTCTTCGATCCCTAATTTTTTCAAGGCAGGTGTTATCTTGTTAGAATTTTTTAACATAAATTCTCTTATTTCCTGCTCCCTTGCAAACTCTTTTTTAACTTCCGCTCTAATTTCGTCTTCAGTTTTATCAGGCCCTTTATCTTTTGGAATCTCAACTTTTTTCAATTCTTCTTCAGACAAGGTTTTCAATACTTCATTGACTGCTTTTATCTTGTCTTCGCTTCCAGCTTCCAACAATTTTTTCAAAAAATCTTCAAAATTCATTCCGTCTTTCCCTCCATTATTATTTTTACCTTCGGCACTTCCACCGTCGCTAAATTCAATTATATTATTTTGATTAATCCAATCCATTTCAAATCCTTGAGAAAACTCTCCATCGGCAAAACTTCCGCTATTGCTGACAGCAGGTTCAACTCCAACAGGAAGTGCACCAACACGAGTTATCTCCCCATTTTCAATCTCAACAGAAAGCCTGTCGACCTTACGGTTCTTAAATTCTTTTCTATCAAAGATTTCAACATTATCAGCAACTATCTCATCGCCTTTAATATTTATATCTTTGAACTTCCCAATAACCGGAATTTCATTTCTCAATACTCCAAGTTTTGTAAACTCGCTTGTATGATAAGGGATTATATCCAGCTCTTTTTTATTATTAATAAGATTAGCTAAATGTTTGTTATCCCATTTACCTTTATTACCATAATCTCCAGCTTTGAATAACACAAAAGACATATTTTTTGCTCCTTTCCTTTTAAAAAATTTATATAATAAAAAAAATTCAGCATACAACTGAATCATAATTTATAAAAATAATTTTTTATTAACAAGATAATCATTAATAATTTTTTTCAAATCCTCTTTATTTTTATCACTGATACCGCTAAACTGCCGCTTAGGAATAGTTACCAATTTGGCAAAGTAATCAGTACCACCAACTTTAAAATGCAGAACTTTAGCATTCTTAGGCATTACAGTTCCACCTCTATCGTGAATCCCTGCATAAACTAAATTACTGAATATTGAAATACTGTTTCCCTTTATCGTCGCTGTCCCCAGAGATCCTTTAAGCATTCCTGTGTCATTAAGCGGCTTCCCTTTTCTGATTTTCAAAGAGGCCCACGCATTTCCCTGATAATCTGTTCCACTGTCAAACCTTTTTCGCATTTCATTTTCCATATAAAACGCTATCTCGTCAAACATTTCTTCCTTACTGACGCTTCCAAGTCTTTCCTTAAAACTGGAACCTACACTATCGAGATTGGTTGTTATAGTAATTCTCATAATATTTCCTTTCATAAAAAAATCACAGCTAAATTAATAACTGTGACTAGTTTTCGGTAACTATTCGTACCCGTACTCTTTTTCTTCTTCCTCTGTTAAAAAACCGTCATTAGCCGAATCGAATGCCTCAGAAATTATTGCTTTTATTCTTTCTTTTGGCGTCATTTTTGCAAATCTTGCATTTCTCTCTTCTTGAGTTTCTTCAGGTTCAAACATATCATCAGAAATACCTTCTTCAAATATTTTTAGAGCTTCGGTTAATGATTTTTTTCCTTCCATTCTTTCCACAACCTTTCTATAAACTTCCCTACTTCATTCGCTATTTCTCGTGGTTTCGGATTATTGTTGTATTCGCTCCATACTTCCGCAACAAATTCTTCTCTCTTTGTTAGAGCATACCTTGATAAACCTTCTTTTATTTCTTCCTTATGCCATTTAAAGAAATCTTTTACATTTTGTTTGTCAGAAATATCCAACAATTTGTCAATTTGATGCCCAAATTCATGATCAAAAATAGATTTCATTGTATCACAGCCAACAGGTTTCCATCCGTTAGCAACTTGTCTTTTTCTTTCAGCAATTACATTATCATAATTGCTATAGTAATTTGAGTTCAATGATATTTCAGCATATTTGTTTATTATTTCTATAATTTCGTTTTCAGCCGGATCATCCCCAAACTTAACACCATACAAGGCTTCCGCTGTTCGATTATTCTTAATTTTCAAGCTACCTAAAATATCGTTTATCGTATCTTTCGCCAATCTATTGTTCTTAGCATAATTTCTCAATTCTGCTTCCAACAATTCATTTCTCTTCTGTATACTTCCGACAAACTTAATCTGTTCCGCAACTTCAGGATATTTACTCTTCATAGCCGCAAGTCCACGATTCCACTCATTAGCACAGCGAACATCAATACCAGTATAATCCGCTTTCACCTTCAGTACTTTTTCAGCATAGCTATTCGCTTCTTTAACTGTCTTTATCGAGTTAATTATACTACTATCGCCATCTTTTTTCAATGGTTTGGCAACTACAAAATCAGGAATGTCAAACTTATCAGCAAATGCTTCCACCTTTTGCCTGTAATTATTCTCAAGAGTTTCTATATAGTCAACATCGCCTATATTATCCACAAAACTTCTCACATCCAAGCCAATGTCATCTCCGCTTACAACTTCACTCGGATCTACTTCATCTTCAGTTAAGGACACGGTATAACATCTGCAATTAAATCCATTTGGCGGAAAGTATTTGTCAGCTTCAGGCGTTCCCACTTTAAATATTTTCCCGTCAAGTTCCTTTGTATGCTGCTGTTCTCTCCCATCTAAAATACCGCAGTAGCGATAATATGGATAACGCTCTTTGTACTTGTCAACCTTCAAATGAATACCAGCGTTATAGGCGTGAATCATATTTGTTCTGAATACGGTTTTTAAATATCCCTCATTTAGCTTTAATCCGCTCTCTGACAGGATTTTATCAACATCTTTTTTCCAGTCTTTAAATGTTCCGCCATTCTCGAGTGTATTCGACATCTGCTTAAATATTTTTTCTGTCACATTGACATCTGTGACCTTCTTTATCCAAAAATACTTTTGCCGTGAATAATCCATTTCTTTTTCCACATCAGTGTATAAGGCAGGATGTTTTTTCAGGAAATTATCAAGTGCGGCATTCTTTGTCTTGGTTCTAGTATTTGCAAATTCTGTTACTCCGCTATCGACCATAGCGGCATTGTCAAATCCCTGCAAAGTTGACATTAGCATTAAATCTTCCAGTATATTTTCATAGTTAAAGTTCAAGTCATAGAAATCTGAAATATCTTTAGCTTTTTCTATCTTTTCTCGTACAGCTTTCAATACATCCTTCTGCCATCTTTTAAAATTATTTTCAACAAATCTGTCAAATCTAGCCTGATTCCTTTCAATTAATTTTCGTTTCTCATTTATTTTATTGATGTTCAGTTTTTTTTTACCTTTAGCAAATTCACTTACTTCAGTCTTCTCTACTTCCACCAAGTCAATCACATCCACGCCCAGCATTTCTGCTATCTTATCTTTAGTAAAGGCATACCCGCTCTCCATTATTTTAACTATAGAGTTCACTTTCTCAGTCATAGTTTTCGCTTTCTTATCTTCCAGCTCCAATGTTTCTTTTTCGTCAATCTCTTCAACAAACTTAAAATAAAACTTGCTGGGGTCGTACCCATACAAGACAGAATCCAGCTCGATAAGTTTTTGAATCCAGTCCCTAATCTTTTTGACTTTAGATTCTATCTTATAATTTTGCTGTTCCTTATGAACTTCACCCAAGGCCCTGTTACCGCTATTACCATCCACTCCAACTACTAATGTACTTCCAAGTAAATATCTCTGCACGGCTTTTGACTTCTCGCTTAATAATTCCTGATAGATTTCAGGTTTCAAGTCATCTAATTTAATAAATTTTATGAAGTCATCAAGCGATTTCTCCCCGGCACTCGGTACTGCCAGCACATCTTTACCTTTAGCATTTTTTAAATCTTTAGCCTGTGCTTCCACATCTTTTTGCCTAGCTTTAATAACTTCTGGCGGATCTGTTTCAACAGCAGGTTCATAAGCGAATACCGTTATAATGTCCCCATATTTTTCTATAATTGCATTTAACTTACTCTCCAAATGCTCTTTAGCCTTGAATACTGGAACAAGCGGCAACAAATCTGAACTTCCCTGTAAATTATCCAGTCTTTCTTCATTAACGCAAACTAAAAAACGGTTGGGTTCTTTCGCAATAACAATCTCACTATCACGAGTTTTAATCATCCAACCGTTATCCTTGTTATATTTTATATATTTATTCGGCAACAATACCAAATCATCAATCACTGTCCCGCCTGTATCATCTTTTCCATATATAATCTCAAATATAGATTTCTTATATATTTCTGCTCTCAGCACATTTTCCAAAAGTTTAACCATATTAAAATTATTAAATCTTTCTTGAATACTTTCAGCTGTTTCCAGATACTCAGGCATATCCGTCTCAATTTTCCACTCTTTAGATGTTACACTTTGTGTCATAAGCTGTATAGCCTGTGCCACATCGACATCATACAACATCTTCTGTAATGTTTCATCGTCAATATCTCCACTATAAGAAACAGAACCAAGCGATATTATTTCTTTTACCAAAGCACTTACTACATTTTCCCTGATACTCACATTTCCCTCCTTTCTACACACTTATAAATTTTCTAATATATCTTTTTGAATTTTGAATCAAATCATTTATAACAATGCCCGCATAACTGCACACATCAACAGCGTCATCATGCAAAGCATTTGGAAATTTTAAAAGTTCCTCTTCAAGCTCAAAAAGTTTATCTAAATTTTTATTAAAATAAACTTTCCCATTTTCAAACATAACTGATATGTTCAAGGCCCTTGTCATTTTATCTGTATCGGCTTTCAACTCCTTTAAGGGCATTCCCTCTCTGTTCGCCTGCTGAATTATCCCAATACCGCTACTTTTGCTCTCAATAGCTTGAAATCTCAATTTATATCTATTCCTAAATTCCTTAATCACATTCCATTGGTCAGGAACTTCCAATCTTTCAAGCATTAAATCAACTAAATACAAGTTCCATTCCCTGTCGCACATAAAAGTAGCAATTGCCGTATAATCACTATTCTTTCGAGTACTCATAGCGGTATCTATTGTTTGAAAATAAAAGCAATCCTCCACATTTACATTTTTATCAGCAGTTTTGATGAAGTCATTATCAATATAAAAATATTTAAAGTACTGCCGTTTAAAAAGTCCGCCATCTTCAATTTGGGGTCTCTGCTGATAAAGTGCCGCAAATTCACGACCACCTATCGCCTTTTTAATATTTTTAAGTTCTTTCAATCCGTACCGTTCTTCCCATAACGCTTCACCAACATTTCTTCCTAAAATATCATTTTCTTCGGCAATCGCTGGAAGCACAATACCATCAAAAACTTCTCCTGTACCGCTTTCCATCTCTTTAGAAATCCTACCGACCAAGTCATCCTCATGCCACCTGGTTTGAATAATTATAATCCCGCCACCGGGTGCCAATCTTGTCCGAATAGTTGACTGATACCATGCCCAGACCTTGTCTCTTTGAAGTTTACTGTTAGCGTCTTCTCTATTCTTAAACGGATCATCAATAATCGCAATATGCGCCCCCTTACCTGTTGCACTTCCTCCAACACCTGTACTCACAACAGCACCACGATGTTCTGAAATTCCCCAGTTATCACCGGCACTCTTATCCCTGTCAATGATATTATTAAAAATCCCAGTCCCATTTCTACTGTGTTCCCTATAAGTATCTCTCGCTATTTTCCCAAAATCTCTAGCCAAATCCATTGAATAACTCGCGATTATAATCTCATAGTCAGGATTATTACCAATTATCCAAGCAGGAAATTTCTTCGTCATAGTTTCCGATTTAGAATGTCGTGGCGGCATACAAATATAAAGTCTTGGACTCTTACCAGCTTTCACATCTTCCAAAAACTGCTGGGCCTTATCAGTCAAAAACTGTATATGCCTAGAATTTTTATATCTTCCATTCCCATCAAAAATAAGGAAATCTAGCAAATTCCGTCGTGAAAGCTCCTTAGTTGCTTCCAGCCGTATCATTTCCATCTTATCCACTTTTACCACCAGCTAACGCTCTTAACTCTTCGATAGTAAGTCCAGAAAAAGGATTGGTATTTAATTGTCCTGACAGCTGCATTTTCTCAATATATTCACCATCCATTTTATTCAAAATATCCAAAGCCTTTAACCTGTCTTGTATTTTCTCTTTTCCATTTTTAATGACTTCCGTCAAAAATTCTCTTCTTTCAATAGCAGTCATTATCCTGCTATTTTTAGTTTTTTCTCGTAATTCTTTTATATATCCCACCAATGTCGTATTTCGTAGTAATTTAGGTGTATTCTGTCTTGCATATCTTTCTTTATATCCAGCCTTTATTGCGGATTCAGTAGCATTTCCACTAGCTACATAATATTCACAAAAAGCCTTCTGTCTAGCATTTAATTTCAATGCTACCACCTCCTCAAAAATAAAAATACCTTGCAATCCTAAGCGGCTGCCGAATCACAAGGCGATATACAAAAAAGTATTTATTAAAAAAGACAGCTTTTTAAACTGTCTTAATTCCTAATATAGCTAATCAAATTCATCGGTCATCGATATTGATTATCAATTCCCAAAAATTCCAATATAACATATTATATCATATAAATGGGATATGTAAATACCACCTTTGGGACATCAATGGGACATTTTTGTCAAGCCCCTAGTCTAGCAGGAGTTCAGGAAATAAACTATATTGTAATTTTTTTATCAATCTTGTTCTATTTCTCCCTATAGTTTTTCTATCTACATTAAAATCCTCAGCTATTTCGTCAATAGTCCATTCATTAAAATACCTAAGAACTATAATATTATAATACTTATCAGATTTAATTCCTTCCAAAGCATTATCTACTCTGATAATTCTTTTTTCAACTTTTACATTCTCGAACTTTAAATGCTCTATCCGCTCTAGTTCTATTTCAGGAATGCCCTCATACTTTTTTAAGCCACCTCGAACATTTTCAACAGGTCGCACCTTTTTTATTTCACCCAACCCGTTCTTCAATATTTCTTTGACACGCTTATTGTTTCTTTCAATAATTCTTTTATAATTTGGATAAGCTCGAAGCATTGCTTCAGTTTCTTCATATTTATCGACTTTATTTATTTTCATTAATTTTTCGGCAACTCTATCCGCAATTTTTTCTATGTCTTTTTCGTTCATATATTTTTTTATTCTCCCTCAAATTTTTTTCTCAAAAACGACTTTTCACGACTGTCATTTTTCCGTATAAATACTGTGTTTTTACACATTGTCGTGGTCAAAACGACTTTCTGCGACTGAACTTATTTCAAGAATGAAAGTCCACAAAGCACTATAAAGCCGATTAATAAAACTTTAAACATATTTTTTATTACTCGTTTCCTTGCAAACCTTCTTTGATTCATTATAGTGCTGAAATTTATAAACATTTGGCGTTCAATCTCCCTGTACCATCTTTTCAGCTCAGTCAGTTCAAGATGTATAAACAAAATTACAAAAAAAAGCGTTGTAGCTATCAAATATATCTTTATCATAAATCCTCTCTTTCCACTGATTTTCTAGTACATTTTAATAAACATCCTATCAAACACCTCTTTTTTTGATTTCTCAAATAGCATTAACAAAGTTTCATCTGAAAAATTTTTATAATTAAAATTAAATCCATACACTTCTATTCTTTTATGCACATTTAATCTTTGTCTCATATCAACTTCCCATTTTAGCCATTTTTCTAATTCTTTTTTACTCTTCTTTCTAACTATTACACCATTTCTATTTTCACTGTAAATAATTACTTGTTTCAATCTTATCTTCTCCTTCAATAATTTCTTTCAACTTCGGTTCTTCAAACAGTTCACTTTTAGCAATCTTACCTTTTTTAGTTCCTTTTGTGTAATAAACAGGTTGTCCATTCTTATCTAATTTCGTCATATTAGAACGATGAACTTCTTTAAATGCCGCAAGAAATATCCCGTTAAAATTATTTTTTTCAATTTTATCGAAAATCCCAATTAATTCAGGGTCCATCGTATCAAAGTATAAGACCCTTGCAACAAGGTCGACATTTCCTTTACATTGCTCTAATAATGTTCCTATATACACATAAGCCATATCCACAACTGCATCTAGTTTTCCTACTACATCGTTTTCAATTTCTGCTTTCATGTACTCCGTTTTCTCTTCCATAAGCAGTAAATCTCTTAAATGCTCTCTCTCTTCCGTCATATCCTTACTTAAAAATTCTTCCTGCTTGAAAGCCAAATAAAATTCCTTGACCATTTTAGCCATCATTTCCCATTGTTCCATCTATTTCTCCTCTTCTCTTTTATATTTTTCAATTCTAGCTTTTAGACTAGACAATAATTCATCTTGAACATCACCTTTGCTTTGTAATGCTTTCATTACATCCTCATCTCTTGTTTTTTGAGTAACAAGGTGATGAATTATAACTTTTTCCTTTTGTCCCTGCCTATGAAGTCTTTTATTCGCCTGCTGGTAAAGCTCCAAGCTCCAGTTAAGACCAAACCATATTATATGGTTCCCGCCTGCCTGTAAATTAAGTCCATATGCCGCACTTGCCGGATGCGCCAGAAGTATGTCAATTTTTCCATTGTTCCAGTCCTTTTCATCCTCCGGAGTTTTAAGCTGCCTTACTCTTAACCTTGATTTTGCCAGTGCCTTTTTTATTCTTTCCAGGTCATGCTGGAAACTGTAGAACACCAAGGCAGGTTTTCCGTTAAGTTCTTCAATAAGTTCTACGAAACGTTCAATCTTGCAGTCGTGAATTTTATGTACCTTACGTTCCTCATCATAAATTGCCCCATTTGAAAGCTGTAACAGTTTTCCAGTCAGTGCCGCTGCACTTGCAACTGATATTTCTTCGAACTCGTTCAGTTCTAAAATCATCTGCTTCTCAAGTTCCTCGTACTGCTTTCTTGACTTACCGTCAAGCTCAACTGGAATTGTGTTGTATGTTATGTCCGGAAGCTCCAGATAGTCTTCCGCCTTCATCGAAATACATATATCGCTTATCTTGTTCATAATTGACTTGTCTGAACCCTCTTTCAGCTCATAATCCCCAAAAGGATTTCCGCCATATTTTGAATAATTAAAATATCTTTCACGAAAAGCCGTTATATTTTTTCCAAGCCTTTCCCCCTTGTCCAGTAGGTATATTTGCGCCCAAATATCTTTTAATCCATTTGGTGCTGGCGTTCCTGTAAGCCCCACTACTCTTTCTATTTTCCCAAGTACAAGTTTCAACGCCTTAAACCTTTTGCTTGCGTGATTCTTAAAACTTGAAAATTCATCAATTACAACCATATCGAATGGCCAGTCATTTTTATAATACTCGACAAGCCACTGGACGTTTTCACGGTTTATCACATAGATGTCCGCAGGTGTATTCAATGCTACTATCCTTTTCTTCTCCGAGCCTAGCACTCTTGAAAATTTTAAGTACTTCAGATGGTCCCATTTTTTCGCTTCATTAAGCCACGTACTTTCGGCAACCTTCTTCGGTGCTATTATCAGAACTCTGTTAACTTCAAATCTGTTAAATTTAAGTTCCTCAATTGCCGTAAGCGTTATGGTTGTCTTCCCCAGTCCCATATCAAGTAACAGTCCAACATTTGGTGTTTTTATAACTTTCTCAATGCAGTATTTCTGATAGTTGTGTGCCTTGAACTCCATTTTTAATCCTCCTTCCAGTTAGAAAGTTCAGTTTCCAATACTTCATCAACCTTTTCTTTGGAATCCACCACATAAACTCTTTGCCCTAATTTCGTTATTTTTGTAATCTGATTTACTTGCAGGGCTCTCGGCTTTTTTCCAGGAGATTTCAGTTCAACAAAGAATATTTTTCTGTTCGGAAGCAGGCATATCCTATCTGGCACTCCAGAATTTCCAGGACTTGTGAATTTATATGCTATTCCTTTTTTATTTTTCACTTTTCTAACTAGGTAATTTTCGATTTCTTTTTCTGACATTTCTACCTCCAAATTTTTACAGAACTACAAACTTTTCACGCGCGCGTATAGAGACTATTAAATAAAGGATTTATATACTCCATATACGCGTATTTATATCCTTTAATCTCTTTAATTCCTTTATTTTATACTCTATATAGGAAAGATTGTAGTTTTTGTAGTTAAATATAATCTAAGTATTATTAATAAAGGGTTTCAGCAACTACAAAGTCAACAACAAAGTGCCAAACAAACTACAAAGTACCATTTATTAGAGTTTTCTTAGAAAATAGCCACTTTGTAGTTTTTGGGGTACTTTGTAGTCGGAGTTTGTAGTTGGATTTTCTCTTTGCAGCCTTTAATTTTAAAAAGTTCAAAAAAGATTGTAGTTTTTGTAGTTGGATTACTTACCCGTTCTTTTAAATCCTCTCTGCTGTCCGTAATCGCCGTATTTCAGGGGGTGCCTTATCCGCTCCCAGCCTTTTATATTTTCCAGTATCCCGTTAATCTCCATGCTGTCCGAATTTCTTATGTACCCTTTTTTCATTCCAAAGCATTCAACTAATATTTCAACCGCACACACCCTGTCTCTAGGAACTAATCTGACCCCTTCAGTATTGAATCCGTTGTAATAGTTTCTTCTTTTTTCCGAGTTCCATTTATGCCAGTCTTCAGGTATCTCTTTTTCCAAAAAATCCAATATGATACCTTCCTTTGCATTTGAAATTCTATGCTCTTCCTGCTTCTGTTCCGCTATCTTTAACGCCTCTCCAGTTAAAAATAAATCTGTTCCGATAATATAATTTGTATAAGCTTCAGCCCATATCTGGTCAACTTCATCGTCAAGATTCTCCCAAATACTCTTTCTAGATTTCACAATCCCGACTTCGACTGGCCAGAACCTCCTGTTCCCTGTCCTGTCCCTTAGAAACTCTGAATCATTTGAAGTTCCAAAGAACACGCACCGCCTAGGGTATCTCTCTGTAACTCTTCCGTAAGCCTTACGGTATATGTCGTCCTGCTTACTTAAAAACTGCTTTATCAAATTGGTTTCACTTCGGTTAAACCCTGTAAGCTCCCCAAGTTCATTAATCCATGTTCCTTGAATCATTTCAGCGGCTTCCTTGCCCTCAAAAGTCTGAAGGCTGTCAGAATACCACCCTTTTCCAAGCTTTGCCAAAAACGTGCTTTTACCGATTCCCTGCTTTCCAGTAAATATTGGCATGTAATCATACTTGATTCCGCCCTCAACGGCTCTCGCAACTGCAGCCGCCAAAGATACTTTCATTACTTCCCTTGTATAAATACTGTCCTTCGCACCGAGATAGTCTCTCAGAAGTGTTTCTACTCTGGGCTTGCCGTCCCACTTAACACTCTCCAGGTAATCCCTTACACTGTTGTATCGTCTTTTGTGGGAAACAAGCAGAAGTGCATCATTAACCTTGTTTTCTCCAGTAAGCCCGTACCTGTTTTCAAGATAGTTTCTTAAACCACTGTCATCCACTTCCTCGTACTGTCTTACCTCATTTCTGCTGTCCCATGGCGTGGCTCCCGTAACCATAGCCCTGTTTGCAAATTCATCTATTGCAAACTTTCCTTTAAGGTTTACGTCGTTCTCCAGTACAATTTCTATATTTTTTATAGTCTTTAAATACTTTCCATTCTCATTTTCTGCCAGCAGGATCATCCACTCAATGTCCGTGTCCTCGTCATCAATTGTCGTAAAATCCTGTGCCGCCTTTTCGTACCGTTCCTTATTCAGTATTGCCGACACTTCTTTCACTCCCCTTGCAAGCCTTGACATTTCAGTAAATGAAGGCAGCTTGCTTGTAGGCGTCCCTTGCTTTGAATCCTCGTCTAAATCAGAAAATTTATGGAGTCTTACCATATCGAAAGCGTTACATAGTTTCCCACCACAAGGATCTGTTGCATGGTGTGAATAAACAAAAACATCATTGTAAATTATTGCCCCGCCAAACGTACTCCCTTGAGTATAAGTCATTCTTTTACCACCATCAGAAATTTCATACTCTTCCGGAATAAATTTTTCCACTGCTTCAGCTATCGTGAAAGTTTTGCAGAAGGCTCCAATCAGTCCGCTTTTCTCTAATGGATTTTCCTGTTTTTTGAGAAGTCTTTCTGTAACTTTTTCAGCTCCGAGAACTTGTGGCCACTCACTCATATTTTTCCAATCATCATACAAGCCAAGTGTACCGTCAACCGACACTGATGGATTTTCAAGGTTAAAAGCGTAGTATATTTTATAATTCACATCCTGCGAACAGCTTGGCCAGAACATAAGCCTTGCAGGTTCAAAAGTTGTAGGGTCGCACATTTCAATCCCTAATCTCTGGGCAACTTTTCTTGATACAGGTTCGTACTCGTCAGGTGTCATATCCCTATCTGTAAGAAACATAACTCTCAATCTCGGAGCAGCTTCAGAATGCTTACGGGTGGGATGTATTACATACGACGCATTCAAATTTTTCACTTTTTCCATAACTTCAGCCGTTTTCCCCCTTGGAATGTTATCAAGATCCAGGGTAATTAGTGAACGACTTAACAAGTTCGTATTTTTACGCTTTCCATCTTTCAGTTCTCCTGCAACGAATCCGCCGACATCTTTCAGGTTATCTTGCTGAGATTTTCTCAGCTTCATAAAACTTTCGTATGTTTCAGTTGTCCTTGTAGGATTTTCAAGTCTTTTAATAAATTCGCTCCACAGTAGCTTTTCTGTTTTCCAGCGAGTTTCCTTCCTGCTCCCGGCAGTCGAGATTATTATCTCTCTATTTGTCATTTTTCCTCCCTTCGCTAATCCTTTTTATAGTACATCGTTTCAAAGCCGTCAGCCCTTAATATAAGCCCCTCAGCCCACTCAATATCTTGTCCCATTATCTCGCACACTTCATCTACAGATGTTTCCATAGGAGCCTCAATAACCACCTCATCGTGGATGTTGCATTACAATTTTAAATCCTTTTTCAGTTAATCTTTTTATTGATACTGCAAGGCAGTCTCTTGCGATAGCCTGAACTACATTTTCCGTTAATTTTCCGCCATAGGTTTCTGTAATTTCCCATTTCCCGCTTGTCTGATTACTTGACTTGTAAGTAATAACTTGCGATCCCCAGCTGTTTTCCCTAGTTCCAGGGTTGGCATAATACAATTTACGCCCACTTGGAAGCGTTATGGCGAAAAAATCCACGCTATTTGCCAAATCCCCTTCCCTGCTTAATATCAATCCTTTTACCGCCAGCCTTGAGCCTGATTCAATTACATCTACTGCAGCGTTTCCAAGGCTGTACCATAAATCAACGATTCTTCGATTTGAATTACGCCACATCTGTACAATTTCAGGCAGCTCTTCCTGGGTAAGCCCCATGTCTATCGCACCCATTGCAGTCAATGCGCCCGAACCGCCCTGATAACCCAGCGCAAGTTCAGCAATTTTCCCTTTCTGTCTCAAATGATAATTTTCTTTGCCTTTTGCGATTGACTCAATTGGAACTCCGAACATCTGTGAAGCTGATGCCTCATAAATTTTTCCGTGAGTTCTAAATACTTCCGTTCTCCACTGTTCGCGTGCAAGCCATGCAATCACTCTTGCTTCTATTGCTGAGAAGTCGGCAATTACAAATTTCTTTCCTTCCTCTGGAACAAAAGCAGTACGTATTAACTGTGACAAAGTATCAGGTATGTTGCTGTACAGAACACTTAACGTGTCAACATCTCTTCTTTTTACAATCTCCCTTGCGTCGTCAAGATCTATCAAGTAATTTCGTGGAAGATTTTGAACCTGGACAAGCCTTCCAGCCCAGCGTCCTGTACGATTAGCACCATAGAATTGTAAAAGCCCTCTTACTCTTCCATCGTTTCCTAGTGCTTCTCTCATTGCTACATACTTTTTAGTACTTGTTTTACTAAGCTCCTGCCTTATCTCAAGCACTTTCTTCACATTCCCAGAAGTTTCGTCAATCAGTTTTTTCACGGTTCCTTTTTGCAAATTTTCAACTTCTGTGCCGTTTTCTTTTAGCCATTTCGACAATTGAGCCGTACTGTTTGGATTGTCCAGTTTTGTTATCTGTCTTGCTGTTTCCATTAAATTCCCATTCCAGGTATCACTTACATACAAAGCACTTTCAACAAGATCTGTGTCAATCTTGATTCCACTGGCATTCATTCTTATGTCTGTTCGCCACAAGTCCCACTCAAATTCTGGAACAACAACACTTCTTAATTTATTGGCAATCGCCATTTCAGCCACGACATCCTGTCTGTTATACTCAATGTAAAGTTGCCATTTTTCAGGTTCATGGTGTGGCATATTTCTAGTTCTTTCACCGTTTCTCTTTGACGGTTTGCAAGGAACACTGAAGTATTTTATGAGAGCCTTCCCTGTTGTTGATTTTTTCTTGTCACCCTTAAATCCTAATGCCTTACCAACTTTTTCTAGTCCCCCAGGATAACCTGCATAATAAGCGTGAATCATTGTACACTCCCATTGATTTAATGGTGTCGAATATCCAGCCTGATTAAGGCAGTACCACTCAAATGCTGCATTGTAGGCTCGCAGTAAAGTTTTCCCATTGTTTAATCTTTCAATTATTTCAATGGGGATTTTTTCCCCTTGAGCT
>ERZ772921.478-NODE-478-length-24570-cov-3.185152_pt1 | contig 24570 bp, 19 predicted proteins | sample MGYA00512117_ERZ772921 | MGnify/ENA primary metagenome ERZ772921 (study PRJEB29015, sample SAMEA2737944) | human oral metagenome | biome: human oral; feature: human-associated habitat; material: dental | place: China | collected 2150 ...
CGGATCATCAAGGCAGCGCGGAGGGAGTTCTCCCATGTGCCCTATGAACGGGCCTCGATCAATAAGATCATACAATATGCGGGGATTTCCCGGGGGAGCTTCTATACCTACTTCGAGGATAAGGAGGACCTTCTCGCCTACATTTTTCAGGAGGAGGAGAGAGTAGCGGCGGCCTACCTCCAGGAGAGGATGGAGGAGCATGACGGGAATATCTGGCTCGCGGTGCACAGCTGGCTCAGGAGACTTGTCGAGGCGAAGGAAAAATTTATCGTGAAGGAGAGCCTTCGCATCTTAAGCTGCGCGGGGATTCCCAGGAGACTGGATCTCATAAACCGAAGGGATACGGGGAGAGAGTATGACCGCGTCCTTCTTGACTGGCTTCTCAGGCATACGAGTCCGGATTCTTTCGGAGATGTCTCTGAGGCGGAACGGATCGTTCTGTTTAAGACGATCTTCAGCTCCGCTCTCATCACACTGCTTCGCATCTATACCTACCCTGAGGAGATGGAGCTGGAGCTCAGAGAGTTCGATATCTTCATGGAGATTCTGAAGAGAGGCTGCATGTCCGCCGAAGCCAGGTCATAAAGCAGGTCCCGCCGCTTTATGAGACAGGGACAGGGACGAGATGCGAATGTTGGAAGCGGCTTCGGAAGGAAAAAGACTCTGAAGCGATTGGCCTTTCCGTTTTGATGATGGGTGATGCTTTGCCATATCGGTCTGAAAGAGGAGCAAAATGGTATGAAAAAGATCATGAAGGTTTTGATTGGAACAGCAATCGTCGCCTGCCTGGCGGCGCTGATCGCGTTCAGAATGCTTGCGCCGAAGGAGGAGCTTGAGACGAGGGAGCTCCCGATCGTCAGCACGGGGAAGCCGGAGAGGGGGAGTATCGAGACTACAGTCTCCCTGATGGGGAAGGTCGCGCCCTCTGATACCTACTTCGTTCTTCCGAAGGCCGCGGGAGAGCTTCGGGAAGTCTATGTGAAAAACGGGGACATCGTCAAGGCGGGGGACAAGATCGCGGCGATCGATAATCAAAAGCAGATTGATGCGGCAGCTTTCTCACTGGAGCAGGCGTCAGCGCAGGAGAAAAACGCCCAGGATACGGCAAACCGCATGGCCTCTCTCCGGCAGTCGGGGGATATCTCCGAGCAGGACTATGAGAGCGCGAGAACGGCGGCGGAGGCCGCTTCGGCTGCGGTGAAATCCGCTCGCCTGAACTATGATACGCAGGTGGAATTCTCGATGGTCGCTGCTCCCGCCTCGGGGACCGTGCAGAACAGCACGATGAGCAGGAATGCGCTGGTATCTCAGAGCACGCAGCTTTGCTCGATCGCGGCTTCCGGCGGAAAGATCGTGAAATTCAATGTGACAGAGGATCTTTTGGGGAAGCTGAGCCTGGGACAGAGCATCAGCCTGGAGAAGGAGGGGCAGAGCTACAGCGGGAAGATCACGGAGATCGGGAGCGCTGCAAGTCCTGAGACCGGACTTTTCCCGGTGAAGGCGGCACTGGAGAATGCGGAGCTTCTCCCCGACGGCGCCTCCTGCAAGATCAGTCTGGTCTCAGAGAGGGCGGAGGACGCGGAGCTGATTCCCCTGGACGCAGTCTATTATTCCGCGGGGGAGCCCTATGTCTACCTCTACCAGGACGGGAAGGCCGTTCGGAACCCCATAGAGCTCGGAATACAGAATAAGGATCATGCGGAGGTGCTGTCCGGACTGGATGAGAACGCTCTTGTAGTGCTGAGCTGGAATAATGAGATCTATGACGGAGCCCCCGTGAGGCTGTCCGGGGATACGGGGGAGAGCGGAAGCTCTGCCTCTCAGAGCGAATAGAAGGGGCCTTCGGATCTTGAACCGCGGGGCCCCCTGATATAGAAAGAAAGCATCGGGGGAACGAGTCTTGCGAAAAGATAGTGCGGGACATGCTTCCCCGAAATGGAAGGCAGATAGGAGATAAGTATGAGTTCTATCACAAAGCTTGTTCTGAGGCGTCCGGTCACGACCTTTCTCGCCGTTCTCTGTCTCATTTTCTTCGGCTTTATGTCGATCCTGAATTCAAAGCTCGAGCTGATGCCCGATATGAATCTTCCGCTGATCCTCATTATGACCAGCTATCCCGGTGCATCCCCGAAGGATGTGGACAAGCTTCTGAGCCGGCCGATCGAGGAGAAGGTCGCCGCTCTTTCCGATGTCAAGAGATATACCTCGACCTCCTCGGAAAATTTCTCCATGGTTATCGTCCGCTATAATTACGGGACCAATATGGACAAGGCCTACGATCAGCTGAAGAAAAAGATCGATGAATTAAAGCCCTCGCTTCCGAAGGACGCGAAGGAGCCAAGCTATGTCGAGATGAACATCACAGACAGCTCATCCATGGATCTTGCGGTTGAGAACAATGCGCAGGAAAACATGTACAACTACATGAAGAATACGATCTCCCCGCAGTTTGAGAAGCTTTCCTCCGTGGCCTCGGTCGATCTATCCGGGGGGAGGAAGCAGTATGTGCAGATCCAGCTGAGCCCGGAGAAGCTAGAGCAGTATCATCTCGATCTCTCAAAGCTCTCCGATATCATAAAGAATGCGGACTTCAGCTACCCCGCGGGGACGATCGAGCTCGGATCTCAGGAGCTCTCCGTCACGACGGCAGCGGATTTCGATACGGTCGAGAGCCTGAAGGAGCTTCCGATCATCACCGGGACCGGGGACAGCATCTATCTGAAGGATCTCGCCACCGTGAGGACGGCTCTTGAGAAGCAGAGCTCGATCGGGAGATACAACGGCTCCGATACCGTGATGCTCGGCCTGAAAAAGACGCAGAGCGAGTCCGCGGTCACGCTCTCAAGAAGGGCAAAGAAGCTGATCGCGGAGCTGGAGAAGGAGGATCCGAATCTGAAGATCTCGGTGATCAACGATGCCGCAGACAGCATCCGGGACTCTCTCCAGTGTGTTTCAGACGATGCTCATGGCGGTCGCGATCTCCATGGCGATCATCCTTCTCTTTTTCGGGGACTGGAAGGCCTCTCTGATCGTGGGGACCTCGATCCCGATCGCGATTCTCGGAGCGCTCATCTTCATGTGGGCTATGGGCTACAGCATGAATATGATCACGCTTTCCGCCCTGGTCCTCGGTGTGGGGATGATGGTGGATAATTCCATCGTCGTGCTGGAGGCCTGCTTCCGCTCCATAGACAAGATCGGAGACAGCGGGGATGAGGCGAGAAGACAGGCGGCGATTCGCTCCGTGGAGACGGTGGGAGGCTCTGTATTCGGCTCTACTCTGACAACCTGCGTGGTCTTTCTGCCCCTGGGCTTTATGAAGGGGATCAGCGGACAGTTTTTCAAGCCTCTTGGCTTTACGATCGTATTTTGTATGCTTTCCTCTCTGATCTCCGCGCTTACGATCGTGCCGCTTTGCTACAGCATCTATCGCCCGAAGGAGAATGAGAAGGCACCCGCCTATCGGGGGATCCGGGCCTTGCAGGAGGGCTACCGCAATGTGATCGGGAGGCTTTTGAAGCATAAGCCTCTGGTCGTCATTACGACGATCCTGCTCCTCGCCCTCTCGATCTTCCTCGCGACCAAGGTAAAGACAGAGCTCATGCCGCAGACGGATGAAGGGATTGTGAGTATCTCCATCACGACAAAGCCGGGGCTTAGGATCGAGGAGCTGGATAAGATCCTGAAAAAGGCGGAGGCGCTCGCAGCCTCGGATTCGGATACGGAGCGATATATGGTGCGGAGCAGTTCGGATGCGAGGAGCCTTCTCTTCGGGGAGAGCGGATCGAGCGTGACGGCCTATCTGAAGAAGAAGCGCTCCGTGAGCACGAAGAAAAAGGCGGAGCTCTGGCAGAAGAAGCTTTCGGATATGACGGATGCCTCAATCCGCGTGAAGTCCTCGAGCAGCATGTCCTATATGTCAAGCGAGCAGCCGAATTATGAGGCGATCCTGAGCGGGACGGACTATGATAAGCTGAAGGAGGTCTCGGACCGGCTGGTCCCGGAGCTTCGGCAGAGGGAGGATCTGACCGCTGTTCACTCCAGCATGGAGAACGCGGCGCCCATCCTGAAGGTCCGCCTGGATCCGATCCGCTCCGCTGCGGAGGGGCTTTCGCCGATCCTTGCGGCGCAGAACCTGAATCTTCTCCTCTCCGGCACGGAGGTGATGACGATGAAGGTGGACGGGGAGGATGTCTCCGTCATGCTGGAGTATCCGAAGGAGGACTATGACAGCCTGGAGAAGCTCAAAAATATCATGCTGAAGACAGCGCGGGGCTCTTCCGTAAAGCTTCAGAATATCGCGGATATCAGCTTCTCGGATTCCCCGGCCTCTATCTACCGCGTCGATCGGAAGTATCAGCTCACGATTACGGCGGATTATACGGATAAGGCGACGAAAAATACGAAGAAGCAGCTGGATGAGGATGTTCTTTCAAAGTATCTGGATCATGATGTGAGTAAGACGAGCAGCGTCTCCACACAGAGTATGAACGAGGAGTTCGGAGCACTGGGGCTTGCGATCTCCATCGCGGTCTTCCTGGTCTTCATCGTGATGGCAGCGCAGTTTGAATCCATGCGCTACAGCATCATGGTCATGACGACGATCCCCTTCTCTCTGATCGGCTCCTTCGGCTTCCTCTGGCTCTTTAATGCCACCCTGTCCATGAACTCCCTGCTCGGCTTTCTCATGCTGGTCGGAACCGTCGTAAACAACGGCATCCTCTACGTGGATACGGTCAACCAGTACCGGGGAGAAATGCCATTTAAGGATTCCCTGGTCGAGGCGGGGGCGACGAGGCTTCGCCCGATCCTCATGACCACGCTGACCACGGTGCTGTCCATGCTTCCCATGGCCGCGGCCTTTGGGCGAAACGGAGAGGTCATGCAGGGTCTCGCCCTCGTGGATGTCGGCGGTCTGAGTGCCTCCACGATACTGGCACTCCTGCTGCTTCCGGTCTACTATCATCTTCTGAGCAGGAAGAAGGAGCGTCAGCCCTCGTAGATGGGATGAGCGGCGCTGAGGGACAGAACGGTCTGAAGGATCTCCTCTTTACTCTTCTCAAAATCCACCGCGGTCTTCCAAAGACATTCCGCGATCGGCTCCATTTCCGCCTCCGTGAAGCCTCTGGAGGAGATCGCGGCGGTGCCGATCCGGACGCCGGAGGTGATGAAGTGGGGGCGGGGGTCATTCGGAATCGCGTTTCGGTTCAGCGTGATGTGCACCTCGTCGCAGCGGTCCTGGAAGTCCTTCCCGGAGAGCCCCGGGAGATTTGTGAGATCGAGGAGCATCAGATGATTCTCCGTCCCGCCGGAGACGAGCCGGAAGCCCTGAAGCATAAGAGCCTCCGCGAGAGCCCCGGTGTTTTTCAGGATCTGCCTCTGATAGTCCGAAAACTCCGGCTTCAGGGCCTCTCCGAAGCAGATCGCCTTTGCGGCGATGACATGCTCGAGAGGTCCTCCCTGAGAGCCGGGGAAGAGATTTTTGTCGAGCTGGAATCTCTCCGCGGTTTCTCTGTCGGAGAGGATGAGTCCTCCTCTCGGGCCCCGGAGCGTCTTGTGCGTCGTAGTGGTCGTCACATGGGCATAGGGGATGGGGGAAGGGTGAAGCCCCGCCGCGACAAGCCCGGCGATATGGGCCATGTCGACCCAGAGGATCGCGCCGCAGCGGTCTGCGATCTCCCGGAAGCGACGGAAGTCGATAATTCTCGGATAGGCGGAGGCGCCGGCGATGATCAGCTTCGGCTTCAGACGGAGCGCGGTCTCTTCGATTTCATCATAATCCAGGAAGCCGGCCTCATTGATCCCGTAGGAGCTGACGGAGAAATAGCGTCCGGAGAAATTCACGGAAGAGCCGTGCGTCAGATGTCCGCCCGCATCGAGGGACATACCGAGGACCTTGTCCCCGGGGCTGCACAGCGCCATCATCACCGCCATATTGGCCTGAGCGCCGGAGTGCGGCTGCACGTTTGCGTATTCGCAGTGAAAGAGCTTCTTCGCCCGCTCGATCGCGATGCTCTCGATCCTGTCCACCACAGAACAGCCGCCGTAGTAGCGCTTTCCGGGATAGCCCTCTGCATATTTATTCGTGAGGACGCTCCCCATCGCCAGCATCGAGGCGGCGGAGATGATATTTTCAGAGGCGATCAGCTCGATGTTCTGCTGTTGTCTTTCATACTCTTTCCAGATCTCTCTCCCGACCTCCGGATCCGCTTTTTCGATATAGTCCATCACTTCCTTAATCATGTCTCCCTCCTCCCGACCTGCTCTCCTCCCTGAAGCGGTAATCACTGATGATAAGCTGCAGGGATTTCCTGCCATTATACTCATGGATCTCCGGATAGTAAACGATATCCATGAGCCTTTTTTCACCGAGCTCCCGGAGAAAGCGGTCTCCGTCGGAAAATAGAATCGCCTCCGCTCTCCTTCCCTCCCCGGAGAGAAGGAGAAATTTCACGGCGTTTCGCTTCTGGCCGAGGACCCTGACAGAGAGAATCCGGAGCGCCCGCTCTGCGAAGCGGGGCTTCTCGTTGCCCTTTCCGAAGGGCTCCAGGCGGGAGAGCTCCGTGATGAGCTTCTCCGTCACATAGGAAAAGGGCATCGCGGCGTCGATCCAGAGCTTCTCTTTGAGCTTTTCCGGAGGAATCTCCGCATCCTTATTCAGAGCAAAGCGGAGAGCGTCGATCTTATCCTCGCGGAGGGAGAAGCCCGCTGCCATCGGGTGTCCGCCGAAGCGCTCGAGGAGCTCCTTTTGCTCCGCGAGCTTATCTGCCATGGGGTAGCCCTCAATGGACCTTCCGGAGCCCTTGGCCATGCCCTCCTCCTGTGCTCTTGTGACGATGAAGCTCGGCCGGTAGTAGCGCTCCCGGACTCTCCCCGCGACGATTCCCGCGAGACTTTCGTGGAGCTTTGGGAGATAAAGGAGCAGGACGCTTCTGCTCTCGTCCTCCTCCTCCGCCTGCCGGAAGGCCTCCTCGCAGGCCTGCTTCGTCATGGCCTTCCTCTGTTCGTTCAGCTCCTTCAGCTTTTGGGCGAGCGGCTCTGCCTCCTCCGGGCTCTCCGAGAGAAAGAGGCGGAGGGCGGTCTTTGCGCTCTCAAGCCTCCCCCCTGCATTGATGCAGGGACCGAGCACAAAACCGAGGTGATAGGCGCGAAGGGGGGAGAGTCCGGAGAGACCGCTTTGTGAGAGGAGAGCCCGGAGGCCGGGATTTTCCGGATCTGAAAGAGCCTGGAGACCGTATTTTACGAGGATGCGGTTTTCCTCCCGGAGAGGCATCACATCACATACCGTGGCAATGGCGGCAAAGGGGAGGAGCCTCATCCCCTCTTCCTCCGCGATATTTTTCATCTGGTATAGGAGGAGCAAAAGCTTCCAGGCCACTACCGCGCCGCAGATCTCCGGGAAGGGATAGCGGCTCCCCTCTCTTTTGGGATCTACGACGGCGAGAGCCTCCGGAAGAAGCTCCCTCCCCTCCGAATCCCTCGGGATATCGTGGTGGTCCGTCACGAGTACCGGGATGCCGAGCTCCTTCGCATAGGAAAGCTCCTCTCTCGCGGAGATCCCGTTGTCACAGGTCAGGATCAGCCCGACTCCGTCCTCCTTTGCCCGGCGGATGATTTCCCGGTTGATCCCGTAGCCGTCCCGGATCCGGTCGGGGATTTCATAGTCCAGATTTTCACTCAGGGCGGAGAGACCGCGGTAGAGGATATAGGCCGCGCATACGCCGTCTACATCATAATCCCCCACGATGCGGATCCGCTTTTTCTCCGCCAGTGCCCGATTTAGTATATTCGCAAAGCGGATGGCGTCCGGGAGGAGGAGGGGAGAGGGGAGCTCCGAGAGGGAAGCGGAGAGAAAGCTTCGGATCTCCTCTTCCGTATGGAGCTCCCGGTTTCGAAGGATGCGGACGGTCACAGGATCAATCCCGAGCTTTTCGGAGAGCTCGGAAAAATCCGCCCGCTTTTGATAGAGGTACCAGTCGCGCTTTGCCTCCTTCATCCTGTATAAGCCCCCTTCCTTTATCTCTTTATAAGCTGCCTCTGCCGTCCTCTCTGCCCTTCGCTTAGGCGGCAGAGAATATTTTAGCACAGGCCGGGGGATTTCTGTCAATATCTCTGCTTTTCGCCGCCAAAATACGCCGCGAAAATGCCGCTAAAGCAGCGAAAAATGGAAGAGAACGATGCGGCAGAGCGAAAAAGATGCGGAATAGGACAGAACATGCTACTATAAGGAAAGTGAAAGCAGGAGGGATGTCATGGAAAGGAATTCTGTCAGTTTTTCGGAACACGCGATGAGGCCGTACTTTACAAAGCTTATGATCGCGCTTTTTGTCTATGAGCTCACATTTCAGTTCGGCGCGGGCTTTGTCTCTCTTTTGGGGACGGATCTCTTTCGGAATATGTATTTTGCGATGATACTCTCCGGCGTAACGGCTCTGCTCTTTGCCTTTTTGATCCTGGGCTTTCAGCCGCATCCCGTCCCCCTGGAGCGCTTCCGCATCCGGACCATCGTCTACTACAGCTTTCTCTTCTATGGAGTGCAGCTTCTGACTATGATTCTGGATTTTCCGATAGAGGGGATTCTCAAGGCGATGGGCTTCAGCCTGGAGGCCGCGAGGGAGGCCGCGTCCGGGGGGGATGTCGGGGACATCTGGCAATGGGTCTACTCCATCCTTATGGCCCCTCTCTTTGAGGAGCTTCTTTTCCGGGGACTTTTCTTCGGATATCTGAGGCGTTATGGGAGGCTGTTTGCGATCCTGATGAGCGCGCTCTTCTTCGCGCTCATGCATGCCAATGTCTTTCAATTTTTTCTGGCGCTTTTTCTCGGCATCGTTCTCGCCGATATCAGAGACCGCTATGGGATTCACTGCTCGATTCTTCTCCACCTCATCAATAACCTCTTCGCGATTTTAGCGAACCATTTTTCGGAGGAGGGCTTTCTCAGTATCCTCTATCCCCTCGTCCTGCTCATCGGTGCGGTGGTGCTCATCGTCAGTCTGGTCCGAAGCTTTGTCCCCTTTCTCCGGGAGCTGAAAGCCGAGCAGAGCTTCCACTGCTGCATCAGCCGTTTTTTTACTACGATCCCGGTCGATCTCATGATTTTGGTCTTTCTGGGACTCGCCGCTCTGAATCTAAACTGACAGATCCTTAACTGCCAGGCCCTTATTATTTCAGGGGCCGAAATCCAAAGGTCCAAGGAGAAGCCCGGCGCGGGATGTACCTTTTCCCGCCGGGAAGGAACAGAAGAGAAAGGAGGCCGCCACTTGCTGGAAAAAGTAAATCTTGAGGAAAAGCTCTCCAAGGAAGTTTACCGCGCGGAGATCGTGAGGCTTAAGAGGGCGCTCACCGCGCTGGATGCGCCGCTTCGTGCGGCCGGGCTCCCCGTCATTATCCTCTTTGAGGGATGGAGCAGTGCGGGAAAGGGGCTCATGATTCAGAAGCTCATCCAGAATTTCGATCCCCGCTGGTTCACGGTTGTGAATACGCAGCCTCCCACGGAGACAGAGCTCCGCTATCCCATGCTCTGGCGCCACTGGCAGACGATTCCGGAGGAGGGACAGCTCTCGATCATGGATCGCTCCTGGTATCAGGAGGTATCGACGCTCCGGCTGAAAAACGGGATCCCGGAGGAGAAAAACCGCGCGCACATGGATGACATTCTCCGCTTCGAACGGACGCTCACGGACAATGGCTATCTCATCCTGAAGTTTTTCCTCCACCTCCCAAAAGAGGAGATGGAAAAGCGTCTTACCAAGCTCGCCGAAAATCCGGATACCTCCTGGAGGGTGTCGAAAGCGGACTGGAAGCGGGTGCATCATTACCGCAGGTACCAAAAGTGCTATGATCTCATGCTGGAGTACACAAACTCCGCTTCCGCCCCCTGGCATATCTTTTCCGGAGTGGACAGGAGGGCGGCGACTGTCGGGATTTTCCGCGCACTGCTCTCCTCCGTACAGGAAAAGCTCGCGAGGCTTCCCGGGGAGAGGGCGGCGCGGAAGATCTCGGCGGAGCATATCGATGCGGGAGATTATCGCTTTATCCCGATGCCCGCCCTTTCTGAAACCGATCTCTCCGTAAAGCTGGACGAGGCGGAGTACAGAGCATCCCTGAAAAGGGAGCAAAAGCGTCTCTCGGAAAATCACAACCGCCTCTATCTGCACAGGATTCCGCTCCTCATCGCCTATGAGGGCTGGGATGCCGCGGGGAAGGGAGGGAATATCAAGCGCCTTTCCGCCGCGCTGGATCCGAGGGGCTATATCGTCCATCCGATCGCGAGCCCCTCTCCCGAGGAAAAAAAGCGCCACTTTCTCTGGCGCTTCTGGAAGAGGCTTCCGAAGGACGGACACATCGCGATCTTTGACCGGAGCTGGTACGGAAGAGTCCTCGTGGAGCGGATCGAGGGCTTCTGCGAGACAGCGGACTGGCAGAGGGCTTACCGGGAGATCAATGATTTCGAGTGCGGGCTCTGGCAGTGGGGAGCGGTGATCGTGAAATTCTGGATCCATATCTCCAATGAGGAGCAGCTTCGGAGATTTGAGGCCCGGGAGAGGGTACCGGAAAAGCAGTGGAAGATCACGGATGAGGACTGGAGGAACCGGGAGAAGTGGCCGGGATATGAGAGCGCAGTAGATGAGATGCTCCGCTATACCTCCACGGACTTCGCCCCCTGGCATATCCTATCCGGAAATGATAAGTACTATGCAAGAGTGCAGGCCCTTCGGGCCGTCAATGAGGCGATCGAGAAGAGGCTTGGCTGAAGCGGGGAAACGCTGAGACTGCTTCCCTCTTTATGACAGCAGGTCCAGTTCCGTCCGGAAACGGAGGAAAAGCGGACCGGATCCGTATCCGTGTTTTCAGGCGAAGAAGAAATGTCGGAAATTCCTTAGCGGAAGCTCCGGCATTTTTCTTTTCTTTCAATAGATTAAGAGGAAGCGGCTGCCCTGTTTAGGAAAAAATTTTCGCAAAACAGCGGATTTCACCGGAGGAAATCCCCCTTGTCTCAAATTGACACATTCCATGCGGATTATTTATTGCAGATCCACCAGCTTTGTGCAAATAAAACTATTATTGTATATTTAAAACGCGAGAAATGCATTATTTTAACAAAAATTATTGAAAGAGTATGTCCGAAATTCTATAATGATGACATCAAAACAGAGGGGATTGAGGAGGAAAAAGGAGTGTCCGAAAGAGAAGAGAAAGCATTTTGCGATATTCTGGCCTTCGAACTGAAGAAGGCGCTCGGCTGCACAGAGCCGATCGCCATCGCATATACCGCTTCCGTCGCGAGAAGAGCTCTCGGAAGGCTTCCGGATCAGGCCCTGGTGAGATGCAGCGGGAATGTGATAAAGAACGCCAAAAGCGTATATGTCCCCATGGGGGGAAGGCTGAAGGGGATTGAGGCAGCGTGTCTGCTCGGGGCGGTCGGAGGAAATCCGGACGATAAGCTCGAGGTGCTCCGGGGGATCCGGCAGGAAGACATCGATCTTGCAAAGGAGCTGATCCGAAGAAAAATCTGTCTTGTGGAACAGCTGGATAGCTCAGAAAAGCTTCACATTATCGTCAGTCTCAAGAGCGGGGATGATACCGCGGAAGCCTGCGTGCGCCACACGCATACCGGACTGTATCGGCTCAGTAAAAATGGAGAAGTCATCTTCGATCGGGAAACGGGAGCCGAGGGGGAGGAGAAGGAGCCGGAGTATCGGGAGCTGGATCTGGAGTCGATTCTCCGCTTTTCGGAGGAGATCGATTTTGAGAAGTCCATGTATGGGAAAAGGATCAGGGAGCTCATCGAGGAGCAGATCCGCTGCAATACGGCGATTTCGGAGGAAGGGCTGAGACGAAGCTATGGCGCAGGCATCGGCAGGGCGCTTTTCAGGAACAATGCGGAGGATGTCAAGCTCCGGGCAAGGGCGATGGCGGCCGCGGGATCGGATGCCAGGATGAATGGCTGCGATCTTCCGGTGGTAATCAATTCGGGGAGCGGAAATCAGGGAATCACCGTCTCTCTTCCGCTCATAGAATACAGCAGATATTTAAAGCTTTCCCACGAAAAGCTGCTGCGGGCTTTACTGCTCAGTAATCTCACGGCGATTTATCAAAAGCATGAGATCGGGCGTCTCTCCGCATACTGCGGTGTCGTGAATGCGGCAGCCGGAGCGGGCGCGGGAATCAGCTATCTTCGAGGCGGCGGGCTGCGGGAGATCGAAAATACCATCATCAATACTCTGGAAAACATCTCGGGAATCGTATGCGACGGCGCGGGGGAATCCTGCGCGGCGAAGATCGCAAGCAGCATCGATGCGGCCATTATGGGAAGCGATATGGCTATGGAAGGAATCCGCTTCTCCCGCGATGACGGAATGGTCAAGGATAACTTCCGGAAGACACTGGACGGAGTGGTAAAGCTTGCAAAGGAAGGAATGAGGGAAACGGATCAGGTAATTCTGGATATCATGATCCATGAAACATGATTAAGGAGGTGTGTATGAAAAGAAATGCTATGGCAGTGTCGATGCTGCTGCTTGCGGCGATGCTCTTTAATGCGGCGTGCGGTGCCGGAAGCGGGGCAGGGACGACGGCGGCAAAAAATGAGAGCGGCTCCCAGAGTGCAGCGGAAAACAGCGGCTTGGACAGCTCTCATCCGATCAAGGTCGCCGTGGCGGCGCCGATGACAGGCGATAATTCGGAATACGGCATCGGCTTTGCCAATGCCGCCAAGCTCATGGCGAAGAAGTGGAATGAGAATGGCGGCTGCCTGGGGAGAGAGGTTCAGATCGTCGAGTATGATGATAAGAACAGCTCCGAGGAGGCGACGACGATTGCACAGAAGATCGTCTCGGAAAAAGATGAGATTGCGGGGGTGATCGGACATTTTTCATCGGGCGTATGTATGACGGCGGCGCCGATCTATGAGGAAAACCATGTGATTGAGATTTCCCCGTCCGCCTCGCATCCGGATTATTCCTCGATCGGAGATTATATCTTCCGAAACAATACCGTCATCTCAAAGGAGGGCGGCGCCAGTGTGGATATCGCGGTCAATGACCTCGGAAAGAAGAAAATCGGCATAATTTCCATTATGACGGACTGGGGGACCAATACCTCTGGCATCATCAAGGGAATCCTCGAGGGGATGAAGGATAAGGGAGTAGAGCTTGTCGCGCACGAGGAGGTCATGGAGGGCTCCGACGACTATTCCGCGGCGATTGCAAAGCTCAATGACGCGGGAGCGGAAGCTGTGATCTGCTGCGGCATGTACAATCTGGTGGCGCCGGTGGCAAAGCAGTACAAAAGGGTGAATCCGGACATCGCCATCATCGCCTTTTCCAATGCATACAGCACGCAGCTTCTGGAGCTGGGAGGGGATGCCGTCAATGGGGTCTGCTTTCCGGTCATCTTCTTCGCGGATTCGGAGGAGAAGAGCATAAAGGACTATGTCGACGCGTATACCAAAGCCTACGGCGCGGCGCCGTCGGCCCTTAGCTCCCAGGCCTATGATTCTGTGGGGATGCTGCTCACAGCCATTCAAAACGTCGGTGATACGGATTCCGAAAAGGTAAAGGATGAGCTCTATAAGCTGGACTACCACGGCGTCACGGGGGATACCAAGTTTGACAAGACCGGAGATGTCGACAAGGCCTTTGTGAAGGTGACGATCAAGGACGGAAAGTTTGTCAAGATGGATTGATGCCGGAAAGGGAAGGAAGCTTGAGGGAGGCGGCCGGCAGGAAATCTGTCTTAATTCAATACAGGAGAGGGGGGTAATTATGCTGCTTCAGCAGATTTTCAACGGCCTTGCGCTCGGCATGGGCTACGCACTGATTGCGGTCGGCTACTCGCTGGTATTCGGGATCCTGAGGCTGGTTAATTTTTCACATGGCTCGGTATATGCCTTCGGGGCGGAGATCGCGATGGTTTTTATTGTGAGTATGCGGCTTGGGATCATCCCGGGAATTCTTCTTAGCATGCTCTTTACCGGGATACTGGGGATTTTGATCGATAAAGCGGCGCTGGAGCCGCTCCGGAAGAAGGGTTCGCCTCCGATTGCCTCCCTCATCACGACCATCGGGATCTCCAATATCGTGACGAATCTGCTGATTATCTTTCTGGGCTCCGAAAAGAGGAATTTCCCGAATTTTTTCGGGCACAGCGGGATTCACCTTTTGGGAGGGACGGTCTCCATGACGCAGATTATGATGTGCGTCATCTCCGTGATCCTGATGCTGATTCTGGTTTTTATCGTATTTCGGACAAAGATCGGACTTGCCATGAGAGCCAGTCAGCAGAATGCCAAGGCAGCGCGGATGATGGGGATCGACGTAAACTTTGTCATCCGCTTTACCTTCTTTCTCGCGGGTGTCTCCGCGGCGCTGGCGGGCGTCCTGATCGCAGGCTACTACGAGATTGTCTACCCGAATATGGGCTTCATGGCGGGGCTCAAGGCATTTTCCGCCGCTGTGCTGGGAGGGATCGGAAGTCTCCCGGGAGCCATCCTGGGAGGACTGATCATCGGAAATGCGGAGAGCATGGCAGTCATGTTTCTGGGTTCGACCTACCGGGATTCTGTGGCATTCATTATTTTGATCCTGGTGCTGATTCTTCGGCCGAATGGTTTATTCGGAAGAAAGGGAATCACCAAGGTATAGGACAGGAGAATGCAGATGGATAAAACAGGGAAAAAATGGAAATTATCTTCGTTCGAGAGCTTTATATGGAAGAATGCGAAGCTGCTCTGGATCATCTTGACCGTCTTCCTTCTTATGCTGCCGTTTGTATTCCGGAATCCGTATTTTCTTACGGTAGTCGCGAAGATCGGCTGCTACATCATACTGGGCCTTGGGCTGAATCTGCTGACGGGATATACGGGCCTGGTCTCCCTGGGACACGCGGGCTTTGTGGCTATCGGCGCGTATACCGCATCGCTTCTTTCCGTGAATGCGGGATGCCCGTTTTTCCCGTCGATGCTTGCGGGGATGCTCGCGGCGGCATTGATCGGCGCGCTGATGGGCCTTCCGACCCTGCGCGTGACGGGCACCTACTTATCTATCATCACTCTGGGCTTTGGTGAGATCGTGAAGATGGTGCTGATGAACTGGCAGAGCGTGACGAATGGAACGCTGGGGGTCAAGAATATCCCAAAGCCGCAGATTTTCGGATGGAAGCTCACGACAGCGAATCACGGGATGTATTTCCTGATACTGTTTATGATTGTTCTGATATCGCTGTTTTGCCGCTCCCTCATGCGGTCAAAAACAGGAAGGGCGCTTCGGGCGATCCGGGAGGATGAGATGGCGAGCACAATGATGGGGATTCCCGTCACAGCATATAAGATCCTGGCATTCGTCCTCTCCGCTGTGATCTGTGCGCTCGGCGGCGCCCTCTATGCCTCCTTGATCGGATATATCGATCCCAATACCTTTAATTTCGATGTATCCACTCTGATACTCAGCATCGTGATTCTTGGAGGTATGGGGACATTGCGGGGGATCTATGTCGGAGCGATCGTCCTGATCGCGTTTCCGGAGCTGTCCCGAAGTCTGATGAAATACCGATTTGTGCTCTACGGCGCCATCCTTGTCCTGATGATGCGCTTTCGCCCGTCCGGGATCCTGGGCTGGAGGTCTTCCCTGCCGTATCGATTGTCTGGAAATGTGAAAAAGAAGCTTAGGAAGGAAGCAGACGCATAGGAAGCTGCAGCAGGAAATCCGGCTGCGCGGATGGGGGCAAAATGGATAGAGAGGATCTGTTGCTGGAGGTAGAGGAAATTACGAAGCGCTTCGGCGGCATCGTTGCAGTAGAGAATGTCAGCTTCCGGGTCAAAAGAGGGGAAGTCGTCAGCATTATCGGGCCAAACGGCGCGGGGAAAACCACGGTATTCAATATGCTCACGGGAGTGTATAAGACGGATCACGGGAGGATTCTCTTTGAGGGGAAGGAAATCCAGCGCCGCGAGCCGGGAGAGATCGTAAAGCGGGGGATTTCCAGGACCTTCCAGAATATCCGCCTCTTTCCGGATATGAGGGTGATCGAAAATGTGCTTGTGGGAGCGCATATCAAAACGGGCTACAGCTTTCTCTCCTCGATCTTTCGGAGCAGGGCATTCCGGGAAGAAGAGGATGCCATTACGCTCCGGGCGCTGAAAATCCTGAAGGAGGTCGGACTCTATGAGAGGCGGGACGACTATGCCTCAAACCTGCCGTATGGGGACCAGCGTAAGCTGGAGATTGCGAGAGCGATCGCGACGGGGGCGAAGCTGATCCTTTTGGATGAGCCGGCCGCCGGCATGAATCCGCAGGAGTCCTCCGAGCTGATGGAGTTCATCCGGCTCCTGAAGGGGCGGGGATATACGGTTCTTATGATAGAACACGATATGAGCGTCGTGATGAAGATCTCCGACAGAATCTATGTCATTGATCACGGGAAGCCGATCGCGGAGGGGCTGCCGAAGGAGATCGCCCGAAATCAGAGAGTCATCAATGTCTATCTCGGAGGATCACAGAATGCTGTTGAAAATTGAGGACCTGCATACGAACTACGGAGCGATTCATGCCCTAAAGGGAGTCGCTTTGGAAGTGAATGAGGGGGAGATTGTCTGTCTGATCGGAAGCAACGGCGCGGGAAAAACCACGCTTGTGAACTCGATCATGGGGATCGTGAAGCCTGCGGCCGGAAAGATTATTTTCGACGGAAGGGATATCAGCCGCGTGCCGACCTATTCCATGACAAAGGCGGGTATCGGGATCTCTCCGGAGGGGAGAGAGGTTTTCCCGGAGCTCTCCGTGGAGGAAAATCTGAGGATCGGTGCGTTTGTCGTAAGGGAGCAAAGGCAGATTAAGGAGGCGAGAGAGCGGGTCTATGAACTGTTCCCCCGCTTAAGGGAAAGGAGGCAGCAGCAGGCCGGAACCCTTTCCGGAGGAGAGCAGCAGATGCTCGCGGTGGGGAGGGCGCTGATGTCCAATCCGAGACTGATTCTCCTGGATGAACCTTCGCTCGGACTTGCGCCGAATTTTGTGGAAATGATCTTTGCCATGATTCGAAAAATCAATGCGCAGGGGGTGACGGTGCTCCTGATCGAGCAGAACGCAAATATGGCTTTACAGGTATCGAGCCGGGCGTATGTGCTGGAGAACGGCATCGTCAGTATGTCGGGAAAGGCCTCGGAGATCGCTGTCAACCCGCTGGTTAAGAAAGCATACCTCGGTATGGCGTAATTTTGAGAAATCCTGCTGAGATCATGAAGTGTCATATGGAAAATGAGGAAACAGAGCGCTTGGCGTTGAGAGAATCGGCACTTTCCAAGCTCACGAGATGACAGGCGGGGAATTTATAGAAGAGAATAGGGAATAAAACAGAGAAAGGATCGTTTATGAAGAAGATCATGAACAAGCCGACAGAGGTGGTAGGGGATGCGCTGATGGGGCTTCAGATGGCATATCCGGATGCCCTGAGCTATATACCGAAGCTGGAAGTGATCTGCCGAAAGGAGAAAAAGATCGATAAGGTGGCGCTCATATCCGGAGGAGGCGCGGGGCATGAGCCGCTGCACGCGGGCTATGTGGGAAAGGGAATGCTGGATGCGGCGGTCTCGGGAAATGTATTTTCCTCTCCGAGCCCGGATCGGATCGGCACTGCCCTGAGAGAGGTATCCTGCGGGAAGGGTGTGCTGATGGTGATCAAGAACTATTCCGGTGATATCATGAACTTCGGGATGGCCGCGGATCTCGCAAAGCTGGATGGGATCGAGACGAGTCAGGTCATCGTGAAGGATGATGCAGCGGTTCCGGACCGGGAGGAGGGAACCGGAAGGAGGGGGATCGCGGGAACCGTCTTTGTGCATAAAATCGCAGGGGCCAGGGCAGAGCAGGGAGCAAGCCTTGAGGAGGTCAGGGCTTCGGCAGAGAAGGCGGTTCGGAATATCAGAACCATGGGCGTCGCCATGACACCCTGTATTCTTCCGGCGGTCGGAAAGCCGGGCTTTCAGATCGCGGAGGACGAGATCGAGATCGGGATGGGAATCCACGGTGAGCAGGGAGTAGAGAGCAGCAAGATCAAGACGGCGAAGGAGATCGCAGAGATTTTGCTGGATAAAATCATGGCGGACTACGACTACTCCGGAGCGGAGGCGGCGGTCCTCATCAACGGACTGGGAGGCACTCCGCTGATGGAGCTCTATATCTTAAATATGGAAGTACAGAAGCTTTTAAGGGAGAGGGAGATAAGGGCATACCGCACTCTCGTCGGGAATTACTGCACATCCATCGATATGACGGGCGCATCGATTACGCTGATGAAGCTGGATGAAGATGAAGAGCTGAAGGCTCTTTTGGACGCGCCGTGTGACACGCCGGCATGGAAGATTTAAGGAGGAGGAAGCTATGGACTTTTCACTTAGGTCCCGGGATTACGTGGAATATATCAAAAGAGCGTATGAGCTGATCCATTCCAGGGGGGACTATATCACAGAGCTTGACAGCGCGACCGGGGACGGGGATCATTGGACGAACATCAACATGGGCTTTGAGAGTCTGGTGCAGCAGGCAGAGAGGCTGGAGGAGATGGAGCTTTCGGAGCAGTTTAAAATGCAAGCAAAAATTTTGAGATTTTTTAAGCAGTTTCGGGAGATCGGGCGGATTATGATGTCGGTGATCGGAGGCTCCTCCGGGATACTTTATGGGAGTGCTTATATTGCGGCGTCCAAGACACTGGAGGGAAAGGAGAAGATCGGGGAGGAGACGCTGTATGAGGTTCTGCTTTCGATGCTGGATGCGATCATTTCGCGGGGGCAGGCGAAGGAGGGAGATAAAACGATGATCGACAGCCTGGCCCCGGCGGTAAAGAAATATAAGGAATGCCTGGATCGGCAGGAAGATGCGGAGCTTCTCTGTGAGGAAGTGAAGAAGGCAGCGGAGGAGGGCGCGGAAAATACGAAAAAGATGGAGGCAGTCAGGGGGAGAGCGAGCTATCAGGCGGACAGAGGGCTTGGGCATCTGGACCCGGGGGCAGTGACGATGTCCTATCAGCTTGTGACTTTAATGGATTTTGCCGCGGAGAAATCGAGAGAGAAATAGGAGCTTTGCGGCCAGCAGGATGGGAGAAAAGCTGTGGGAGAGAGGGAGGACAAGAGGAAACTTCTCAGGGATGCCATGGACAATAAGGAGACTTATCGGGTGCCCATGGGATTCTGGCATCACTTCGTACTGGGGAAGGATCAATTCCGCGGACTGGAGGATCCGGCGATCATAGAGAGGATTATAGAAGGACATAAGAGATATTTTGAGGAAGTTGAGCCGGACATGATGAAGTTTATGAGCGAGGGCTTCATGGGCTATCCTCCGGTCATGGACAATGCTCTAAGGACGGGAGAGGATCTCCTCAGGATCAGAAGCATCGGGCCGGAGCATCCCTGGATCACGGAGCAGTTAAAGTATGTGAAGCGCCTGCAGGAGCTCTTCGGGGATAAGGTGATGACCTTTTATAATATCTTCGCGCCGCTTCAGGTCATCCGCATCCGATTGGATTTTTACGATAAGGACTATGAACGTTTCGCAGCTCTCGCGGAGAGCTTCCCGGAGGAGCTGCATGCGGCGGGGATGGAGATTCAGAAGGATATCAAGCTTCTTGTCTCCCGGCTTCTCACGGAGACCGGGCTGGACGGGATATACTACTGCGTACAGAATATACAGAGTAAGTGTTATACGAGGGAGATGTATGAGCGCATCGTCCGTCCGACGGAGATAGAGGTTCTGGAGTCTGCGAATCAATTCAGCGACTACAACATTCTTCATATCTGCGGCTATGCACATCATACGAATCAGCTTTGCTTTTATCAGGACTATGAGGCGAAGGCATATAACTGGGCGACCTTTACCGAAGGAATTTCCATTGAGGAGGGGCGGAAGCTGTTCCCGGGGAAATGTGTCCTGGGGGGCTTTGACAATAATCCCGAGACGCTGATCGATTCGGGAAGCCGGGAAGAAATCTGTGCCTTTGTGAATCGGCTGATCCGCGAGAACGGGCACAGAGGCTATATCATGGGGGCGGACTGTTCCATCCCGAATGAGATTAAGGACGGGAGAATTCACTGGATCGCGAGGCAGCTCCAGGAAAAGGAGAATCGAATCGGAAAAGGGGCCACAGAATCAAAGAAGGAGAAGAGAAGCAAAGGGGGGAACAGAATCAAAGAGGAGAACAGCATCAGTTAGGAGAAGAGAATCAATGAGGAGAAGAGAATCAATTAGGAGAAGAGAATCAATGAGGAGAAGAGAATATGACGGATGATCGCAGAAAGGTAATTGACGCATTTTTGAATAATGAGGAGGAGAGCAGAGTCCCGGTCGCCTTTTGGCATCATTTCGTTTCGTTTCACGATCATTACAGCGGCGCGGACGAGGAGATATACCGGACTGTGCTGAGAGAGCAGAAGAAATTCGCGGATGAGGTAAAGCCGGATCTCCTTAAGATCATGTCGGACGGCTTCTTCGGGCATCCCTCCGTCTGCCGTAAAACGATCCGCACTACAGAGGATCTCGCTGAGCTTGGCCCGGTGGGGGCGGAGCATCCTTGGATCACGAAGCAGGTGGAATATGTAAAGGAAATCTGCGATTACTGCGGAAACGATGTCTATAAATACTACAACATTTTTTCACCGCTTCAGTATATCCGCCTCCGCTTTGAGGAATACGATGAGGATTTCCGGAAGTTTGTCCGGCTCTTCCACGAGAGCCCGGAAACGATGGTGAAGGCCGCAAAATGCATCGCTTCGGACACGAAATGCCTTGTGAGGCGCCTTTTTGAGGAGACCTCCGTCGATGGAATTTATTACAGTGTGCAGTGCGTGCAGGATAAGCTGATGACACACGAGGGGCATCGGAAGCTGGTGGAGCCCCTGGATCTGGATGTGCTTCAGTATATCAACCGCTTTTCGGACAGGACGATCCTACATATCTGCGGTTATGGGAAGTATACGAACCATCTGAGCTGGTACAAGGAGTACCCGGTAAAAGCATATAATTGGGCGGTGTATTCCGAGGGGATCGGACTCGCGGAGGGAAAGAAGCTTCTGAATGAGAAGCCGGTGCTGGGAGGCTTCGACAACGCGGAGGGAAGCATACTGTATACGGGAAGTGAGGAAGAGCTTCGCGCGGAGATCCGGCGCATCTTGGATGAGGCGGGAACGAAAGGGGTGGCGATCGGCGCCGACTGCACGATTTCGTCCGAGGTGACAGCGGAGAGGCTGGAGCTGATCCGAAGACTGGTGTCGGAATATCATAAATCATAAGTGTGAAGGGCCGGGCCGCTTGGAAGAGCGGCCTTTTGGGAAGGCTTGCCGCCCCGGCGCTCTACGGAGCCTGCCGGATCGGCAGGCTGTTTGCGTTATCGCGGCGGGAGGGCAGGATGGGATATGCAGGAGAGCTCAGGACGGAATTCGATGATTTTGCGAGGGCAATCTCAGACGTGGTTTCCACCGATGTCATCATTACGGACAAGAGTATGCGAATTATCGGGAGCGCCTTTCAGTACTTCTCGCTCTATCAGGACATCAAGGTCGGCTCTCTGATCGGGGAGGTGCTGTACAATGGAAAGGATCTTCTGGTAGAGCATAAAAGGGAGAAGAAGAGCTGCCGTCTCTGCGCGGAGTACGCAAAATGTAAGATGGAGGCGTTTATCGGCGTGCCGATCCGGGACCGGATCCGCACGATCGGCGTCATCGCCCTGATCCTGCCCAAGGACAAGGGAAGGGAGCTCTTTAGGAAGCGGGATTCCACCGTGACATTCATGCACAGTATGGCGGAGCTGATCGCCTCCAAGATACACAGCAGTCAAAGATCGAAAATCATGGAAGAGAAAAATGCGGAGCTCAGGGGCATACTGGATGCCAACCCGATCGCCAATGTCTATACCGATTGCTTCGGGACAATTCTCTTCGTAAATGAAGCCTTCAAGAGGCTGTTCTTTGTCACGGAGGAGCTGCTGGGCTCTCATATACAGGAGCTTTTTCCCTATGATTACATAAGGAGGATCTTTCAAAAACGAGAGCTGAAGCCGGAAATGCTCAAGGCGGCGGCAGAGCGGAATCAGTTTTACGGAATCATCAATGTGGAACCCATTCATGATGAGCTGGGAATGACGACGGTTCTATTCTCCTTTCGGAGATACGGTGAAATTCAGTCGGAATCCGCACAGTTTGACTTTGCAAACGGAAGCTGTGTGACTTTCGACTTCCTGGAGGAGATCTGCACAGCGGAGCTTCTGGAGGAGGCCGCACGCTTTGCGAGGAGCGAGGAAAGGCTTTTATATATCAATACGGACGACAATGAAATCAATGAGATGCTCGCGAAGGCGATGCACAATGAATCCGCGCAGAAGCTGAAGGATTTTTTCATCATGCACAGCTCCAGCCTTTACCGGGACTATCTTTCGGAGTATCTCTTCGGGGAGAATGGACTTTTGAAAAATATGGAGGATGGGACACTGGTGATCCATCACCCGGAGAGGATGCAGCTGTATTATCAGAAAAAACTGGCGAGATACATAGCTTCTCTCCAAAAGCAGAAGGACGCGGCAGGGAGCCTGAGGATCATACTGTGTACCGAGCGGGACCTTGGCGAGTATCTTGAGGACGGACGCTTTGAGCGGGAGCTCTATGAGATGATGCAGAAGAACCGGATTTCACCGGGGAAAACACTGCATTCCGATCCGGAGCTTTTTAAAAGATATACCCGCAGCATGACAGAGTATTATCAGAAGCTCTATAAGATAGAGCAGAGGGGAGAGAACTATTTCGAGCCGGTACAGATGGAATATATGAGAATGGGGGTGAACGAGTTAAATCTGCAGATTGAGAGGGCGGTGACGGAGGGAGGGCTGCGGGAGGAGAAGAAAAGCGGGGAAATTTCCCTGAAAGAGTATGAGCAGAACCGAATCCGGGAAATGCTCAATATCGGGAAGACACAAAAGGAAATATGCAGGGCGCTCGCCATATCCCGGAGCACACTGAACCGGCGGCTGGGAAGGATGAGGGAGCTGCGCTGAGGAGCCGGAAGCCCACTTCCATGAGAATCCGAATATCAAGTGTCCCGTTGGCAGGAACATTCATCCGGCTATGGACGAAAAGCTGCGGCGGGTACAGGATGCGATGGAAGATGAACTGCGTCATATCACGATCGCCGATGTCGCTTCGGATATCAAAAGGGAAGTCGGCTCCGCCGATTGATGGAAGATCGGGCGCAGGACAAAACGGATGACGACAGCCCGCTTTTGCAATAAAAGAGCTGCCGCAGATGGGCGCGAAGTATATCATCCACGTTTTTAGGGACGAGGATAAAAAATACTATGAAGAGCTTGTGCAATGAAATGCCGAACGGCTATCTGGAGAGCATTCAGAAGGGACTCGCCGCAGTAAGATGCTTCAGCAGGCATATGTCGATCGGGACGGGAACAAAGGAAGAAAATATCGCAAGACTGAAACTCTGTACGATGCTGCAGCGGGCAAGTGCGGCACGGCAGACTGCACTGGTGTAGTGGCTTTCGCGTTCACTGTGAAGGATTGCTTTTTCGATACCGGGGAATGCCTTATGTGCGTTCTCTGCAGAGCGAATCCACGTTGATTCCGAGCTCCTTGGCGCTTTGCTGAAGCCGATCACCCGACCGAGCTTTACGGCCTGGACTTTAAACTCTTTGTCGTAAACTTTTTTCTGTGCCAAATTGACCGGGATCTGATCATCACCGCCCAGCGAGAAGCGCTGCAAACCCTTCGCTGTATCCTCTCCAATATCGAGTATCGCTTCTACAAGGCTTACGGTATGGAGGTTTAGGACAAACGCACAGTCCATGGAGAATACCCGTATCGCCTGACCCCCAGTGATTGCGAACCCAGTGCGTGCCTGATGAATGACTGGATCTGCTTGTCGAGCGCGTAAAATGTCCCGAATAATATGCAATATTTGGGACAAAAGGAGGCGAGCATAGTGGCAAACGGATTCTCAAAACAGATACAAAATAGAATTGGAAATGCAGTCGATGGCACAATTTTTGTGAACTCCGATTTTGCGGATATTGCTGACCAGGAAACGGTCAGACGAACGCTGAACAGATTAACACAGGCTGGTATGCTTCGCAGGATACTAAAAGGAGTCTATGAAAAACCGAAGTACAGCGAGTTGCTCGATGAATACGTAGCGGCTGACCCGGACGCAGTCGCAAAAGCATTGGCGCGAAGCTACCATTGGACCATCGTTCCGTGTGGGAATACGGCCCTGAACCTTTTGGGGCTCTCCACACAGGTAACGGCGGTCTGGTCCTATATCAGCGACGGCCCGTATAAGATCTATGAGTGGAGCTTCACAAAGTTGGAATTTAAGCATAGGACCAACAAGGAAATCACCGGTCTGTCTTACATGACGAGTTTGGTGATCCAAGCGCTGAAAACTTTGGGAAGGACCAATGTGACGCCGGAGATCATACAGACGCTTTCTGAAAAGTTGTCCGATGACGAAAAGCGAGCCTGTCTGAAAGAGGCGACGGAATCTACGAATTGGGTTTACGATACGATACGGAAGATGTGTGGAGGTG
>ERZ772921.479-NODE-479-length-24528-cov-8.858170_pt1 | contig 24528 bp, 16 predicted proteins | sample MGYA00512117_ERZ772921 | MGnify/ENA primary metagenome ERZ772921 (study PRJEB29015, sample SAMEA2737944) | human oral metagenome | biome: human oral; feature: human-associated habitat; material: dental | place: China | collected 2150 ...
GGGTAACAAGTGTTGACTCAAGCAACGACGTGCGTATCTCTATGGATATCTTGAGCCAAGTCTCTGAAACTTACCGTAAGATCCGTAACACTCTTCGTTTCTTGATTGCCAATACATCTGACTTTAACCCAGCTCAAGACGCAGTGGCTTACGATGAGCTTCGTTCTGTTGACAAGTACATGACCATTCGCTTTAACCAGCTTGTGAAGACCATTCGTGATGCTTATGCTGACTTTGAATTCTTAACCATCTACAAGGCCTTGGTGAACTTTATTAACGTTGACTTGTCTGCCTTCTACCTTGACTTCGCCAAAGACGTTGTCTACATCGAAGGTGCCAAATCACTCGAACGCCGTCAAATGCAAACAGTCTTCTATGACATTCTTGTGAAAATCACCAAACTCTTGACACCAATTCTGCCTCACACTGCAGAAGAAATCTGGTCCTATCTTGAGTTTGAAGCAGAGGAATTCGTTCAATTGTCAGAATTACCAGAAGCTGAAACTTTTGCCAACCAAGAAGAAATCTTGGATACATGGGTAGCCTTCATGGACTTCCGTGGACAGGCTCAAAAAGCCTTGGAAGCAGCTCGTAATGCAAAAGTAATCGGTAAATCACTTGAAGCCCACTTGACAGTTTATCCAAATGAAGTGGTGAAAACTCTTCTTGGAGCATTGGATAGCAATGTAGCCCAACTTTTAATCGTGTCTGAATTGACCATCGCAGAAGGTGCAGCGCCAGAAGGAGCAGTAAGCTTCGAAGATGTTGCCTTTACAGTTGAACGTGCAGCTGGTGAAGTTTGTGACCGTTGCCGTCGTATCGATCCAACTACTGCGGAACGTAGCTACCATGCAGTCATCTGTGACCACTGTGCAAGCATCGTAGAAGAGAACTTTGCGGACGCAGTAGCTCAAGGGTTTGAAGAAAAATAAGCCAGCCGAATCTTATTGGATTTGACTGATAAGTAAAAGAAGGTCTGTCTCACTTGAGGCGGACTTTTTCACTTGAAAACTAAGGAACTGGACTTCTTTGTGAAAGCTGAAAAAATAAGTTTAAACTCTTGACAGGCTAGTATAAGTTATTTATGATAGTAATAAAGATTAGAAGGAATGAGGAAAGATAATGGCCCATCCAGTATTTGGATTTCATGAGGAAAATGTCGAATATGTGACGCGTTATGGAGTTTATGCAGTAATTCCGGATGAAAAGAAAGAAAATATTATTTTAGTGCAAGCTCCTAATGGCGCTTGGTTTCTTCCTGGAGGCCAAATGGAAGAAGGAGAAGACCAGCTGGCTACTCTCGAGCGGGAATTACTGGAAGAGCTTGGTTTTAACATCCAAGTAGGAGATTACTTTGGTCAAGCGGACGAATATTTTTATTCTCGCCATCGGGACACGCATTTTTATAATCCAGCCTATATTTACGAAGCCCTTTCTTATCAAGAAGTAGAAAAGCCACTGGAAGATTTTAATAATCTAGCATGGTTTCCTGTCGATCTTGCCATTGAAAAATTGAAACGTGGCAGCCATAAATGGGGAATTGAGCAGTGGAAGCGCAAATATCAGAATAACTAACCTGCTATATGTAAAATAATATAAATTACAGGTAATCGTTCACAATTCCTGAAAAACGTGTTATAATAATAGCGACGATTTAAGGTAGGAGGCAAATGAATGAAGCTTATAAATACGACGAATACCCACGCAGAATTAGTAAAAAATCAGTTGGAAAGCACAGACGCAACGCTTGTAGAAGTTTATTCTGCAGGAAATAGTGATGTTATTTTCACAGAGGCCCCTAGCCATTACGAAATTCTCATTTCAAATAAGCATCGCGCAATCAGAGAGCAAGAAATTGAAAAAATTAGAGAATTCTTTTTGAAACGAAAAATTGACCAAAAGAATATTGACGCCTCTGCCATTCGGACGATCTATGCTAATAGTCTGATTGAGATTTCAATCCCGATTAAGGGCTAATCATCTGCTTAAGATTTTAAACTTTTGTAACATTATCATTGCACCATTTGCTTCCTGATGGAAGTGATATCAAAGATCACTTGAAAGCCCTTGCCTTTCAGGTGATTTTTTATTTGTCTGATTTAGATTTTGATGGCGAGATCTTTTGTGACTAGCCAAATTCTTCGAACTTAATAATGTTTCCATTTTTATTCTTTCTTTTATGAAATCACCTTTATTTTATGATAAATTATGGTAAAATAACTTGGAGGAGAGTAAAGATGTTTCATAAAAGTAAGTTAATGTTTTGGACCAGTGAAGTCTTGTTGCTGACGATTATCTTTTTCATCTGGCGCCAGATGGGAGATATGATTACGCCAGTGGTGAGCGTTATCAATACGATTTTAATTCCTTTTGTTATGGGAGGATTTCTCTACTATATTACAAATCCTCTGGTGACACTGCTCGAAAAAAAGTTGAAAATCAATCGAATTTTCGGGATTTTAATCACTCTTTTCCTACTGTTTGGTCTAGTGACAGTCGGAGTAATCTACCTTTTGCCAATTTTGATTAACCAGCTGTCCAGTTTGATCAACTCGACACAGAATCTCTATTGGGAAATCCAGAGTTTTGTCAATCAATTATCCAAAAATCCCCTCTTTAAGAGTTTAAATATTCAGTCTACTATCCAGCAACTTAATCTGTCCTATGTAGATATTCTGCAAAATATTTTAAATAGTGTTACCAATAGTCTAGGTAGTGTAGTGTCTGCTGTCATCAATACCCTCATGATTCTCATCATGACGCCGATTTTTTTGGTCTACTTCCTGATGGATGGACACAAGCTCCTACCAATGTTGGAGCGGACTGTTCTCAAGCGCGATAAGCTCAATATATCAAGTCTCTTGACCAATCTCAATGCGACCGTTGCCCGTTATATCAGTGGTATTTCGATAGATGCCTTGCTGATTGGGACCTTAGCTTATATTGGTTACAGTGTTATTGGACTCAAGTATGCCTTAGTATTTGCTATTTTCTCGGCTTTAGCTAACTTGATCCCTTATGTGGGCCCTAGTATCGGCTTGATTCCCATGCTGATTACCTACTTTTTTACCGATCCTCATAAAATGCTGGCAGCCTTAATCTATATGTTGATTATCCAGCAGATTGATGGGAATATCCTCTATCCTCGTATTGTTGGGAGTGTTATGAAAGTGCACCCTATTACGATTATGGTTCTCTTGCTTCTTTCAAGTAATATCTATGGTATTATGGGCATGATTGTAGCGATTCCGACCTACTCTATCCTCAAGGAAATTGTGAAATTCCTTGCCAACCTTTATGACAATCACAAGGAAGCTCAGCAACAAAAGAAGAATGAAGAATTTGGTATTATAAAAAAATAGGAGAAAGCTCGCCTTTCTCTTTTTTACTACATTTTTTATGGTTCATCATTGGATATTTATGCTAAAATAATAGTAATAGCATAAAGGAGGTATCGTTATGGTAACACGTCGTAAATTTTCTCCGCAAGAAATAAGAAAAGATTCTTCTTATTTTTCGCCCTTGAAGACCATTGTAGAGACAGCCTTTTATGAGAATCAGGTGCAGGCAATCAAGACAGTAGAAGAAGCCTATCAACTGGCTTCGGTAGCTGCTGGAACGGTTGTGCTGGACATGCCGGTGATTCATACTAAGGAGCTGGGGCTTCCTTCCTATGCCCGCGTTTTATTGACTAATTCGGGGGCGGTTGTCGGCCGAACTGCTAAGGCTAGACGGATTTATGGCAGAGACTGTCAGGAAGACGAGCATTTGCTATTTCTGGTTCGTAGTGCTGTTTACCAAGCACATCAGAGGACCTTTTATAAGGCAGATGCAGTTGTAGGGCTGGATGAGGACTTCATGGTTTGCGCCCACCTGATGGTGCCTCAGGAAGAAATCAATAATCTTTATTCTTGGCTCTTGAATTTCCAGATTTTGGATGAGGAATTTAAGAACCGCCTACGAGCTTCTAAAAAGTACGAAGAGAATGATATCTTTGTCTTTTTTGATCCCAAGTGGAAGCATCCAGACTATCCAGAAGGTTTGGTTTATTTTGATACCAATCATAATTGCGCCGTTATTCTGGGCTTAAACTATTTCGGGGAGCTGAAAAAGGCAACCTTGACTTTAGCTTGGGGAACGGCTGCTAGAAATGGCTATGTTGCCTGCCACGGAGGTCTGAAAATCTTCAAGCAGAAGACGGAAAAAGAAGACTATGTTGCATCTTTCTTTGGTCTATCCGGTTCAGGAAAATCCACATTGACGCATGCCAAGCATGACCATAAATATGATATCAAGGTTCTCCATGACGATGCCTTCATTATCTCGATTAAGGATGGCTCCTCTATCGCCCTCGAGCCGTCTTATTTTGACAAGACAAATGACTACCCTACAGGTCATAGTGAGCAGGATTTCTTTGTCACTGTGCAGAACTGCGGAGTGACGCTGGATGAAAATGGACGCAAAAAGCTGATAACCGAGGACATCCGCAATGGAAATGGTCGGACTGTCAAATCGCGCTTTGCGACTCCGAATCGAGTGGACCGGATTGATGAGCCCATCAACGCTATCTTCTGGATCATGAAGGATGACTCTCTCCCACCTCTGGTCAAGATCAATGATCCGCTGATGGCTTCCACAATGGGCTGCACCCTGATGACTAAGCGCTCCAATGCCGAGAATGTCACTGGCTTGCATGATGATTTGGTTATTGAGCCCTATGCCAATCCTTTCCGTGTTTATCCACTGGTAGAAGATTATCGGAAATTCCGTCGTTTATTTGAGTCAGGCGTTGCTTGCTACATTATCAATACTGGTTTTTACATGGGCAAGGGCATCTCAAAGGAAGTATCTTTAGATATTATCGAGCAGATTGTAGAAGGCAAGGCTCAATTTAAGCCTTTTGGTCCTTTGGAAGGTTTTGAGTACATAGATTATAAGGGTTATGCTGTTCCAAACTTTGACGACAAGTACAGACAGCTCATTCGTGAAAGAATGCAGGTTCGCTTAAACTTCCTGCTGGCCTTCAATCAGAAATATCCTAAGACAGCCCTGCCTGTCGGAGCTATTTCTCGGCTAGAAAAAGTCTTGCAGGATTTGGAGAATTAAGATGCAAAACGCTTTTCAATAAATCCTTGTGCACGAATCCTAAAAATATGTTATAATCAAGGTTGATCATAATTTTTAGGAGAAGAATCCATGGAAGACCCTGGCAGTCAGAGTATTTTATTGCAAGCAATACTGCTATTTGTTTTAACCTTACTAAATGCCTTTTTCTCAGCTTCTGAGATGGCGATGGTGTCGCTCAATCGAGCTCGCGTCGAGCAGAAAGCCGAAGAAGGCGATGTCAAATACGTTCGTTTATTAAAAGTTCTTGAAAGTCCCAATAACTTTCTGTCAACGATTCAGGTCGGTATCACCGTCATCAATATCCTGTCGGGGGCAAGCTTTGCGGACAATCTAGGGAAAATCTTTGCTTCTTGGATGGGTGATTCCAAAACGGCACATGCAGTTGCTAGTTTCTTGGCACTTGCTCTTTTGACCTATATTTCCATTGTTTTGGGGGAGCTTTATCCTAAGAGAATTGCTATGAATCTCAAGGATAGTTTGGCGATTCGCACTGCGCCAGTGATTATCTTCCTAGGCAAAATCGTCAGTCCTTTCGTTTGGTTGCTTTCAGCTTCGACTAATCTCCTTAGTCGGATTACACCAATGCAGTTCGACGATGCAGATGAGAAGATGACGCGGGATGAGATTGAGTACATGTTGACTAAGAGCGAGGAGACGCTGGATGCAGACGAAATCGAAATGTTGCAGGGTATTTTCTCGCTGGATGAGCTGATGGCGCGTGAACTCATGGTGCCGCGGACAGATGCCTTTATGGTTGATATTCAGGATGATACTCAAGAAATCATCAAAAGCATTCTCAAGCAGAGTTTTTCGCGGATTCCTGTCTATGATGGCGACAAGGACAATGTCATTGGTCTCATTCACACAAAACGTCTATTGAATGAAGGCTTTGTAAATGGTTTTGACAATATTGTTCTGCGTAAGATTCTGCAGGAGCCACTCTTTGTACCGGAAACCATGTTTGTCGATGATTTGCTAAAGGAATTACGTAATACGCAAAACCAAATGGCGATTCTCTTGGATGAGTATGGCGGTATGGCTGGTCTGGTTACGCTGGAAGACCTCTTGGAGGAGATTGTCGGTGAGATTGACGATGAGACAGACAAGGCTGAAATCGAGGTCCATGAAATCGGTGAGAATACCTACATTGTCTTAGGAACCATGACCCTCAATGACTTTAATGAATACTTTGAAGTTGAAATCGATAGTGATGATGTGGATACTATTGCTGGTTATTATCTGACTGGTGTTGGGACCATTCCAAATCCAACAGAACGGCTCAGCTATGAAGTGGAAAGTCAGAATAAAAAACTGATTTTGACCAATGACAAGGTCAAGAATGGCCGTGTCACCAAGGTTAAAGTGGAAATATCTGAAATCATTGAAGAAAATGAAGAAGCTGAAAAATAATTCAGCTTCTTTTTAAGTTTTCCGCAAGAATTTTATAAGGAATACTTAAGCTGGATGGCTTATACTAGCCTCAACAAATAAGAAATGAGGGCAGTCCAATGACATATAAAGTAAAAGTAACCTATCAGAAATCATTCATTCGCTCCAAGCTAAACGAAGTAGCCTAACCAGTACTAGCAATAGAAGCAAGAAATAGATTCTCGTATCAACATTTCATAAATTTTTCATATCATCTCCTAAATATAAACAACGTATAAAACTAAAAACAAACCAAAGAACAGGAAAACTCCTCTGCTCGCTAGATTTTAGCTGACAGAGGAGATTTTTTATATTTGCTGAATAGAATCCTCATTCTTTTTGCCGTGTGGCAAAATCCACAAAGCGAAATTTATCTAATTTGTGCCGGCTTTCTGTATACTGAAACTGGCGGCCGTCGGAGAGATAGAAGATAGAGCATTTTTAGATATTATCAAGTTAGGCAGGTGCTGATTTCGAATTACGAGGAGACAGCAGTAGCCGTGACCATGACTTTGAAACCTTATGAAACATTAGCTATTCTAGTAAATAATACTTAAAACCAGCTTAAGCTTCTTTTAAGTATGGTGCAGTATACTAGAAGCATCAAATGAAGACCTCTTAACTTTATTTGATAGAAGGAGTCCTTTAGTTTAACAGATGAGCAGCTGTTATAGCTATAGTTCCGCACCTTTTTTTCATAACAATCTCCGAAAAGGTCGCCCTCTAGGGCGGCTTTTTTTATGGAGAAAGATGGAAACGGAGAGTAGTAGTTTTTAGAAAAACTGAAAAACTCTATCTGTTGTAACACAATGAAAATGAAATTGAAAAACAGTTTGTTTTCTAAAAAATAGGCAGAATCTATCTATTTTTAGTCAAATCGTGGTATAATATAAATAAAATAAAACGTTTTCAAGTGCAAGAGGGTTATTATGGTTGAAGAAGCGATTGATTATGGGAAAGTGACGGGAATGGTGCACTCTACGGAGAGTTTTGGGGCTGTGGACGGACCCGGTATCCGCTTCATCGTCTTTTTACAAGGCTGTCATATGCGTTGTCAATATTGCCACAATCCAGATACTTGGGAGATGGAGACCAACAAATCTCAGCTGCGGACAGTGGATGATATCCTACAAGAAGCTCTTCGTTACAAAGGTTTCTGGGGCAGTAAAGGCGGCATTACAGTCAGCGGGGGAGAAGCACTTCTGCAGATTGACTTTTTGATTGCCTTCTTTACCAAGGCCAAAGAGCTGGGGATTCATTGTACGCTGGATACTTGTGCCCTGCCCTTTAGAAATACGCCTCGTTATCTAGAAAAGTTTAATAAACTGATGGCGGTGACGGATTTGGTCTTGCTGGATATCAAGGAAATTGATGAAGCACAGCATAGGGTCGTGACCAGCCAGACGAATAAAAACATCTTGGCCTGTGCAAAATACCTCTCAGATATCGGGAAGCCAGTGTGGATTCGACACGTTCTGGTGCCAGGCTTGACGGACCGTGATGATGATTTGATTGAGCTAGGTAAATTTGTCAAAACACTCAAGAATGTTGATAAGTTTGAAATCCTACCTTATCATACGATGGGAGAGTTTAAATGGCGGGAGCTGGGCATTCCTTATTCACTGGAAGGGGTGAAGCCTCCGACTGCCGAGCGGGTCAAAAATGCCAAGGAACTGATGCATACAGAATCTTACACCGAATACATGAATCGAGTGCATAATAACTAAGTGACATAAGTAGGGTAAGATGAGGCTGGGACAAAAGTCCTAGCCTCTCAATTGTCTTTGTATTGTCGAGCAAGACGCAGTGGTTGAGTGGGCTCTACTACGCTGATTTCATCAGCTTTTACAGCCCTACTCAACTGTGCGGAGGTGGGACGACGAAATCGAATTCTAACGAATTACCGATTTCTGTCCCACTCTCATTTTTCTCAATAAAATACCGGCTAATTCTTCGGGATAGCCTAATTTTATAAGATTTGATAGCATGTTCAGCACCTATTTAAAGACGTTACAGGTGGCGGCTGTCTGATTTTAAAAGGATGGATATATTAGAAGAGCTTATAGCAAGCTTTCTTCTTTTTGCCTGCTTAGCTTTCACCTCTATGTGTAAGGCTAGAAAAGTTAGGTCCAGCTTCCAAGAAGGTGTTTGAATAAAGGCGGAATTTATGGTATAATAAACCCTAATAGCGATTTTTTTAGAGAATTGAATAAGCTTAGTGGGAGTAGTGTTTTGGAAAAGAAAAAAGCCATTGTGGTTTCGGGAGATTACGGGTATATTAGACAGATTGAAACAACAATAAAATCTCTTTGCTGTCATCATAAAAATCTAGATATTTATGTTTTCAATCAGGATATTCCTCAAGAATGGTTTTACTATACGCGTCGGAAGGTAGAAGCATCTGGCAGTCAGTTGAACGATGTGAAATTGTTTAATGACCAGATTGACGATCAGGTGAAATCGAAATGGGAAGCTGGGACTTACGCTCATATCAACTACATGGCCTATGGGCGCTATTTTATACCGAATTACGTTGCAGCAGATAAAGTCTTATATTTAGATTGTGATATTGTTGTGACACGAAATCTGGACCATCTTTTTGAGATAGATCTGGAGGATTATTATGTAGCAACGACTCGCGCGACATATGGAGTAGGCTTTGGCTTTAATTCTGGAATGATGCTCATCAATAATAAGCGTTGGCGTGAAGAAAACATGGCTCAGCAATTGGTTGAGTTGACAGATAGAGAATTAGCCAATTTTACTGAAGGTGATCAGTCTATCTTGAATTTGATGTTTGAGGGCAAAAAACTTGATTTGGAAGATACTTACAATTTTCAAATCGGTTTTGACATGGGAGCTGCGCTAGATAAGCATGACTGGATTTTCGAAATTCCACTTTCTCCACTACCTGCTGTTTTGCATTATATTTCTGGTCAAAAACCATGGAACACTGTTTCCAACATGCGTCTGCGTGAAGTATGGTGGTTTTACAATTCTCTTGATTGGTCTACAATTATTGAGACAGATGAATTTGATGTCGAGAAAGCTATTAAACAGAGGGATGGAGGCTTTGCTCTCCACTGTGTAACCTTGACAAACTCAGATAGGTTAGAGGGAATTGAAGATTTGGTGAATGCATTACCAAACTGTCTATTTCATATTGCTGCCTATACACAGATGTCTGATAAGTTACTCAAACTGATGGCTTATGAAAATGTTCGTTTGCACCCTGCAATTTTGCCATATCCTTTGAGAGATTTACTTGCAAGCAGCGACATTTATCTTGATATCAATCACGATCAGAAATTCGATACTGTAATTAGAGAGTTTCAAGAGTCTGGTAAGCCTGTTTATTCCTTTGATAATGTACAAACAGAAGGGATTTCAGAGCAAGTATTCTCACATGAGAACTATCAGGAAATGGTGGAAAAAATTCGATCAGATTTTAATTAAATGACGAATTGTCCTACATTTTGTAATCGAAATAGAGAAAGCAAGTTGATTCCTTATCTATAATTCTATGGAATGGGCTTGCTTTCTTAAGTCTTTGGCTTAAAAGACAAGTTTATGTATGAAAAGAGGACTCTGGGCAAGTCCAAAATACAAATAAGGGATAATAAATGGAGCACTTTGGTCTTAAGAAAAAGAAGCATCAGAATATTTTTAGAAAGAGAATCCTCTTTACCCTGTTCATTATAGCTATTTATATATTAGGAAGACATATCTTGCTTCCGGGCTACAATGGCAGTATGGAAGCTTTTCGGATAAAGGAAGACAATCCCTTGGCCGCTTTGTATTTGCTGGCAGGAATTGATGTTTCTCAGATTTCAGTATTTTCTTTGGGCTTAGGACCTTGGATTACGACGATGATCGTATGGCAAGTCATGAACCTAAAGAAAAGCTGGAATATACAATCTTGGTCCCTTAAAAAAACGGATTTCTTTCAAAAAATCTTAACCTTGTTCTTTGCGATTGTGCAGGGACTGGCCATTATGTACACCGCTTATAGAGGAAATGGTCGCTTTCTACTTCTAGTGGATGATTGGCTCTATAATCTAGCAGTTTTACTCACAGTTGTGACAGGCAGTTTTATTATTATTTGGTTGTCAAGCCTTAATACTCGTAAAGGAGTGGGAGGGTCAACCATTATTATCATTTCAGGGATTTTACTCCAGTTTGCTGACCAATTAATAGTCTTGCTTGGGAAATCCTTGTCTTCTGTCCGAGGAGGAATGATTTTAGTTGTGGCTCTATTGGCCTATCTTCTCTTGACCTTTGTTGCTGTTGTGTGTGAGAAAGCCGAGATACGTCTGCCTCTCAATCGGATCATGTTAAGCAGTCGCTACTATGATAAATCTTATTTGCCAATTAAGTTCATTCCTTCTGGTGGAATGCCCATTATGTATGCAACAAGTGTCTTGATGTTGTTCCAATTATTACTAGACTGGACGGGGAAAGGATTTTCACTAAAATTTGGGAATTTGTTTGACTTTACAAAGCCCTTGGGTCTCCTTGTTTATCTAGTTGCGATTTACTTGTTGGGTATTTTGTTTGCCTATATCAATTTGGAACCGGAAGAGACAGCGAAACGCTTGCAGCGTCAGGGAGAATATTTTGACTATATTCAGCCTGGGAAAGAAACCTTAAAAGTGTTAAAACACTATATTTCTTTACAATCAAATATAGGAGCTATCTATCTCATCTTGTATGTCGGCCTGCCCTATTTTGTTAATTTCTTCTTGCCTTTGCCAAGTTTCTTTTTGACCTTGCCAAGCACACTAGTCATTTTGATCAGCATGCTCTTGCCCTTGCGTGAAGAAATACGAATCTTAAGAATCGGGACTTATTATCATAAAGAACTAGAAGTAAAAGGAGAATAGAGGGATATGTTTTACTTTGTACCTTCTTGGTATAAACAAGATCGAAAATGGTATTCTACTGCCCTACCTTTCTATCTGCAACCGAAAAATATGATGTTTGATGATGCCGTAAATTTATTGCGGATGTTTCAACAATCAGGAGAAGCCAACTCTGTCCTGATTTTGAATTATTCACCTCATATTCGGACTTTCTTTTATCAACAAAGACTTTCATCAGATGAAATGTGGAATCTATTTGATAGCATACAAGGTCTGACAGACGTGCCTGCACGAAAAATTCGCTTGGATGATTTGAAATGGCCGCAGGGAGCAGAAATCTTTTATACTCCTTTTATTGTAGATGTTCACGTTGATCACCTACCTCATGCTCAGATTAATTTTTCACAAATAGGTAATATTTTTGATATTACCTATTTTGAAAATAATCAGATAGATTATCAGCTTGTTTTTGATGACCGTGGCTTTGTCTCCAGTATTATCTATTTTGAGCATAATCAGCCTTATTATCAGGACTATCTGAATGCACAAGGGATATGGCAATTCAGAGAATTTTTGACAGCTGATAACCAGCAGGTCATTATCAATCCTGAGGCACAGGGCACATTTGCTAAGGATGTTTATCAGAATATTGAAGAGCTTGTTAAAGAAAAGCTAGAGCAGCATTTGGCTTCTGTTTTAACCAAGGATGATTCGATTATTGTTTCAGCAGATGTGCAGCATAATCATTTTTTCCAACAGATTAAGAAGGATCATCTTGTTGTTCTGTCCTTCTTTGGCAATCGTTATCCGATTACGAATACAGAACAGCTTTTGTCTGATTTAAAAGATACCCCATTTTTTGTGGTAGATAGCTTGGATAAAATCGTGAAGATTGCAGAACAAGTAGGGGAAGTAGAAGAAGAGCAACTTCCTGCTTATTATGAGATTCCACCCTATGACACACAGTTGAATCTTGGGCATAGTCAGCGGAAAAAAGAGTTGATCATCTATGTCAATTTCGATACTTTACCAGAACATCATCTTCAATATGTCTTTACTTCCTTGTTTGATATGATGTTGCAACATGAGTGGATTGACTTATTGGTTGGGACGCAGAGTCAGGATTTTGGTCGAGAAGCTTCTATTCGACAGTTTCTTGAGGAATCTTTATCATCAACAAAGTATGCAGAAAAATTGCTCCTTGTTGACAAAGATAAGGCCGCTAAGAGTGGTGATCCACGCTTAGAAGATGATGATAGCCTCAGAGAGCGAATTGATACTGTGGTGATTCATAGTGATACCGATTTGGCGAAGGCTCTGAAGTATGTTCGCGTTATCTTGGATTTGGGAAGTCCAGCCGATATCCGAACCCAAATTGCAGGTATCAGCGGAGGGATCCCTCAAGTGAATTTGTATAATTCTTCCTATGTGAAGCATGGCGAAAATGGTTGGATCATGAATGATATTTCTAACCTGAAAGAGGCACTCTTGTATTACCTCACAGATTTGGAACACTGGAATCAATCTTTGGTGCATTCGGTTAAGAGGATTGAGCTGTATACAAGGGGAGAAATTGTCGAAATGTGGAAAAATACGATAAAGGAATTAAAGCTAAATGAACAAAATTAGTGTCCTACAGATTGCCAATGAGAATTGGCAGCACCAATATGAGATTCCTAGTAATATCGCATGGACATTTGTTAAACCAGAAGATATCATGTCTCTCTTGCCCGAAGATATTGGTATTTTAAAAAAGGATGGGAAGAAACCGAAGACTGCTAAGCCCTATGATGTTGTCTTAGTAGATACTGTTGAGCATTTTGAGTACATCACAGTATTGGACAGCTTAATTCAGGTTTATCGCTTGTTTTATCATGAGCGCTGTCAAATCACTACAAAAACTTTGGAAAGATTCCTTTTACGCAAAAGGGCCGTTCAGTCTACTTTTGAAGATCCAGCTCAGATGCTGTATCTATTTTCACGGGGCTTTTCTTCTAAGCAAAGTGGTACCAAGCTCAGTGTTAATCATCTAGCCGTCAATCCCTCCTTCTCAGGTCAGATTAACTATGAAGGAACTAACTATCTCCGTCTGTGTGGTCAATATGGTGAGGATTACCAAACTGTAGCAACCTATCAGTACAATATTTTTTTGAATGGAGATACTCCTTTGGATTTGTGGCCAGAATTCAGGCACTCGGACGATTGCTTGATTCGTTATGTCATCAAAGGCTACCCAGTTGGAAGCTCTCCCATGCAAGAGTGGATTTATGATAAAGAAACTTTTGATAAGCCTCTTGTTTTGGATACCAGCGATTCTTATTACCTAAGCGTCAGTGTTCAAGTGAGGGGACAAGGAATTGTGAAAATTGGACCATTCCACCATCGCCAGTCTCATTTGGGTTATGGGGACTTGTTGATCGGTGGAAATCGTGTCGTGGATAAAAATCGGGAGGAATTGATTTACTACTTCCACCCTGGTGATTTGAAGCCACCTCTCAATATTTATTTTTCTGGTTATCGTCCAGCTGAAGGATTTGAGGGATACTGGATGATGAACAATTTGGGAGCGCCTTTCTTATTGATTGGAGATCCGCGTTCTGAGGGTGGTGCTTTCTACCTCGGCTCAGAAGAGCTAGAGCAAAAGCTTGTTCAGGTCATTCATCACTGTTTAGATGAATTAGGCTTTACAAGGGATCAGTTGACCTTATCTGGACTATCAATGGGGACTTTTGGAGCCCTATATTATGCTTCCAAGTTAGAGCCTCATGCAGTGATTGTCGGTAAGCCCTTAGTAAATTTAGGCGATATTGCAGAGAATGAATCCACGATTCGTCCTGGAGGTTTTCCTACTTCTTTAGATTTGGTGCTTCGTACAACAGGAGAATTATCAGAGGAAGGAATAGCTCAACTTAATGAGCACTTCTGGACAGCATTCAAAGAAGCTAATTTTTCAAGGACGAAATTTATTGTGTCTTATATGTATCATGATGACTACGATGGTACGGCCTACCCTGATATGTTAGAAGAGCTAGGGAAGCGAGCTTATCGCGTTAATATCATTAGTAAAGGATTGACAGGACGACACAATGATGATACGCAAGGAATTGTCGAATGGTTCTTTAATCAATATAAAACTTTGTTAGTGAATAGTTTTGAAAGGAAGTTTGATTCGTGAGATACAAGGAAGAAATCTATTTTGCTTATTGGGATATGCAAAGTGTATCTCAGTATCTATATGGATCGTCTGTTAAGCTGCTAGCAGATGGGCATGTCTTATATGAGAATCAGTTCATGCCGTCTGGGACAGTTATTCATGAATGGCATTCGCAAGCAAACTATCAGGCCTTGCGCAATACAAGCCAGCTTCCTGAATTGAAGCGAGGAGAAAAATATATCTTTGGAAGCTATATAGAGACTCTTCCTGAAAATTCGACTTACTTGAAGATTGAATTTATGAATGCGCGTGATGAGGAGATTTTTAATCAAATCATTAAGCAGGGTGAAACCATGAGCGTTCGCGTTCCGAACAATACCCATCATTATAAAATTCAATTAGTGAGTTCTGGTTGCCATCGTTTCTTGTTTGAAAGCATCTATATTGCCGAAGAAGGTGTGGCAGATTATACAGTCGATCGCTATTGGATTTCGAAATTGTTGCATAAGGACGCCAATCAAGAAACGATTTACGTATGCTTTACGGAACCTGATTTTAATCGGACGGGTTACATTCCAGAAATCGTTCGGGAACATTTTTCAAATCTGCTGATAGTTAATTCTTCCTATAAAGACGCTCTTTTGTATATGGAAAAAGAGTTCTTCGAAATCTTGCTTGGAACAATTGAAAAGCTGTCTCAAGAATATTCTTTTGAAAAGGTAGCTTTTGCTGGCTACGGACCAGTTTCAAATATAGCAGCCTTGCTTTACTCCCAGCAATTTGAAAATGCCTATGCTTTGGTGACTGATGACTTCTTGCCAGAATTGGATTATCAGCATGTTCTTGATCGCTATCGAAATAGGGTGAATTATCCTTTATTTAGAGATTTGCTACTGGAACGCTTCAACTCAGCTAGAGTAAAAGAATATGCCCATCTGAAAAATAGGCCACGGGTACTAACCAAAATTGATTATTTGTTGGACCAGTCCTTTTTGCTTCAAAAAATAGACTTGGAGAAAACGGAAGAGTGGATGAGAAAGAATGAAGCCTAAAAAATTACATTTAGCTAATTCCTTTAAACTAAGGCGATATAAAAAAATCTTAGAAAAGATTAATCAGCTTTCTGACGATTATGCAGCCATGTCAGATGAAGAATTGCAGTCTAAAACTCAATGGTTTAAAGGCCGTCTTTCTAAGGGAGAAAGGCTACAGGAAATTTTACCAGAAGCCTATGCCACCATTCGTGAAGCGGCTAAGCGCGTCTTGGGGCTCTACCCTTACGATGTACAAATCTTAGGTGCTTTAGTCATGCAAGACAATCAGATTGCCGAAATGAGGACGGGAGAGGGCAAAACACTAACAGCAATTCTCCCCTTGTACTTAAATGCTTTGACTGGAAACAGCAGCATCTTGGTTACGGCCAATGAGTATTTGGCGATACGAGATGCTAAACAAATGGGACCTGTTTTTCATTACTTAGGGATGACAGTTGGGATTGGTGTTTCAGAAAATCCAGCTAAAAAATTGAAGGTTGCGCAAAAGCAGCGGATTTATCAAAGTAATATCGTGTATACAACACATAGTGCGCTGGGATTTGACTACCTTGAAGAAAATTTAGCGACTTCTCAAGCAAAGAAATTTTTGCCTAAGTTCTATTTCTGTTTAGTGGATGAGGTTGATGCAGCTCTCTTGGATAGTGCTCAGATGCCTTTGATTATATCAGGCTCTCCTCGGGTTCAGTCTAATCTATTTATTACCTGTGATGAGTTTGTTAAGACCTTGAAGGAAGAGGAAGATTTTAAGCTAGATTCGACTCGGACTTCGGTCTGGTTGACGAGAAAAGGTGTCAAGGAAGCAGAAGTATACTTCCGTGTACAAAATGCCTACGATCCCAATAACTACCAACTGATCCGTCAAATCAATTTGGCCTTAAGGGCCAATCATTTATTTGAAAAAGATCGTCAGTATACTGTAGAAAATGGCGAAGTTAAGTTGATGGATGAGGCAACAGGGCGAGTTTTAGAAGGGAATAAACTCCAATCTGGTTTGCACCAAGCCTTGGAAGCAAGAGAACGCGTAAAGATTTCCTTAGAGACACGCTCCATGGCCTCTATTACTTATCAAAATCTGTTTAAGATGTTTCCTAAATTGGCGGGGATGACGGGTACAGGGAAGGTCTGTGAAGATGAATTCCGTGAAGTGTATGACTTGGGAGTAGTCGTTGTACCGACTAGAAAGCCCAATCAACGGATTGATTATCCAGACGAGATTTATCTGACGATTCCTCAGAAACTTTATGCTTCTTTGGATTATATTAAAAAACTACACAAAAAGGGACAGCCAGTTCTGATTGCGACAGGATCGGTAAGAATGTCAGAAATTTACTCCATGCTCCTGCTGCAGGAAGGAATTGCTCATAACGTGCTAAATGCCTACAATGCAGCAAAAGAGGCAGAGATGATTGCACAGGCTGGCCGGCGTTCTGCGGTAACCGTCGCAACCTCTATGGCTGGTCGGGGAACGGATATTATCTTAGAAGAAGGTGTTGCTAAATTAGGCGGACTGGCGGTTATTGGAACAGAGAGAATGTCCAGTGAACGAGTGGACTTGCAGCTTCGTGGTCGTGCAGGCCGTCAAGGCGCGCCTGGACTAAGTAAATTCTTTGTTTCACTTGAAGATGATATTATCACCAAGACTGGCAGTAAGTGGATCAATGATTTTTATCAGAAAGAAGTCGCCAAGCCAGAGGAAAAGCAGAAGGTTCGTCTAAAATCTGCTCGTGTGAAATTTGCTGTGGCGGAAGCTCAGAAAAACAGTGATAATGCAGGAGCAGCTTCAAGACGATCAACGGAGCAATATGATGAAAGTATCCGTATTCAACGGCAGATCATCTATAATAAACGGAATGACATCATTGCTCATCCGGATTTTGATTTAGATTATTTTCTATCTGTGCTATCAGATGCTATGGACGCCTATATGAAGAAGCATCCATTTAGAGAGCAGGCCGATTTATATCGATTTGTTTTGGATAACATTAGCTACTATTGTCAAGGCATTCCGAGAGATTTAGATGTGACAAACATTCGTCAAGTTAAAAAGTTTCTATCTAAGCTTTTCATTGAAGAATACCAGCGAAAACGCGATAGAATTGAGGATTCAGATATGTTTGAACAGTTTCAACGTACCGTAGTGCTAAGAGCAGTGGATGATTGCTGGGTGGAGCAAGTTGACTATCTCCAACAATTTCAAACTTTAGTGGTTAGTCAAGGTTATGCACAAAAGAATCCTGTATATGAGTTTCATAAAGAGGCTTTTGAGTCATATAAGAGAATGAATGCAGACATGAATCTTAAAATTATAAAAAATATGGCGCTTAGTTATGTCAATGTTCAGCCTACAGGGAAATTAGAGGTTTTCTTTGGCTAAAGTTTTGACAGATTGTGCTATAGACTTTATAATAAGGATATAACTGCATTCGGGAGAAAATGTATATTTATGGGTAAGAATAATAAAGCAAAATCAAAGGGGTTTAAGCGCGTTATATCGAAGTTTAAACGATTGGTGACGGAGGATGATAATTATTATGATCCGGATGCAGCCATCTTAAAACCTATTAGCCGAAAACCCCAAGAGCAGAATCAGGTTGTGTTAGGTGTTAATGAAGAATTAAAACCACAGACAGAACCAATTTCTATTATGGAAGACTTTGAGGATTTTCAAGCCAACAATATCTTGGTAGTAGATGATCTGATAAAAAATGTCAGTCAAAGTTTATCAATGAGCGTTTCGACCTCAATGAGTTTGTCTGCTGAACATTTCGATAGTGACTCTGTTTCAACAAGCGAGAGTTCTCTTCAAGATTCGCTGTGGGAGAATGATTCATTAGAGACTTATTCATTAGACTCTTCTTCTGACAGTATCGATCAGTCAGATTCAGAATCTGAGCTGGTTCTTGAAGATGAATCTCTATCCGCTTCTATCAGCGCCAGTGATAGTCTTTCCGAGTCTGAATACTGGAGTATCTTTGAATCTGAATCTCTCAGCATATCAGAGTCAGATTCACTCTATGAGAGTGAATGGTTATCCGCTTCTATCAGTGCAAGCGAGAGTCTTTCCGAGTCGGCTTCTATCCTTCTTAGCGAATTCGTTTCAACTTCGGTAGCGGATAGTCAGTCAGCTTCTCTGTCAGAATCCATTAGTGCCAGTCTGAGCCTTTCCGAATCTGAGTCTCTAAGTGCCTTAGAAGAGACTTCTATGAGTTTTTCAGATTCAGTTTATGAGAAGGAAGCTGATTCACCTTCAGTAAACGAACATAAGCCGGATACTTTCTTGATTTCTCTTAGCACTAGCCTGAGCCTCTCTACTTCTGAATGGTTGGCTCAGTCTGAGTTTACTTCACTTAGCCTTTCGGCATCTGAATCTTTGAGCATCAGTCAGTCTCTATCCTTGAGTGAAGCATTTTCTCAACTTCTTTTCGAATCTGAATCAGCCAAGGAGAGTCAGCAGCTATCAGAATCACTTAGCCATATCCAGTCCCTTTCTCTTTCAGAATCTTTGAGTGAGTGGACAGCAGAATCTCTCAGTCTCAGCGAGTCAATCTTTTTGAGCGAGTCAATTTCCCTGAGTGAGTCCATTGCCGAGTATACTTGGTTAAGTTCTTCATTATCGGTTAGTGCCTCTCTTGCTCAATCCGAATTGGAAAGCCAATTGACATCACTTTCCGAGTCTATTAGTGTCTCAGAATCTCTCAGTCAGAGTGTGAGCGTCTTCACTTCTTTCAGCTTGAGTGAGTCAATTTCCTTGAGTGAATCCGAAAGTCTTAGTCAGAGTCTCAGCCTTTCAGAATCCTTGAGCCAAAGTGTCAGCGCTTCACACTCTTTGAGTCTCAGTGAGTCAATTTCAGTCAGTCAATCTGAACAAGAAAGTCAGAGCCTTAGTGTGTCAGAATCCTTGAGTCAGAGTGCAAGCATTTCGACTTCCTTTAGTTTGAGCGAATCACTTTCCGAATATACTTGGCTCAGTTCGTCACTCTCAGTTAGTGCTTCTGTTGCCCAATCTGAATTGGAAAGCAAGTTAACATCGATTTCCGACTCTATTAGTCAGAGTGCTTCAATCTCTCTGAGTGTTTCAGAATCTCTCAGTCAGAGTGCAAGCCTTTCAACTGCCTTTAGTTTAAGTGAATCAGTTTCCTTGAGTGAGTCTGAAAGCCTTAGTCAGAGCCTCAGTGTTTCAGAATCCTTGAGTCAAAGCCTGAGTGTTTCAAGCTCCTTGAGTTTGAGTGAGTCCGAAAGCCTTAGCCAGAGCCTCAGTATCTCTGAGTCATTAAGTGAAAGTGCGAGCCTTTCAACTTCTTTAAGTTTGAGTCAATCAATTTCAGAGTACAATTGGATCAGTTCTTCACTCTCAGTTAGTGCTTCTGTTGCCCAATCTGCATATGAGAGCAAGTTAATTTCAGTTTCAGAGTCGGCTAGTCAGAGCACCTCAACCTCTATCAGTCTTTCCGAATCTCTTAGTCATAGTGTCAGCATCTCAACTTCCTTTAGTTTGAGTGAGTCGATTTCCCTGAGTGAATCAGAGCAAATCAGTCAAAGTATTGTGAGAGTTTCTTTATCTGAGTTTTATAGTATTTCAGTCTCAGAGTTACTTTCTTACAGACAGAGTGTTTCAGAGTCTAAGTCAGTATCACATAGTTTACAAGTCTCAGAATCTCTGTCGCTTAGCTTGTCTCGAACAGAGTCAATGCGTCTTGCCTATCAACAAGAATCGCTTGATAGTATGAGCCTTGCATCTCAGGAACTTTCAGAGGCGGTTGCACTATCTCAAGAAAGCTTGTCTGTACAAGTATCTACAAGTCCAAACTTGAGCGTGACTGATCAAGAGGCATATCAGATGGTAAGACCAGGTTTACAGCCAATTTCTCCTGACTTAAAAAATGTTGCTAGTACATTATCTGGATTGGCTTCTATCGCTCAAAATAAGAAAGACCAGCGATAATTTTAAAGATACTAGAGGATGCAATAGTATCCACATATATTCACAAAATCAAAAGGAGTCATTATGATTAGAAATACGATGCCCAACAGTAATAAAGGTTTGGGAACGACGGATGTATTACCGCTTAGTGAACCACGTATAGGAGTACTGACAGGGGAAGTCAACTACAAAAAAGTACCAATAGGCGCCTATGATCTTCTGGGACAATTTACTTTAGCGAGTCAACCGGATTATGTTAGTGATTTGAATATGATTCAATCGATGGGCTTCAATGTTTATAGAATTTCTATCTCTTGGGCGCGAATTTTCCCAACTGGAGAAGAAGCGCAGCCAAGTGAAGAAGGTTTGAAATATTATGAAGCTATCATTGATCAAGTGTTGCAAAAGGACATTGAACCGATTGTAACTTTAAGTCATTTCGATCTTCCTCTTCATCTGTATGAAAAATACGGCGCGTGGAAGAGCCGCAAGATGATTGAACTTTATGAGCATTATACAGAAGCTGTTTTCAGACATTTTAAAGACAAGGTAAGATATTGGATTACCTTTAATGAATTTAATATTTTACACCATTTACCATATCTTGGTGGCGGTCTGTCCTTTGAAGATGGAGAAAATCGAAACCAACGAATCTGGCAGGCGGCTCACTATCAATTGGTCGCTTCGGCACGTGCTGTTAAGCTTGGAAAATCAATCAACCCAGAATTTCAATTTGGTGGCATGTTGGTAGTTAGTCGTAACTATAGTCAGAATCTAGATAGTGCGATTGATGCGATGGAAGCAGAAGTCAAGAACCGTGAAAACTATGTCTTTACAGATGTACAAGTTCGTGGTTCTTATCCAAACCATTTCTTGCGCCGATTAGAGCGTGAGCAGATTGCTTTGGATATTGAAAATGATGACTTCTTTGACTTACGAGTCGGAAAGGTTGATTTTGTTAGCTTTAGTTACCATGCATCTAGTAATTCTCAAGAAGTCTTTATCAATAAATATGGCTATAATAATACCAATAAGAATCCAATTGATCCTGTAGGTCTTCGCCTAGCTATGAATAATCTTTATGACCGCTATCAAAAACCACTGTTTATTGTGGAAGATGATCTAGTATTAGATGAGTCAGACGGCCGCTCAATAGAAGAGCTAAAAACGAATATTCAAGAGATCGTTAAAACAGTAGAATATGATGGCGTTGAGCTTCTTGGCTATACACCTCTCAGTTGGGTAGATCTCAATTTCTAAAATAGATGCATTTACATCTAGTTACCTTTTATGAAAATACCTGAATGGATTATATGTCATCTATTTAGGTGTTTTTGCTTATAAAAGAATAAGGTTACAAAACTAAGAAAAGTATAGAGCTAGTGGGTAAATCGAATCTTATTTGCTCCTGTGGTGTTGGATTTTTTTGCTCGGAGACTTATAAAACAATGGTAATAAGTGTCATTTTATGCTACAATTGATAAGATAGTATATAATTAGAATAAATGAAGAATAGAGGGAGCAGAATGAGACTTAAAAAGACCCTATTTGGTAACTATCGTGCCAAGGAAGTTGAAGAATACATTGAATCGTTAGAAGAAGGATTTGATAGTGAAATTCGTAAAAAGAATGAGAAAATTGAATCTTTACGTAAAAAAATTGATGCTTTAAAGAGCCAAGAAAGAGAAATCGGTGAAGCCGTTGTTTATGCCAAATCGCTAATTATTGAAGCACATGAAAAGGCAGAAAAAGAGGCTCAAGAGGTTCTAGAAAAAGCTCAGAAAGACTTCTTACAAGTAAGATCGTCTATCCTTGAAGAAATCGATGAATTGACGAAAAAACGTCTTGAAACGGAACAGCTCTATAAGGCACAAAAGGAAAAAATCAAAGAGCTTCTTAGTCAAATTGGTCAGATTCTAGACGAAGAAACTTTAGAGGGTCAAATTGATATCGCAAGTCTAATCGAGGAAGCTTCGGAAGACGACGAATTTGCAAGCATATTTGATACTCCTTTAGAGGAAGATGAAGCTACACATTTGTTTGATACGCCTTTGGAAGAAGACGAGGCTTCAAATGAGCAAGTTGAAGCTGAAAGTCTATTCGATGAAGCTTCTCTTGAAACGCATGAAGAAGAAGTAAATGAATCAGATGTTTTTGGTGAGGAAGAAGTCCCAGTAGAAATCTCTGCTCCACAAAAAGAAGTTGTAAATATTGAGCAAACATTTGCTAAGACAGGTACAGATAGCTCTGTTCCCGTTACTTACTTCACTTCTCCTGTCAAAAAGTCTAAAGACGAAGATAAAGAAAAAGAGAAAAAGAAGAAAGGAAAAATCATCAAACGCCTTTCAAGAATTAAAAAAGATAATCTTTTGTAAGAGGAACATGGTTTATGACAATTTATAACATCAACCTAGGAATTGGTTGGGCAAGCAGCGGGGTTGAGTACGCACAAATTTATCGTGCAAAATTGCTTCGCAGTGTGGGCTTAGAGGCAAAATTCATCTTTATGGATTTTATTTCAGCCGATAATATTGAACATTTGACGAAGAATATCGGCTTTGAAGACTCTGAGGTCATCTGGCTCTATCAATATTTTACAGATGTTAAGATTGCTCCAACAACCTACACTCTAGCACAAGTCTTAGCTAGTTTTGATAGAGAACCTCTAGAAATCGTCCGTAATCCTGAGAACAAGACCTTTCGGATCTTGTTTGGAGATAATGATTTCGTAACGTGCTATTCATGCGATATGGATAATGAACTGATTGAGCGGGCAGAGATTGTTTCGCGTGGCTGTCTCATTCAGAAAGAATATTATACTTATACCAAAAACTTTATTGAATACTATAGTCCTGTAGATGGTCGGGCTCGTCTCTACCAACGGACTTGGCTCAATGAAGATGGTAGTGTGGCTTACGAAGAGATTATCGATGAAGTAGACGGTAAGCCAGAAACGCAAGTTTATCGTTTTCCAGATCAGGTCTTCTACTCCAAGCAGGAGTTTGTTGCTCATTTCATGAGAAGCTTGAAGTTGACAGATAAGGATTTACTGATTCTAGACCGAGAGACAGATATTGGCCAGCCAATCTTCGCCAATAAGGGGGCTGCTAAACTAGCTGTCATCGTTCACGCAGACCACTTTAGTGAAAATCCCGCAGAACAAGATTATATCCTGTGGAATAATTACTACGAGTATCAATTTGAATACGCAGAAGAAGTGGACTACATCATCAACTCGACGGATGCTCAAACAGAGCTGCTGAAAGAGCAGTTTGCTCAATATACCGACATCAAGCCTAAGAACATTTTAACTATTCCTGTGGGTAGCTTGGATCAGCTGCGCCGACCAGAAGGTCAGCGGAAGCCTTTTGGTTTGATGACAGCTTCTCGTTTGGCCAGTGAAAAGCATATTGATTGGCTGATTCACTCTGTAGTGAAGGCGCATGAACAACTACCGGAAATCACCTTTGATATTTATGGCACCGGTGGTGAGGAAGCTATGCTGCGGAAGCTAATTGCGGATCTGCAAGCAGAAGAGTATATTCGTCTGATGGGCCATCATCATATGGCGGATGTTTACAAAAATTATTCCGCTTATCTAACAGCATCTACAAGTGAAGGTTTTGGTCTGACTCTGTTGGAAGCAGTAGGTTCTGGCCTGCCCATCATTGGCTTTGATGTTCGTTATGGCAATCCGACCTTTATCCGCGATGGAGAAAATGGCTACCTGATTCCTAAGGCTCGTCCAGATGATCTAGATGCCATGACGACAGAGTACGCAGAAAAGATTGTTCAGCTATTAACTCAACACTCTCAAGAAGATTTGTCCCGTGTATCCTACGAGGTAGCTGAGCCTTACCTTGATGAGCATATTGCCCAGCGCTGGTCTGATCTAGTTCGATCGGCTCAGACCAACTAAGTAGGATTCAGAAAGAAAGGCATAACCACTATGATTTGTTTGTTTGACCGCTATGATCAAGC
>ERZ772921.484-NODE-484-length-24429-cov-6.848076_pt1 | contig 24429 bp, 18 predicted proteins | sample MGYA00512117_ERZ772921 | MGnify/ENA primary metagenome ERZ772921 (study PRJEB29015, sample SAMEA2737944) | human oral metagenome | biome: human oral; feature: human-associated habitat; material: dental | place: China | collected 2150 ...
GGGGCCAGCCACATTCGTGAGCTGGCCTCGACGCTCGGCATACGGCCGACGAAAATGCTCGGGCAGAACTTCGTCCACGACGCCGGGACGGTCCGCCGGATAGTGCGCGAGGCCGGAGTGCGGCCCGGCGACGTCGTCTTGGAAGTCGGTCCCGGCTTGGGGTCGCTCACTCTCGCCTTGCTGGAGGCCGGGGCCGCTGTATGCGCCGTTGAAATCGACCCGGTTCTGGCCGGCGCGCTCGAATCGACGGTCGCGGCGCGCATGCCCGAGGCGGTCGAGCGGCTGGCCGTTGCCAATCTCGACGCCATGGATGTAAAAGCCCCTTCGAATCTTCCGGTTCCCAGACTCCTCCGGAGCGAGGAAGGACGCGCGCACGGGCGTGCCGAATCGGCGCCGGAGACGGCTGAACTTGAGCCGGGGAGCGTGGATTTCGCGGGGGAGACGGCGCGGACGGGTCGGCTCCCCGAGAAGCCGGAGCGGTTTGTGGCATTGACGAGGAACCTCGCCGAGCCTTCGCGGCTCGTGGCCAACCTTCCCTACAACGTCGCCGTGCCGATATTTCTCGGCCTGCTCGAGGCGCTGCCCAGCATCCAGACGGCGACCGTCATGGTTCAAGCGGAAGTCGCGGACCGTCTTGCGGCGTCGCCGGGCTCGCGCACGTACGGAGTCCCCTCGGCAAAGACCTCCTGGTACGGGGAGGCTGCACGCGGCGCAAAGATCAGCAGAAACGTGTTCTGGCCGATCCCGAACGTCGATTCGGCGCTCGTGAACTTCAAGCGGCACGGCGCATTGCCTTGGCTTCCGGCCGACGTCGCAGGGCGGGGCGCGTTCGCCGACGTCGCCCGTGAAGACGTGTTCGCCGTCATCGACGCGGCTTTTGCCCAACGGCGCAAAACTCTTCGCGCCGCCCTGGCGACCTGGGCCGGAAGCGCCGCGCGCGCAGAAGATCTGCTTGTCTTCGCGGGAATCGATCCGAAAGCCCGAGGCGAACAGTTGGGCATCGCCGAGTTTGCGGCGATAGCGCGCGCCGCGGGCGCGCTTGCCTGATTTGCGGCGGAGGCGCTCCACCCTTCGACGCAAACATGCCCCTGCGATGCGCTGAAAACGCGTTCTCGCGGTTTCGCGGGGGGCTGCACCGGTTTGGCTCGCAGCCTGGCTGCACCGGCTTGGCCCGCAGCCAAAACGCCCCGTCGTCCGCGGCTTTCTGTGACCTACTTTTCGCTGTCCGGATGGGAAATCAAAGGGACTCACACTAAGCTTGAGTGGGACGCACAAAGAAGGGAGCAGACGGTGGATCGCGCCATGCATGAGTTCTGGGTCAGAGCCGAACGTCGCATTGACGCCTCTCTTGCCCTGATCATGGCATCCATGCTGTGGCTCGTCGTCCTGCCGTTGACGGTGATGCTCACCGACCTCGAATGGAGCCGTCTGACGGTTGTTCTCATGTTGGCGTCCATTCCCATATGCTGCACGGCTCTTTGGCCGCTGAAAACGGGGCTTATGACCGTGAGGGCAATCGAGGAGCGTGACGGCGAGGAAGTGGCCCGTTGGCGGGAAACGCTGGTTCCACCAGCCGAACCGCAGCTTGTGAAGGCGCGTCTGCGGCGAGTTCACTACCCGATGCTCGCCGTCATCGCGGGGGCCGGCGCCTTCACCGCCGCCATCTCCCTCAATCGATGGGCGCACGCTCAAACCTCCGGAATGTCGAACTTCTCATTGGGGGTTGCACTCGGCGCCGTCGGCGTCGCCCTGGGAGCGTGTGTTCTCATGTTTGCCGGCAAGATTCGGCCGAGATCCCTCCTGCTGGGCCTCATCTTGGTCGGCTGGGCCATACCTGCCGGCGGAGGAGCCGCCTCACTCGCAGTGATCGTCGGGCGGCAGGACCTTGAATCCGCCTTGGCGGTTCGGACCTTGACCACCGTTAGCTATGTCATTTTTGGGCTTATCGGGATGCTTGTCTCCCTGCTTCTCTTTGCTTTGTGGCTGGCGTGGCTCGGCAAGTTTGTGAGCGGAAAGAGCCTGGAAGTCAATCATCTGGCCAGGGCCGTTCCGGTCCTCCCCGAAGGGCGCGGCGCCGAGTCCGCGGCGGAATCCGAGTTCGACGCCGAAGACCTCGATGTGATCGAAAATGCGCTGTCGGTTCCGGGATCGGTGCACGCAGCTGTCATGGCCACCCTTTTGACGACGCTGGCGACGGTGGGCCGGGCGATCGCCGAAACAAACGAAACGGCCGTCGTGACGGTCCTCGGCGCGATCGCCGCATGCTGCGCCTCTCTTGCGCTCTACCTAGCCGTGAAGGTGTAAGAGGCCGCCGGGCGCGGGCGACGCCGTTACACTGGGCACGTGCAAGAAGTTCGCGTCGTCACGCCCTCCAAAGTCAATCTGGCCCTCAGGGTCGGATCGGCCCGGCCAGACGGCTTTCATCCGCTTGACACCGTCTTCGAGGCGCTTGACGTCCACGACGAGGTGATCGTCCGTCGAAGCGATTCCTTGAGCCTCCGCATGGAAGGGGAGGGAGCAGACGCCCTTCTGGCAGACTCGACGAATTTGGCTTTCCGTGCGGCAAGAGCCTTGCGCGAACGATTTGGCGCACCGGGCCTCGGCGCCGAGATGACGGTCCGCAAGGCAATACCCGTCGCGGGAGGAATGGCGGGAGGGTCCGCCGACGCCGCAGGCACCCTAGTGGCCCTCAACGCGCTGTGGGGCCTCGGCCTGTCGAGCGCCGACCTGATGAGCCTTGGGAGCGAGCTGGGCTCAGACGTCCCCTTTTGCATCATGGGCGGAATCGCGCACGGCACGGGGCGCGGCGAAATCCTCGCCCCGGTGTATCCCGGCCGCGGGCACGCGTGGGTCCTCCTGACGAACCCCGTGGGACTCTCGACGCCCGCGGTTTTCCGCGAGTTTGACCGCATCGCCGAGTCGGCCAGAGGGGCTGGCGCCGTCGCGAGGGAAGCCGCGGAAACTGAAAGACCCGGCAGCGTTGCAGCCGGAGTCGCCGGACCCGGCCGCGCCGCCGAAGCCGACGTCGCCGAGAACCCGGCGTCGACCCGGGAGCTGCGCGAGGCCGTGGCCCGCGGAGATCTGCAGGCGACGGCCGCGCTCATGGCCAATGACCTTCAAGCCCCGGCCTTCTCACTGCGTCCGGATCTAGAAGACGTCGTTGAGCGAGCGAGCCGTTTTGGGGCGACGGCCATCCTTTCGGGCTCCGGGCCGACGGTTGCGCTCCTAGCCTTTGACCCCGCTCATGCCGACCGCCTCGCGATGCGAGCCGCGATCGAGTTTCCGAAGCTTCGGGCGGTTCGGGCGAACGGACCGGCCGCCGGCGCCTGCGTTGCGGAGGCGAAGTGATGGCTCATCTTCTCGGAGCGCAGGCGATCGGGCTGGAGTACCCCAACAGCGTGGTCCTCGAATCGGCATCCCTCGGAATCGAGGAGGGGGACAGGATCGGCGTCGTCGGGCGAAACGGCGGCGGCAAATCGTCGCTTTTGCGAATCCTAGCGGGAACGCTCGACCCGACCGAAGGCTTTGTGACCCGTCGGGGAGGCGTGCGCATCGGCGTGCTTGAGCAAGACGACACCCTCGACGCAGACGCGACGGTGGGCCATACGCTCGTGGGAGAGGCCGCCGAGCACGAATGGGCCTCTGACCCCAAGATCCGCGACGTCATAGCGGGCCTCGTCGGGGACCTCGACTGGCAGGCGCGGGTGGGCACGCTCTCGGGCGGCCAGCGGCGCCGCCTCGGACTCGCGGCACTCTTGATCGGCGAGTGGGACGTTCTCATGCTCGACGAGCCGACGAACCACCTCGACGTCGAAGGGATCACGTGGCTTGCGCGGCATCTGAAGAACAGGTGGCCCAAGAACGTCGGCGGACTCCTCGTCGTCACCCACGACCGTTGGTTTCTCGACGAAGTCGCGACCTCCATGTGGGAGGTGCACGACGGCGTCGTCGAACCGTTCGAGGGAGGGTATGCCGCGTATGTCCTTCAGCGGGTCGAACGCGACAGGATCGCGGCGGCGGCCGAATCCAAACGTCAGAATCTCATGCGCAAAGAGTTGGCATGGCTGCGCCGCGGAGCGCCCGCTCGCACGAGCAAGCCGCGTTTCCGCATCGAGGCGGCGAACCGACTCATCGCCGACGTCCCTCCCGTCCGCGACTCCGTAGAGCTCACGCGCATGGCCGTGGCGAGGCTGGGCAAGGACGTCGTCGACCTCGAAGACGCCGGCGTTCGCTACGGAGACCGCGACGTGCTCCGCGAGGTCACGTGGAGGATCGCTCCGGGCGAGCGCACCGCAATCCTCGGCGCCAACGGAGCGGGAAAGTCGACGCTTCTGGGCCTCGTTGCGGGCTCGATCGCGCCGACGTCGGGCAGCGTCAAACGCGGAAAGACGGTGAGGATCGGCATCCTCGACCAAAGGTTCTCCGCCCTTGACGAAGTCGGCGGGGATCTGGTGAGGCAGGTGCTCGCGCGATACAAGACTTCTTACGCGGTGGGGGAGAGGGAGATGAGCCCTGCCCAGCTTCTCGAGCGCCTGGGCTTTTCCCGCGATTGCCTTTCCTCGCGTGTGTGCGAGCTTTCTGGCGGGCAGAAGCGGCGTCTTCAGCTGCTTCTCGTTCTCTTGTCGGAGCCGAACGTGCTCATCCTCGACGAGCCTTCGAACGACGTCGACACCGACATGCTCGCGGCCATGGAAGACGTCCTCGATTCATGGCCCGGAACGCTCATCGTCGTCTCCCACGACCGCTACCTCGTTGAGCGCGTGACGGACCGGCAGTACGCGATCTTCGACGGGCGGCTCCGGCACCTTCCCGGCGGCGTCGACGAGTATCTCGAGTTGAGCGACGCCGCGAAAGCGGGATCTGAAGGCGGCGCCCCGAAGAAAAGCGCCGGCGTCGGCGCGCCGAAGGCCCCAGGGAAGAACGCCGGATCGGCGAAAACGGACGGGGGTTCGGCCGCGGGGCAGAACGGGGCCGAGCTGTCGGGCGCCGAACGGCGTGCGGCCGAGAAGGAAGTCAACTCGATCGACCGGCGCCTTGCCAAACTTGCGGACAAGGTGGCGCAGGTGCACGCTCGGATGGCCGAACACGACCAGAGCGACTACGTCGGCCTGCGCAAACATGCCGACGATCTGCGCGTTCTCGAGGCCGAAGTCGCCGAACTCGAAGACCGCTGGCTCGAACTGAGTGAGAAGCTCAACGATTAATCATCTTGCAAAGTGTTTATACGTGTGTGATGATTGAAGAGTGAATGAAGGCAAGCTTTTAGCCGAGGCCGCCCGCATGTTTCGGGTTTTGGGAAACGAGTCCCGTTTGCTCCTTCTTTCACTTGTGAGCCACGAGAACAGGCCGGTTTCGGCTCTCGCCGAGGCGGCGAAGATGAGCCAACCGCTCACATCGCAACATTTGCGGATCCTGCGCGACGCCGGGCTCCTTGAAGCGGATCGCCGCGGCAAGGAAGTCATCTATCGGATCGCCGATCACCACGTCGAACACGTGGTGCGCGATGCGATCGCCCACGCACGGGAAAACGCGTGAAGAAAGGAAAAACTATGAGCACTGCCGACCCCCACGCTCACCACACCGTGGCCGAGCACGCCCATGGGGAGGGTTGCGGCCATGAGGCCGTTCAGCATGGGGACCACGTCGACTACGTCCATGACGGGCACCGCCACGCCCAGCATGGCGACCACTACGACGAGCACTGAAAACTCGCCGGGCATCAGCGTCTAAGCTAGAAGGCTCGACAAGTCGAAATAGGCTCACACAAATGAAGGGAGGGCCCACGCCTTTTCGTGGACCCTCCCTTCTGCATTCTTCGGCGGTTCGAGCCGCCTCGGCTTGTTCGCCTCAGCTCGATCGGCTTGGTTCGCCCATTTCAGTTCGAGCCTCGCAGATTCAGTTAGAGCCTCGCAGGGCCTTGACGATCTTGACCCGTTCGCCCGTGCGCAGGATCGAGTTCTCGTAGATCTTCCCCGCGAGTGCGGCGAGGAGAGGAATAAAGGCGATGTTGACGGCGAAAGCAACCAGCTGCTGCCAGGCGGGCACGCCGCCGAGCGCCGTCCGCATGATCATGGTCGGCGGAGAGACAAAGGGAATGAACGACATGACCTCGCTGGCCGTCGAATCCGGTTGGGTCGGGATGTAGTACATAGCCGTGTATATGGGTATCGTCAGCCCGAAAATAATGGGCGTCTGAACCCCGCCGAGGTCTTCTTGGCGCGATACGGTCGAAGCCAAGGCTCCCGTGAGCCCCGAAGCCGTCAGATAGCCGACGACGATCCATGCGAGGAACGTCGGCAAGAACGTCCAGACTCCGAGCTTTCCAAGCGTTCCAAGGTCGGGCAGCAGCCCCGCCAAGCCGAGTCCTCCGACGATTCCCACCATATAGGCGGCGAAGACCACGAGCATTCCCGCGCCGATGCCGAGGATTTTCCCAAGCAGGAGGACGCGCGGTTTGACCGTGGTAAGAAGGATTTCCACCACTCGGCTGGCCTTCTCTTCGACGACGCCGGCCCCCAGGACGCCGATGCCGGTGAAGAGCATGACCATCAGGAGGGAGTTGCCGAGAGAGCCCATCGCGAAGCCGAAGGGATTGCCGTCCGCACCGTTTCCCGTGACTTCTGGGGGCGTGGTGTCGACGTCGTTCTTTCTGAGGAAGTATCCGCCGATCGCCCCGCCGATGAACATGAGGGCCACGACGATGCCGGTGGAAACCTGTATGGCCTTCGACCCCAACAGCCTCGTGAACTCGCGTTTGAAGATGAGGGAAAGAATCATCGGGCTGTATCCTTCCTGCGGCCGAAGATGCCTCGTCGGCCCTTTTGCGTGGGTTCCTCGGGTTGCGCGGCGACCACCACGTCCTTGAACAGATCGGCGAGGTGGGGACGCCGGGGTGCGAATTCGTGGACCGGCCCGGCGGACAGTGCGGCCCGGAGCAGCGCCTGGTCGTCGATTTCTTCGGCGTCGACGATCACGCGGGTCAATCCGTCTGCGCTGGGGGCATCGGACGTTCCCTCGAGGGGATCGGGCTGCGGCTTGGCGCCGGCCGAGGCCAAAGCGGCGTGAACCCTGTCGGGGCCTGCCGAAACGGCCAACGCAATCTGCGGCTTGCCCGCGTTGCGCAGCTCGTGGATTGTGCCCTCTGCCACGATCGAGCCGCGGGAGACGATGCCGACGCGGTCGCACAACCGTTCGACGAGATCGAGTTGGTGGGAAGAGAAGATGACGGGAACGCCCGATTTCGCCTTGTCTTTGAGGACCTGGCTCATGACGTCGACCGCCACCGGATCGAGGCCGGAAAACGGCTCGTCGAGAACGAGGATGATGGGATCGTGGACGAGGGCCGCCGCCAGCTGGACGCGCTGCTGGTTGCCGAGGGAGAGCTTTTGCACGTTGTCGTTTCGCCTGCCTGCGACTCCCAGCCTATCGGTCCATTGTTCCGTCGCCCGCGTTGCCTCGGCTTTGCCGAGCCCGTGGAGCCGCGCGAAATACTCCAGTTGCCTCCCCACTTGCATTTTGGGGTAGAGGCCGCGCTCCTCCGGCATGTAGCCGATCTTGCGGCGGACGTCGTCGTCGACCTCCTTGCCGTTCCATGAAACTCGGCCTGAGTCGGTGGAGAGCACTCCCAGCATAATCCGCATCGCGGTCGTCTTGCCTGCGCCGTTCGATCCGACGAAACCAAATATCTCACCAGGCTGGACTCTGAGGCTGAGGCCCTTCAACGCTTGCAACGTCCCGAAGGACTTATTGAGATCCTGAACTTCCAGCATGTTTCATGTCTACCACAATGATCGGCGAAGGGCACGCCTTATTCGCCTCTTGTTCGACGCAAGGTTTGCCGCCGAAATACGGGAGGGGGAGCGTCTGTGCGAGTGCCCGTGCCGAAAGCGGGGAAAGTGGCGCATGCGCTGAGAAGCGGGGCAAGGGATCGTGCCGGGGAAAAGGGGTCGTGCCGGGGAAACAGGCAGGGGTCGTGTCGAAAAACGGGGCGGGCGAGGCAGACGAAGTTCTTTGTAGACGAAGCTCTTTTGGGCAGCGACGAAAGAGTGCGGATCGGGCGGCGAGGAAGCGGCGAGGAGAAGTGCGGATCGAGCGGCGGGGAAGCGGCGAGGAGAAGTGCGAATCGAGCGGCGAGGAAGCGGCGGGGAAGCGAGAAGAACGAGAAAGCGTCCGCCGACCGGCAGTCAGGCTGCCATCGACGGACGCTCGACCTTTCGTAAAGGGGCTGAGTTGCGCCTCAGCGTGTCTGGAGCTGTGGATCCTTTTCCATGCCTCGGAGGCCGAGATAAAGCAGATTCGTCACCTGGGCGGCGACGAGTTTCTTATCGACCTGCATGTTCTCGCTCCACCACTGGCCTATCTGTCCGACGCCGCCGGCGAGGATCTGCCCGTAGACGGGCGCCGACGCAGGGTCGAGTCCCTGCTTCTCCAGAAGCGGGGCGAGGAAAATGGTGACCTGGTCTGCGATGTCTGCCATGACGGTCTCAAAGGTCTCGCTCCTGACAGCAGTTGGCGACTGGTGGGCGAGCAGATGGAATCCGTCGGCGTTTTCCTCGATGAAGTCGAGAAGGGTGACGACGATTCCTTCAAGGACTGCTCGCGCGCTGTGCTCGGGACGCATCTGGGACCGCAGAATGTCGGAAAGAGCCTTCACTTCGCGGTCGACGATAACCTGATAGAGACCTTCCTTCCCTCCGAAATGCTCGTAGACGATGGGCTTGGAGACGCCTGCCGCACTCGCGATTTCTTCGACGGAGACGGCATCATAGCCTCGAGTTCCAAAGAGCTGGCGGGCTACGCGGATCAGCTGTTCACGGCGCTCGGCTCGGGACATCCGCACGCGCCGGGGTGACGAAGAAGAATTTGCGCTCATGTGTCAATTATTGCAGTAAAAGCGGCTGTTTACTTCAGTCCGAAGGAGGATCTCTCCCCATTGCCACTCCGCTTGGACGCCGAATGGATCGTGCGACCGTAAAAAAAGCTTGCTTTTCAACGTGTGGATGCGCGGGCTCGTCTGCTCCGCCAAATGCCCGCCATTTCGCGCATCGTGGAGGGAAAGGCCGAGCCGGGCGGGGCTTGGCCTCGACCGCTGGCGAAGGCGGCTCGCTGAGGCCGAACCTTCAACATATCGTTTCGCTCAAAGGAAAGAGCTTCGCTTCCGGTGAACAGCGAGATGCCAGCCCAGACGTCCTCGGCCCGACTCTCGGATGGCTTTCCGACTTTGGGATGACTTTTCTCGGACGCGCCTATACAATCGTCCGGGTGATCCGCCCTGGTGTAATGGCAGCACAGAGGTCTTTGGAACCTTTTGTCCGGGTTCGAATCCTGGGGGCGGAGCGGATGCGGCGCGCAGCCGGAGCCGCTGCGCGGACGGCATAGGCGAAACCTTCAGGCAGCGGTTAAACTTGGTCCATGACCACAGGAAGGGGCCTACTGTGAGCAGACCGCATCCGGCCGCCGTCGTCATTCTGGCCGCCGGTCAGGGCACCAGGATGAAGTCCGAGATCCCCAAAGTCCTCCATCCCATGTGCGGCCGCACGCTCCTCGGCCACGCGATCTTCGCGGCGCGGGGGCTTGCCCCCGATCACATCGCCGTCGTCGTGCGCCACGAACGCGACCGCGTCGCCGCACACGCCGCCGAATGCGACCCCGGAATCACGATTGCCGACCAGGACGAGATCAAGGGCACGGGCAGAGCCCTCTGGTGCGGCTTGCGCGCCCTTCCGGCGGATCTTTCAGGTCCGGTCGTCGTGACTGCGGGGGACACGCCCCTGCTTTCGGCCGACGTCTTGTCTCGCCTTCTGGGGCGGCACGAAGGCAATGCGGTCACGGTTCTGACCGCCGTCGTGCCCGACCCCACAGGCTACGGCAGGATCGTCCGCGACGCTGAAGGGACAGTCGCCGGCGTCGTCGAGCACAAGGACGCGACGCAGGAACAACGTGAAATCGCCGAGATCAATACGTCCACGTATGTTTTCGACGCCGACTTCCTCCGCGGGGCCATCGGCGGCCTCGACACCGAGAACGCGCAGGGCGAGATGTACCTGACCGACGTCGTGGCGAAGGCCTACGAATCCGGCGCAGGCGTCGGCTCGTACGTCGTCGAGGACTCGTGGCTCGTCGAAGGGTGCAACGACCTCGTCCAGCTGGCGGCTCTGCGGGAGCAGATGAATCGGAGGACCCTGGAGGCGTGGATGCGCTCCGGGGCGGCGATCGTCGATCCCGCGACCACTTCGATCGACGTGACCGTCGCCTTGGCGCCGGACTGCCGGATCCTGCCCGGAACGGGGTTGTACGGGACGACGTCGATCGCGAAGGGCGCCCTCGTGGGCCCGGGCGAGTTCACCAACGCCCTCGTGGGCGAGGGGGTCGATGCGCGCCACGTCGTGGTTCGCGACGCGGCCGTGGAGGCGGGAACCGCGCTTCCGCCCTATACAGTGCTGACCGGGGGCGCGAGGGCCGCCGGCGTTTCCGAATAGCGAGGGAAACTATGACCGGAATGCGGATGGCGAACGACAAACGCCTCGTTCTCGTAAGCGGCCGGGCGCATCCGGCGTTGGCGAGGGAAGTCGCGGACGAACTGGGAATCGACCTCTTGCCGGTCACCGCCTACGATTTCGCCAACTCTGAGATATATGTCCGTTTCGAGGAGTCGGTGCGCGGCGCCGATGTGTTCACCCTCCAGTCCCACGCCGACCCCATCAACACGTGGCTCATGGAGCAGCTCATCATGGTCGACGCCGCCAAGCGGGCCTCGGCCAAGCGAATCACCGCCGTCGCCCCCTACTATCCGTACGCCCGCCAGGACAAGAAGCACAAGGGGCGCGAGCCGATCTCCGCCCGCCTCGTGGCCGACCTATTCAGGACGGCCGGCGCCGACCGCATCATGTCCGTAGACCTGCATGCCGCGCAGTCGCAGGGTTTCTTCGACGGCCCCGTCGACCACCTGTGGGCGATGCCGACCCTGGTTGAATACGTTCGCGGACGCATCGACGTCGGCAGCGCCGTGGTCGTCTCTCCCGACGCCGGCCGGATCAAGGTGGCCGAGCAGTGGGGCAATCGGCTCGGGGGCGTGCCTCTCGCGTTCGTGCACAAGACCCGCGACCTCACTCGCCCCAATCAGGCGACGGCGAACCGCGTGGTCGGCGACGTCTCCGGACGCACCGCCGTGATCGTCGACGATCTCATCGACACGGCCGGAACGATCTGCGGCGCGGTGCGCATCGTGCTGGAAGCGGGGGCCAAGGACGTCATCGTCGCCGCCACCCACGGGGTGCTCTCTGATCCTGCGACCCAGCGTCTGCGCGAATCGGGGTTGCGAGAGCTCGTCGTCACGGACACGCTCCCCATCGGCCCGGAAAAGCGCTTTCCGGCCATGACGGTGCTTCCAATCGCTCCGGTTCTGGCCCGCGCCATCGACGAAGTCTTCGAGGACGGGTCCGTCACGAGCCTCTTCGACGGCGCGTACTGACTCGGCTCGCTCCTGTGCTTCCGTCTGATTTCGGCGGAGTCTAGGGCGGAAACTGGCGCGAAACATCGCCGCCCGTCCGGACGAGGACTCTCGGTTGGCGTCAATGGCAGGTTGATGTGACATACGCATCCGAAGTTTGCTCTGGTTTTCGAGAAACTCGCAGTTATCTTTGACCAACCCGAGTTTTCCTTCGCATTCCGCGGATTCTTTGGCCATTCGGCGATAAAACGGAGATCAATCGGGGAGAGCTATCCATCATTGATACTTTGTGGGGCATATCGATAAACAGCTTCTTTTCGCATATAAACCTGATATAAACATTCAAACTCAAATGAAGAGATCAAAACCTATTAAAAATGGTTACCATCGGTATCTCTGGATAACGTCGGTTTAAGGTGTATTTGCTCAAAACCCTGCTTTCGTCCCAGATACTCCTGTTTCAAACGATTCTGGCGTACAACAGTGGCATGAAGGTGATATTTATGCGCCACGTCAAATGAACCTTCGACGGATGGCGGGCGATTGTCCGGAGGCTTGGCCCGAATGTCATTCTTCTTGTCTTTGCCAGTTGTGTGTCGTCCCCGTTTCGGCCGGTGTGGCATCTGCTTGCGTGAGGTGCGAAAGCGCGAAAGGAATCACACCTTATCTTGTATGTCTTCTTTTCTTTGCGATCGGTCCTGTGTGCGCCCTCTTTGCAAGGTAAGTTCGTCGCCAAATCGACCTCAACCGAGGATGGGGAGTGGGAAGCGCATGTCATTTCGGCATAAAACTGCCATTGTTGAAGGAGGAACGGGGAGGCGCGACAAAGCGCCCTGCTTGCCGTTGTGAACGCTCGCAAGACGATTTTGTCCGCATAACTAAATGTAATTTAAAGCATTTAAATATACTTATCTTGGTTACAAAGTTAAAATATGCTGATTACATATATAAATACATAAAAACTAAACAACACGCTATTAGTTTTAACGACACACCTCGGGAGGAAACCCGCTCTGGTGGTGTGGACAAAGTTCGTTGTAGGCTAGCTGCAGGCCCGGCAAAGGGTTCCATGGTCAAGGGTCCATGGTTTCACATACAGAGGAAGGTACTTTTCATGTCACAGGAGTTTAAGGATGTAGATGGTGCGAATCTTCAGATTTCCTCCATCTTGGACGAGAACATGAGCAGCCTCAACGCGCACAAGTCGGCCATCAACGGCAAGACGACGGAGCTGCGGGGCAACGTTCAGTTCCAGGGCGGAGCGGCCCAGGCCTTCACCGCCGCTTTCAACGCTCTCGAGGAGGCCAGCAACAGGCTCTTCCAGAAGCTTGGCGTTTACAGCCAGGAGACGAAGAGCACGGGCTCCACTTCCGAGCAGGCCGACATCGACGAGGCTCAGAGCTACAAGAACCTCGGCTTGGACTCGCTCATGGGTGGCGGAAGTTCCGCTGTCTAGGCTGATTCTCAAGACGATATTTATCTAGGCGAAATTAGGAAAGGACAACCACACTCATGACCATTCTCTACAACTACCCCCTCATGCAGGCAGGCGTTGCCGACATCAAGTCCCATGCGCAGAAGGTGCGCGAGGAGACCGAGACGATGGGCAACCGGATCGAGGGCATCATCCGCGAAAGGCTCGGCGGTCAGGCGGCAGAAGCCTTCCACACGATCTTTATGAGCTGGATGAAGGACTGCGACGTCATGGTCCAGGCTACGGACGCCCTCGGCCTCGTGCTTGACGGATCTGTTACGAACATGCAGGGAACGGACAGCAGCAATGCTCGCCGTTTCGGCGCCTAAGACCGCATGTCGATAAAAGCTGTGTAGGCGGCTCAATACGGCCGCCTACACAGCTTTTGTCGTAATCCGAGGTTTTCGCAGCACTCGTCACTCTATGGATTTCGATAGCATTCCAGGTCTTCTCACGCTTGCCGCTCTTTTCGTTGCGACGGTTCACAACGTCGTTTCCGAGGCCTCACCGCCGCGAATTCGACTTTGCGGAATCGGAAGGGATATGAAGGCAAGCACACGTATTTAGTCAAATGGCTCGTTTCGGTGCCCGCCGAGGACTTCCTTTCACATCCACCTTGTGGACGACGTCGTCATGCGACGCCGACGAGACTAGACTCCACAATGTCTCCACAATTTTTCGATCTGTATTTCTGAGGACACGCTATGAGAAGGAACGAAACCTTTGCTGCTCTGTCCGTTTCGCGTGGTCTGAGCCTGCTCGCGGTTCTGCTGCTGGCCTACGCAAGTGTGTTCGTCGCGGCTCCCGCCGGAGCCAACAGCGGCAGCACGCCCGACGGGGCTGGTTACAGCGCGCCGGATCGTGTCGCCGTCGGCCAACCACTGACGGTCAGCGGCACGGGCTGGATGAATCAGGAGAAGAAGGAAGGCTCGCTCGTCGCCGTCAAGATTGACAACGGGGGCCTCAAAGCGAAATCCGCTGTCAAGAATCCTGCCAATGGAAAGGTCGAGACCGACAAGGGCGTCTTGGCGATGGTCAAGGCGGATGCGTCCGGAAACTGGACCGCGACCATTTCTGCGGAGACTTTGGGCCAGCTGAAAGAGGGCAAGCACACGGTCCAGTTCTCGAGCGGCTCAGCTTTTCAAGGCGACGTCGTGCGGCAATCGAGCGCCGCGTTCGTGTACGGCGCCGAGGCGGGAAAGCCCAATCCGAATCCACAGGCGCCCGCGCCTAAGGAGGCTCCTCAGGCGCCTGCACCCAAGGAAGCCGCGCCCCAGAACCAGCCGAACAATACGCCCTCTAGCGCCACTCCGCCGGCGTGGCCACACGTTGATCTGGCGGACTCGTCGGGTGCCAAAGCTTGGGTTGAGAAGGAAATCAAGTCGGACGCGGGTGCGAAGTTCCACATCAAAGGGACCGGTTGGAAGAACTCAGCGGGGAACGGCCCGTCCACGGTCTTCGTCAAAATCAATGAGGGTGAGAACAAACCCTACGAGCGGGCCAAGGCCATCGACCTTCCTTCGGTTAACGGCGACAAAACCGTTTGGGCACTTGTCGCCCAAGAGAACCCGGAGAAAGACACGAACGTCAAGGTCATCAAGCCCAATGGCGACTTCGAAGTCGAGATCGACGTTCCCAAGAACGTGAAAGAGGGTCAGTACTTCACCGTTTCTCTGCTCTCGGGGCAATCGGACACGAAAGACGTCAAACGGTCAATGACCTCCGAACAGTTGACGGTCCTTGAGCCAACCAGGTGCACGTCGGTCGGGGAACCGACTGTCAAAGTGGAGAACGCCAAGGTGCACCTGGGCGGCACCGTAAAGGTCAGCGGCAAAGGGTGGTGCCACCCGCAGGACGGCCAGGGTGCCTCGAAGATCGCGGTCAAGATCGACGACGGAAAATACAAGCGCCTTAATGTGCCGCAGGGCGGCAGCGACGCGACGGTCTGGGCAATCGTGGAAAACGCGGACTCCAAGACCGGCGACTGGACGGCCGAGATCCCGCTGCCCGACGGAACCGACGAGAAAGCGGTTCGCGGAGGCAAGGGCGGGAGCGATCCCGTCCTCCCGGAAGGCAAGCACCGTTTCACGTTCGTCACCGGGAACACAATCAAGCCGGGCGACGCGGACCGGAAGATCGAGTCCGAGGAATTCGACGTCGGAGAATACCAACCGAGCGGCACGCCCGAGCCGGTCGAGGCGAACGAGGATCTTAATAACGACAACAAACAGGGGATGACCGTTAAGCGCGGCAGAGACGGTCGGCTCGTCGTCACTGTTCCGAAGGCCAAGGCCGAGGGAGGCAAAGACAACCACAAGGGCGGCCAGAACGCCACTGACAAGAAGACCTGGGTTTTCCTGAATGCCTACGACAAGGACGGAAATCCTCGCCAGCCCTGGGGCGCCAGGTGGTTTGAGACGGACAAGGACGGCAAGGTCCTCGGTCTGCCCAAAGACGTGTCCCTTCCCAATGGCGCCATGAAGATCACGGCGCAATCCGGCAAGCCCGGCGAAGACTTCGGCGCCCTCCTGGGATGGACGACGTTCGAAGGCCCCAAGAAACCGGACAACCCGACCAATCCTCCCGGCGGGAATCAGCCTCCCGGCGGCGAGAACCGGCCGCCCAGCGGGAATCAGCCGCCGAGTAACCGCGGCAACCAACCCCCGGGCGGAAATCAAGGGAACGGCGGCGGACAGCAGGGCAGGACGGGCGGCTCCACGATCGTGAGGCGTTCGGTCCAATCGGGCACGCGTCAGTCGATCATACCCGGAAGGTATGTCATTCAAAGGGCAATCGCCGGTCAGCAGCCGCAGAAGCCGGCCCAGCCGTTCTTCCCGAAGCCCGACTTCTCGCCGCTTCCCCCTGTTCCAAACATCAAGGGCTTGACGCTCCAGAACGCCGGAAACATCGGAAAGCAGATGGAAGGCAAGATCTTGGTACTTGCGCCAGCCGGACGTCAGCCGGGCGAATGGGTCTTCCTCTACCTCTACCCTCAGGGCAGCCCGCTCGGGTGGATGCAGATCGACAAAGAAGGAAAGATTCGAGTCGACACATCCACGCTTCCCGACGGCTCCTACAAGTTCGCGTTGATGGATTCCACCGGGGCGCTCATCGGATGGACCGACCTCGACGTCGGCAACGTCAAGAAGTCCCCGTCGCCTTCTCCGACGCCGACCAAGGCCGACGGCCCGGCCCGCATCCCTCCGAAAGCCGAGGGGGACGACAGTCAGCCGATATGGCCATGGATGCTCGGCGGAGCAGCCATTTCCGTGACGGTCGTCGCAACGTCCCTCATCGCTTCGCGGCGTCAAGGCAAGTGAAAGCGAGGAGTAGTCATGATTGCTTCGCGCAGAGGCCTGAAGCCTGCGCTTGCCATCCTCATGGGCTTTATGCTCGCCATGCTGGTCGACGCGGGCGCCCATGCCCTTCCGGACGACTCCCCGGGAACCGAGGCGTCCGTGACGACGAAGACGGTCCAGGCGGGTCAGCAGGTTTCCTTCACGGCGACCGGTTTCCCGGCGGGCGCGACCGTCTACGTCCAGCTTGACGACGGTGCGACCCACTGGGACAGCAGTCTTCCGGGAAAGTCCATTCTGCATAAGAAAGTTCCCTCTTCTGGGAAAGTCTCGGGGTCCGTCGTCCTTCCCGCCAATGTCGCCCCCGGAGCGCATTGGCTGCGCTTCAACGCAACGGCAGCCGATCCGGACGGCGGGTCTCGACAGATCACCTGCCGGGGAGACTCCGATTTCACTGTGGTTGCCGCCCAAGGGCAAGGCGGAGGCGGCGGGCAACCGGGCGGCAACGGCGGCAGCAACCAGGGCAACGGCCAAAACGGCAACCAGGGCAACGGCCAAGGCGGCAACCAAGGCAACGGCCAGGGAGGCAACAACGGCGGAGGCCAGCAGCCCGGAGGCGGCGCTCAACAGCAGGGGCAGCCTGGCGCGCAGCAGGGCGTTGCGGTAGACGCCCAAGGAAGGCCCCTCCCGCCGGGAGCGGCTCCTTCGGCCACTTCTACCGTGAAGATAGGGGGACAAATCATGACCATCGCCCCCGAAGCCGCCAGCCCGGTGCCGACCGAACGCCCGAAGAACACCGCCAAGAAGACTCCGGTCATGCCATCGTCGGCTCCCAAGGCCGCGGCTGAGGAAGAGTCCGGTGGGCCCAACATGGGCGTGGTCGGCGGAATGGCTCTCGTCTTCATCGGGCTGATCACCGCCACTCTCATCACGAATCGCGCAAAGGCCATCGCGGCGGGCTCGTCTCGGGGCGAGGCCTCCGGCTCAAGCCCTTACGGTCCGGCCCTCGCCGCTGCCGGTCCGCAGGCCCTTGACGGCTCCGACACGGACGCCGCCGGCGCCTCCGGGGCGGCTGGGGGCGGCGCGCTGGCCGCAGACGGGTCGGCAGCGGCTTTCGACGACCCTGACGCGGATGAGTCGGCTTCCGTCTTGGACGGCTCGGCGCCCGACTGGCCGCCTCTTGCCCCTGACGCGTCGGAGAGCGTCTCCGACTCAGGTGCGGCCGCATTGGGCGGCCGGGACTCGGACGGCCAGGATTGGCGCGACGTCGCCTCCTCGGATGCGGATGGCGCGGTCGCCGACGGCGATCTGGCATCCGCCCCTGACCCCGATGCGACCGACTCGGAGGATTCCGCCTTCGACGGGGACATCGAAGATTCTGCGGACGACGGCTCCTGAGGATGACAGGCGCTTCCCCGGCGCGGTAATATACGTAGGTTGCCTCGGCGAGGGAAAGCAGACTTGTCTTTCCGTTATCGACGCGGTGGGTGTGCCTTCGTGCACGGCCGTCGGAATCGAGGCCGCACGCGCTCGAAATTCTCGGGCGCCACACGAAAGGAGAGCCACATGTCAGACAAAATCCAGGTCGATCGCCGCAAGTCCTTCGGAAAGGGCGCGTCCCGCCGGCTTCGCCGCGACGGCCGCACGCCCGCCGTCGTCTATGGGCACGGCTCCGATCCCGTCCACATTTCCTTTGATTCGCACGAGATCTTCCTGGCCACCAAAGGGCAGGCCAACCCGATTCTCACGATTGAGCTGGAGGGCAAGGAGCAGCTCGTTCTCGTCAAGGAGCTCCAGCGCAACCCTTTGACGCGCATCATCGAGCACCTTGATCTTCTGCGCGTCAAGCAGGGCGAAAAGGTCGACGTCGAAGTTCCCGTCGAAGTCACCGGAGAGTCCTTCCCCGGCACGATCCACACCGTCGAACTCATGCACGTTCTGGTCAAGGCCCCGGCCACCGCGATCCCCGAGGCGATCGTCGTCGACGTCGAAGGCCGCAAGGACGGCGAAAACGTCACTGTCGCGGACTTGACCTTCCCCGCCGGCGTCGAGGTCGAGACCGACCCCGAGTCGATCGTCGTGGTCATCGCGATTCCGTCTTCCCCCGCCGAGGAAGACGCTCCCGCCGCCGAGGAAGCGGCGGACGCAGAAGAAGCCCCGGCCGAATGATTGTCAAGCGTGTGGCGCCCCGAGAGGCGCCACACGCATTGGAGGCAAGGTGTTCGCAGCGGTCGGCCTGGGAAATCCCGGCTCACGGTACGCAGCCACGCGCCACAACGCGGGGCACATGGTCATCGACGAGCTCGCATCCCGCGCTCGCGGGAAGCTTTCACGACTGAAGAACACGGGGGCGCTCGGCCTCGAGTGCCACGTGGGGCCCCCGCCTTCTCGCAGAGCCGTCCTGTCCGTGACGACCCGGTATATGAACGAATCCGGAGGCCCCGTCGCGGCGCTTCTCGGCTATTTCAAGATCGCTCCCCAGAATCTCATCGTCGTCCACGACGAGCTGGACCTTCCCTTCGGCACGATCCGTCTCAAACGCGGCGGGGGAGAGGGAGGACACAACGGTCTCAAATCAATCACTCAAGCCCTTGGGACGAAAGAGTACATTCGCTTGAGATTCGGGATCGGACGCCCGCCCGGGCGGCAGGACCCCGCCGATTTCGTTCTTTCACCCTTTGCCTCCTCGCAGACGAAGGAACTTCCGCTCCTCATATCGGAGGCGGCCGACGCCGTCGAAGACGTCGTTCTCAGCGGCCTCGAGGCCGCCCAGCTCAGGCTTCACACGAGGTGACCGTGCTCAGCGCCCTCCTGCCAATCGTCGCAGCCGACCCCGCCATTTCCTCCGCTCTCGGTCAAAAGGGCAATCGCGACTTAGCGATGCCCCGCGGCCTTGTCCCTCCGGTTCTCGCACTCATGGGAGGTGCGCACGGCCTGGGGAACGCGCACGCCCCCGAAGGTCCGCACGGGTCGAACGCCGCTCGAAGCCACGCAGAGCCGCCCCTCGTCGTCGCCGTCACGCCGACTGGCCGCGAGGCCGACGAACTGGTCGGCGCGCTTCGCGCCTATCTTCCCGAAGAAACGGTGGAGCTCTTTCCCGCCTGGGAAACGCTCCCGCACGAGAGGCTGTCGCCGCGTTCCGACACGGTGGCGCGCCGAATACTCGCCCAGCGCCGACTCGCCCATCCCGAGGACTTCGCCCCCCTTCGCGTGCTCGTCATGCCCGTTCGTGCGCTCTTGCAGCCGATTGCGGAGGGGCTGGGCGAGCTCAAGCCCGTGCGGGTCAGGACGGGCGACGTCGTCGATCTCGAATCCCTCGAACGCGCACTCGTCGACGCGGCATACTCCCGCGTCGACATGGTAGAAGGCCGGGGACAGTTCGCCGTTCGCGGAGGCCTCATCGACATCTTTCCGCCCACCGACCCCAGGCCCTCGCGCATTGAGCTTTTCGGCGACGACGTCGAAGAAATCCGCGTCTTCTCCGTTGCCGACCAACGATCGCTCGAAGCGAGGGACGAAGTGTACGCGCCCCCGTGCCGGGAAATCCTTTTGACCGCCGACGTCCGCGCCCGCGCCCGCGAACTCGTCGCGGAGCTCCCCGGCGCCGTCGACATGCTCGACAAGATCGCGGAGGGCATCGCGCCCGAGGGGATGGAGTCGCTCGCGCCCGTGCTCGTCGACATGGTTTCGGTGGTTGCCACGATCCCGAAGGGAGCTCGGATCGTGCTCGTCGAGCCGGAAAGAATCTCCCAGCGCGCCGATTCCCTCATTGCGACCACGGAGGAGTTTCTCTCCGCGGCCTGGAGTTCGGCGGCTGCGGGCGGAGCCGTGCCCGTCGACGTCGACAGGGCTTCCTTCGCCGATCTCGACGAGACGCGCGAGGCGGCGGACAAGCGTGGAATGGGATGGTGGACGCTCGCCGGCTTCTTCGACGGCCAGGGACGCTCCCAGGCCGACGCCGCCGAACCGAAGAAATTCATGGGGAAAGTCGACGAGGCGATCGCCGACGTCGCCGAGAAGGCCCGGGAGCGGTGGCGCTTGGCGCTCGCCGTCGAAGGGGCGGGCCTGGGCCGCCGCATGCGCGAACAGCTCGAGGAGGCTGGGGTCCCCGCGACATTCTCGGAGGACCTTTCCGAGCTCGAACCCGGCGTGTGCCACGTGACCGCGGCGCCCATCGCCTCGGGCTTCACGATGAAAGGCCAGCGCCTGGCGCTCTACGCCGCGGCGGACATCACGGGCAGGGGCGGCTCGTCGACGCGCGACATGCGCAGGATGCCCGCGCGCAGGAAGAACGCCGTCGATCTTCAGGCGCTCAAACCCGGGGACTACGTGGTCCACGAGCACCATGGCGTAGGCCGGTTCGTCAAAATGGCCAAACGCTCGATCGGGGCGAGCCGCGAGACCCAGCGCGAGTACCTCGTCCTCGAATACGCCTCCACGCGCCGCGGCGCCCCGCCCGATCAGCTCTGGGTCCCCACGGACTCCCTTGATCAGGTCTCGCGGTACGCCGGCGGCGAGGCCCCCTCCCTCAACAAAATGGGAGGAAGCGACTGGGCCAAAACCAAGGCCAGCGCGCGGGCGGCGACCAAGCAGATCGCCCAGGAGCTCGTGCGGCTTTACGCCGCGAGGCAGGCCGCCAAGGGATTCCAGTTCTCGCCCGACACCCCGTGGCAGCGCGAGCTCGAAGATTCCTTCGCCTACATCGAAACGCCCGACCAGCTCCAAACCATCGACGAAGTCAAGGCGGACATGGAAAAGCCGACGCCGATGGACCGGCTCATATCCGGCGACGTCGGCTACGGCAAAACCGAGATCGCCCTGCGCGCGGCTTTCAAGGCGGTGCAAGACGGCAAGCAGGCGGCCGTCCTCGTGCCCACCACGCTGCTCGTCTCCCAGCATTACGAGACCTTCCGCGAGAGGTACTCGGGCTTTCCCGTGCGTCTGGCCCAGCTTTCGCGCTTCCAGTCCGAACGCGAGGCCGCCGAGACCGTCAGGGGGCTCGCCGACGGCACGGTCGACGTCGTCATCGGCACCCACCGTCTTCTCACCGGAAACGTGCGATTCAAGAACCTCGGGCTCGTGGTGGTCGACGAGGAGCAGCGTTTCGGGGTCGAGCACAAGGAAACCCTCAAACAGCTCTATCCCGACGTCGACGTCCTCTCGATGTCCGCGACGCCCATCCCGCGCACGCTCGAGATGGCTGTGACGGGCGTGCGCGAGATGTCCACGCTCGCCACTCCCCCCGAGGAGCGCCACCCCGTCCTCACATACGTGGGTCCGAAGGACAACAAGCAGGTGCTGGCTGCGATACGCCGCGAGCTGCTGCGCGACGGGCAGATCTTCTACGTCCACAACCGCACGGGCGATATGGCGCGGGTCGCTGCGCAGATCGGCGAGCTTGTGCCCGAGGCCCGGGTCGGCGTGGCCCACGGGAAAATGAGCGAGCACCAGCTCGAACTGGTCATCCAGGCCTTCTGGGACAAGGAGATCGACATCCTCGTCTGCACGACGATCGTCGAGACCGGGCTGGACATCTCCAACGCGAACACGCTCATCGTCGAGGACGCCGAGCGCTTCGGGCTCTCCCAGCTTCACCAGCTGCGCGGGCGCGTGGGCCGCGGGCGCGAGCGAGCATACGCCTATTTCCTCTACAACCCGGACAAGGCGATGACCGAAACGGCCCTTGAACGCCTGCGCACGATCGCGGCCAACGCCGAGCTGGGCTCGGGCATCCAGGTGGCGATGCGCGATCTGGAGATCCGCGGCGCCGGCAACATGCTCGGCGGCGAGCAATCCGGCCACATCGCGGGAGTCGGATTCGACCTGTACGTGCGAATGGTCGCCGATGCGGTGGCGAGAATGCGCGGGAAGGCTTCCGAGGAGGAAGACGCCGACGTCGACGTCCGAATCGAACTTCCCGTGGACGCATATCTTCCGGAAGATTACGTCTCCTCGGAGCGGCTGCGCCTAGAGATTTACACGAAGATAGCGGAGGCCGGTTCGGAGGGCGAACGCGAGGCCGTCCGCGCGGAGATGATCGACCGTTACGGCAAGATCCCACCCCAGGCCGAGCGCCTTTTCCGCATCGCCGGGTTGCGCGAAATGTGCAAGGAAGCCGGTCTGGCCGAGGTGACGATGATGGGAAAGAACATTCGCCTGGCGCCGGTCAATCTGCCCGATTCGCGGCAGGCTCGGCTCAAGAGGCTCTATCCGGGCGCGATTCTCAAACCGGCTGTGCGCGTGGCGCTCGTGCCCGCGCCGGGGGATTCGAAGCGAATGGGCGAATCCTCGGTCGTTGAGGGCGACGACCTTCTCGACTGGGTGGGAATGCTCGTTCATTCAGTGTTCGTCGCGACCCTCGGATCTTCCGGGTAACATATAGTCCAGAATCGAGGAAAGGATCCGATGAAGACCAAGCTGGCCGCAAAGGCGTTCGCCGCCGTCGCTCTAGCGTGCACGGCCCTCGCCGGATGCACGAAGCCTGGAACCGCCGCCACCGTCGACGGCCGCCCGGTTTCGGAGCAGAGCGTCGACGAACTCGCGCAGCAGCTGAAGGAAAGCGGGCTGGGCAAGTCGCTGACCGCTTCGGGAGTCGACCTCTCCAGCCGGTTCCGGCTTCTCGGGTTCAGGGTCACGATCACGGCCGTCGGCCCGGCCGTCGACAAGGCGAGCGAGAAGCTCGACGCCTCCCAGAAAGACCAGATCCTGCGACAGTGCAAGAAGGGCCTGAACACGTCTTCTGAACTTCCGTCCGACGTCCAGAGGTACTGCCTGGCCCGAGCGTTGACTTCGGGGCAGCCTGCGTTCCAAAAGGAGATAAGCGGCATACTGGCCGACATGAAGGTCGAGTACAGCAAACGATATGGGGTTGCAGACAAACAGAAGGGACTCGAGCTTCCCGAGTACCTGACCCTTCGACGCGGATAGGCCGCGCTTTGCGCGCCGAATTCGTCGAATGTCGGCTTAAATTCGTCGAATGACGACGACGTCGGGTGCGGCTTTAGTCCCGAGGTCCCATTCGTCTCATCCCGGCTCGGCGTCGCTGATCAAAATGAGAGATGAGTAACTGGCCTCGGCTGCCACCGCGCCCCGTTCTGCGGGAGAATAGAAAAAGGGTTATTCCCAGCCGAGACGGCTCGCATCGCCGTCGCGCACACTACAGTTAGGAGTGGCTGTGGCCATCATTGTTGATCTTTACTCCCGCGAGATCCTTGACTCCCGCGGAAATCCCACCGTCGAGGTCGAGGTTGAACTCGAGGACGGCACCCGCGCCCGGGCCGGCGTGCCCTCCGGCGCGTCCACCGGCGCATTCGAAGCCGTCGAGCGCCGCGACGGCGACGCCGCCCGCTACCTGGGCAAGGGAGTTGAGGGCGCGGTAGCGGCCGTCAACGAGGACATTCGCCCCGAGATCGCCGAATCCTTCGACGCCGAGGACCAGCGCGGAATCGACAGCTTCCTCATCGCCCTCGACGGCACGCCCAACAAGGCCAAGCTCGGCGCCAACGCCATCCTCGGCGTGTCCATCGCCGTGGCCAAGGCCGCCGCCAAGTCCGCGGGCCTGCCGCTTTACCAGTACCTCGGCGGCCCGAACGCCCATGTCCTTCCCGTCCCCATGATGAACATCCTCAACGGCGGCTCCCACGCGGATTCGAACGTCGACATCCAGGAGTTCATGATCGCCCCCTACGGCGCCGACTCGTTCAAGGAGTCCCTGCGCTGGGGGTCTGAGGTCTACCACTCGCTCAAGTCCGTGCTCAAGGAGCGCGGCCTCGCCACCGGCCTCGGCGACGAGGGCGGCTTCGCCCCCAACCTCGAGTCGAACGCCGCCGCGCTCGACCTCATCTGCGAGGCCATTGAGAAGGCCGGCTTCAAGCCCGGCGCCGAGGTCGGCCTCGCCCTCGACGTCGCCTCCTCGGAGTTCTTCGCCGACGGCAAGTACACCTTCGAGGGCGGGGCCAAGGACACCGACTTCATGGTGGACTACTACAAGAAGCTCGTCGCCGAGTATCCGCTCGTCTCCATCGAAGACCCGCTCTCCGAGGACGAGTGGGACGCGTGGAAGGCCCTGACCGACGTCCTTGGCGACAAAGTCCAGATCGTCGGCGACGACTTCTTCGTCACCAACCCCGAGCGCCTCGCCAAGGGCATCAAGCTCGGCGCCGCCAACGCCCTGCTGGTCAAGGTCAACCAGATCGGCTCCCTGACCGAGA
>ERZ772921.486-NODE-486-length-24381-cov-6.573214_pt1 | contig 24381 bp, 22 predicted proteins | sample MGYA00512117_ERZ772921 | MGnify/ENA primary metagenome ERZ772921 (study PRJEB29015, sample SAMEA2737944) | human oral metagenome | biome: human oral; feature: human-associated habitat; material: dental | place: China | collected 2150 ...
CTAAGAAAAAAGATGCTTGGGCAGCAAGAAGCAGTTTCTTAGAAGCTATTGAAGCTGAAACTAAATTATTAGATGAAAAAAAGAACAGCTATATTATGAGTATTGTAGAAAAAGAAGAAGAGTTTCGGACTTGCAGTACTTGATGTAACAACAGCAGATTTTTATGCTACAAGAATTGAAATAGAAAAAAATGATAAAAGTATTGGATATCAAAAAATATATGATGAAATAGCAAGATATATGCCAAAAGAAATAATAGTTCCAAAAGGTGTATTAAAAGATGAACATATATCACATATAGAAGAAATATTAAATATATATATTACATTTAAAGAAGAGACGTATATTAATGATTTAGTAGAAGAAGATAGTGATAATAATATAGTAAAAGAAGAAAATACTAAAAAAGATGGACTTGATGATGAAGAACTAGAAGAATTTGAAAAAGCACTAACAGAAAAAATAGTAACAAGATATAATATTATAGAAAAAAATGAAATAAGTGAAGAAGAAACTATAATAAAAAATAGTAATGATATTCCAATTACTATTATATATGCAGTAGCATATCTTCATAAATATACAAAAGAAACACAAATGCAAGAATTAAAACACCTTAATAATATATATATTATATCTGAGAATAAGTATATGGTTTTAGATAGTATAGCAAGAAAAAATCTAGAACTTACACAAAGAATGAAAGACCGGAAGTAAGAGACGGAAGTCTTCTTCGGAATACTTGATAAAACAAAAACATCAATGGGGGCAAGACTTTTAACAAGATGGATAAATGACCCATTAATTTCAAAAAAAGAAATAGAAAAAAGACAAGATTCTGTAGAAGAACTATATAATAATATAATCTTAAGAGGAAGTATTATAGAAATATTAAAAAAAATATATGATATTGAAAGAATAGCAGGAAAAGTAGCATTCCGGAAATATTAATGGGAAGGATATGATATCACTCAAAAATTCTATAAGATCTACCAGAACTTAAGAAAGAATTAAGTGTTGTTAAAAGTGACTATTTAAAAGAAATATATTTAAAATTAGAAACATTAGAAGACATATATAGTATTATAGATGAGATGATTGTAGAAGAGCCACCTATAACAATAACAGAAGGTCGGAGTTATTAAAGAAGAATATAATGAAGAACTGTATAGATTAAAACATTTAGGAAATAAGGCAAAAGAGTGGATAGTATCTTTAGAAGCTGGAGAAAAGGAAAAGACAGGAATTAAAAATCTAAAGATAGGATATAACAAGGTGTTTCGGATATTATATTGAAATTACAAACTCATACAAAGATAAAGTACCAGAAGAATATATAAGAAAACAAACACTTGTAGGTGCAGAAAGATATATAACTCCAGAACTAAAAGAAATGGAAGAAGAACTATCAGAAGCAGAAACAAAAATAGCAGAATTAGAATATACACTTTTTACAGAACTTAGAGAATATATATTTAAAAATATAGCAAGAATACAAAATACAAGTTCAAATGTAGCGATAATAGATGTGCTTGTATCACTTGCAGAAGTAGCAGAAACAAATAGCTATGTAAAACCACAAATAACAACAGATGGAAAAATAGATATAGTACTTGGAAGACATCCAATTGTAGAAAAAATGCTTAAAAATGAAAAGTTTATAGAAAATGATTGTATGTTAGATAATGAAGAAAACACCATCTCTGTTATAACAGGGCCTAATATGTCTGGTAAATCGACATATATGAGACAAGTTGCATTAATAACAATACTTGCACAAATGGGTTCATTTGTACCAGCTAAAAAAGCAGATATATGTATTGTAGATAAGATATTTACAAGAATAGGAGCGGCAGATGATTTAAGTATGGGACAAAGTACATTCATGATGGAAATGGTAGAAGTTGCAAACATACTTAAAAATGCAACAAGTAAGAGTTTAGTAATTTTAGATGAAATAGGAAGAGGAACATCTACATATGATGGTATGAGTATTGCAACAGCAGTTATTGAATATATATCTAAAAAAATAGGAGCAAAAACATTATTTGCAACACATTATCATGAACTTATAGAACTTGAAGAAAGATTTAAAAATATACGAAATTATCATGTAGAAGCAAAAGAAATAGGAAAAGATATAATCTTTTTAAGAAAAGTTTTAAGAGGTGGAACAGATCAAAGCTATGGTATCCATGTAGCAAAACTTGCAGGAGTACCTAAAGATGTTATAAGAAGGGCAAATAGACTTCTTTTAGATATAGAAAGTAGAAGAGAAATAGTAAATATATCAGAAAAAGAAGAAATAGATGCAATGCAACAAGACTTTCGGAGACTTAAAAGAAAGTATGATTATAAACGAGCTTAGGAGTATTGATTTAAATGAACTTACACCAATAGAAGCACTAACAGAGCTATTTAACTTAAGAAAGATGATAGATGAGAAGTAAGAATAATTACAAAAAAATTACAAATTAATATATATTATAATAATAATTTGTAAATTAAGAATAAAAAGAGTAGACTTAAATTAGTATTAATATATACAATTTAAGGAAATAGAATATGAAGAGTTTAGTTAATAAAAGGAATATAAGCAAAAGAGTAAATAGTATAAATAGATAAAATATGCTAGGTACTTTTTTGCTTTTTTTTATTAATTAAATAATAGATTTAAAATATTATAAATAATGTAAGGTGTTAGGAGGAAAAATGAGTAAGAAAAATAATATAAATAAAGAAATACTACTTGTATTATTAGTAATGATTATAGTTACATTAATATTATTATGTTTAAGATACTATAAAAAAGATGAGGTAATTTCAGGGAATATAAGAAAAAATGAGATAAAAACAGAACAAAATGAAAGATTAGAAGGAGATATATTAAAATATGCTAATATATTTAATGAAAAATCTAAAGTAAAAAAGAAAGAAGAAAAAATATATAATAATAAAAAGATTAAAACATATATATTTGAAAGTGGAAATAAAATAGAGATATATGATGATGGTAGAATTAAAAATTATATTAATGTAAACGAATTAGAAACGTTTAAAACTTTTGAAAAAAATGAATTTAATTTAGAAAAATCAAAGAAGATGCTAAAAGTTTTAGGAATAAAGCTAGGATTTGAAATAACAGATAATAACATAACTGAAATTAATAGTGAAGAAATAGATAATGCCTATTCTATAAGAATTGAAATAAAAAAAGATAATATAATTATAACAGGAAAAGCTATAGTTAACCCTAATTTTAATAATGTATCTGCTATAAGTTTGGAATATAACGAAATGAAAATACAAGAAAAAAATAATAAAATAACAAAAGAAGAGGCGATAAGTGCTGTTAAAAATAGTTTGAAAGAAGAAGGAGAAGAAGGAAATATTATAGAAAATAAGATAAAAGAAAAGATACATAGTTCAAGCATATTAAATAAAGCATATAATGTAATAGAAATTCCGGTTATGATGGAATATTACAAAAAGATGATGGAAGGTAAAATAGATAAAATGCCTGAATATTCAAGATTATATGAAGTTGATATAGAAACAGGAAAGATAATTGATATGGTTGGTGTACAATAAGAAACTAAGGTTGACATAACAATGAAACTGGTGTATAATATAGTTGTAAATAGATAAAACAATTAAAAAAAATTTTAGATTGGAAGTGGGAAAGATGAGAAGCTATCAAGAAAAAGTAATGTCATGGAATTTGAGACGTATAAACTATTTTGTGAAAGAATCCAAGAAAGTGATTTTTCATAGATATCGAAGTGCAATGGTATTCGATATAATAATTGAGTTTGAAGATTATCAAATTTCCAAAAATGAAAAACTTATGGAGTTAGAGAATTTGCTATATGAAAAAGCAAAAGAAAAAAGACGAGATAATCACGTCTGCTTTGAAGTAGTAAGTGAGAATGGAAATAAGTTATATTTCATGATAACTGATTTGAAGATTCTTATAGGCTTAGGAATATCAGAAAAAGAATGGTAAGAAGATTTTTCAAAATGTACCGGATGAATTTAGATTAGTTGCACTTCAATTGTAAATAATAATATATTTTATTTACATAAGATAAAAAGTATTGTTATTTTCGAAGTACAGATGAATAAGAAGAGAGATATCTTCAAACTAAACAAAGAAATTTGTTAGTTTGGAGGTATTTTTTTGTCTAAATTATTTGTGTTTTTTGATCTTTTTACTTGCTTTTTTATTTTAAGTGTGAAAATGAGAAATATTATTTAAATTGTTTTGTTTTTTAGAATTAATTTATTTCAAAAATGTAAAAAAAAGAAAAAAGTGTAAAAAAATAAGATTGTAGTACTGGCAAGAAATAACTGGTGTAGGAATTATGTATAATACTTCGAAAAGCTTAGAAATAAGGAAAGGTTAAAAGGTATATTATTATTTTTGTATTTTACAAAATACATTTAAAGTGGTATATTTATTTCAGACCAAAGAGATAAATAAAAAATATTGAATAAAGTAATTGTACTTGTTATAATTACTTTGTAATGGATCTATAGCCAAATTGGTAAGGCATGGGACTGCAACTCCCCGATTGTCGGTTCGAGTCCGGCTAGGTCCTCCAAATAGAATTTAACTTACGATTATTCGTAAGTTTTTTATTTTGTAATTTTTTATTTTGGATTATTATAATATTAGGAGTAAATAATGAATTTAATTTTTTTAAGACATGGTGAAGCAACAGATAATGTTAAAAAGTTATTATCTGATAAAGAAATATATTGGTCTACATTAACTGAGCAAGGTAAAAAGATGGTTATAGATTCTATTAAACTACTTCCAAGTAATATAGATATAGCTTATGTATCACCATTACCTAGGACTATTCAAACAGCACATTATGTTTATAATAAATATCCATCTATTAATTTTATTATTGAAGAAAGAATACGTGAAATAAAATATGGTAAGTATTCTCACTTTCAAAATAATAAAGAATTAGATGAAGTAAGAAATAAGCAAATTAATGGAGATTATTTAGTTAGATTTGGTGATTATGGTGAAAATAAATTAGATATAGAAAAAAGATTATCAAGTTTTTTATTAGATATTTCTAAAACGAAAAATAATAATATTCTTATAGTTTCACACGGATCTATAATTTCAACTATGAAAAGACTTTTAGATATAAAGACATCTCATATTCAAAAAGGTAAAGTTGAAATTTTTAATGATATTGATTTTGAACCTTTAGTTAGATACATGCATATTTTAGAAAATATTGAAAATTAGTAGTCGATAGTGTGATTATTATGTTTTGTTGTATAATTACTTTAGGAGCAAGTAGTGAATATATTAGGTATTAGGGAATTAACAATTGATATATTAATAAATGATAATAATACAGAAAGTGCTATATATGGTGGTGGAGGAACTAGTCATAATATTATATGGAATTTAGCTCAAAGTAATCAAAATTATAATTTATATGTAGGTGGAATAACAGGTAATGATTATTTTAGTAAAAAAGAAATAATTATTTTAAAAAAATATAATATTAACACAGAATTTTTAGAAAAGAAAAATAAAAATACACGAAAAGTATTCACTTTTATTGAAAAAAATAGAGAAACTAAAAATGTTACTGTTTGTCCTATATGTAATAAAGATGTATGGAGTTCTAGCAGTACATATAAAATTAATTACAATCTTTTGAAAGAAAAAAATATTAATGTTGTTATATTTGATTCATATAAGAAAGAAAATAATGAAATAGCAAAATATTGCATTAAAAATAAAATTTTAACAATACATCTGAAACATTACCCTTTTTTCCAATTAATGTATCGTGTATTTAATACTTCTTTCCATTCCTTACTTGGACACTGGTTAATAATTTCCAAGTATTGTTGTTCATTTTGTGTTAAAAAACTTTCAATTAGTCTTACCAAGTCCCAATGTAAGTCATAGAAAAAACCTTCAGGAAAAATAGAAATTATAACTTTTGCTTCTTCAAAATTAATAGGACTTTCTATGTTAGAAATAACAGCGTCGTATTTTTCTATTAATGACAAGATATCCTCAGTATCTTCTAATGTTTCGGTAGGCATTCGCCCAATGTTTTTCAATTCTAAAACTTCTTTTCTCATATTTTATTTAATTGAGTTAGATATAAATAAACAGCCACTTTTTTAAGTATCGCACAAAGCCAGCGAGGGCATTATAGGCTTTAGTCATTTTGTATTTTACTAATAGTTAAGTTATTGTGCTTTTAACAACACATCTGATACATTACCCATTACCCAAATTTATTATATCACCAAAATATTTATATAATTTTTCTATTATAAATTCTTCTGAAATACCTAATTTAAGTAAATCATAAGAAGCATATTCTATTATTAAATCGCTGGGTTCAAAATCAGTTATAAAGAAACAAGATAATAAATTCCTGAAGTTTATTTCCTCAGTATTCATCTCTGTTATTTTTTTATATTTTCTTATAGAGTTAAATACTTCATCATTTAATTTTTTAGATATTTTAAAAAAAGTATTATCGGTTCCTTTTATGTTTTCTAATTGAGTATCAATATTATCTTGAGATATAGGTAAAATATCTAAATTGATTAAAGGAAAAAATTCTGATATAAATGATATTTCTTTTTTTAGAAATGAGATATCTCCATAAGTATAGTCAAAACAATAATTCGTTATTTTTTCTATTAAATCGTTCAATTTATTTGTTTCCACAACCTTTATTTTATCTGTTATACTTAATTCTTCTAGTACTTTTTTACATCATTCTCACTCGTCCCACCTGTCCCACTCGTCTCACCTGTCCCACTTGTCTCACCCGTCCTAGCAATTCATAATTCAAAATTCATAATTCCCTTCGCACTATTTATAGCACATTATAGGCTTAAAAAACTTTTCTCGCTATGGTAAGTAAAGAGAAATAGTAGGGCAGTTCTTTTGTATTGTATTGATTAGTAGATTATTGAATTTTTAACAACACATTTGAAACATTACCACATTGCCCATATTAGCCAGATCTAATATATCTCACTATTCAATGTCTATAACATATTTCAACCAATTTTTATTAACTATATCTTCCTCCTTTGGATGTTCATATTGTAGATGTGTATTGAAAGGTAATACATTTGATTCATTAATCTCCTTGGGAGTATCCCATTCACTCTCACATTCTTGACAACAAAGGAAAAGTTCTTTTGTTATCCTATCTTTAACAATATTTACCCAACCTTGATTGCACATTGGGCACCAAGCAATAGAATATCTTTTCATATCAATATAATTATTAATCTTTAGAAGGATATGCTGTAACTACTTTGTTAGTTCCCCTTTCTGTTATTATTGTTATTTTATCCAAAATATCCCCGCTGGCGCAAGCTTACAGCTCGTACCCAATTCAAAATTCAGAATTCAAAATTCTCTCACTCGTCCCACTCGTCCCACCTGTCTCACCCATCCCACTTGTCTCACCTGTCTCACTCGTCCCACCTGTCCCACAATCGCCGGTGCGGCTCGCACTCCCAGCCCTCCCAATCCTCCCAGCCTTCTCAATCCTCCCACCCAATTCAAAATTCAGAATTCAAAATTCTCTCCCCTTCCCACTACGGGTGCAAAGATAATTTTTTTTAGTTATATTATCAAGATATTGTATCTCCACAGCTACAGAAAAATATTCTAAATACACTTACCCTATACAAACAATACAGGAACAGCGAAGGATTAGCGAACAATAACCGAAGAGCAAACAGCTAATAATCTTCCTTCAAGCAGTTTTTTTTCGTGTATCCTTTTCTTCTCTAACGCTCGTGTATACTGACCATCACATCTCCCCCTTTGAAGGGGGCTGGGGGGATGTTAAAAAAGGTTATAAAAGAGTCAGGGCGAGGTTACAAAAAAGAATGTTAAAAAACTTGTTAATTACCAAAATCATTCGTACCTTTACCGCCAAAATCACCCGTAGTATATCATTCAAAAAAAATTATAATTATATGAAAAAAATTAGTTTATTATTAGTGGCATTACTTACCCTTTTTGCGTGTAAGAAAAATGCTAATTTCAACAGCGACCCTATGCTGTTCAAAGCCTATATCTCAGGCTACACCTCTGGCTTGGTATCAGCCCATTCCGAGGTGAAAATCCTGCTAAACCAACCCATTGCGCAAGACAAGATGGACAAAATCGAGAGCCTCGACCTCTTCAGCATCTCCCCTAGTGTAAAGGGTAAGGTAGTATGCACTACCCCTACCGAGGTAGTTTTTATTCCCAACGAGCCTCTTAAGCAAGACACCAAATACCAAGTGTCTTTTCACCTAAAAAAACTCTTCGAGGTCAATGACAAAGCCCTCGAGGCGTTCAACTTCACGCTCAAAACTTTCGAGCAGGCTTTCCGTATCCAAAAAGGCGACCTACAGTCCTACAGCCCAGACCTCTACTTCCTCAATGCCGAGTTGCTCGCTAACGACCAACTTACTTACAACGAGGCTAAAGAGCTTCTTTCGGCTACTGTCGATGGCAAAAAGGTAGCTGTCAAATTCCAGTCTAATCAAATGTCTAACCGCTTTGCGATAGTCTTCGACAGCCTCCCTCGCACCGATAAAGAACAAACCTTAGAGGTAAAGTGGAACGCTTCAGGGGTCAAAAAAGAAAATTTACTGCCTTTTAGCTTCACCCTGCCTAAAAAAGGTGTCTTCGAGGTGGTGAATGTCCGCATCGACGAGAATTCAGCTAACCGCGTGTTCAGCGTAAACTTCTCCGACCCTTTAGAGAAAAACCAAGATTTTGAAGGATTGGTAACCCTTAGCGGCATTAGCCAAAAATACAGCGTCAATGGCAATGTGCTTAAGGTGATGCGCGAAGAGGTAAGCACCACTTCCGACTTCACTGTCAATGTAATGCAAGGGGTGAAGAACATCTATGGCCAGCGTTTGGCAAAAGACCGCTATATACCTATCACCTTCCCACCGCTCAACCCTCAAGTGCGTTTGGTGCGCAGCGGTACGCTACTGCCTAGCTCGGCTAACCTCAAAATCAACTTTCAGGCTATCAATCTGCGTGCAGTACACGTAAAGGTATCGCGTATTTATGAAAATAATATCTTGCAGTTTTTGCAAGACAACAGCTTGGGTAGCACCGATGGCAGCCTGCGCCGTGTGGGCAAACCTATTGCGCGCAAGGTCATCGCTTTAGACCACGATGTGCGCAATTCCCTACACGATTGGAACACCTACGCCTTAGACCTCGCCAGCCTCATCACTCCCGAACCTGGCGCTATCTATAGGGTCGAAATAGGTATGAAGAAAAACTATTCGCTCTACGCCTGCGAAGGACAAAATACCGAGCCTTTAGACCTCTCATACGAACAAAAATCGCTTAATGACGATGACGTAAATTACAACGAGTATTATTACGATGACGATGAGGACTATTGGGGCTATAGCGAAAACCCTTGCGATGAGGAGTATTATTATAACAAAAAGGCGGTTACCAATGTGCTTTCTACCGACCTTGGCGTTATAGTGAAAAAAGGACAAAACAACAGCTATGTCTTTGCGGTGAACAACCTGCTTTCTACTGAACCCGTATCAGGGGCTACGATAGAGGTGTACACCTATCAACAGCAGAAAATACAAGAGGGCAAAACCGACAAACAGGGGTTAGCCTTCTTAAACCTTAGCAGCCGTGCCTACTTTGCTAAAGTGAAGAAAGACAAATTCACTACCTACGTGAAGTTAGACGAGGGCGCGCCTCTATCGCTCAGTAATTATGACATTGATGGTATCAAGCTGCAAAAAGGCTTAAATGGCTTTATCTACACCGAGCGCGGCGTATACCGTCCTGGCGACAGCATACACCTCAGCTTTGTGCTTAATGATTTTGCTCAGAAGAACCCCGAAAAACTTCCTATCAAATTGCGCTTTAGCGACCCTTATGGCAAGGTAATCAGCGAACAGATGCAAGGCGCTAAAGAAAACAACCTATACGTATTCGGACTCAAAACAGCTGCCGATGCGCCTACCGGAGGTTGGAATGTGCTCATCTCTGCCGGAGCTTCTCAGTTCAGCAAACTGATAAAGGTAGAAACCATCAAGCCTAACCGCCTAAAGATAGAAAACAACCTCAGTGGCAAGCGCATCAGTGCCAATGGTAGCAATGCACAGCTACAAGTGCTTTGGCTACACGGCAGCCCAGCGGGCAATACAGGGGTAAGCGTAAAAGCGAAGTTCTACCCTACCGAAACAGCTTTCAAAGGCTATGAAAAATACCTCTTCAATAACAAAGCTTATGATTTTGAGGGCGAAGAGTTCAACCTATACGAAGGGCGTACCGATGCCGATGGCTATGCTTCTTTCTTCTTCAAGCCTAACCAAATGCAAGCCCCTGGTATGCTAAAGGTGAACTTCCTTACCCAAGCTAACGAAAGTGGTGGCGACTTTAGTACCGATGTATGCTCGGCTATGTATTCGCCTTATAGCGAGTATGTGGGGCTACACCTCCCTGCCGTAAACAAATACGACTATTATGACACCGAGCAAGACCATACTTTCGAAACCATAGTGTTAGACGAAAATGGCAAACCGCTAAAGGGCAAAGATGTTACCGTAGCAGTCTATAAAGTAGGTTGGAATTGGTGGTGGGACGCCTCTAACCAAAACATCTCTACTTACAACAGCAGCAGTAGCAATGCTTTGTACGAGCAACACCGCCTAATAACCAATGCACAGGGCAAGGCGCAGTTTAGCCTCAACATCTCTGACGCTAATTGGGGCAGATATTTTGTCCTACTCACCGATGAGCAAAGCGGTCACCGTTGTGGTACTACCGTCTATTTCGATTGGGGTAGCTGGAGCGGCAAGTCTCGCGGCGGCGAAGGTAGCGAGGCCATTATGCTAACCTTGGGCACTAATAAAAAAGAGTATAGCGTAGGCGAAAAAGCGACTCTTTCATTCCCTTCTGATAAAGGCGGACGTGCCCTCGTATCAGTAGAAAACGGCAGTGATGTGCTCGAAACGCATTGGGTCGAAACAACCGACAAAGAAACCAACTTCACCCTGCCTATCACTAGCAAGATGACCCCTAACGTATACCTATACGTTACCCTCTTGCAGCCGCATAACCAAACTGCTAACGATGCCCCTATACGCCTCTATGGGGTAGCGCCTATAAAGGTAGTAGACCCTAATACCATATTAACTCCTGTAATACAAGCCCCTGACAAGTTCACCCCTAACCAAAAAGTGAACATAAAGGTAAGCGAGAAAACAGGCAAACCAATGCACTATACATTAGCCATTGTAGAAGACGGCTTGCTAAACCTCACCCGCTTCCGCACCCCTAACCCTTGGAATGCGTTCTTCTCTAAAATCGCCTTGGGCGTAAAAACGTGGGACGTATATAATGATGTGATAGGCGCTTATGGGGGTACTATCAATCAGGCATTCAGTATAGGGGGCGACGAAGAACTAGCCGGTAGCGAAGCCCAAAAAGCCAATAGGTTCAAACCGTTCGTTATCTTCAAAGGCCCTTTCGAACTCAAGAAAGGCGGCAGCAATACCCACTCCGTAGCAATTCCTAACTATATGGGCTCTGCTCGTGTTATGGTTGTTGCCTCTGATGTCAAGAACAACGCCTATGGTAGTGCCGAGAAGAAAGACATACCAGTTACTAGCCCTCTATCGCTTTTAGGTTCATTACCACGCAAAGCCGTACCTGGCGAAAAAGTAGTATTGCCGGTAACTGTATTTGCTATGGAAAACCACGTGCGCAACGTAAGCCTTACCGTTAGCACTAACGGACAATTCAAGGTAGTAGGCAATAGCCAACAGTCGCTCACCTTTACCAAAAACGGTGAGCAAATGGCTTATTTTGAACTCGAAGCTGCCCAACAAGGGGTAGGCAAGGTCAAAATAACCGCTACTTCTGGCAAAGAAAAAGCTACTTACGAGGTCGAAATGGGTGTTTACAACCCTAATCCGCTTACCTATGCGGTACAAAATGCAGTACTTACAGCCGGACAAGCACAGACCCTCAACACAGCAGCCTTGGGCGAAAAGAATAAAACAGTACTCGAGATTTCTAGCTTCCCAGGGGTGAACCTACACCAGCGTTTGGGCTACCTCATCAGTTACCCTCACGGTTGTGGCGAACAAGTTACCTCTGGCGCATTCCCTCAGCTATTCTTAGCCGACTTTATAACGCTCAGCAAAGACAAAGCCGACGAAGTGAGCAAGAATGTCAAAGCAGCTATTAGCAAGCTACACGAAAACCAATTGGCTAACGGAGGCTTCAGCTATTGGAAAGGCGGTCGTTATGCCGACAATTGGGTTACCTCATACATTGGTCACTTCTATATCGAAGCCGAGAAGAAAGGCTATGTATTACCTTCAGGCAGCAAGCAGAAGTGGTTAGACTACCAGAATACTGAAGCACGCCAATGGCGATACGAACCCGAATATCGCAATGATTTCGCGCAAGCCTACCGTCTCTATACTTTAGCTTTAGCAGGCAGTGCTAACAAAGGGGCTATGAACCGCCTACGCGAACTCAAAGATATAAGCGAAAATGCCAAACGTACTTTAGCAGCTGCTTATGCCCTTATTGGTCAGAAACAGACAGCCGAAAAACTCTTCCTCACCACTGCTATAGATGAAGACAGCGATTATTACTATGGTTCCGTATGGCGCAACAAGGCAATGGCAATGGAAACAGCCCTACTGATAGGCAGAAAAACCGATGCTGCTCGTTGGGCGGTCGAGATAGCCGAAAAACTATCTTCTAACGATTGGCTCAGCACCCAAACCACCGCTTATTCGCTTTATGCTATGGCTAAGTACGTAGCAGTAAACAAGAGCGGCAAGAGCTTCGAGGCTACCTATACCGTAAATGGCAAGACCGAAAAAGTAAGCTCAAGCGAACCAATGGTACAAGTAACCCTCAACACCAAAGGACAAACGCCTGTACAGGTGAAAAACAACTCAAAGCAAACGCTTTACGTACGCCTAATTAGCAGCGGAGTGTTACCTGTGGGACAAGAGTTAGCTATGCAAAACGGACTTTCTATCAAAACAGTTTTCCATAATAATAAGGGACAATCGATAGACGTCAGCACCCTACGCCAAAGCACCGAGCTAACCGCCTCTATAGAGGTGCGCAACCTCACCAATGAGCGGGTAGATAACGTTGCTCTTACACAGCTTATCCCTTCAGGGTTTGAGATTATCAACACCCGTTTCACCAATTACGGAGCTGATGATAATGAGTATATAGACTACGCCGATTTCCGCGATGACCGTGCGAACTTCTATTTATCACTTAGAGCCAACGAAACTAAGGTGATAAAGCTGAAGTTAAACGCATCATACGCAGGTAGATACTATCTACCAGGCACTTATGTCGAAGCGATGTACAACAACCGCTACAACACCCGCACCACCGGACAGTGGATAGTCATTAGCCGCTAACAATTAGCAAAATCAACAAATCCCCGCTTATAGAACAACCTATAAGCGGGGATTTTATAAACTTAAAAATATCATTATCTCATTCCTCTTCCAGCCCTCTCAGCCTTCATAGCCTTCACAGCCTTCCCATTCCTCCCATCAACCAAATCTACAAATTGCCTAATTGGCTAATTCTTTGTACTTTTGCACTCAATAGCATCAGTATTGACATACTAACCTATTCAGCACTCCAAATAAGAATAAAGAACTCCCCGCTTGTAGCAAGTAGGGAGTTTATTTTATTGCAATTTATTTTTTTTTTTGAAAAGATAATAAATTATTATTTCTATCTAAATAAAAAGTTATATATTTGCCAAAATTTTAAAAATTTCATAAAATGAACAGAGAACTAAATAAAGTTTTGCCTACACTTACTAAGAGTAAGGAAAGTTTTAAAAAAGAAGTTGAAGAAAGAATAAAAGAAGGTAAAAAGTTACTAACTTATGAAGTAATAATAACTAGGACTGAGTTTTCTAAATATTCTTTATCTAGAGAAAAAACTATATATGATAAAACATCGGAACAAGAATTTCTTTCATTGTATTCCAAGTGGAGAGAATATAATATAGAACTGCTAAATCGCTCTTTTGATATCCTTGAAAATGAATATGTATCAAAATATAAAGATAATATATCCAAGAACTTTCTATTTATTGAAGAAGTAGATGGATCAAAAATAGATATTAAAAATCAAATTACATTTTTAGAAAGTATAATTGAAAGATTAGATTTAATTCCGACAAAAGAAGAAGGCAAAACTAATAGTAAAATGGAAACAACAAATACAAATAAGATTTTTATTGTACACGGACATAATGAAACAATAAAAGAGAAAGTAGCTCGTCTGTTAGAAAACCTAAAATTAGAGCCTATAATTTTACACGAACAAGTAGACAATGGAAATACAATTATCGAAAAGTTCGAGCAGCATAGTAATAGTGTAAATTTTGCAATTATTCTTTTAACTGCTGATGATGAAGGAAAAGCGAAAAAAGAAAAAGATTATAAACCTCGTGCAAGACAGAATGTTATCTTTGAAATGGGGCATTTCTATGGCAAATTAGGCAGGAATAGAGTCTTTTTACTAAAAGAAAATGGAGTAGAAGAACCTAGTGATTTATCAGGGATTATCTACACTCCTTATGATGAATATGATGCTTGGAAATTTAAACTAGTAAAACAATTAAAAGAATCAGATTATGATGTTTCGGCTAATGATATATAGTAACCCTGCCCCCGAATAAACATAAAAAATCCCCGCTTATAGATTGTTCTATAAGCGGGGATTTTTCTAATTCTCTAATTTGCTAATTTTCTCAATACGTTTATTAAGCCTCTTCAATTCCTTTTTAATTCGCTTTTCTTTGCGTTTAGCACCTCGCAAAACAATCTTAGCAAACTTTTTTTGTTTTTTGCTGATATGTTTATTAAAAGCAAACGCTACATCTTTGTATTTACCTACTAAAGAATTTTCTGCATTTTCTTTCTCTTCGATGACTTTAGCGAGCTTGGCTTCCAATTTTTCTTTTTCAGCTTGTAGCTGGGTAAGGGTTGAGGTTTGCTCTTGAGATTGTGCTGAGGCAATACCTCCTAAAAATAGCGCAAATAAGGCTGCTATCAAAAATCTTTTCTTCATTTTTTTGTATGTGTTTTTTTAAAGGGCGCAAAGATAAAAATAATTTATTACCTCCCCTATACAAACGATATACAAACACTATAGGAACACCGAAAGATGACCTTATAATTACCGCCCTCCAACCTTCCCATTTTTCACAGCCCTCCCATTCCTCCCATCAACCAAATCCACAAATTGCCTAATTGCCAAATTATCCGTATCTTTGCCGCCTGAAACTAACAACAAATGCGAACAAGAAGTATAAAGAAAAACACTATAAACGTAGTAACCCTCGGTTGCTCTAAAAACGTATACGACAGCGAAGTGCTTATGGGGCAGCTCAAAGCTGGCGGCAAAAATGTAGTTCACGAGCAGGAGGGTAATATTGTGGTTATCAACACTTGTGGCTTTATCAATAATGCTAAAGAAGAGAGCATCAACACTATTTTAGAGTATGTGCAGCAGAAAGAAGCAGGCCTAATCGACAAGGTCTTCGTGATGGGCTGCCTCTCTGAGCGCTACAAACCCGATTTAGAAAAAGAAATACCCGATGTCGACCAGTATTTCGGCACTAGCGAACTCCCTGCCCTACTAAAAGTGCTGGGGGCGGACTATAAGCACGAACTCATAGGCGAACGCCTCACCACTACCCCTAAAAATTACGCTTATCTCAAAATATCCGAGGGCTGCGACCGCCCTTGTAGCTTTTGTGCTATCCCACTGATGCGGGGCGCTCACATTTCCACCCCTATCGAGGCGCTTGTCACCGAAGCCGAAAAGCTCGCCGCCAAAGGCGTCAAAGAGCTGATACTCATTGCTCAAGACATCACTTACTACGGTCTCGACCTCTACAAAAAACGCGCCCTTGCCGACCTGCTTCGTGCTCTCGTAAAAGTCGAAGGCATCGAGTGGATACGCATACACTACGCCTTCCCTACAGGCTTCCCTATGGACGTCATAGAGGTGATGAAAGAAGAGCCCAAAATTTGCAATTATTTGGATATCCCCTTGCAGCACATCTCCGACCCTATTTTGGCGAGTATGAAGCGCGGTACTACCCAAGAGAAAACCACAAAACTGCTGAAGAAATTCCGCGAGGCGATGCCCGAAATGGCAATACGCACCACCTTGATAGTCGGCTACCCAGGCGAAACCCAAGCCGACTTCGAGGCGCTAAAATCTTTTGTGAAAGAAATGCGTTTTGACCGTTTAGGCTGCTTCACCTACAGCCACGAGGAGAATACCACTGCCTACGAGCTTGAAGACGATGTGCCTGAAGAAATAAAACTCGCTCGTGCCAACGAGATAATGGAGATACAGTCACAAATATCGTGGGAACTCAACCAACAGAAGATAGGCAAGACCTTCCGTTGTCTGATTGACCGCAAAGAGGGCAATTACTTTGTAGGGCGTACCGAATACGACTCTCCCGATGTCGATAATGAGGTACTTATCGATGCCAAAAAACACTACGTAAAAATAGGCGATTTTGTAGAAGTAAAAATCATCGATGCCACCGATTACGACCTCTACGGCGAACCAGTGGTTTAAAAACGTAAACAAATTGCCTATTTAGCAAATTATTATTACCTTTGCAGCTATGAAAAAATATCTAATTGCTTGCCTCGGCAATATAGGGGCTGAATATGCTAATACGCGCCACAACATCGGCTTTTTAGTAGCCGATAAGTTGGCTAAAGACCATAATGCTTCTTTCACCACTCAAAAGCTGGGCGACCTCGCCGAGATAAAAGTGAAAGGGCGTACATTTATACTGCTGAAACCTTCCACTTATATGAATCTCAGCGGAAAGGCAGTACGCTATTGGCTCGAAAAAGAACGTTTAACAGCTGAAAATCTATTAGTAGTCTGCGATGACCTCAATATAAAATTCGGCACCCTGCGTATTAAAGGTAAAGGTAGCGATGGCGGACATAACGGACTTAAAGATATTCAGTATCAGTTAGGTACCCAAGAGTACGCCCGTTTGCGCTTCGGTATCAGTAGTAATTTCGAGTCTGGCAGACAAATAGACTACGTATTAGGCGAGTGGACTGACGAAGAGAAGTTAGCTTTACCCGAACGCATAGAAAAATGCGCTGAAGCAGTGCTCTCGTATGGCTTAGCAGGGCTTGCTATTACAATGAATACTTTTAATAATAAGTAGCTATTAATGACTAACGACTAATGACTAACGACTAACAACAAAACTATGTACACACATCATATCCTTTTAATTTTGCATTTAGTGGCTGCTACTATATGGGTGGGCGGGCACTTAGTATTAGCTATAGGCTACCTACCTAAAGCGCTTAAGCACAACGATTTTAGCTATATAGGCAATTTCGAAAAAACGTACGAGCCCATCGGAATGCCATCACTCTTAGTGTTGGTTATCACGGGTATACTAATGGCATACGACTACGGAGTAAGTTTCAGCACTTGGCTGCACTTCGATTTTTCAATAGAAAAAGTAGTTTCCCTAAAACTCCTTTGTTTGCTTACTTCTGTGTGTTTTGCCATCTCGGCACAAACACGCGTCCTACCTCAGCTGCGCAAAGGAAATATCAAAAAACTACCTGAAATGGCAGTGCACATCATCTGTGTAACACTCTTGGGGGTTACAATGGTTGTATTGGGTAGTTTAGTGCGCATCGGTGGACTATAACAACAGAAAAACCATATCAGAATGAAAAAAATATTATTGACAATGCTGCTGCTACTCTCATTGGGGGCAGGAGCTCAAAAAAAACTGACTAAAGTGGCCTGTGTAGGCAATAGCATCACCTATGGTTATTTGCTCGAAAACAGAACCCAAGATGCCTACCCTTCAGTATTGCAGCGCGCTTTAGGCAAAGCTTATTTAGTTGGCAATTTTGGCAAATCAGGGGCTACCTTACTCAACAAAGGGCATCGCCCCTACACTCAGCAAGATGAATATAAACAAGCACTTGCTTTTGCAGCCGATATAGTGGTTATCCATTTAGGCATCAACGATACCGACCCTCGCAACTGGCCTAACTACCGCGATGATTTTGTAAGCGACTATCTACAGCTTATCGCTTCTTTCAAGGAAGTCAATCCTAAGGCGCGTATCCTTTTGGCGCAGATGAGTCCTATTTCACATCGCCACCCGCGCTTCGAGTCAGGCACCCGCGATTGGCACGCCGAGATTCAAGAGGCTATTCGTATGGTAGCCCGCGAGTCGCAAGCCCAACTGATAGATTTCCACACGCCTCTTTACCCTTATCCACAGTTGCTCCCCGATGGGCTACACCCTAATGCTGAAGGCGCTGCTCTCTTGGCTAAGGTAGTATACAGTGCTATCACTGGTGATTACGGCGGACTGCAATTGCCTGCTATTTATACCGATAATATGGTGCTACAGCACGGACAGCCATTACCGATAAAAGGTACCGCCAATACAGGCACTAAGGTAATGGTGAGTATAGGCAAACAGAAATACAGCGCCGTAGCCGACGAAAATGGCAATTGGCAAGTAGTTTTAGACCCGCTGAAAGCCAAAGAAGTCTATACGCTTAGCATAGTAGCTGGCAAGCAGAAACGCATACTCAAAAATGTAGTAGCTGGCGAGGTATGGCTCTGTTCAGGGCAATCAAATATGGAGTTTATGCTCAAACAAACTACTACCGGAGCTACTGATATACCACGTGCTGCCAATCCTAACATACGTTTCTACGATATGAAAGCCCGCTGGCGTACCGATGCGGTAGAGTGGAATGCCACAGTCCTCGATTCGCTCAACCACCTACAGTACTATCGCGATACACAGTGGCAAGAATGTACACCCAAAACCGCAGCCGAGTTTTCAGCCGTAGGCTATTATTTCGGCAAATGGCTACAAAAAGATTTAGATATGCCTATCGGACTGATTTGCAATGCTGTAGGAGGCTCTCCTACTGAAGCGTGGGTAGGCAGAAACACTCTTGAAAACGATTTTCCTCGCATATTATACGATTGGCGTAATAACGATTTTATAATGCAATGGGTACGCGAGCGTGCCTCTCAGAATATCAAAAAGAGTACAGATAAACTACAGCGCCACCCCTATGAGCCTGCATATCTATACGAGGCAGCAATATTGCCGCTAAAAGACTTCCCTATCAAAGGAGTGATATGGTATCAAGGAGAGTCGAATGCTCATAATAAAGATGCTCATTCTAAGTTATTTAAGCTATTGGTGAAGAGTTGGCGCGAAACGTTCCAAAATCCTAAGTTGCCGTTTTACTATGTGCAATTGTCTAGCATCAACCGCCCTTCTTGGGGTTGGTTCCGCGATTCGCAACGCCGTCTGCTCTCCGAGGTGCCCTATAGCGGTATGGCAGTGTCTTACGACTATGGTCACCCTACCGATGTACACCCAAAAAACAAGCAGCCTATAGGCGAGCGTTTAGCGCGTTGGGCACTAAATCGAACATACGATAAGCAGCATATTACCCCCTCAGGACCTCTTTTGCGTTCGGTACATTTTGCCGAAGGGGCTGCCTTTGTTAGCTTCAATTACGCCAAAGGCTTGCACACCTCCGACAATAAGCCCATACGTGGGTTCGAGCTTTCTGATGGCAATGGCATTTTCTATCCTGCCACTGCCGAGATAGTAGGCGATGAGGTGAAAGTAAGTTGCGAGCAAGTCCGTATCCCCAAGTCGGTACGCTATGCGTGGAGCCCCGTCACTGATGCCAATTTGGTAAATGAAGATGAATTACCTACAAGTACATTTGTTTTTTAGAAAAATATGTTGTACCTTTGTGGCATTAAATAAAGGTTTTTACAATGAAAAAAGAACAACTTGAACAAATGAAAAATGGAAAGGGCTTTATTGCGGCACTCGACCAAAGTGGGGGGAGCACTCCTAAAGCATTAAAGCTCTATGGGATAGACGAAAGTCAGTATACTAATGATGCTGAAATGTTTGCTCTTATTCACCAAATGCGCACTCGTATCATCAAAAGTCCTGCTTTCAATAGTGAAAAAATACTTGGGGCTATCCTCTTCGAACAGACAATGGATAACCTTATCGACGGTAAATACACGGCTGATTATCTTTGGGAAGAAAAACACATTATTCCTTTCCTCAAAGTAGATAAAGGACTTTTAGATATTGATAGCGATGGGGTACAACTGATGAAGCCAATCGACGGACTGCCAGACCTACTAAAGCGAGCTAACGAGCGACATATTTTTGGTACTAAGATGCGTTCAGTAATCAAAGAAGCTTCTCCCAAAGGTATTGCGCAAGTAGTAGCCCAACAGTTTGAGGTAGCACAAGTCATTATCGATGCAGGGCTTGTTCCGATTATTGAGCCAGAAGTAGACATTACCATTCCTGATAAATCAAGAGCTGAGGCTATCCTACGCGATGAAATCAGGAAGCATTTAGATCGTTTGCGCGACACCTCTGACGTGATGCTCAAACTCTCATTGCCTACTATTGATAATTTCTATAAAGAATTTACTAAGCATCCTCGTGTAGTACGTGTAGTAGCCCTTTCAGGGGGCTATCCTCGCGAAAAAGCCAATGAAATACTGGCTAAGAACAAGGGAGTAATTGCTAGTTTCTCTCGTGCTCTCACTCAAGGACTTTCTGCTCAGCAAACAGATACAGAATTCAACCAAATGTTAGCAGAGACCATTGAGGGTATTTACGAAGCCTCAGTAAAGTAAGCCGCACAGAAAGCAGCATAAAGAAACACCTAATAAATAAGAAGACTTTAGCCCTCAATAAGAGAGCTGAAGTCTTTTTCAGTTTAAAAGTATTAGAGAAAAGTACAGCTAAACTACTGAAGCACAAAAAGAAAAGAGAGCTATAAAAAGAATAAGAAAGTTTTTTAGAAAAATAAGCAAGAGATTACCAAAAAAATTGTATCTTTGCCACATCATAAACTCCATTTGCTATGAAAGAAACATTAGAGCAAGAATTAGTTGATTTAGCCACCGAAATTATAGCCTATCAAGGGCGATTAAATCTCAGCGAGCTTAGCCAAAAAGCACATAAGATTTCTGAGAAAATCACTATATTGGGCTTTGTCGAAAAATACTACCAAATGCTAAGAACCTCAGAGCAACGTATGACTTATACCTTGCGAAAGGTTGCTAATTTTATTGATGAACAGGAAAACATCTTCAATATTGATGTAGCTTTCAAAGAGTTACAACCTCTTGAACAGCCTTTGATAGAAGAAACACCGGATGAAAAACCTGCTTTTGTAGCTATGGAACCAGCACCCGTTCAGGCTGCTGCTGAACCAATAGCCGAGAAGGTTGCTGAACCAACACCTGAGCCAGCTCCTGCTGAACCAGCACCTGCTGAGCCTATTCACTTTGCTACCCCTCCTACAGGCCCTACTCCAGCACCTGCTACAGTAGTGACTGAACCAGCTCCAATAGCTGAACCAGTACCTGCTGAGCCTGTTCACTCTACTACTCCTCCTGCAGAACCTACTCCAGCAGCTGAACCGGCACCTGCTGAGCCTATTCACTTTACTACTCCTCCTGTAGAGACCGCACCGGCTCCTGCTGAAGTTCCAGATACCACAACAGATTCGGTTGTAGAGATGACACAGTTTGCTTCCCCTGAAGCTACAATAACTGAACCCGCAGCGGCTCAACCAGTAACCAATACTTCTGATGAAGATCTTACCTCTTTATATCAAGATTGGAACGATTGGCATTCTTACACTCTTCCTGATGATCCGCCTGCAGAAGTAGCCGCACCAGTTTCTGCTCCTGTAGCTACTCCAGCTCCTGCAGCAACCCCTGCATCAGAAGTAGCACCTGCACAAACAACAGTAGCCGCTCCAGTGCAAGCCGCTCCAGTAGCACAAGCAGTGACTCAGCCAGTAGAGAACACAACTCCTCCTACTACTATCAATACACAGCAACCATTGCGCGAGGCTTCTACTCCTGATTGGGCAGTATCAATAGAGCAACCTATAGTACCTCCTCGTCCACAACAAGCAGAGACCGTACACGAGCCAATACACGCAGCTACACCTGAGCAAGCGCCTACTTCAGTAGTAGAGCAAGTACTAACAGCTGAGCGTTTGCACCCACATCAGGCAGCGCAACCTACAGCAGCTGCACAAGCACCTGTAGCTCAGCCTGTACAGTCAGCACAGCCAGCACAGCCAGAAAACTTTATTCAGCAACAGCATCTAACAGAAGAGCAACAAATACTTCGTCAGACACCTTCGCTTGAAGAGTTTTTAGCAAAATCAAAAGCTACAGCTTTCGACAAAAAAGACCACTCTGAGGAGGTAAAACCCGCACAGTCGCTAAACGACCGCTTCAGCAAGGAAATACAAATAGGGCTAAACGATAAGTTGGCTTTCATACAAAAACTTTTCTTCGGAAGTGAAAGTGAGTATAACCGTGTGCTACAACACTTAAACCAACTCCACTCATTAGAAGAGGCGGCGCAATATATTCAACAACAAGTAAAACCTACTTATAATAATTGGAAAGGCAAAGAAGAGTACGAAGAACGCTTCTTACACCTTATTCTGCGCCGTTTTGAATAATGAGCAAATTGTATCTTATCCCGACTCCTATCGGCAATTTAGAAGATATAACCCTACGTGCGCTACGTTTGCTCAAAGAGGTAGAGGTCATCTTGGCCGAAGATACTCGTACTAGCAGCAAATTGCTAAAGCACTATGATATTCACACCCCAATGCAAAGCTACCACCTGTTCAATGAACACAAGGTGGTAGACGCTTGGGTGCAACGTATCAAAGGGGGTACTACGGTAGGGCTTATCACTGATGCGGGTACACCTGCTATTTCCGACCCTGGCTTCTTACTTGCAAGGGCTTGTATAGCCGAGGGGATAGCTGTAGAGTGTCTACCTGGAGCAACTGCCTTTGTGCCCGCTTTAGTAAGTAGTGGCTTACCTAATGATCGTTTTACTTTTGAAGGTTTTTTACCTGATAAAAAAGGGCGTCAAACACGCTTACAGCTCCTCGCTCAAGAAACTAAAACGATGATTTTTTACGTCTCTCCTCATAAATTACTTAAAACGCTCACCGATTTTATCACTACTTTCGGGGCAGAACGTCAGGCAAGTATCTCGCGAGAACTTACCAAAGTGCACGAGGAGACCCAGCGTGGTACACTACAAGAGTTATTAGAGTATTATAAAGACAAAAATATCAAAGGGGAAATAGTACTCGTTTTATCGGGGAATAGATAATAACCAACAGATAATGAAATTACTTCATATAGAAACATCAGGGGTGAACTGCTCAGTTGCCCTTACTGATAATAACACACTTTTAGCTACTAAAGCTCAGAATGCAGGACACTTCACGCACTCTGAAAATTTACATTTGTTTATTGAAACTGTGATGACTACAGCAGGGATACCGCTTTCTTCCCTCGATGCTATAGCCGTAAGCGCAGGCGCAGGCTCTTATACAGGTTTGCGCATAGGGGTAGCTACTGCTAAAGGATTGTGCTTTGCTCTTGGCAAGCCTCTTATAGGCATTCCTACTTTGCAAATTCTTGCGCACCAAGTAGCAGAGGCTGATTGCATTATTCCTATGCTTGATGCGCGCCGTATGGAGGTTTATAGTGCTGTATTTGATAGCGAATATCGTTTTGTATCTCCTACTGAAGCTAAAATTCTTGATACAGACAGTTATAAAGAGTATTTGGATAAGGGTAAAGTGACATTCTTAGGCGATGGTAGTACTAAGTTTGCTACTATCTGCCAACATCCTAATGCTACATTTATTGCAGGAGCTTTCCCCGAGGCTAAAGATATGATTCCTTTTGCTATAGAGAAGTATAAAGCCGCTGATTTTGAAGATATTGCTTATTTTGAACCTACTTATCTAAAATAAGCAAGTACTAATAGTATTAGCGCGGAATGATGAGTATTTCATCGTCTGTTAAGAGCGGTTCGTAGCGTAGTCGCAATAGTATTTGGGCTACCGTTATAGTATCTTTCTCGCAATAAGTAGCAATACGATGTATATCGTTTTCTTCATAAAATACATCGCGTACTTGACTGCCATTAATATCATCTTTAGGTGAAGGAATACCTAATGTATTAGCTAAGAGAGACAAAGAAGTGTAATGCTTATAATCGCCAAACTTCCAGAGATCGAGGGTATCAAGATGCGGTACCTCCCAAGGCTTTTTGCCAAAGAGTTGCAATTTATTTGGAATACGAATACCATTGATAATCATACGCCGTGAGAGATAAGGAAAATCAAACTCCTTGCCATTAT
>ERZ772921.488-NODE-488-length-24371-cov-4.154960_pt1 | contig 24371 bp, 14 predicted proteins | sample MGYA00512117_ERZ772921 | MGnify/ENA primary metagenome ERZ772921 (study PRJEB29015, sample SAMEA2737944) | human oral metagenome | biome: human oral; feature: human-associated habitat; material: dental | place: China | collected 2150 ...
ACCCAGAGGTCTCCAAGAACGGTTACGCTGTCTTCCCATCTGATCCTTACCTCCAGCTCCGCCTGGCTGAGCAGGCAGTCTTTGGTTCTTGGATGAACGACCGCGCAATCCTTTACCGCAAGCAGAACAAGATTCCTGATGATCTTGGTACGGCCGTCAACGTTCAGGTCATGGTTTTCGGTAATAAGGGCGAGACCTCTGCAACAGGCGTTGCTTTCACGCGTAATCCGGCTGACGGAACAAACGAGCGCTACGGCGATTTCTTGGTTAATGCACAGGGTGAAGATGTTGTTGCCGGAATTAGAACACCTCAGCCAATCGCAGAGATGGAGCAGGCTTTCCCTGAAGTATATGCGAAGTTTGAGTCTGTAGCCGAGATTCTGGAGAAGCATTACAAAGATATGCAGGATATGGAGTTTACCATACAGGATAAGAAACTCTATATGTTACAGACAAGAAACGGTAAGAGAACTGCATTTGCAGCTCTTAAGATCGCTTGCGACCTTGTAGATGAGGGCATGATCTCAGAAGAGAAGGCTGTAAGCATGATAGATCCGAGAAACCTCGATACACTTCTTCACCCTACATTCGATGCGGCTGTTGTTAAGACCACAGAGCCTATAGGTAAGGGACTTGCAGCTTCACCGGGAGCGGCAAGCGGACAGGTTGTATTTACCGCAGAAGATGCCAAGAACTGGGCAAATGCAGGCAAGAAAGTAGTACTTGTAAGACTTGAGACTTCTCCTGAAGATATCGAAGGTATGAAGGCTGCTAAGGGTATACTTACAGTACGTGGCGGTATGACATCACATGCTGCGGTAGTTGCTCGTGGTATGGGTACTTGCTGTGTATCAGGTTGTTCAGATATTATAATGGACGAGGCTAACAAGGTATTTAAGCTTGGCGGCAAGGAGATACATGAAGGAGATGTGATTTCTTTTGACGGATCTACAGGTAAGATCTACTATGGAGCTATACCTACGGTAGAAGCACAAATAGGCGGTGAGTTCGGAAGAATCATGGCTTGGGCTGATAAGTACAGAAGACTCAGTGTTCGTACCAATGCCGATACACCTGATGATGCTAGAAAGGCAAGAGAGCTTGGAGCGGAGGGAATAGGACTTTGCCGTACAGAGCATATGTTCTTCGAGGCTGACAGAATAGAGGCTTTCAGAGAGATGATCTGTTCAGATACTTTGGAAGAAAGAGAAGTTGCACTTGCAAAGATACTTCCGGTACAGCAAAAAGACTTTGAAGAGTTATATGAGGCACTTGAGGGCAATCCTGTTACTATCAGATTCCTTGATCCGCCTCTTCATGAATTCGTACCTACAGATGAAGCTGACATAGAAAAGCTTGCTAAGGCTAAGGGCAAGACTGTAGCTGATATCAAGGCCATCATCAGCTCATTACATGAGTTTAACCCTATGATGGGACATAGAGGTTGCCGTCTTACAGTAACCTATCCTGAGATTGCTAAGATGCAGACATCAGCAGTTATCCGTGCGGCTATCACAGTAAAGAAGGCACATCCTGATTGGAAATTAAAGCCTGAGATAATGATTCCGCTTGTAGGAGATATAAAGGAGCTTAAGTATGTTAAGAAGACTGTTGTTGAGACCGCTGAGGCTGAAATCAAGGCAGCAGGTATCGAATTAGAGTATGAAGTAGGTACCATGATAGAGATACCAAGAGCTTGTCTTACAGCTGATGAAATAGCTAAAGAGGCTGAATTCTTCTGCTTCGGTACTAACGACCTTACACAGCTTACATTCGGTTTCTCAAGAGATGACGCAGGTAAGTTCCTTGATGCATACTACGATACCAAGATCTTCGAGAACGATCCTTTCGTTAAGATAGATCAGGAAGGTGTAGGAAAGCTTATGGAAATGGCTTACACACTCGGTAAGAAGGCAAGACCTGAACTTCATGTAGGTATCTGCGGTGAGCACGGTGGAGATCCTTCATCAGTAGCTTTCTGCCATAAGATCGGACTTGATTATGTATCATGTTCACCGTTTAGAGTTCCGATAGCAAGGCTTGCGGCAGCACAGGCAGCGATTGCTGAGAGAAAGTAATATAATATATAGATAAATTTTGGAGCAGACGCTCGTGCGTCTGCTCTTTTTTGTTGCATTGACAAGTAAAGACAATACGTTACAATATTGATTAAGAATGGAGGTAGTGTATATGGAGAAACCGGCAACATTAAATTTAAGAGTAGATCCGACACTAAAGAAAGATGCGGAGTCTGTACTTGGACGCTTGGGAGTTCCTATGTCTACGGCTGTAGATATGTTTCTTAATCAAATTGTATTGATAGGAGGGATTCCTTTTGCCGTGACATTGCCAAATGCACATGAGAGTATTGATACAACTAAAATGAGCATAGATGAGATTCATGAGAAGATACAAAAAGGATATGAGTCTTATAAAGCCGGTAGGACACAGGATGCAGCGAAGGCTTTTGAACGTTTTAGAGAGAGTCATAGCTGATAGTAAAATATAGAGTTGATATTACGGATGAAGCGCTGCAACCGGAACATGCCTTGATACCGGCTATGATTGATAACGGTAAGGAAGTACATAAGGTGATATCAGCAAAATAGGAAATTTAAATATAAAAATTGCAAGTAATGCCTGATTATAAGTCAGGCATTATTTTTAACATTAATATTATGTTTAATACTCTTGCCTATGGAAATGTTTGCGGATGAGCTAATTATAATAAACAATATAGAAATTTATATTATGTTTTCAGAATTTGTATACTGAAATAATACAATTAGGCCGGTGTTTATAGTATCCGATAGTGTAATTATACTTTAGTAAAGAATTTCAGTAAAATAAGGAGGGAGATAATAGTGTAAATTAAATTGACTATAAAAAAATTATAAATAAAAAAATTTGGCATAGTTAAACATTGTATTTTATTATCTAAAGAGTCATTGTGACTTTTAGCCTCATTGTGATATACTTTTAATAGATAAGTGTTTTTGTTTTGCGCATAAAAGAGAAGACTAAGTGAAAGGAAGAAATAAATCTATTTCATACAATAGTTATGTAAAGTGCTGATTGACAAGAATATGTATAAAAATGATCTTGCTACTTAAAATTGAATATTGGTTTGGCTATGATGGCCAAATAAGAATTATGTAATTTATGTTGGGGGGACTATGCAAGTGAATGATGAGATGATGTATCGGATTTTTAAAAAGTGCGAAATACAGATTGAAGGACAGACTATTTCAAAGGAACTACTTTTAAAGACTTTTGGAGATTTTTTGACGCAAACAATAGCGAAGCGAGACCACAGTATCGGGCTGGTTATGCATACAAGGTCGCTTTGTTTTGATGTTGTATTAATTACTTACGCAACTATTTTTAATCTAATATCAAATAAAGCTGAAACCATGGATATTGTTAGTTCTTTTTCAGAAGGGGACACAGTTCTTTACGGACAACCAAAGAAATGCCGTTACATTTTTAAGGGTTTTATAGACGGAAGCGAGATTGGAACAGAAAAAGGTAAAAAGTTTATAAAACTTGTACAAAGTGAGATATCTACGAAATATGTTCCTGAAAAAGAATGGAGAAATATTGAACCATACAATGGCGATTCGTCTCGCATGGATGGAACGGGAATAAAAAAGAAAACATCACTAAGAGATGTTTTTTACGTTGATGTGTTGGGCTTCGAGAAGGAGAATATACCTAGTATTTTAGACACGTCATGTGTGATAGTGGCACCCCGTGAACATGCTGATTTTTTGGTAAAGAACATAAGTTTGCTTTTTAACAAAAAACAAATCAGCTTATTAGAACTGATAACGGCTTCTTATTTTACAGAGAAAGAAGAATATAGATACGGTGGTAATACAGGTAAAAACGAACCGACATTAAAGTTTACTTCTAAGGTTTCCGTTGCAAGAACTTTACTTTTGTCCAGGCGTGGGAACAGGCATTTAGGGCTAAGTGTTCTTGGGGAAGATTCGATATCAAGAGGCTATTTTGAGTTACCTGAATTGATTAATAGAAAATCGCTTAAGTATGTATATATATGCTCTTCTATGGATAGCGATTTGGGGCTTGAATTGACATCAGATGTTGAACAAATAGAAACATTTGCGTGTACCAAGGAATTTCTGTTGGAAAATACAACTTATGAGAAAGTTGAAGATAATCATTATATTACGGAACTTGTAACACAAGTTAATACAATCATCGATAAGAAGAATGAGTTAATCGTCCTTGAAGAAAGTGGTATTGGCTTGAATGTGATTCATGAGTTCAAGGAGAATATTATTGCGATAAAGCGTAATGAGTACTCTACAGAAGGGAAAGACGATTTTCTAATTCTTGCGCACTCATTGATGAAATTATTTGTTACTGCACCATTTCCTATGAATATATTTTCTGTGGCCGAGGAGAGAGGGCTTATTGAAGTTGATTCTCCGGAGAAAAAAATTTCAGAGCTTAGGAGACTGGCAGAGGTTTTCCCGGAAAGCATACAAAAGAATGCATTAACCGTGGTTGAAATTCTTGAAGGGATACTTGTCGAAAAGAAAAGCACTAACGGAAAATATGAGTGGTTACGAAAATTTTTATATAATCATTTAGACAAGAGGGTTGCCATTGTTGTTCCAAAAGCATATTATGTAACACTCATAAAGGGGACTGGGCTATTTTCGGACTATTTGTTTAGGAATAAGGATTTTGTTACTGCGAATAGATTTGACGGTTCTAAGATGTACGATTGTGTAATTGTGCCGGGAGATTATGAAGGAAAATCTTTTAATGTTTTTAGATGTAATGCCGCTGCAACAATTATTTCAGTAATATATGAAAATGAGAAAGCAGGGTATTACTTAAAGAATAAGTTGTTTCGTAATAGAATAAATCGACTTCAGGGTAAATCGACAATTATGATATCTAATCAGGACGAAGATGAAATAATAACGATTGAAGAAGAGAATGAAAATGGTTTCGAAAAGGAGATGGAAGATTATATTTCTAACGTTGACTTGTCATATATTAGCCCAATCTATAGATGTGATTCAGGATATGAGGGAACAATGACTGCTGATATTGTGGCAGTAGCTATTTTTGATGATGATACTAAGGCTTATTTAAGTAAAAATTACAAAGGATATGTTCTGGAGGAATCTACAGGTATAGTTAAGGAAGTAAAAGCGCAGGAGTTTTGTGAAGGGGATTCTGTAGTCTTTACTAAGAATAATGATGATACCAAGGATATTGTCAGTTCTGTACTTAATAAGATTTTTTTAGATGGTAAGTTGGACAGCAATATGGAAGAAAACTATAGGAAAGCCAATTTGTGGAAAAATGCATTGGTTGAATTTATGTATTCTAATGGATACACTGCCAGGAAAGTAGCGGATTTAATGATTAAAGATGGAGCTACAGTACACGAGCAAACTATATTGCATTGGCTGGATGAAGATTCTTACACGGTTGGACCAAGAGATATTGAGTCTATACGTCATATTGGAAATATTACATGTGTGGAAGAACTTAAGGATAGCCCGGGAGGCATTTTTGAAGCCTGTAGAGAGATAAGATCTATCAGACGAAAAATATTGAACCAGGTGGGAACAGCGATTGTTGATAAATTAAGTGGACGAACTCCGCAGATGCAAAATTATATGGAATCAATTTACGAAAAGATAGATACACTTGCAGAGATTAAAAGAGTTGAACGAATAGCAAAGGTTAAAATGGTTGTTCCTATGGGGATGGCAAATAGGCCGATTTTGATTTAAGGGTGGTAATTATGGAAGATAAGCAAAAGATGATAAGGGCACGAGATAAGTATATAGAGCTTGTAAAAAAAGAACTTATGGGACCGGGATCAGAGATATCTATTCCTGATATTGAACATGAACTTATTTCCGATGCTCCCAATACCAGATACTCAGTAGGTGTACTTTTTACAAAGAATATTAAAATGAAAGCTGACAATAATGACGCTTTGAGAGTTGAGGAACAGGATAGTGAGGTGCAGATTGACGAGACGGAGGATGTTTTAGTCAATACTGAAGAGGGATTTGTCAAACATCACCACTTAGAGTTTGATGCTGACGAGGATAATCTTGACGAAGAGATTGGTCTTGCCACACAAAATATGCCTTCTTCTATGGGAATAACCCTTTTTGTAAAAGGAAAATGTGAAACGGTGAATTGTAAGGTCAGATTTGCAACCTATAAGAAGGCTGTGGCTACTGATTGTCGTATTCCTTACAGAGGCATTCCTAATGAATATGAGCTTCCAACAGAATTTGATCATTACGTTTATCTGGACCGTAATGAAAAGACATTAAGGCTTACTTCAGGGGGGATTAATAGAAAATCAATAGTGGCACTAAAAGAAAGAGACTTGTTGGGTGGAGATGAACACGATATTATTTCACTTATGTATAGACTTTCTGATCAGCTTGGAAAAGGATATGTAAGAGAACCTCATGTGTTTGAACTTGAGTTGGATTTTTCCGGTTCTGATTATATTGATCAAAACAAGGAATTAGATCAAACAAATGCAAAAGTTACCGCTTTAAGGCGTAATATGGGAAATGATATTTGGTCATTAACTATTATGCTTGTTAATGATGGCTCAGAGAAATCAAGCGCAAAGCTATGCCTTTATCAACCGGAAATAAGAATTAACAGTGAAAATAATAGTTTTGTTTTTGTAGAGTATGGTGCCAATGTAGACTGCTCCGAATTAAATGATGAAGAACAGTCTTTGGCACTTCAGTATAGAAATAAAAAAGTATATGGAACAGGATTAGGTACTTCTATTTCATGGGATGTCGATGCTTTGGGAAATGGAGAAATATTCAGTGAGTATTTTCCTATAAGCGAAGTCCCTCCGATGGATTTCAGTTTACCCAAAGATTCGGGTGTGACAAAAGATGCTTTATCCATGAAATACTTATCAGATTTGATAAAAGAAGAAAAAAGTGTCAAGATAGAAAAATTATTATCTATCGTATCAGCATACGATAAATGGATAAGTGAAATCAGAGATAAGACTAATTCACTGCCGGAGAAATACCATTATATTGCAGGAAAAAATATAATGGGTTGTGAAGCTGCTTCAAAGCGCATGCATGAGGGTGTAGAACTGCTTAGGTCAAGCAATGAGGTTTGGGATGCGTTTCAATTGGCTAACAGAGCTATGTTTATGCAGCGAGCTCATCTTAAATTGCAGGAAAAGACATCTAATGTAAACAGATATCCTTATGATGAAGAGTTAACTGAAATATTGAAGGAGATTGACTACCTTAGTGTTGAAAAGATTTTGGAAGACTTCTATACATGGAGACCTTTCCAAATTGCATTTTTACTAATGTGTATAAAGTCAATAGTAGATGACTGTTCCTGTGATAGAGAGTTGGTTGATTTAATCTGGTTTCCCACAGGTGGCGGTAAAACAGAAGCTTATCTTGGTCTTACAGCTTTCACTATTTTTTATAGAAGACTTGCTCATAAGGAGAATGCAGCCGGAACAACTGTTATTATGCGCTATACGTTACGTCTTCTGGCGGCACAACAGTTTACCCGTGCATCTACTCTTATCTGTGCATGTGAGTATATTCGTGTTGATGCTACGGATAAAAAACCAGTATATGGGAAATATGCTCTTGGTTCAGAACCGATAACGATTGGGCTGTGGATAGGAGGAGATCATACACCGAATAAAAATGACAAAGCAAAATCAGAACTTAGTCAATTGACAAAAGCAACAGCAGAGGAACTTGATTACCAAAAGGACAGACACAATAAGTTTCAGGTATTGAAGTGTCCATGGTGTGGAACAAAAATGGTTCAAGACCGAAACGGGCGTAAAAAATTAGGTGAATGGGGATACAGGATGAGAAGCAATACGCACTTTGAATTGTGGTGCCCTCAGGAAGCATGCTTTTTTAACGAACGGGGCAAGTTACCGATACAGGTTGTTGATGAAGAATTATATCAGAATCCGCCAACACTTTTATTTGGCACAGTAGATAAATTTGCAATGCTTCCATGGAAGCCGGAAATTGGAGCATTTTTTGGTGTTAGAACAGATAACAGGGCACCCGAATTGATCATACAAGATGAGTTACATCTTATTTCCGGTCCGTTGGGAACAATGGTTGGTTTGTATGAGGCGGCAATTGATTCTATTTGTAGTAGCAAAGGTTCAAAAACCAAGATTATTGCATCAACAGCAACTATAAGAAGGGCTGCAGAACAATGCTCATCTTTGTATGACAGAGAAGTTTGCCAATTTCCGCATCCGGGTATCGATGCCGAAGATTCATTTTTTGCAAGAGAGTCGGTTATAGATTATGAAAAGGGAATATATGGGAGAAAGTATGTCGGTCTGATGCCTTCCGGAAAAACAAAAGCAATGATGGAAATCAGGTCTATTGCAGCATTGCTTCAAAAGATTCACACAATGGATTTGCCTTATGAAGTAAAAGATAAATATTGGACGCTTACTGTTTATTTTAATAGTTTAAAGGATCTTGGGAAATGCTCGACACTTGTAGATGATGATATAAAAGATTTTATTAAAAGAATGGCTTACCGTATGGGGACAGCAAAGGATGCTCGAATAATTACAGGTGCAGATGAATTGACCAGTCGTGTATCAACAACGCAATTAAATGAAACATTGGATAAGTTGGAAAAGTTGACCTATAGCAAGGAAAATATAGAAAACAAAAGGTGGCCTTCAAATATTTTGCTTGCAACGAATATGATTTCTGTAGGTATAGATGTTGCCAGATTAAATGTAATGCTTTTGATTGGCCAACCTAAACTTACAAGTGAATATATTCAGGCCTCAAGCCGAGTTGGAAGATCATATCCGGGAGTAGCTTTTGCGATGTATGATGGTTCCAAGAGTCGAGACAGATCACATTATGAGCAGTTTATCGGCTATCATGAATCGTTTTATAAACATGTAGAGCCTACAGGAGTTACCCCATTTTCAAAGCCGGCAAGAGATAGAGCATTACACGCTATAGTAATTGCACTGATTAGACAATTATTACCGGATTTAACACCTGAAAATGCAGCCGGACTTTTCTCTCGAGCTAAGTATAAAAAAGAAATTGATTCTATAGTTGAATATATAGTTGCTCGAAATAATGATATAATCAACAAGGTTAGTCCGGGAGTAGATACCGAGGAATCAGATATTCGAGAAGAAATAGATGTATTTTTGGAAAATTGGGAGAAACTTGAAGAAGGGTATGATGATCACTTCTTTTACGGTGAGAAGTATATGGTTACGTATCCGGAAGATGGTAATGCCAGATTAATGAAAGCATATAACTCAAGTAGGAGTGATAATGCATTTGATACCATGACATCAATGAGGAATGTAGATATTTCTGTCAGAAGTAGCATTTTAATATGGAAGGAATGATAAAATGTCATATAAATATGATAGAATTAAATTAAATAAAATAACGCATGCAGTTAGAGCATCTCAAGCAGTGCTACAGTACGGAGTTGGTGCTATGGTTGATTTTCCTGAGCAAACTTTGATGACCGCAGCACCCGAAACGTGGGCGGATAGTGTTGTTGAGATCCATGATGAAAGACTTGAGAAGGTTCTTCATGTGGATTTTTTTGGAATGCCAGGAAGTAAGGATGATGTAAGGTATCAAAATGGTATCGCATATTCCAGATTTCCGGAATGGTATTTTTGCCCAAGATGCAGATTTTTTAAGCCTCTAAAAGAGTGGATAAATGAATATAACTCTAATCCCAAGTGTAAAAAGATGAGAGAAAATGATCCTAACATGATTAATAACTTAAAGTGCCCTTCTTGTTTTCAGGAATTGGTAGTGGCACGTATTGTTGTTGCATGTGGTCATGGTCATATAGATGATTTCCCATGGATAAAATGGGTTCATGCCAAGAACGGTTTTGGCGCGAAAAAAATATGCTATAATCCAAAACTGAGGTTTACAACAAGTGCATCATCAACCGAAGGTTTGGAAGGTTTGACAATCACATGTGAGACATGTCATGCCAGGGCAACCCTTAAGGGGGCCTTCGATAAGAATGCTCTTGAAAACTTGGATAGGACTACGGGGTATGAATACAGTTTTCAGTGTACAGGGAGACATCCTTGGAAGAATTCTATAGAGCCGTGTGGGGAATATCCACATGTATTGCAAAGAGGTGGATCTTCTGTTTATTTTCCTATTGCTGTGAGTTCGTTGGTTATTCCACCTTATTCAAGCCAGTTAACGGCAAAAATACAAGGAAGTCCTTTTTTCTCAGACTTAAAAAAAGCTATTACAGAATCAATAAAAACTTTTTCTTCTATGGGTATGGAGGTTACACAGGAAATGAAGGAAAAGGTTGTATTGCAGAAGATTAGTGAATTTGCTTCAAAAATAGGACGAAATATAGGGCATGATGAAGCATCGGTAAAGCCTGTTTTGATGCGTAGATGGAGCGGAACCACAGATGATAGTTACACTACCACAAGTGTAAAGTATAGAGCTGAAGAATATGAAGCCCTGAGCGGAGAAGTAGCTCAAGGGGATAAAAATGGTGAATTTGTTCGAGAATCAACTGAGATAGAAAAATATGGATTGGTATATATTAAAAATATATCATTGATTCATAAAGTAAGGGAAGTTCAGGCGTTAGTTGGTTTTTCAAGATTGGAGCCGGTTGAGGAAGATAATGAGAACAACACAACAAAAATCAAAAAGGTGTCTATCAAAGAGGAAAATACAAATTGGTATCCGGGATACGATGTTCGAGGCGAAGGCATTTTTATTGAACTAGAAGATGATGCTATTGATAAATGGAGAACAAACAATCCTCGTATACAACACCGTGTTGATCAGTTGAACGAGAATTATTCTAAATCTTATTATGGCGACATACGACATAGGACTATTACAGCAAAATTTCTTTTATTACACACCCTTTCACACTTGTTAATGAAACAGTTAAGTTTTGAGTGTGGATATAGTATAGCATCTATCAAAGAGAGAATATATTGTAGCGAATCTTCTGAAGGGAAACTCATGTCAGGTATTTTGATATATACAGCGAGTGGAGATTCTGAAGGAACAATGGGTGGACTTGTTCGTCAGGGAAGGGCAGATATTTTTCCGAGTATTTTTAAAAAGGCAATTGACGGTGCTATAACATGTTCAAACGATCCTGTGTGTAGTTTGAGTATGGGGCAGGGGCGCGATTCGTTAAACCTGTCCGCTTGTCATGCTTGTACTCTTGTACCCGAAACAAGCTGTGAAGAATTTAATGTTTTTCTGGATAGAGGAGTAATAATAGGAACATATGAAGAGCGGGATATTGGTTTTTTTTCGGACTACATTTATAAAGATACCGCAACATATAACATAGTTAAAGACCCTCAAAATAATGGTTCGAAGGCTCAGATTTTCATAACAGACTCAGGTACGAACTTAAAAAATACAGATTATGTAGATATATGGAAGAATATGCTTCAATTTTCATCAGATGAGCATGAGAGAAAGATAATAAATGAGTTGATTGCTAAGGTTTCTGATTATAAAGACGGAGAGAAGCCGTTCAAAGAAGGCACATTTCAGGTCCTTGGCGATTCTGAATATTATAATGTTGATCTATATTGGCCTAAGAAGAAGATAATGATTTTTAGCACTGAAAATGAAGAAGAGTTCAATAAGGCATTAAAAAGTGAATGGAAATGTTTTTATCTTAGTAGAGATGATACAATCGCTGAAAGTATATTGACGGCATTAAAGGAGATTTGATATGGCAATAATGATACCTGAGGTGGCAAGAGAATATGATTCGGCAAGTTTGGAAGGAGTAATGTTTGATTCCCTAAAAAAACTTCCTTCGGATTACTATGTTGTCCATTCTTTTAAGAATGTATATGTTGAGAACAACACACTTCATGAAGGAGAAGTGGACTTTGTTATTTTTAATCAAACTAAAGGATTGTTGTGTCTGGAAGCTAAAGCCGGAGTGGTAAGATATGAGGGAGGATACTGGAAATACGCAAGTGGATGTATTATGAAACATGGTGGTCCCTACAATCAAGCTGCCGGGAACAAGTGGGACTTACTGAATGTGGTACAAAACAGCTCATTAAAAGATGTTTCCTGCAGATGTAAGTTTTTGCATGCTGTGTGGTTCCCTTCTATTTCGCAGGATCAATTGCGTGGAATCAAGTTTCCTAAGGAAGCGGATAGAACTATTACTCTTACAAAGGAGGCATTAGAAGATCCTGAGCCGTATATTAGTTCTTTGTTCGATATTGAGCTGGAAAATCGTATCAAAACAGACCTAAGTGAGCGGGATGTAAGAAGGCTTATTAGAGAAATAATATGTCCTGAGTTTAATATTTTCCCTTCCAAAAGCTTTGATAATGATTTGAAAAGAATAGTTTTTCACAGATTGTTGAAGGAACAAGAGGTACTGTTAAACTATCTTGTTGAACAAAAGTCTGCTGTTATTAACGGGGCTGCAGGGACAGGAAAAACTATGATGGCAGTGGAAAAAGCAACCAGGCATGCGTCTAACGGCGAAAGAGTATTATTTCTTTGCTACAATGTAATGCTAAGGGATTATTTGGATAAAGAGTATCACCATGAGTACATAGATTATATGACAATTGACAAATTTGCATGTAAGGTTGCTAAAACTGAGAAACCTGATTATCGGGCTGCCGGTATTAGAGTTTTAGATATGTATATTTCAGGCTTATTCCGTTATAAGCATGTGATTATAGATGAAGGCCAAGATTTTGGGCGAGAAGAGATAGAAGAGGCGGATCTTCTACAAACAATATATGATGTTGTAATTGATAATGAAGAGGTTGAGGGAACATTCTATGTTTTTTATGATAAATTACAGCTTGTTCAGTCAAAAAATATCCCTAAATTTATAAGTGATGCTGATTGTAAATTAACATTATATAAGAACTGCAGAAATACTGAAAATATTGCAATTACATCTTTAAAAGCTATATCGGACAGAAATCCTAAATTGTGTGATGGAGCGATCAAGGGGGTACCGGCAAGGATTCATTATCGAGAAAATTCTGAAGAGGTAATTAATCGCGTTGCGTCGATAATTGAGGAATTAAAGGAAGAAGGTATTACTGATGTGGCTATTCTTACTTGTAAAAGTGAAGCCGGTAGTATTTTAAATGATGCATGTACCAATGGTGCATTTAATAAGAAAATATTTACCACATGTAGAAAGTATAAGGGATTAGAAGCTGATGCGATTATATTGGTAGATGTTGATGAAGAAACATTTCGTAGAGAGGCAGTTCAAAGGTTTTATGTTGGATCTTCAAGGGCGCGACTTCGATTGGAAATTGTAACTACAATGACAGATACAGATTGTGAAAGTGTACTTCTTAATGTGGTTGATTATAAAAAGAAAATAAAAAACCCTAAAAGGGACATGGCTTCAGCTTTTAATTCGATGCCGATTGTTTAGTATATTGACCGGAGAAATCTCATTTAATATATCATTAAGAAAAATGCATTAAAGTTTAAAGGAGATATAATTATGCCTAAGAAAACAAAAGAACAAATTAGTTTTAACATGAGGCAAGTTAAAAATAAAGACTCTAATATTGAGTTAATACTTAGGAAAGAACTATGGAGCAGAGGTCTTAGGTATAGAAAGAATGTCGCCGGAATAATAGGTAAACCTGATATTGTATTCAAATCAAAGAAGGTAGTTGTTTTTTGTGACAGTGAATTTTGGCATGGTTATGATTGGGAAAATAGAAAAAGGGATTTTAAATCAAATCAAGATTTTTGGATACCTAAAATAGAAAGAAATATTGAAAGAGATAAAGAAGTAAATAAAGCTTTAGAGAGCGAAGGGTGGAAAGTGCTTCGCTTTTGGGGCAAAGATATAAAAAAACACTACAAAGAATGTGCCCTAGAGATACAAAAAGCGTTGCAATAAAGTATACAGTAGATAAATTATTCTCGGAAATTAGGGAAACATTGTTTGTCGGTGGGGTATTACATTATTGAGCTGAAGCATTAATTATACGGTTGCATTATGCGTTATTTAGGGGATAATTTATTAATAGATGGAGAATAATACATTTTATGTATAGAACTATAGATTTATGTGCCGGAATAGGTGGTATAAGACGGGGGTTTGAGCTAATTGGAAGATGCAAAAATGTGCTGTCTGCAGAAATAGATGAACAGGCAGCCAGAACATATGAGCATCTTTTCGGTGATGACCCAAGAAATAACTTAATGAGCAAGAGATTCCGTGAAAAGCTGAAAGATTATCCTTATGATATTCTTCTGGCAGGATTTCCGTGCCAGGCTTTTAGTAGCGTAGGTTTACAAATGGGATTCAAAGATAAAGAAAAAGGAAATGTTTTTTTTGGAATTGCTAAGATTATTGAAGAAAGCAGACCTAAGGCTATTTTTCTTGAAAATGTACAAAACTTGATGTCACATGATGGTGGAAAAACTATTGTTCGAATTCTGAAAATATTAAATGAACTAAAATATAAGATTATAGGCGCAGATTTTGATGAAAAAGGAAATCCTATTTTTACAAGAAGTTCATTTATAAGAAATACTATTGACTTTGGATTACCTCAAAATCGTCCGAGGGTATATATTATGGCATTTAACAGAGAAATTTATGGAGATAGGTTAGATTTATTAGATACAAATGAAGCAATTCCCAAAGGTACTGATGAGGTTATTTATCAAGATGTGGATGAACTTTTAGAACCTATGGTTCCGGCTCATTATTATATGTCCTCAGGATATTTGCAAACCTTAATTGATCACAAAAAGAGAGAAAATTCTAGAGGGAATGGATTTGGATACTGTGTAGTAAACGATCCAAACAGAAAATATAAAATTGCAAATGCATTATTGGCAACAGGGGGATCTGGAAAAGAGAGAAATCTTATATATCAACCGGTTCCATGTTATAATAATATGGTTATTAAAAGTAAAAGAACGCCTATTAATGATAAAGGTATTCGAGTTATGACACCAACCGAGTGGGGGCGATTACAAGGATTTATTGGATATGGATTTATTGATATTAACGGTGAAGAACATTTTGACTTTCCTGAAGGAATGAGTGATGGACAGAAGTATAAGCAGTTTGGTAACTCTGTTTCGATTCCTGTAATAAAAGCAATGGCAGAATATATGATAGAGAAGCTCGATAAGTTAAATGGAGGATTGTAATAGATAATATAGTAGAGCAGAGATAATAATTTGAAGAGGTGAAATGTAATGCCTAATGACTTACAGAAACTTTTGAAAAAGTTTATTGGAGAATATGAATCAGAGCTAATGATAGCTCGTAGAGATGATGACTATAAACGACCATTTGGGAAAATAGTTAGACAGGATATTACATCCTTAATTACATTACAGCTTCAGGAGAATGTTTATAAAGTTAAGGGTAGTGTCGGTGCGGGAAGATGGACAGATGTTGCACAAGGAGGAAATAGTACGGGAAAACTTGCTTTTACCGGAATTGCTAGTGCAAGTAACAGTAAGGCTGCAGAGAGTCTTAAAAATAGAGCGAAAAATATAAGGAGGGAGATAGGATCTTTTCCGGGACTTGGAAGTGATCCTATTGATACAGGTTCAAAGGCTTACGATGCAGGTTGTATCTACTACATAAAATATACTCTTGATTCACTGCCTGAAGATGAGAAATTGTATTCGGATTTAAATAAATTTATAAAAGCATATAAAGCATATTACGATAAAGTCTTTTTGACATCTGAGGAAAATGATGTGCAGGTGAAAGTAGGTGAGGAGGAATTGCAAGTAGAACAACAAATAAAGAAAATTTTTGAATATATTAATTCAAAGGGATTTGTATATGATGAAAAATTGCTTAAAAATTTCTACCTCAGCTTAAAGTCTAAACCATTTGTTCTTTTAGCAGGTACAAGCGGAACCGGAAAAACAAGATTGGTTAGATTATTTGCAGAAGCAATAGGTGCATACGGAAGCGGAAGATATAAGCAGATGGCAGTAAAACCTGATTGGTCAGATTCTATGGATCTTTTTGGTCATGTAAACCTTGACAATAAATTCGTTCCTGGAGCAATTGTTGAGTTTATAAAGAAGGCTGCAGACGACTCAGATAAATTACCGCATATATTATGTTTAGATGAAATGAATTTAGCGCGTGTTGAGTACTACTTCAGCGATTTTCTTTCTATTATTGAAACAAGAGATTTGGTAGAAGATGAAATCGTAACCGACAATTTGGTTCCTAGGATTTGTTATTCAGGAGATGAGGATGCAGAAAATCTTTATTCTAATTTAACGATACCTGAAAATTTGTATATTATTGGAACTGTAAATATGGATGAAACTACATTTCCATTTAGTAAGAAGGTATTAGATAGAGCAAATACAATAGAATTTTCATATGTTGATTTTAACTTGCCGGAAAGTATCTCGCCAAATGAAGCAGAAGTTATAGAAGTAAAAAATGATTTCCTGCGTTCTAAATATCTTAAGTTAAGAACGGATTGCATAGATAAATGGGAAGCTGTCAAGAAATTCAATAAGGACATTACCAAAATTAACAGCGTATTGGAAAAGTCAGATTCTCACTTTGGATATAGAATGAGAGATGAGATTATTTTCTATATGTTATATAATGACGAGTTTGGCTTATTAGATGAAAAAGAAGCTTTTGATAATCAGATAATGCAAAAGATACTTCCTCGAATTCAAGGTAGCTCAGAGTCAACAGCATATATCTTGCGTGAATTATTTAAAATCTGTGCAGGTAGTTTCATTAATAACAACGGACAAACTGATGGACTAAAAATGAAAAGTTACTTAGATAATAAGGGAATTGCTGATTACCCAAAGAGCGCAGAGAAAATATGCAAGATGCTTAGGAGATACGAAGACGATGATTTTACCTCTTTCTGGGTCTAACCGAATAATCGAAGTGACAGCATCAGATATAAAAGTCACTATTAAGAGAAGAAAAACAGCTTCTCTTTTTTCTGATGCACTTTTAGGGCAAAAGTCCAAAGTGGAAATCTGGGGGAATATAGAAAAATTAATTCTCTGTGGTTGTGAATGTACTCCTATAAATGAAAATTATTCTCAGGAAGAAACAGTGCCTCTATTTTTTGAGCAGGAGGATTATATTGTTAGTGCACTCTCTCTTAAGGGTGAGCCGATACATTTTGAGCATGTAGATAAGTACATTAGAGAAGCTATAACTCCTGTAGATGATGATGAGCCTAACTGCCTGAGTGGTGTTATAAACTTTGGAAATAATGTTGGCTATTCTAATCTTATTTTCTATGATGACTTAGGGAATAGATTATTGATTGAAATAGAGGTATTTCCATCTAAACTATCATATAAAGAGGACTATGAATCTATAAGAAATGACATAAATGAGATGGTAGAGGCAGCTGCTATAGATTTTATCAAATCAACATATTCATTGGGCACAATCAGTTCTGTACGAAATGATGTACCTGCAATTTTCTTTACACTTATCAGTCAACTATTTGACAAGTTTTTAAAAGCTGTGAAAGTGATAGTGAAAAAACCAAATCATAAGTTAAATAAAGAGTATTCAATAGTTGAAAACCATAAGTTAAGAAGAACGGATAATAAGACTTTACTGTGGCTATCAAAACATCCTGATAGGATAAAGCGTTTTGAAGGAAAGAACTTAGTTAAAAGTGCTCTTGGAGTTCAGAAGAAAATAACCTACGATACGGTAGAAAACAGGTTTGTAAAGTTTATGCTTATGACGACAGTTAAGCGTTTGTCAAAGTTTAGACTGATATACATATCAAGTTTTAAGTACGCTGAAAAATCTGCTGATATAGAAGTTATTAAAAATATTGATACTATGTTATCTAAGATTAATAGAGAGCTGGACAATCCTATATTTTCTGAAGTGTCAAAGTTAAAGAGCCTTAATACTATGTCTTTAGTGTTTCAAATGGCACCCGGATATAGTGATTTGTACAGATACTTTCAATTAATACAAAGAGGAATATCTTTTACAGGTGAAGTGTACAGCTTTTCTGTTAAAGAGACATCAGTATTATATGAATATTGGTGTTTTATTAAGCTTGTTAATATCATGAAGAAAAGATATGCAATTCTTGATGATGGAAATGATATAATAAAAGCTAACAGAAAAGGAGTTGTTGTTACTCTTTCAAAAAATTCCAAATCTGAGGTACGCTTTCTTGATCCAAACACAGGTGATAGATTCGAGATTATTTATAATCCCGGGGAATATCCGTCAGACACCGTCAAACAGATTCCCGATGCTGTTTTGAAACTATCAAAAAAGAGCGGGGTTAATGGCAAATATTTAGGATTTCAATATGTATTTGATGCTAAATATAAAGTTGAAATGAATCCGGATGATTATTATCCAGATAAGGGAAGAAAACCGGGACCAAAGGTAGTGGACATTAATACCATGCACAGATACAGAGATGCTATAGTAGCTAAAAATGGGGATTTAAGTGAGAAGTTGATGTTTGGAGCATATGTTCTTTTTCCTTATCCTAATGATGAGGAAGAGTATCGTTCTCATCAATTCTATAAAAGTATAGATTCAGTTAATATAGGTGGTATTCCCTTTCTGCCGGGAAAAACAAAAATAGCCGAAGAATTACTTACAAGACTTGTTGGAGAATCGGATTCCAGTGCATTTGAAAGAACTATTCTTCCAAAAGGTATTGAAGAAAGATTGAAAAAAGCAGATTGGAGTAAGGAAGAGGTACTTGTCGGATCATTAAGTTCATTAGGACAGTGGGAAGAATGTTTTAAGAAAAAGTACTATTATGTTCCTGTATCAGCTTTATATGAAAACTATCATCAAGTTGAATATATTGCTATATATCAGTCCAAGAATCTTTTTGGTAAAGAAGCAGGAATCCGGTATTATGGAGAAGTAATTGAGGTAAGTATTATGCCTAGAATTGAGATAAATAACCTTGTTGGACGAACACATCCCAATGCGAAATGCTACAGGTTTACAATAAAAGAATGGAAGAAGCTGTCATCAAAGATTGAATTTGAAAGGGATTGGGTATATCGTCCAAGATACAGCAATTCATTCCTGTTACATAACAGTAAATCAACTTTTGAACTATTTAATATCAGGTCGGAATCAGATTATAGATTAGTATATGAATTACGAAGAATTCAAGAGAATTTAAGAGTTCAGGATGATGACAAGGAACTATTTGTAAAGATTGATGACTCCATATCAGTTTATAATGATGATACTTATATTCGTGTTTATGATTCCGGTAAAGAAAAAATGAGAAGATTAACAGAGGACTTTATAAGATCACCAAGTATGGTATTTGAATGTATTAAAAACAGTATTATGTAGAGATTAGAAGAATAAAAAATACATCTTCTCACATAAATTATTCGCATTGATCAAATAATTTTACCTGGTACATTCTATAAGTGCACGCGACTTTCAAAAGTTGAACAACGCTCTTTGGCAATATGTTAAAATTGCATTGTTGTAAAGTGTTGTTATATGTAGCAAAATAATTACCAATCAATATACCATAGGGCTTCTTACCTGCTTTTCCTACAATGATTATTAGCTTATCGAGTAATTTATAATGGAATTGTTGATGATCCGGAATAAAGAAAATAATTTTTATATCCCTAAACCTCATATCCCATTATTTTTAGTGACCGGATCGAAAGAAGAAATACAAAAAGATCTACCTAAAAGAAAAAAAGGCGGTGAGACAAAAATATATGCCATTTCAAATAATAAGAAACGATATTACTAAAATGCATGTTGATGCCATAGTAAACACAGCAAGCCATATGCCCGGATACGGAGCCGGGATTGACAGTGCTGTCTATGCGGCAGCCGGTAAAGAGAAGCTTTTGGCAAAACGTAATGAAATAGGAGTGATAGATCGTGGAACGTCGGTCATTACCGATGGTTACGATCTGCCTGCTAAATATATTATCCATACGGTTGGTACTGCCTGGGAGGGCGGTAATTCCAATGCGGAAAATATTGTAAGGAAGTGTTATCGCAGTATATTTAAACTTGCTCTGGATAACAATATACATAGCCTTGCAATACCTCTATTGGCATCAGGCAGTTACGGATGTCCGAAGGGGATAGCACTCAGGATAGCTTTGACAGAGATCGAAGCTTTCATATTTGAAAATGATATGGATGTTTATCTTGTCGTTTTCGATGAAAAGTCTGTTTCACTTTCATCAGAACTTTATGGTGATATAGATGAATATATCAATGGTAACTATGTTTATGAAAAGAATATGGAAGAGTACCGGGATCCTTATCTTATAAGAGGAAGGCAAGGTGAAGACAGGAGCGCTTATGACTCTAATTCCGGAGCGAATAAATTCCTTGAATTTTTAAGACCGGGCAGTAGATCCGGGAAAAGCTTAAAGCCTGAAAGCGATGATAGAACGTATGAGAGCACATTAAGTGATTTGGAAGAAGAACTTTCCTCTGATATGTATGTGGGAAAGACTTCCGTATCAGCACAAAGAACCCTAGAAGATGTGGTAAAGGATCTTGATAAGACTTTTATGGAACTCGTATTTTCTTTTGCAGATGCTAAGGGTCTTACTGATGTTGAGGTCCAAAAAAGAGCCAATATGGACAGAAAGGCATTCTCTAAATTAAAATGCGGAACGACTAAGAATCCGAGTAAATCAACAGCACTGGCTATGGCTATTGCTTTGGAGTTGGATATGGATGACACAAAGGATCTGCTTTCAAGAGCAGGACTGGCATTATTACCCTGCAGCAAGCAGGATGTCATAGTCCAATACTTTATAGAGCGAAAAGTTTATAATATTTATGAAATAAATGTAGCTCTTTTTGAACATGGTGAGCAGTTGCTTGGAATGAAGACAGGTTAAATGTCGCCTGCCGGATGACCATCTTATATATAAAATGTTGTATGATCACCTCAGATAAAAGCAAACAAGCTAATTACGGAGGTGATCATTATGAGAGAAAATTTAACAGAGATAGTATTTATTATTGACAGAAGCGGTTCTATGAATGGGCTTGAGTCAGATACTATAGGTGGATTTAATTCCATGATAGCAAAGCAGCAGAAAGAAGAAGGAGAGGCAATCATATCAACAGTTTTGTTTGATGATAAGACTGATGTGATACATGACAGAGTGCCGATCAGAGATGTAAAAAATCTTACAGAGGAAGATTATCGTGTTCGTGGTTGTACTGCTCTTTTGGATGCTGTAGGAGGAGCTATCGATCATATAGGTAAAATTCATAAGTATGCTCGCGAGGAGGACAGACCTGCTAAGACTTTGTTTGTCATCACGACCGACGGTCTGGAAAATGCAAGCAGATATTATTCATTTAAAGACATTAAGAGGATGATAGAGCGTCAGAAAGAAAAGTACTCCTGGGAGTTTCTCTTCCTCGGAGCCAATATTGATGCGATCAAAGTTGCCGCAAATATGGGTATCGGCAAAGACAGGGCTGCTAATTATAACTGTGATGAAACAGGAACCGCACTTAATTACCGGGTTCTTGAAAAGGCAGTTACTCGTGTCAGAAAATGCAGATCTGCGGATATGGCAGAGACCTTTGAAGATGGAGTGTGGAAAGAGGATATAGATACTGATTACCGAAAGAGAGGTAAAAATATATTTTTGCGCCATTAAAACCACCGGTAAGAATATACTATAAATACAGGATAATTTGCCTTGCTCATAAGTAGAATATAATATATAGGATTAAAGAAAGGTCTGTTCTGTTATAAAAATCATATTGAAATTCATAAAGATCAATAAATGTAAATAAGTTTATACATTTGTTGATCTTTTTTATTCTATATTTGTACGGCTGTTCTTTTATTCGCACATAATTACTTGACATTAGTATATCCCATCTTCAACAGTTTGGGAATAGAAAAGTGGCTTAAAACCTTGTATTTACAAGGCTTTAGCCACTTTTTTAGGTATGTAAAAAATGTTGTATGGAAAGTTTAAGTTGAAATTTTTTTTATTTTTTTATTTAAATCTTTTGGCTGATAGTATTTCTTGTCTAATTCAAGTTCTAAGATAGCATTTAATGACATTAGTACTTGTGAATTATCATATGTTGACATATAGCATACATCTTCTAAATTAGCTACCTGCATGTTGTTCAAAGTTTCTATAACATTATCTACAGTGAAGTGTGTTCTATATATATCCAGCTTCTTTTCCAGAATCCTATATATTAAAAGAGATGTGTAACAGACCATAAAGTGTGCTACTATGCGCTCTCTATTTTGGTGAAATACAGGTCTGGCTGAAAAATTACTCTTCATAATTCTAAAGCAGTCTTCTATCTTGTATCTGTTTGAGCTAATCTCTAAGATATATTTAGCTGAATCTTCAAGATTTGTTGCTACCGCATAGAACCAATCATACTTCTCTTCCTCATTTATGGCTTCTTGATCAAGCTCGTAGATATCTACAGCCTTTTCGCCGGAACATATGGACGTGGTTCGTTTTATAAAACGAGTTATATCATTTGCCCCTTTTTTGTAGGTTTGAGGATCTAGTTTAGTAAGGAGCTTTTTAGCTCTTTCTATCTGGCGATTTCGTATAAATCTTTGGTATTCCATCATTTTTCTTGAGAATGAGACAATAATCTTTTGTGGAACTACGGCCTTTGACTTAACTTTCTTAATAGTACCATTCTTACATGCCTTTTCTTCATAAAGTCCAAGGTCAAATGCCTTATCAGCAGTGATTATCTTGTATATCCTATCATCGTACAGTTCTGCATTAACTTTATCAAACCTATCAAAATCTTTCATTTGCTGAATAGTTGCCGGCTTATCATTAGATAATAAGCGATAATCAATATCACTAAAAACAGCTTCTTTTAAGGTTTTAGAGAGCATCTTTATGGATTGAGTAACAATAAAAGCTCTGCCACCCATAGAATTAAAATTTCTGATATTTAAAGACCCGAGACCGGCATCAGCACAATAAATAAACTTTTTGCCCTTAAACATAGTTATTAGCTTTTGTTCTAAAGGAATAGCAGTAGTTTGCTCATTATCAGAACCGGAAGTAATGCACATAGATAGTGGTATCTCATCTTTGTCCATAAATAGGCCCATTTGTACAATAGGATTTGGTCTATGTTCTTTACTCACTCCATATTTTCGTAGACCTTTAGTCACTTCACCGGTTACCGGATCAATATAATCTTCGTCATTTGATTCTATTTCAAAGTAATAGTTTGAGCAATCAAAAAAACATACAGATGTATCTCTTACGAAATTAAAGAAAAACAAAAAAGATAATTTCTACAACGAACATACAGCAGAGATTATTTTATTTGAAAGTGCTAAAAAAATATCTGAAAGAGCATTTAGGAGAAAGTAAGACCTTAAATATATCCAAATGAAAATTGGAAGTAATGGCATTGAAGAAAGAAAAAGATACCCTATATTCTCAAATTGTAGACCTACGAAAAGAGGTTGAATAAGCTGAAAGTATTAGAATCTGTATAGAGAAATTACAACAAGAAAACAGAGAACTAACACAGGTAAAGAAACAAGAATTAGATTTGTAAAAATTGGCTAAAAATGGTATAATACTAAAAATATCGAGTAAAACAAATTAGAAGTTGGAGAAAAGTAAAATGGCTAAAAATGATAGATTTGAAAAAATTTATACTCAAGGTGCAGTCAATGTGATGGAAATTTGGGTAGATAAAGAAACCGGAGTGAATTATGTCTATTGTCGATCTGGATATGCTGGAGGTTTGACTCCACTGCTGGATAGAGATGGAAAACCTATCGTTTCGCCTATTATCAATAGGTAAATATCAACGGATAAAGCAGTTCGGACACTCCCCGTTTGTCTAATTAAATATAACAATTTGAGAAACAGTAAATCAAAATAGGTTTACTGTTTTTTTGTTGCTCAAATTTCAAAAAATCGTCCATAAATAAAAAAAGGTACTTGACAAAACGCTCTCTGGGGGAACTCAAAAGATATAGAGCCATATGTAGATGAAAAGTTTGAAAACAACATACTTTTAACTGATACAGAACGACTTACCATGAATGGTAGACCTAAAAACCCTAAGTATGCAAGGAATAAAAATATACTGGTGGTGGGAGAATCAGGAAGCGGAAAGATCAGATTTTTTTTAAAGCCCAATCTTATGCAAATGCATTCATCCTATGTTGTAACAGATCTAAAAGGATTAACCTCTTAGGGACAGAGAAAATAATAAGACTTGGAAAGGAGGTAATTCTCATGTCAAATACGAAAAGAACAGGA
>ERZ772921.492-NODE-492-length-24267-cov-28.403230_pt1 | contig 24267 bp, 19 predicted proteins | sample MGYA00512117_ERZ772921 | MGnify/ENA primary metagenome ERZ772921 (study PRJEB29015, sample SAMEA2737944) | human oral metagenome | biome: human oral; feature: human-associated habitat; material: dental | place: China | collected 2150 ...
CGGGCCCGGTGGGGCGGGCGGGCCCGGTGGGCTCCTGGACGGCGAAGTCCAGGGAGACCAGGATCTCGTGGTCACGCGGGCTCTCCCCGACCCGTGACCCGGTGTACAGCGGGGCGGGGGACGGGGCCCTGGCGGCGTCGGACACGAGGAGGTCCTCCACCTGGGAGAGCATGTCCACCACGGCCTCCCTCTCCCAGGGCTCCAGGGCGCTGGACCAGCCCTCGGCCACGGGCTCGAAGGCGCGCATCAGGACCGCTCCGTGGCGTCGACACCGTCGCCGGGGGCGACGGGCTCAATGGTGGCGCGCAGGCCGTAGGAGTGCATAGCGGTCACGTCCACCTCCATGCGCTCCCGCGGCCCGGTGGACAGGGTGGACCGGCCCCGGGTGTGGACCTGGAGCATGTGGTGGTGGGCCCGCGGCACGGGGTAGCCGAAGTAGGAGTGGAAGACCCATGTGACGTAGTCCATCGTGTTGACGGGGTCATCATGGACGACGGTGCGCCACAGGTGCTGGGCGCGGGACCGGGTCTCGGGCTCCATGACAGGCGCGGATGCTGACATACCATCCAGGGTACGTGGCCTGGCCCACGTGCGGCCGCAGCGTCTCTGCGCGCTCAGCGAGACCGGGACGGATCCGGGCCCGCCAGGCGTCTTCCGGCGAGGACAGGCAGTCGCTAAGGTGGTGTCATGACAGTAACGCAGGCCGCTGCCCCCCGTCCGTCGACATCCCTCCTGACCGACATGTACGAGCTCACCATGCTCCAGGGCGCCCTGCGCTCGGGCACGGCCGGACGCCGTAGCGTCTTCGAGCTCTTCGGCAGACGTCTGCCGGCCTCCCGCCGCTACGGCGTCGTGGCCGGCACCGGGCGTCTCCTGGACGCGGTGGAGGCCTTCACCTTCACCGACGAGCAGATCGACTTCCTGCACCGTACCCGGGTGGTTGACGACACCACCCTGGACTACCTGCGCGGCTACCGCTTCTCCGGCACGATCCGCGGCTACGCCGAGGGGGAGTGCTACTTCGAGGGCTCCCCCCTGCTGACGGTGGAGGGGACCTTTGCCGAGGCCTGCATCCTGGAGACCCTGGCCCTGTCCGTCTACAACTACGACTGCGCCGTGGCCGCAGCGGCCTCCCGCATGACGATCGCCGCCCACGGGCGGCCCTGCGTGGACTTCGGGGCCAGGCGAGCCCACGAGCAGGCCGCCGTGGCCGCCGCCCGCGCCGCCGTGGTGGGCGGGTTCGTGGGCACCAGCAACCTGGAGGCCGGCCTGCTGTACGGCATCCCCACCTACGGCACCTCCGCCCACTCCTTCACCCTGCTGCACGACAGCGAGGAGGAGGCCTTCGCCGCGCAGGTCGCGAGCCTGGGGACGGGCACCACGATCCTGGTGGACACCTACGGCATTGAGCGGGGGGTGGAGCGGGCCGTGGCCGCCGCCCGCGCCGCCGGCGGTGAGCTCGGGGCGGTACGCCTGGACTCCGGGGACCTGGTGGCCGAGGCCTTCAAGGTCCGCGCCCAGCTCGACGCCCTGGGCTCCACGGGGACCAGGATCACGGTGACCAACGACCTGGACGAGTACGCGATCGCCGCGCTGGGTGCGGCCCCGGTGGACTCCTACGGCGTGGGCACCAAGCTCGTCACCGGCTCGGGGCGCCCGACGGCGGCCCTGGTCTACAAGCTCGTCGAGCGGGAGGGCGCTGACGGGCAGATGGCGGAGGTCGCCAAGTTCTCCGAGGGCGGCAAGTCCACGGTGGGCGGCCGCAAGTGGGCGGGGCGTGTGCGCGACGAGTCCGGCAGCGCCTGCGAGGAGCTCATTGTCTCCGCCGTGAGCGAGATCGAGGCGCTGTGCGCCCTGGAGGACGCCGGCGCCCGCCCCCTGCAGGTCATGCTGGTGGACCAGGGCAGGATCGTGGAGGAGCACCGGGGTGCCGCGGCGCTGGCGGCCGCGGCGGAGCGCCACCGGGTCTCACGTGCCGAGCTGCCCTATGACGCCTGGCGCCTGAGCGAGGGCGAGGCGGCCGTCCCGACCCACCACGTGGACCTGGACGGGCGCACCGCCGTCCAGCACTAGGGACCCGAGGAGGCGGACGGGACCAGGGCGAGGGCAGCCTCGGCGACCGGCACGGCCAGGGCCGCGGGCCACAGGTGACCCATGCCGGGCACGAGGTGGAGGCGGGAACCGGGCAGGGCCTGGTGCAGCGCGGCGGCGGCAGCAGGATCGACGGTGGTGTCCTGCGTGCCGTGGACAATGTCCACCCCCAGCTCCCCGGCCCGGCACCGCGCGGCCAGCTCGGTCAGGCGGTGGGCCCACGGCGGGGTGCGGCTGATCGCCAGGGACTGGCGCTCGATCCCGTCCCAGTCCACGCCACGGGCCCACATGGCCCGCGCCAGGGCCTCGACCTGGGAGGGGACCAGGGGGTAGCGGCTCCCGGCGCCCCGGGGCAGGGCCACCTGCTCGTAGGCCACGAAGCCCTCCTCGTCAGTGAAGGGGGCGGGCACGGCGGACCTGGGCGCGGCCGGGGCGCTTGCCGCCCACGTGGACATGAGCACCAGGCCGACGACGTCCTCAGGGTGGTCCAGGGCCAGGAGCTGGGCCACCGCCCCACCCATGGAGTGCCCGCAGACCACCGCCGGACCGGCGTCGAGCACCTCCAGGAGCCCGTGGACGTCCTGGGCCATGTCCACCAGGGTGTAGGCGTCCTGGCCGGGGACGTCAAAGCGCTGCGAGCGCCCGACGTCGCGGTTGTCCACGCGGACCACGTGGCAGCCTGCGCTGGCCAGCGTCCGCGCCCAGGCGGAAGGGGTCTGGATGAGCTGGGCGCTGTGCCCCTCCAGGGCCAGGACGAGGGGCCCGGTGGCGGCCCCGGTCTGCTCCACGCACAGGGTGGTACCGGTGGGCGTGGTCAGGAGGCGCTGCATACTCCCCACCCTATGCGCGCCCCGGCCGCCCACGAGCAGGTAGCCCCGCGGGGCGGGACGTGTGAGTCCTTCAGGGTGGCCTCCACCCGGGCGGGCAGGTAGCCCCCGCGGGGCGGGACGTGTCTCAGCGCCTGCCCACGAACCAGCGGCGCAGGGTCTCCACCCGCTTCTCGATCTCCTCGGTGGAGGCGGCGGCCACCTCCGGGCCGCCGCACACGCGACGCAGCTCGTTGTGGACCACACCGTGGGGCTGGCCGGAACGACGGGCCCAGGCGGCCACGAGGCCGGAGAGCTCCCTGCGGGCCGCGGCCCGGCGTCGGGCGTCGTCCGCCCCGGAGCCCTCCTGCTGCCTGGCCGCGGAGGCCTGCTTCCTCTGGGAGGCGATCTGCCTGTCCTGGCGCTGGCGCAGCAGGGCGGTGACCTGCTCGGGCTCCAGGAGCCCCGGCAGGCCCAGGTACTCCTGCTCCTCCACGCTGCCCACCACGGCCCCGGTGCCGAACTCGCCGCCGTCGAACAGGACCCGGTCGAACTCGGCCTGGCTGCCCATGGCCTCGAACCCGGGCAGGAGGTCGGAGCTGGCCTGCTCGGTCCGGTTGGCCTCGGCGAGCAGCCGCTCCTCGGGGGAAGGCAGGGAGGCATCGTCCTTCCCGGGGGCGTTCAGGACGTGGTCACGGGCCACCTCCATCTCACCGGCCAGGGCCAGCAGCGGGGTGACGGAGGGCAGGAAGACGCTGGCGGTCTCCCCCCGGGCACGTGAGCGCACGAAGCGCCCCACCGCCTGGGCGAAGAACAAGGGCGTGGAGGCGGAGGTGGCGTAGACGCCCACCACCAGGCGGGGCACGTCCACCCCCTCGGAGACCATGCGTACCGCCACCATCCAGCGGTCCCTGGAGGCGGCGAAGGACTCGATCCGGCTGGAGGCCCCGGTGTCGTCGGAGAGCACCACGGTGGGCGCCTGGCCGGTGATGGAGCGCAGCGCCCGCGCGTAGGCCCGGGCCCGTTCCCGGTCGGCGGCGATGACCAGCCCCCCGGCGTCAGGCACCTGACGGCGTACCTCGGTCAGGCGCTGGTCGGCGGCGGCCAGGACCGCGGGGATCCACTCCCCCGCGGGGTCCAGGGCGGTGCGCCAGGCCTGGGCCTCCATGTCCTTGGTCAGGGGCTCGCCCAGGCGGGCGGCGACCTCGTCCCCGGCCCTGGTGCGCCACCGCATCTGGCCGGTGTAGGACAGGAACATCACGGGGCGCACCACCCCGTCGCGCAGGGCATCGGAGTAGTCGTAGGCGTAGTCGGCCCGCGAGCGCCTGACGCCGGCGGAGTCCTCGGTGTAGCGCACGAACGGGATCGGCGCCGTGTCGCTCCTGAAGGGGGTCCCGGTCAGGGCCAGGCGCCGACGTGCCGGGGTAAAGGCCTCACGGATGGCGTCCCCCCAGCTCAGGGCGTCCCCGCCGTGGTGGATCTCGTCGAGGATGACCAGGGTGCGGGTGGCCGCCGTGCGGGCCCGGTGCCGGTTGGGGTTGGCGGCGACCTGGGCGTAGGTCAGGGCGACGCCGTCGAAGTGGGAGGCGAGCGTGGCCTGGGAGTTGGTGTAGGAGGGGTCGATGCGGATACCGACCTTGGCGGCGGCCTCCGCCCACTGGAACTTCAGGTGCTCGGTGGGGCAGACGATGGTGACCTGGTGGACCTCACCGGGACGCAGCAGCTCCACGGCCACGCGCAGGGCGAAGGTGGTCTTGCCCGCCCCGGGGGTGGCGACCGCCAGGAAGTCCTGCGGCATGGCGGCCAGGTACCTCTCCAGGGCCGCGGCCTGCCAGGCGCGCAGCGGACGTGAGGTGCCCCAGGCTGCACGCTGCGGGTACGCCGGGGAGAGGTTCTCCGCGGCGAAGATCGAGGGCTGGTTGGGGTGGGCGGCCTGGCTGCGCCGCGGGCTCACTGGCCGCCTCGGCCGAAGGGGAAGCGCGGGAAGCGACGGGACGGCCCGCCCTCGTCCCCGGAGCGCATCTGCTCGTAGATCTGCTTGCAGGTGGGGCACACCGGGTACTGCGACGGGTCCCGCCCGGGCGTCCACACCTTGCCGCACAGGGCGACGACGGGGCGTCCGGTGGCCGCCGCCGCGGCGATCTTGTCCTTACGCACGTAGTGGGCAAAGCGGTCGGCGTCGCCGTCATCGGTGGACTGGAGCTCCTCGCGCTCCAGGACGGCCGTCCCGACGCCCTGGGAGGGCTCGTCCCCCGGGCCGCCGGGCGCACCGGGGTCGACGCTGCTCGTCGGGTCCGGGATCACACGCTGGCCTGCCATATTGATAAGTTTAGTCTAGGGCGTCGTCGGCGTCGCCTCAGGACTGCCTGCTGTGGGCAGGCTCTCCGGTGGGCCGCATCACGCACGGGCCCTTCTTTTTGCGCCAGACCGGCGCCTGGCCGCCTCCGGTCCGCAGGACGGGTCTGGCGGACGATTCTGGCGGACGGGCGCCGGTCTGACGGCAGGGGGACCGGCGGCTCAGTGCCGCTGCCTGAGCAGGCTGGCTGCCGCCGGGTCCACCAGGACCAGGGCGTCGGCGTGGTTCTGCATGACGGTGGCGGGCCAGCGGGGGTCGATCTCCCCCTCGACCAGGTGGGCGACGGCCTCGGCCTTGTTCTCACCGGTGGCGATGAGCACGAGCTTGCGCGCCTTCATAATCGTACCCAGCCCCTGGGTGATGCAGCGGGTGGGGACGGCGTCGATGTCGCCGTCGAAGAAGCGGGCGTTGTCACGACGGGTCTGCTCGGTGAGCTCGTCGATGTGCGTGGTGGAGTCCAGGGGGCCGCCGGGCTCGTTGAAGCCGATGTGGCCGTCGGCGCCGATGCCCAGGATCTGCAGGTCGCAGTAGCCGGCGGCGGCCATGGCGGCCTCGTAGGCGTCGCAGGCGGCCTGGAGGTCCTCGCTCAGGGCGTCGGGGCCGTGCAGGGAGCCAGGGCGCATGTCCACGCGGGAGCGCAGGTTGCGCTCCATGAAGGTGGCGTAGCGCTCGGGGTGGCCTTCGGGCAGGCCCACGTACTCGTCGAGCATAAAGCCCTCGACCTGGGCGAAGGAGATGCGCCCGGCCTCGTAGCGGCGGGTGAGCTCGTCGTAGAGGGGCAGCGGGCTGGAACCGGTGGCGGTCCCCAGGATGGCGTTGGGCTTGGAGGCCAGGAGGGCCTCAATGGCGTCGGCGGCGCGGGAGGCAATGGCCTCCGCGGTGTCCAGGACAATGAGCTCCACGGTGCTTCCTTCACTATGTGGACGTACGGGGCGCTGGGCGCGCGAAGCACACCTCAGTGCGTGCTTCTGATTGAATCGTATGCCACTGGGTCAGCCAGGACGTTATTGACGCCCTGCCGGTGGGTCCCGGCGGACTGGTCCCGGGCCCCTGCCAGGCTGGTCACGTCCGAGGGCGGACGTCACCAGGCCGGTACCCGGGCTCTCAGCCGGGCTGGTCGTGCCCGGGCCAGGAACGGATGGTGGCCAGTAGCCGGGCCCCGCGACGCTCCAGCAGTACGCCCGCACGGTGGACGCCCAGGCAGGTGCCAGCCAGCCCCCATACCAGGCCCAGCAGGGCCACCGCCGTACCCCAGGCCCAGGAGCCGGCCAGGACGACGAGGATCCCGGCCCCCCAGACCGGGGCGGTGACGGTGGCCAGGACGATCCACCCCGCCATCTGGACCAGGGAGGCCAGCAGCGCCGTGCCACTGGTCCGCGAGCGCAGGGGACTGTCCCCCGGGGCGTTGACCTCATAGGGCATGAGGACGCTCGTGACCGCGGACCAGCCGTAGGCGCAGCCCAGGAGGGCCAGGGCCGTCCCCAGGACCACGGGCGCCCAGCGCCAGTACCCTGTCCACCCCGCGACCAGGAGCGTGGACACCACGATGACGGGGATCTGCCACAGGGCGGCGGCCACGATACGACCCAGCAGGTCGTCACGCCCGCGCAGGGCGGCGCTGAGGTGGCTCCACCGGGCGGTGGAGTCGTAGCCGAGGTCGTCGTGGAGGCTCCATCCTGTCAGGAGACCGAGCACGACGGGCAGGGCCAGGAGCCCGGCCGGGGCGCCGCCCCAGGCCAGGTGCTCCACCACGCTGGTGCCCGCCGCGGGGCCCATGGCCGCCACGACCACGAGCAGCGCGGGGACCAGGCCCAGGCCCAGGAGCTGGGCGAGGTAGCGCGGGTCGGTGCGCCAGTAGCGCAGGCAGCGTGCGGCCACGGCGGCGGCGGGGACGGGCATGAGACGCCCCAGGCGCCGGGCCCAGGGCAGGACGTCCACCAGGTTGACGGCGTCGGTGCCGGCTGCGTCACCGGCGGGACCGGCTGCTGACGAGGACCTGTCCGGCTGCCTGACCACCACGTAGCCGTGGGAGGGGCCGGAGCCGCTGACGGGGGTCACCATGACGCGGTGGACGACCCGGTACCACAGGGCCATGAGCAGCACCGGGAGCGCCACCGCCCCCAAGGCGCAGGCCGCGGCCAGGGCCCACTGGCCGGTGGCTACCAGGCCTGGCACGGCAAAGGTCCACCCCAGGGGGGTCAGCCCTACCGCGCGGGCCACGGGGCGCAGCGCCCCCAGCCCCTCGCCCAGGGCCAGGCCGTTGAGCAGGCTCGGGACCAGTGAGCCCAGGAGCACCGCCGCCACTGCCACCAGGGCGACCCTGTCCCGGCCCCTGCGGGTGGTGGACAGTCCGGCGGCGGTGACGACCACGCGCGAGAGGACCACGCAGGTGGCCAGGGCCACCGGGGCCATGACCAGGGCGGAGGCGACCGCCGCCCACTGCCCGGACAGGGCCCACACCAGCAGCGGCAGGAGGCAGACGACGCCGGTGGCCAGGCCCGGCAGCCCGCAGGCGGCCGCCACGAGCAGGCCCCGGGCCAGGGTGCGGGAGGGGGCGACCCAGGCCGCCAGGGCGCGGGGGTCCAGGGTCCCGTCCTGGCCGGTCAGGAGCAGTGGGACAAGGGTCCACCCCGCGACAAGGAGGGCACCGAGGGCCCCCAGGACCAGGGAGACGCTGGTGACGTCACCGGCGGCCCCCAGGAGGACGGCCCCACCGGTCAGGACACTGACTGCGCCGACGGCGTACGCCCCGCCCGCCAGGAGGCCGATAACGGCCCAGAGGCTGCTCCGCACGGCGTTGAGGGTCAGACGCCACCTCAGTCGGACGAGGGTCGCAGCCATGACAGCCCCTCCGTCCGTACCCGGGCGCCCACGAGCTGGGCGAAGCGCTGGTCCAGGTCCATGCCGTCGGCCACCTCGGCGACGATCCCCGCCGCCACGACCCGTCCGGCGTTAATGACGGCCACGTGGTCGCACAGGCGCTCCACGGTGGCCATGACGTGGCTGGAGATGACCACGGTGCCGCCTGCGCGCACGAAGTCGGTCAGGATCGCCTGGATGGTCTGGGCGGAGACCGGGTCCACGGCCTCGAAGGGCTCGTCCAGGACCAGGACGCTGGGTGAGTGGACCAGGGCGCAGGCCAGGTGGACCTTCTTGCGCATGCCCGCGGAGTAGTCGGCCACCATGGTGGTCCCGGCCTCCCACAGCTCCAGCACGTGGAGGAGCTCGGTGGCGCGACGTACCACCGTGTCCCGGTCCGTACCGCGCAGGAGCCCGGAGTAGGTGACCAGCTCCAGGCCGTTGAGCCGGTCGAAGGTGCGCAGGCCGTCGGGCAGGACCCCGATGAGGGCCTTGGCGCGGACGGGTTCGGCCCACACGTCCACCCCGTGGACGAGGGCGCGCCCGGAGTCGGGGGTGAGTAGGCCGGTGGCCATGGACAGGGTGGTGGTCTTGCCGGCGCCGTTGGGGCCCACCATGGCGTAGAGGCTGCCCGCGGGGATCTCCAGCCAGAGGTTGTTCACCGCCAGGGTCTGTCCGTAGGCCTTGTACAGGCCCTGGAGGGTGACGGCGCTGGTAGCTGGGGGCGCACCGTGCGCGTAGGGCGCAGTGGCACCCGGTGCAGGAGGGGAGGAGTGGCTAGGGACGCCGTCGGGGGACGGCTTCACCGTGACGTCTGTCATGCCCTTACGGTAGGGAGGACGCCGGGTGCCGGCCTCCTCCTCGAGGACGAGGCGGCTGCGCCCCCTCCGCGGTGCCGGGGAGGGGGCGCCCACGGGCAGACGGCCACCGGCCCGGTAACCGGGGCGGTGGCTTCAGCTTCGCCGTCACCTGCCAGCCAAATGCGCACCGGGGCGGTGGCCGACGCGGTCCGGGGTGGCGTCAGGACCGCCCCGGCCGCCGTCGGGCACCACGGCCAGGACGGGATCGGGGCCGCTGGCGCGGGAGGAGGTAGGCCAACGAGAGCAGCGCGCCACCGCTGGGTGGCGCGCTGCTGGACCGCGTCGGGGACGCGGGTAGGGCTCAGGCCTGGACGGCCTTCTTGAGGGCGGAGCCGGCAGTGAGCTTGACGCCGTAGCCGGCCGGGATCTGGATCTCCTCGCCCGTGCGCGGGTTGCGACCGGTGCGGGCGGCGCGCTCGACGCGCTCGACCCCCATGAGACCGGTGATCTTGACGGCCTCACCCTTGGCGACGTTCTCCACCAGGACGTCCTGGAAGGCGCCGAGGAAGGTGTCGGCGTCGGTCTTGGTCAGACCAGCCTTCTCAGCGATGGCGGCAATGAGCTCAGTGCGGTTGACGGACATGTGTTGCCTCTCGGTAGTCGGTCGGCGCCTCGATGGCGGCGCCGCTGGTGTCACGTTATGCGCAGAAAGTCCATTTTGCCAGGTATGACGCCCCTATCCCGGCGTGGCGGACGCGGATCACGGCCCGGGTGGCGCCCCGGAGGGCCCGTAGCGTAGCGCCAGTCACACGTCCCGGCGGGTACCCCACCGCCCCGGCGCTCGCCCCGACCCCACCTGGCCTGCACAGGTCGCCCATGCTACGGAGCGCAGCGCCCCCTAGCTGGCCCCGGGCCTGGGGAGGAGCGCGCGTCGTCCGGGGCCTGGACGGCCTGCCCGGACGGAGTGGTCCCTGAACGTCGCCGCCATGACCTCTTCCGTCCCGGACGGCCCTGGTGAGGCCCGGGGCGAAGCGCCGGTGGGGCGCGTCCAGACGGACACGCCCCACCGGTGTTCCCCACCCTTGAGAAGGTCCGCCGTACCCGGCGGCCTCACAAGGCCTGTGTGCCCGACGTCCTAGCGTCGGGTGACCGCCTCCACGAACCAGGAGGTGATCGTCGTCGGGTGGGTGATGGCGGTCCCGACCACCACGGCGAAGGCACCGTGGTCCATGGCCTGGGCGGCCTGGGCGGGGGTGTGCACCCGTCCCTCCACAATGAGGGGGACCTGGGCGATGGCGGCGACCTGGTCAATGAGCTCAATATCGGGGCCCTCGGTGCGGGGCCGCTCCCCGGTGTACCCGGCCAGGGTGGTGCCGATGACGTCGGCACCCGCGTCCTGGGCGGCCCGGGCGTCCTCCAGGGACCCGCAGTCCGCCATGACCAGGATCTCGGGGAAGACGTCCTTGAGGCCGACGACGGTCTGCGCGAGGGTCAGGCCGTCGGGGCGGGGACGCCGGGTGGCGTCCAGGGCCACGATCTGGCTGCCGGTAGCGGCCACGGCAATGGCGTGGGACAGGGTCGGGGTGATGAAGACGCCGTCGTGGCCGTCCTTCCACAGGCCGATGACGGGGACGTCCACGTGCTGGTTAATGAGGGCCAGGTCCGCCAGGCCCTGGGCGCGGATGCCGACGGCGCCCCCGGCCACGCACGCCTGGGCGACCTCGTCCATGGTACGGGGGTCGCGCATGGGCTCACCGGGGTAGGCCTGGGCGGAGGCGATCAGGCCCCCCTTGAGGGCGGAGAGGACGGGGTGGAGGCTGGTCATGTGTCTTCGTCTTCCTTTGGCAGTGGGGGGCCGGCGGACGCTCTCAGGCGGTGGCGCCCAGGAGCCTGAGGGCGCCGCGGGCGGCGCCGATAATGGGGGCGTTGGTACCCAGCTCGGCGCGTACGAGGGGTACGTCCGCCAGGGGGTCGATGAGCTCGGCGCGGAAGGTCTCGCGCAGGGGCGCCCACCACAGCTCCCCGGCGCGGGCCAGGCCCCCGGAGAGGACCACGCGCTCGGGGTCCAGGACGGCGACCACCCCGGCCAGGACCTTGCCCAGGGCGATGGCGGAGTCACGGTAGACCAGGGAGGCGATGGGGTCCCCGGCGTCGGCCCGCTGCTCGACCTCGAAGGCGTTGGCCACCTCCGGGTCCCCGCCCGCGGCCAGGTAGCGGCGGTGGATCTGGGGGCCTGCGGCAATGGCCTCCAGGTGGCCACGGCGCCCGCAGGTGCACATCTCGTTCTCGGCCCCCGGGGCGGGGACGTGCCCGATCTCCCCGGCGACGTAGTGGGCGCCGCGCACGGTGGTGCCGTTAATGACCACGGACCCGCCGACCCCGGTCCCCACGGCGACGACCAGGACCGAGCTGGCGTCGCGTCCGGCGCCCAGCCAGGCCTCTCCCCCGGCGTAGGCGTCGACGTCGTTCTCGACGTGGACGGGCATGTCCCCGTAGCCCTGGGCGATAAGGCGGGAGCGGACCCCGGTGGCGACCAACGTGCCGGTCCAGCCGGTGATGGCGTCGGTGGCCGAGACGATCGTGCCGGTGGAGACGTTGACCACGCCCGCGCTGCCCACGCCCACGGCGCTGACGGCCACCGGCGCGCCGGGGGCCTGGTGGGTGCCGGCCGACACGACGGTGTCGACCACTGAGGCAATGGCGTCGAGCACCGCCTCCGGGCCGCTGCGGGCGGGGGTGGGCACGGAGGCCAGGGGGCCGGCCAGCGCGCCGTCCGCGGTGACCAGGGCGGCCGCCATCTTGGTCCCGCCCAGGTCCACCCCCACGACCAGGGGCGTGGAGAGGGGCGGGGCGGCGTCGGTGGTACTCATGACCTTCGGTCCTCTCGATTCCGTGTCCGGGTGGGGCGTCTGGCTCCAGGTCCCAGCGTAGCGGGGCGGCGATGCGCGCACCGCCCCGCTACGTGGTCGCCACCTGCGCGGACAGCCCGACCCGGGCCGTACGCAGGGGCCCTACAGGAGCCCGTTCTTCCTCAGGACGGCCAGGACGGCCTGGGCGTTGGCGGGCTCCAGGGGCTCGACGGGGAAGGCCATGGTGGCGGTGGCAATGGTGCCCAGGGCCGCCATGGCGGTCTTGAAGGCCCCGACCCCGGTGGCGTCCCCGGAGCGGCCCGTGACGGCGAAGACGCACTCGAAGTTCCGGGCGATCTCGTCCTGGATCCGGCGGGCCCGGGCCCAGTCCCCCGCGACGGCGGCGTCCCACAGGTCACGGTAGGCACGGGGCTCGACGTTGCCGTACCCGGGCACGACGCCGTCGGCCCCGAGCAGGAGCATGCCGTCCACGACGAGCTCGTGGCCGGTCAGGAGCGCCAGGGGGTGGCCGGCGTCCTCGTTGGCCATGACCAGGCGGCGGAAGGCGACGTCGTCACCGGAGGAGTCCTTGACGCCGGCCAGGACGCCCTCGCTTCCCAGGCCCACCAGGAGGTCGCGGGAGAGCTTCTTGCCGCCCAGGCGCACGGGGACGTCGTAGGCGAACAGGGGCAGGTCCACGCTCGCGGCCACGGCCCGGAAGTGGGCGGCGTACTCGGCCTCGGAGTTCAGGGCGTAGAAGGGGCAGGTGGACACGATGGCGTCGGCGCCGAGGGCGGCGGCACGCCTGGCCTGCTCCACGACCCGGCCGGCGGTGGTGTCGATAGCCCCCACCAGGACGGGCACGCGCCCGGCGACGCGCTCGACGGTGCGTCCCACGACGACATCACGCTGGGCGTCGGTGAGGTAGGCCACCTCACTGGTGGAGCCCATGGAGAACAGGCCGGTGACACCTCCCTCGATAAGGACGTCAATAAGCCTGTCCAGGCTCTCGAGGTCGATCTCACCCTGGACGGTGAAGGGGGTGACGACCGGGGGGATGACGCCGGTGAAGCGGGTGTCCATAGAAGTAGTTCTCCTCGTCGAGTATGTTTCCGACATCTGACGTCGGATATCTGATTATGCCAGACATGCCGTGCCGGGGCACCAGCAGCGGACGGCGGGTCGCATCGCGATGACCGCGGACCGCGCCCTGTCCGCGACCTCCACCCCGTCCACGGCATCCGGCGGGTCGTGGCGGGGCCCGGGCCGAAGGCGCCGGGACAGGCTCGCGTGCGCCGTGCACTGTCTGCGGGGTCTGCGGGGTGGCACGAGGCCGTGGGACGCTGCCGGCGCCGGGACCCGGCGCCGGCAGCCGCAGGCCCCTGGTGGTACCGACCGCGGGCCCCGTGCCCAGGGCCTGCGGTCGGTACCGTCAGGTCCGCCGTCGTCTCAGCGGTCCAGGAGGGAGGGCACGGCACCCAGCAGGGTGCGGGTGTACTCCTCCTGGGGGTTGGCGAAGATCTCCTTGGTGGTGCTCAGCTCCAGGATCCTGCCGAAGTACATGACGGCGATCCGGTCGGAGACGTAGCGCACGGTGTTGATGTCGTGGCTAATGAACACCAGGCCCAGGCCCAGGCTCGCCTTGAGGTCCTGCAGGAGGTTGAGCACCTGGGCGCGCACGGAGACGTCCAGGGCGCTCGTGGGCTCGTCGGCCACGATAATGTCCGGGTCCAGGGCCAGGGCGCGGGCAATGGCCACGCGCTGGCGCTGCCCGCCGGAGATCTGGCGGGGCAGCACGTCCAGGGCGCTGGGCGGCAGGCCCACCAGGTGGAGCAGGTCGCGCACCTTGGCCTCGCGCTCCCTGGGGCTGCCGACGCCGTGGACGTTGAGCGGGTCAATGAGCGTGTCGTGCACGACCATGCGGGGGTTGAGCGCCGTGGCCGGGTCCTGGAAGACCATGGAGACCGAGCGCCCCAGGGCCCTGCGGTCGGACGCCCGGTGCCCCAGCCTCCTGCCCTTGAAGTAGACCTCGCCCGCGGTAGGCGCCTGGAGCCCCACCATGAGGCGGGCGGTGGTGGACTTCCCACACCCCGACTCCCCCACCAGGCCGAGGGTCTCGCCACGGCGCACGGTCAGGGAGACGTCGTTGACCGCGTGGACCTTGTCAGGCCGCAGGAGGCTGCCGGTGCGTGACTTGTGGACGACGTGGGCGCCACGCAGCTCGATAACGGGATCCTGCGGGGTCCAGGTGCTGTTCTTCTCCGGCATCAGTGGGCCTCCTCCTTGGCGAGGACCGCCTCAAGCTCAGGCGTGACGGCGTAGTAGTGGTTCTCCGCGCCGGCCACCGGCTTGAGGCTCGGACGGGTGTGGAGCCCGACGGTGGGGTGGTCCGAACGGGGGGCGAAGCGGTCGCCGTCGACGAACTCCGAGGGGCTGGGGACGGTGCCGCGCACCTGGTGGAGCCGGTTGGAGCCGGACTCGATGGAGAGCACGGCGCCCAGCAGCCCCCGGGTGTACTCGTGGACGGGGTTGGTCAGCAGCTCGCTGGTGGGGGCCTGCTCCACCACCTGGCCGGCGTACATGACGGTGATGCGGTGGGCCAGCTTGGCCACCAGGGCCAGGTCGTGGGAGACGAACACCATGGCGAACCCGAGCTTCTCACGCAACTCGTTGAGGAGGTCCACGACCTGCTTCTGGACGGTCACGTCCAGGGCGGTGGTGGGCTCGTCGGCAATGACCAGGCTGGGGTCACGGGTCAGGGCCATGGCAATGAGCACGCGCTGGCGCTGCCCGCCGGAGAGCTCGTGCGGGTAGCTCCTCAGGGTGCGCACCGGGTCCAGCCCCACCAGCTCCAGGAGCTCCTCGGCGCTGCGGGTCCCGCCGCGGGAGGTGAGCTGCTTCATCTGGGAGCGGATGAGCATGGAGGGGTTCAGGGAGCTCAGGGCGTCCTGGTAGATCATGCTCATCTCGTGGCCGCGCAGGGCGTTGTGCTCCTCGGGGCTCATCTCCAGGAGGTTGCGGCCCTTGAAGAGGATCTGGCCACGCATACGGGCGGTGGGGGGCAGCAGCCCCATGACCGCCATGGAGGTGATGGACTTCCCGCAGCCGGACTCCCCCACCAGTCCCATGGTCTCCCCGGGACGCACCGAGAAGGAGACGCGGTCCACGATATCGACGTCCCCGTGCTGGGCGGGGAAGGCGATGGACAGGTCCTTGACCTCCAGGACCGGGTCCTTGCCGCTGTCCCGGTAGACGAGGCGGTCACGGCGGGCCAGCTCGGCCACCCGCAGGGAGGCCAGGCGCTCAGCCAGGGGGACGTCCTCCACGGCGGGGACGCCCACCCCGGTCAGGGAGCTGACGTCCTGCCTGTCCCGGACCACCTCGCCCTGGGCCGTCCTGACGTGGGAGGCCACGGCGTCGGCGGCGTCGTCCCAGGCCTCCTGGGTCTCCATGGCCTCCTCGTCGGCCTGGACGTCGACCTTGACCCTGATGCGCGGGGAGGCCATGGCGTCGGTCAGCCCCTCGGAGAGGATATTGAGGCACAGGGTGGTGATGAGGATGAGCAGCCCGGGGAAGAAGGTGGGCCACCAGTGCCCGGACAGCAGCAGGGCCTTGCCCTCAGAGAGCATATTGCCCCAGGTGGGGGTGTTGGCGGACTGGATACCGGTACCGATAAAGGACAGCGAGGCCTCGAAGACGATGGCGTCGGCCACGAGCACGGTGGCGAACACCATAATCGGTGCGATGCAGTTGCGGGCCACGTGCTTGGCCAGGATCCACGGGACGGAGGCACCCATCACCTTGGAGGCGGACACGTAGTCCTCACCGAACTGGGAGATGATATTGGCCCGCACCACGCGGGTGAGCTGGGGCACGTAGAGGATCGCGATAGAGATAATGATCACCGGCAGGATCGGCAGGCGCGTGGACATGGCCGACACCAGCACGGCCGCCAGGGCGATCCCGGGGAAGGACATGACGACGTCGAGCACGCGCATGAGGGTCTCGGAGATCCACTTGCGGGCCGTGGCGGCCACGGCCCCCAGGACGGCGGCCACGGCCAGGGCCAGGCCGGTGGCCGACAGCCCTACGACCAGGGAGACCCGGCCGCCGTAGACGGCGCGGGAGAAGATGTCCCGCCCGGTGGCGTCGGTGCCGAAGAGGTGGGACAGGGAGGGGGCCACGACCGGGTCGGAGGAGGTGACCTCACCGATGCCCTCGATATAGGTGGTGCTCTGTCCCGCGGCCAGCCCCGTGGCCTTGGGGGAGTAGGGCGCGACCAGGGGTGCGAGGAGGGCGACGAGGGCGATGAGGCCCAGGACGACGACGGCGATCTTGGAGCCGGTCGGGAGCGCCTTCCAGCCCTGGAAGCGCTGCCCGGGGGCGGAGGCCCTCTCCAGCGTGCGACGGTGCAGCATCAGATGCTCCTGATTCGTGGGTTGACGAGGACGTAGAGCATGTCGACGACAATGTTGACGAGGATAAAGGCCAGCGCCACGGTGATGGACACGCCCTGGACGATATTGACGTCGTTGCGGGTGATACCGTCCAAGATGAGCTGGCCCATGCCATTGATGTTGAAGATGATCTCGATGACGACGGCGCCGCCCATGGCGTAGCCGATACGCAGGCCCAGCACGGTCAGCGGGGTGATGAGCGCGTTGCGCAGCACGTTACGGGCCACCACCACGTGCTTGGGGATGCCCCCGCCGATGGCGGTGCGCACGTAGTCGCGGTCCAGCTCCTCGACCATGGCGGTGCGCACCACGCGGGTCAGGGACCCGGCGTTGGGCACGGCCACGGCCAGGGCCGGCAGGAAGATCTGGCGGACGTAGGTGCCCGGGTCGTCGCTGAAGGAGACCCAGTCGGAGACCAGGGCGGGGAAGGTCCCGGTGCCGCCGGGGACGTCGGAGAACCACTGGATGAGCAGCAGGGCCAGCCAGAAGGAGGGGGTGGCCAGGCAGGCGATGGAGATGACGCGGATGACCTGGTCAGGCCACCGGTCGCGGTAGAGGGCGGCGACGATGCCCAGGACGGTGGCCAGGACGACGGCGATGAAGATGCCGATAAAGGTCAGCTGGAGGGTGATGGGGAAGGCCGAGGAGACCAGGTCGGAGATCCTGACCCCGGTGAAGGAGGAGCCGAGGTCACCGTGGACCAGCCCCGTGAGGTAGTCCCAGTACCGCTGCAGGAGTGGGTCGTTGAGGTGGTGGGCGACTCGGTACTGCTCCAGGGCGTCCGCAGAGGCTGCCTCCCCCAGCGCCAGGCGCGCGGGGTCAGCCGATGAGAACGACATGACGACGAACACGAGAAGCGTCACACCCAGCACCATGACCGGCAGCGCGAGCAGGCGCCGTCCGATCAGGCGAATGAGGTTGGACACAGGAATGCTCCTTTGCTTCGGTGCCCCGCCACCTCAGGGGTGGCCGGCCGGTAGGTGCCCGGCCGGTGACGGTCGGGCGTACTCACCCTCCTATTGTCTGACGTCTGACGTCCGAATACAAGTCGGGGGCGCGTCACATGTGCGACGCGCCCCCGCTGGCTCCAGGCCTCCCGGCCAGGGCCCGGGTCAGGCCGTGGTCGATCCCACGTCCACGAAGGACAGGCCGGTCAGCGCGATCGGCTTGAAGCCGGACAGGGTCTGGGAGTCGTAGGCCGTGGGGGTCTTGCGGTGGAAGATCGGGTAGAGCGGCACGTCCTCGGAGAGCTTGTCGAAGATCTCCTGCCACTTGGCGACCTGCGCCTCACCCTCGAGCCTGACCGCCTCGTCCAGCAGGGCCTGGATGGCCGTGTAGGACTCCGAGCCCTTCCAGTGCATACGGGTCTCGGTCCACAGGTCGGTGCCGTACCACCAGCGCATGAGCAGGTCCGCGTCGTTGCCGAACACCGAGGGGTCACCCGGGGCGATGAGGACGTCCCAGGACCCCTGGCTGCCGTCAATGAGCTGGTAGGCGTCCGCGGACTTCCTCTCGTCGTAGGCGACGCTCACCCCCAGGGCCTCCAGGTTCTCCTTGATGATCGGGCGGGCCGAGGAGAACCAGCCGTGGTCGGTGCACAGCAGGCTGAGGCTCGTCACCCCGGCCTCGGACAGGAGGGACTTGGCCTTGGCCGCGTCGTAGCTGTAGACCGTCTTGGCCTGCCTGAAGGCGGGGTGGCCGTCCTGGACGAAGCAGGTGGCGGGGGTGGCCAGCCCGGACATGCCGGTCTCGCAGATCTTGACGTAGTCCAGGGCGTACATCACCGCCTGACGGGCCTTGGGGTCGGAGAAGGTGGAGTGGTTGAACATGGCGAACAGGAGGCTGAAGCCCTGCTGGGCGGCCACGGTCACCGGGGCCTTCATCTGCTTGAGGTTGGCCGCGGGCACCGCGTCAATGGCCTGCACCTTGCTCGAGGTCATGGCGTTGGTGCGGGTGGTGTCGTCGGGCATGATCTTCCAGGTCATGGTCTTGGCCAGGGCCGGGTGGGGACCGTTGTAGTGGTCGTTGCGCTCGAAGACGATGTTCTGGGAGGCGGCGCTGTTGTCCGTCATCTTGTAGGGGCCCGAGCCGGTGGGCATGAGGTCGAAGGCCTTGGCGTCGGCCTCGACGACGGCCTTGGGGACGATCTTGACCACGCTGAGGCGCTCGGCCACCAGCGAGAAGGGGTAGTTGAGCTTGATGGTGACCGTGGTGGCGTCCTTGGCCTCGACCTTGGCCACGAACTGCAGGAACTGGAGGTAGGTGGACTTGTTGGTGGGTTCGAGCACGCGCTCGAAGGAGAAGACGACGTCGTCGGTGGTCACCGCGGTGCCGTCGGAGAACTTGGCGCCGTCGCGCAGGGTGACCTCATAGGTGGTGTCGTCCACCTTCTTGGGCAGCTCGGCGCCCAGGGCCGCGTAGACCTCGCGGGTGGCGGGGTGGAGCTCGGTCAGCCCCTCCAGGGTGTGCCAGTTGGCCGCGATGGTCAGGGCCGCGGAGGTGATCATGGGGTCGTAGCCGGTGGTGCCCAGCTCATACGAGATACCGGCGGTGATGGTGCCGTCCTTGTTGATCTTGGAGGGATCCGCCCCGGTGCCGGTGGGCTTCTGGCTGCCACCGCAGGCGGCCAGCGTCGCGGCGAGCCCGGCCGCCAGGCCCAGGGCCCCCGATACCTTGAGGAAGTCACGGCGGGAGGCGGAAGCAGGTGAGATCGTCATTGAAGTTCTCCTGAAGTCGGACGTCTTATGTCTGACGTTGGTAGGATGACTGTAGCAGGCCCGAGGACGTCTGACCACCTGTCATATACTCCTGACTAAATAGTGGTTCAGGTCACATGGGCTTGGCGCGTCGGCACCCGACGCATCCTTAAACCGCGGTATAACAACGGAGTTACGATCACCATGATCCCTACGAAGACACCGGGCGGCGCCTACACCGTGCTCACGCATGCACCCACCACCCAGGCGGACACCGCCATCCAGGCGATCAAGGACTACATCCTGACCTCGCACCTGCAGCCGGGGGACTTCCTGCCCACGGAGTCCCAGCTGTGCACCGACCTGGGCGTGTCACGCTCCTCGGTGCGCGAGGCGGTGCGCACCCTGGTGGCCCTGGACATTGTCGAGGTCCGTCACGGGTACGGCATGTTCGTCGGCGACGTCTCCATGCGCCCCATGGTGGAGTCCCTGGTCTTCCGGGGGCTGCTGCACCCCGGTGACGACTACCGGGGCCTGCGCGACATCGTCGAGGTCCGCCTCACCCTGGACCTGGCCATCGCCGAGAGGGTGACGCAGGCCTGGAAGGGGCGCCAGGACCAGGCCCTGGAGTCCCTGGAGTCCCTGGTGACCCAGATGGAGGAGCGCGCCGCCGCCGGGCACACCTTCGTCGAGCAGGACCGGGCCTTCCACAACCAGCTCCTGAGCCCCTTGGAGAACCACCTGTTCCGCCACCTCTCGGACGCCTTCTGGACGGTCCACACCCTGACGATCCCCCTCCTGGACGCCCCCCACCCCGCTGACATCATTACCACCGCCAGGGCCCACCGGGCCATGCTGGACGCCGCCCGGTCAGGGGACGTCAAGGCCTACCGCAGCGCCGTGGTGGAGCACTTCGAGCCCCTCCAGCGGGCCCTGGGCGAGGGGTGAGGCCCCTGCCAGCACCTGCTCGCTGAGGGCCGGGTAGGTCCCCGCCCGGGCCACCGCCAGGAGGTTGGTCCCCGGATCCTCGGGGACCAGGAGCCGCTCGACCCAGGCGTCACGGGCCGCCCCCAGGCCCCGGGCGAGCCAGGTGGTACTGACCTCCTCCATGGCGTGGGTACCGCCGGGGAAGACATGGAGCTCAGCCACCCCGCCGTCACGCCACAGGGCGCTGGCCAGGGCCACCACCTCGTCGCGGAAGGGCTCGGCCGAGGCCACGGACAGGAAGACCGGCGGCAGGTCGCCGAGCCAGGTGGCCCGGGCCGGGGCCTCGTAGGGGCTGACGGCCTCGGTCCCCCGCCGCCGGCCCAGGGCCGCCTCCCAGGCGATGTTGTTGTAGGCCGAGGGCCAGGTGCCCTGGTGCAGGTACTGGAGCCCGGAGACCGACCCGTCCTCCTGGCCGGTGCGGTCGTCCAGCATGGGGTAGTCCGCCAGGGCCCCCAGGACCTGGGGCCCCTGGCGGTCGCGTGCCATGAGGAGGACCCCCAGTGCCAGCCCCCCGCCCGCGCTGGCCCCCACCAGGAGCACCCGCCCGGGGTCGGCTCCCAGGGCGGCGGCGTTGTCCACGGCCCAGCACACGGTGGCGTAGCAGTCCTCCACCGCGGTCGGGGACGGGGACTCGGGGGCCAGGCGGTACTCCGGGCTGACGACGACGCCCCCGTAGCGGCGCATCCAGGGCACCACCGTGCGCAGGCCGCTGTAGCGGCTGCCCATGACCAGCCCGCCCCCGTGGAGGGAGACAAAGAGCGGGCCGGGCCCCTGGGCCGGCAGGTCATCACCGGGCCCCTGGGCCGGCAGGTCATCACCGGGCCCGGGGTCACCACCGAGCTCGTCACCACCGTGCCCGGGGTCACCACGGCGGCCGGTAGCCGGGCCCTCCCCCTGGGCCCCGTCGTCGGCCCCCCGCGCCCCGTCGCGCAGGACGGCTACCGGGATCTCGACGCCGTCAAAGGAGGTCAGGTGGCCCTCGGTCAGGTCGGTCCCGGGGTGGGCGCTGCGGAAGGCGGCCCGGGAGTCCTCCACGGGGGAGCGCCAGGTCGGGAGGTTGTCCACGGTCATCTCGCGCCAGAAGCCCAGCGGCTCGAGCGCGGCCAGGACCGCGGCGGTCGCGCTGTCGTAGGGAGGACGGGGCAGGTCGTCGCGGGTGGGACGTACCGGGGTACCAGACACGGGGGAACTATGGCACACCCCGGCTCCCCCTCCCCCACCGCGGGCCCGCGCCGGGCCCCGGCGTCGCCGTCCTCAAGGGCCCCGCCCCCACGACGGGCCCTCCCGGATCCCCGTCCACGTAGCAGGGGGCTCGGCCCTCGACCAGGTAGCGGGACGCCACCCGGCCCGTCCCCGTCCACGTAGCAGGGGGCTCGGCACCCGAGGAGGGCTCGAGCTGCACCCCCGGATCCACGCCCACGTAGCAGGGCCCGTGCCGACGGCGGACCACCTCGCGGCCCAGGCCCCGCCCCCGGCAGGATCCGCACGGTGCCCACGGGCGGAGAGGGCTACCGCGAGCTGGTCGCCGACCTGCGGCAGGATCCGCCCGCACCCACCCGCACCCGCACCCGCACGGCGCCAGCGACTTCACTCACAGCACGCGCAAGGGTGAGAATGCGGTGGTCAACCTCCTGCTCCTCCACAAGGAAGCCCTATGTCTCGTCCCACCGCGGCCCCCGCCGTCAAGGATCCGGTCGACGCCGTCCCGGCGGTCAAGCGTCTTGCGGTCCTGTCCGTCCAGCACGTCCTGGCCTTCTACGCCGGGGCCGTGATCGTCCCCCTGGTCATCTCCCAGGGGCTGGGCCTGGACGACGCCACCACGATCCACCTCATTAACGCCGACCTGTTCACCTGCGGCATTGCCACCATCGTCCAGTCCGCCGGGCTCGGCCCCAGGATCGGGGTGCGGCTGCCCCTCATCCAGGGCGTCACCTTCACCGCCGTCTCCCCGCTCATCGCCATCGGCCTGGCGGCCTCCCCAGGAGCGGGTGGGACCGAGGGCCTGGCCGCCATGTACGGCTCGATTATCGTCGCCGGCCTGGCGACCTTCCTCGCGGCGCCCTTCTTCGCCAGGCTGCTGCGCTTCTTCCCCCCGGTGGTCACCGGCACCCTCCTGACCGTCATGGGCACCACCCTGCTGAGCGTCTCCGCCGGGGACATTGTCAACTGGGGCACCTACGCCCCCCAGGGCTCCAGCGAGTCCGACGTCGCCTGGTTGACCATCAAGGGCCTCCTGTACGCCCTGGGCACCATTGCCACGATCGTCCTCGTCCAGAGGGTCTTCAAGGGGTTCATGGGGACCATCTCGGTCCTCGTCGGCCTGGTCGCCGCCACCACCGTGGCCTGGGCGCTGGGAGACACCGACTTCTCCCAGGTGTCCCAGGCCGACGCCGTGAGTGTGACCACACCCTTCTTCTTCGGCGTACCGACCTTCCCCCTGACCGGCATTGTCTCCATGTTCATTGTGATGGCAGTCACTGCCGTGGAGACCACCGGGGACGTGTTCGCCACCGGCGAGATCGTGGGCAGGCGCATTACCTCACGGCACATTGCCGCCGCCCTGCGTGCCGACGGGCTGTCCACCGTGCTCGGCGGGGTGCTGAACTCCTTCCCCTACACCTGCTTCGCGCAGAACGTGGGCCTGGTGCGCCTCACGCAGGTCAAGTCCCGCTGGGTGGTCACCGCCGCGGGCGCCATTATGATCCTCCTGGGAGTGCTGCCCAAGGCCGGTGCCGTCGTCGCCGCCATCCCCACACCGGTCATTGGCGGGGCGAGCCTGGTGATGTTCGCCAACGTCGCCGTGGTGGGCCTCCAGACCCTGGCCAAGGTCGACCTGCACGACAACCGCAACGCCACGATCGTGTCCACCTCCATCGGCCTGGCCCTGCTGGTGACCTTCAAGCCGGACATGGCCACCATGGTCCCCGACTGGCTGGCCATCCTGTTCGGCTCGGGGGTGACCATCGGCTCCATCACCGCCATTGTGCTCAACCTGATCTTCTTCCACGTCGGTCGCCAGGCGGGACCGGACGTGGCCGTGGTCAAGGGTCGGGCGGTAAGCCTGGAGGAGGTCAACGCCATGGACCAGGCCACCTTCGTGGAGGCCTTCGGCAGCATGTACGTGGGCGCCACCTGGCCGGCTGAGCGCGTGGCCGGGCAGCGCCCCTTCACCTCCACGGCCGAGCTGCGCCAGGCCTTCGAGGACGTGGTCCTGACCGCCTCCCCCACCGAGCAGGAGGCCCTCATGGCCGGCTACACCGACATCGTGGACCTCCTCCTGAGCCAGGATGTCGCCCCCGGGGGCGACCAGCAGGCGCATATGGACACCGCCTCCCTGGCCCTGGGGGAGCTCGACGACGCCCAGGCGGCCGAGCTGCGCGCCCTGGGGTCCGCCTACCACGAGAGGTTCTCCCGCCCGCTGGTCATGTGCGTCTCACGGGTGGCCAACCGCGAGACGCTCATGGCGCGGGGCTGGGCCAGGGTGGAGTCCTCACCCGCCCGCGAGGCCAGGGTGGCCCTGGGCGAGGTCATTGACATCGCCGACGAGCGCTTCGACGTCCTCATGGCCGACGCCAACCCTGTCCGCTCCGCCTGGGTGCGGAGCCTGGAGCAGCTCGGCTGACGGCACGGCGCCTGCAGCCGGTGGGGCCGGGTGGCACAGTGCCACCCGGCCCCACCGTCGAGCGGATCAGGCGACGTCGCTACCGGCCTCGTCCTGGGCCTGACCGGTGACCAGCTCGGAGACGGACTTCCCCAGGAAGGTCTTGACCAGGGCGTCCACCTGGGGCAGGACCGAGGCACCCATCTGGGTGACCTTGCCCGCACCATCAGTGGAGACCACGGTCAGGCCGTCAATGGCGCTCATGGGCTCCGCGTAGGCACGCACCACGTCGGGCAGGATGTCCAGGGCCTGCTTGGCCTTGGCGGCCTCACCGTAGAGCTCCATGGCCTCGGCCATCGCCTTGGTGGCCCCGGCCTCGGCGGCACCCTTGGCGGCGGTCGCAGCCGCCTCGGCCTTACCTCGGGCCTCCACGGCATCGGCCTCGGCGCGGGCGGTCAGGGCCGTGGCCTCGGCGCGGGCGGCGGCGTCCAGGCGCACCCGCTCAGACCCGGCCTGGGCCTCCAGACGCACCCGTTCGGCCGCGGCCTGGGCCTCCAGACGCACTCGCTCGGCCGCGGCCTGGGCGGCAGCGACCTGCTCGGTCCTGGTCGCCGCCGCGGCCTGCTCACGCTGGTAGCGGGCGGCGTCAGCAGGCTTGCGGACCTCAGTGTCCAGCTCACGCTCACGCAGCTCGGCCTCGGCCTGGGCGGTGGCGCGCTTCTCCTCGGCGATCTCACGGTCCTTGCGGGCCTTGGCCAGGGGCGC
>ERZ772921.493-NODE-493-length-24232-cov-3.559623_pt1 | contig 24232 bp, 20 predicted proteins | sample MGYA00512117_ERZ772921 | MGnify/ENA primary metagenome ERZ772921 (study PRJEB29015, sample SAMEA2737944) | human oral metagenome | biome: human oral; feature: human-associated habitat; material: dental | place: China | collected 2150 ...
ACATATTCTGAATAATATTATATAATCTAATTAACAATTTTAAATTTATAGAAAGGACAAGGAATGGCGGAACTAATTGTTATTGATAAATATGAAGCAAATAATCCGATGCTTATAAATACTTATATCAGACTTGTAGATAAGGTTACGTCTGTAAAAAATGTTGAACTTCAAGATGATATAGTTAGTCAAGTATTAAACAGTTCCTTTAATTTTGGGAACAGCCTGAAAATTTCGGGTAAAATTTTTCTGCACCTTTTAATTTATAGCTATTTTGTAGAAATGGAAAATTCAGAAAATGAAAAAGCTGAAATACAGTTAGTTGCAACATATATTCAAAATCATGAAGAAGAAATGCAAAACGAACTGAAAAAAATGGCAGGCATGACCTTTATTACTCCTGAAGTTGAAAAAGCAAGAAAAATATTAATCAATATTTACAAATATAGCGGAATAGTCTTTGCACAGCTTTTTGAAAGAATGTCAAAAGCTACCAGAAAAAGTATAATGGAAATTACAAGCAAAAATTTTAATAATTTCAATATTCACACTCCACTAGACCCATATATTTACGAAAAAGGTAAAGTCGGAGAAAAAATAAGACTTATTGCTGAAAAAGTTGATATTATTTTTAAGGACATTTCCATGGAACTTAAAAATGTGGACTTCAATGACGAAAATATAGAAAAGCACATGACAAATTTAATAAAAGATGCCATTATGGCAGTTTATATAAATTCGTGCCTTGAAAATACTGAAAGTTCATCAACTTTTAAAATGTATTATAATGACAATGCCTGGTTCATATATTTTTACTCAATCTTAATGGAAAAATATGTATTTGAGAAAACCAATCTTTTAAAATGTAAGGAAGATGCTTCACTTTTAAAATATGGAGCAACTCTTTCTTCAGTAAATAAAATTCTCGCTGAATATCAGAGAGCAAATAAAATAGAACTTTTACCCGATGCAAATGCAAAACTATTTTATCTTCTTTTAGGCATTGGAATGTTTGAAAAAACCATTTTCAGTGAATATTCGGATAAAACTACAATACCTTTATCATTACACTTGAAATATAATGACAATCAAGAAATAACAATAGATACTCATAGAGTAAACAATAGATTTTCTGTTATTGATTTTGTAAATATGCTTATAACAAGTGACAATTATCAATTGCAAAATTATTTGAGCCTTTTTAACAAAAATTTTGAACAGAACATAAAAGAAATACAGTCCAATGCTCTGGAAACAATCGCAAGACCTTTGGATGCCACGCTTACAAACCTGTTTCAAAATATTGATCTTGAAATGGTTGAAAAATATTCAATATTAAAAAATGAATATGACAATTCAAATGAAAAAAAGAAAAAGGCAATTATACATGAACTAATAAATACTTTAGCCTATATGACAAATAAAACTATTGAAAACAAAAAAAATAAAGATGAAAATTTAGGAATATTGTTTACAAAATTAAAAGAAGAAAATAACTTTTCAATAAAATTAACCTTTATTGAAAGTTTGGGGAAAAATATTTTCCTGAGTGATAATATTTTTGATGTTCATAGAAGAGAAGCTGAAGAAAAAATAAAAAAAATAAACAGCAATATAATAACCAAAATAAAAAAACTTATTGAATTTTTTCCTGAAGAAACTTCTGAATTGAATATTAAAGAAAATTTCAAAATTAGTCCTAAAGGCGACGAACCTGAAAGTGAAGTAGTTGAATATATAAAAAAAGAAATGATAAAAAAATTAAAAATAAAATCCAAAATAATATTCACTATTTATTCAGGAATAGAACTTTCTGAAGTCTATGATAACGAAACATTTATACCAAGAACTACTGTCCTTGAAAAAATATTTTACATGTCAGTATTATGGAAAAAAATTTCAGAAGAAAACTTAATGAAAAAATATGGGAAAAATACTAAGATGTTTTTTGAAATATTAACAGATGTTGTATATTTTATAAACTTGAAAGAAAATAAAAATGTATATAATGTAACATCTATCAGGGACAATGAATACATTGATATTTTCTATGACAGAACATATGAATATTTTCAATCTAATTTTTATAGCAGTTCTGAAAAGGAAAAAGAATATCCTGAAGCAAAGGAAATGCTTGAACTTTTCAAGGATGCACTTCTTACAGGATTTAATTACTACGACTCAACTGCTTCAGCTAAGTCTCAAAAATTATCAAGAAAAGATTTGGAACAGGAAAACAGTAATTATTCAAAATATATTGACAGTATCATTGATACTTTCAATTTAGAACAAATATTTATAGAAATATAATGAAAGGGGAAATCAGTGTTAAATAATATATTTAATGGAAAAAGCAAAAGCAATGATGAAAATGAAACAGAAAAAACAATAAAATTTATTGAACTTTCAGAAAAGAAAATTAACAAAAGAATGTCTCAGGAAGAACAGGAAGAATATCTTGCTGACGAAGGATTTGAAAACATAGAAGAATTTGTAAAAAACAATCCTTCGGAAACAACCAGATTATTGAAAACATTAATCCTTCAGCCTTACCAAAAAAGGTTTAAGGAAATTTCTTTTGGAAGAAAAGCAGATCCATTGGAACTTTTTATCATTAACAAGCATAAAGAACTTGTTACTAAACTTCCAGAAGAAAGAATTGGAGATTTCCTGGAAGACAGAGGACTTGACAGAATATATGATGACAAATTTTATAATAACAGGGATTTAGTAATCAAGCTCGCTGAACTTCTTCTTTGTCTATACTATTCACAAAGGCTTGATATTGTTTTCTTGAAACAAAATAATGACAGCAAGGACGAAATTATAAAAGAAGCCTTAAAAATTTTAAAAACAAAAGGAGTTAATCTTACAGCAGAAAAAATTTCTGAAAAAATAAAAAAAGATAAGGAAGTGAAATAAAAAAATGCTAGTTCAAGGAATTCTCGAATATGAGGACAGGCAATTTGAATTTTTGTATGTTTTTCAGGAATTTTCTCCAGAATATTGCATGATACAATATGAAGGGAAAAGCTATAACTTAAAATTCCTAGCCTCAAGATTTAAGTTTATTACTGCTTTTAGAGCTTTTGAAGACTACTTTGAGTCTGGCATGATGAGAATGCATGTAAAGAAAGTTCTTGATGGAAATGAAAAGCAATATTATTTCAAATATTTCGATATTTTAGCCAGCATGGAATTAGCCCATATAAATGAAAAAGAAGATTATGTTATAGGAAAAATCACGGAATTGATACCTACGTATGACAGTGAAACTGGACTTTTTCTAATAGATGCACATATTGGAAATAAAATTGTTCATTTTTTAGAGGAAGAGGACTTAACTTTTTTCTTTAAGTATGCTAAAATACGCTTAGGTTATTATTCAGGAGAAAAACTTGATGAACTTATTTCTTGCGTGGGAACTTATCTCGACATTACATTCGGAAGAAAGAATGTACTCGAACATTATCAGATGACTTCTCCAAGCTGTATGAAAGTTTTTCCAGAGAAAACACTTGAAAATTTTACAAATACTGGAGCCTTTGAAATAACAAGCTACGGAATGGTAGATACAGCTGTAAGGGAAAAGATGTATTACAACATAAAAAATATTCTGAATGATATTGTCAGCGAAAATCTTTTAAATGATTTAGCTGAATACTAAAGGAAAGGAATGAGAAAATGAGAAATCATGTTATAGCAACTGCAGCGGCAATCGCAGCTGTCTCTAATATTGGACTTGCTAAAACAAAATTACATCTCCTGCCTGAAAATACTTCTTATGAAAGTGTTCAGTTTCTTCCTAATTACAAGGAGGAAGTGAAGGAAGGAGTAACTACTTATACTGTGAAGGTTCAGAAAGCTAAAGAAAATAACCCGAACGGATATATTGAGTTTGACAAGCCAGTTACTGTTAAAAAGACATTGTACACTTATTCAACTCAAAAATTCCAGAATGAGAAACTTTTATCTTATGAAGATGAAAATTCAATTCTTTTTAATGACACAGTAAGATTTAAAGCTGGTTCAGTTTTAAAACTTAGAACAAATGTTGATGAAAAATTGTCAGACTTTGTAAACTTCAATACTGTTATACTAGATACAGGGGAACTTTTGGTTGAAGTGACAGACGAGTCAATTACTCCAAGATTTGTCAAGCTCCCATTATTTGTTGCACCTAAAGCTATAATGAATGCAAAAGTTTCATTGGCAAAACCACTTGAAATAAGCGGAGTTGTATATGCGCTTAAATCAGAAATAGTGGAAAATGATTACGCTCTTTACTATATTGAACCAATTTATCCCACTGAAAGTATCGCACAAAAATTTGCAATGTATGAAAACAATTTGCCAAAAGAAACTTATCCAGCAAAACAGCTTCCAAGTTCAGCACTGCTAAGGGAAAAAATAAGTTTATTCAGGGAAGGGAAATTAATCTATACAAGCAATGCTATAGATTTGTTCACTAAATAAACTGAAAGGAAAGGAAGGTAAAACTATGAAAAAATTTTTTGTTTCATTATTTTTAGTTCTTGCTGTTTCATCTTTTGGAAAAAAGAAACAGGTCGTACCCGGACTGGCTGTAAAAAATAACAGCTGGCATACGACAAAAAAAACTTTAGAAATGAAAGGGAGCAGCAGCGTAAAGGACAACAGGGAAAAATATTTTTCAAGCATTGAATGGGACGGTAAAACTTACAAACTTATTTTTACTGAAGATACATCAGTATTAAAATATGTCATGACAAAACTAAAAGACTATAAAGATACTGGTATTTTAGCTGTCCCCATTGACAGAAAAATATTCTGCCTTGACGATAACGGCTTGACAACAGTTTTCTTTGATGGAGACAGTCAAGTCAGTACAATCGAAAGAAATAAAAAAATGTGCAGTAAAAAGCCAGTTTCAAGAGTATTGGCACTTTCTGAAAAAGTTAATGCAGAAAGCATGGGGAAAATTACTCCTGAAGTTGAAGGTAAAATATTTGTCAACAACTTAAAAAAAGCAAAAGAAATTTTTGAATAAAGGGGGAAGTATAATGAGGAATATTGAAAAACATCGTCCTATATATCTATCTTTAACAGATAAAATGGATATAATGGGCGTTCCAACAGAATATTTTAAATATATTTCTGGAATTGCAGCGTTGTTATGGCTGTTTAGCCGGAATTGGCTATTTGCCTTAATAATGTATGCACTTATGATTTTTGGAGCTAAAATTATGTCGCAACAGGATATGTATAATCTTGATTTATTTGTAAATCACTTTTCTGGAAGCGATAAATATGACGCTTAATTGTTTTATAAATTTTTTTATAAATATAAATTTAAAATTAAAAGGAGAAAAAAATGAAAAAATGGATTTTTGGAATGGTAGCAGTGCTATCAGTTAGTGCATTCGCACAAGAAGCTTTTTTAGGAGCAGGATATGACTTCTACAGACACGGAGCCAATAAAAACTTTGGTTCAAAAAAATTCCAGGGAAATGCTAAAATTAGAGGTGAATGGTTCCCAATGGAAGGAACAAACTTCAAAGCGGGGATGGGAATTGCTCAAACATTCAACTTCAGAATGAAAACATCTGGAGGACATGAAACTTTGGGAAGCGGAACACCTTTCTATGCTGTTTTCAAGCCTGAATGGCAAATTAACGACAACACAAAATTCTATAACAAATACAGATTAGGATGGAGCTTCAATGCAAATAAACATAATAAAAAATCAGGAACTTATGCGTTAGACTCTAAATTCAAATCAGGACCTTATGCAGGAGCTGAAGTAGGTTTTGAATTTGGAAAAGTTGCTGTTGGATTAGTTTATGACGTAAACTACATCCCTTCAAGAGACAAAGCTGCAAAACAAAACAAAGGGACTCCAATTCATCAGCTTGGATTACAAGTGGGATATGTATTTGGGGGAGAAGGAAAAGTTAAAGCTCAACCTGTAGTTATTAAACCAGTTCCGCCTGTAGTTGAAGAAGTGCCTAAAGAAGAACCAGTACCTGTAGTTCAAAAAGTTTATCAGGACGGAAAATCAACAGTATTATTCCAGTTCGACCATCCAGCTGTAGACCTTCCTGAAGAACAAAAAGTTCTTGACTACACTAAAAATGAACTTAACAAATACGAATACGTTGACGTTGACGTAGTAGGACATACTGATAACAAAGGTTCTGATGCCTATAATGAAAAATTAGGTAAAAAAAGAGCTGAAAATGTAGCAAATGAAATCAGAAATTCTACAGATCCCGCAAAAGTGAAAGTAAATTCAGTAAGAAGTGCTGGAGAAAAAGAACCTGCGTTCCCTAATGACACTGCTGAAGGAAGAAGAAAAAATAGAAGGGTTGAAATCAACTTTAAAGGTTGGTTCGATCAACAAGAAGATATTCATTAAAATAAAGGGAGAATTTTTTTCTCCCTTTAAAAAAATAAAACATTAATAACAGAAAGGGAAAAGTTAATGAAATTTAAAAAACAAATTATAACTATTGCAATGGTAGCCGCTGCGGCAATTCCTGCACCTGCGGCTGTTAATAAAAGCAAACAAAATATTTTAAGTGAAGAGTCAGCAAGCAAGTTGCAAGTCAAAAAAATAATTTCAGGAAAACAGGATGCACTGAAAAGAGTTTCAGCAACTTACGATTTCTTTGCGGACAGCATCTATGACATTTATGTAACGCCTGACTTCGTTACAATGATTAAGTTAGATCCTGAAGAAAATATTATTGATATAAAAGGCGGAGATAACACAAATTTTGAAGTTGAGCAGACTTACGGTGGAGAAGACAACGGAATTTATCTTCTTATACAGCCAAAAGATTTAGATGTTTCAACAAATTTTACCGTATTTACTGACAAAAGAATTTATATGTTCAATTTGTTTTCAACATTAGATGTATTCAATCCTCAAGTTAAATTCAATTATCCTGTAAAAGGGAATACTTCGATGTCTTACAACATCAAAAACAGAGCCGCAACTGGAAAAGGATCGTTCACAGTAGATATGAGCAAAATTGACAGCAATTATTCAATTTCTAATAAAAAATTGCCTTTCAGTCCACAACAAGTCTATACTGACGGAACAAAAACTGTTATAACTCTTCCAACTACTATGCAGGAAGCGCCTGTAATCTTAGTCAAAGGTGAAGACAGTAAAAATTATGAAGTTGTAAATTTTGAATATGAGCTTAACAAGATCATAGTTCACAGAAGAATTGATGAAGCAATTCTGAAAGTTGGAAAAAAACAAATTACAATTAAAAGAAACAGCATCAAATAGAAGGGAGGGGGATAATTGATGGCAAATTTTGACGAAAAACTAAATGACAATCAGGCAGACATTTTCAGTTCAGATACTGAAGATTTTGCAACAAATGAACTTGACGATGAAGATCTTCAGGAAATTGAAGAAAAAAAATCTCAATCAGATAACGGAGGAAAACCTCAAAAGAAACCTCTTGATAAAAAAAGTAAAATTATTTTAGCAATTATAGCTGTAGCGATACTTGCAGGGGGGATTTTAGGAACTCTTAACGCAATCGGTTCAAAAAAAGATGCAGATACTACTCAACAGCAGGGGGCTAATTCAGGCGATAAACCAGATGTTGTTAATAACGGTAATCAAAATCCTGATGGAACTTCTAACGGACAAACTGGACAGAATGGAGAAAACACTTTCAATGTTACAAATCCAAATGGAGCAACAGGCCCATTAGCTTCTGTAACTTCCGTTCCTTGTGATACTGCAAACCCGAACAACCCAAGCAACATGAACAATCCTAGCTGTGCCAATGTTAATGCAAACGGACAGCCAATACAGGCGGATGCTAATGGACAACCAATTGCACAATCGCAGACGGCAGCTGCAGATGCCAATGGGCAACCGCAACCAGTTCCTCAACAAGAATACAATGGCGGTTATCAGCAGTCATATAGTCAGCCAGTAGCTAGAAGTCCAAAAGCTGAAAAGCCTCTTCCAATTAAGCCTGAAGACTTTCAAAGAAGAGAAATTAAAAAGCCTGTATCAAGCGGACTTAATTCATATACCGTAAACAAACAAAATCGTAATGAAAACGGAAACGCTGCGGCTCCTACAACGAATGGAGTTCAAGGGCAAAGCCAACAGCAGGCTGATGCAATTAATTCAGCAAGCAAAATACGTCCTACAAACGTTGTACAGAAAGCAGATAATGTAAATACTTTTGTACTTCCAACTGGTTCATATATCCCGTTATCTATGACTACAACATTAAATTCAGATAATCCTAGCTTCTTTATGGGAATTGTAAGCCAGAATGTATATTCGCATAATGGTATGCATAAACTCTTAATCCCAATGGGAAGTAAAATTATCGGAAATTATGCCGCATTAAGAAATAATAATGATACAAGGCTGTTCATGTTTGTTGAGAAAATTATTCTTCCTGACAACAGGACTATAGCTTTTGCAAATGAAAATATAGTTGACCTTAAAGGAGAAATTGGTACAAAAGGAAAACTGAATGGAAAATTCTGGCAAAGGCTAGGAAAAACAACATTAGCCCTTTCATTCTCAGCAGCAGATCTTCTTCTTGACTACAGGAGAACAAAAGCGGCTACAAAAGCGGCAGATAAAGGACAAAATCTTTCATCATCTACATGGGAGCAGGTAATAAGTTCTCCAACAAGCACTGCAAGGGATATTATGCAGACTGCAAGTGAAGCTTGGAACTCTTCTAAGAACAGAATTAAAGTCCCTATAGGTTCAAGATTGAATGTAATGGTTTCAAATGACATTGTATTGCCTGAATATCAGAGGGTAAGAAATTAAAATGAAAAAAGACGATATTGCAAGTCCTGAATTCATAAATGAGCTTTACACAAAGCTAGACAAGAAGTACAGTAAAATGGAATTAAAACTTCTTGTCAAACTGACATTTGAAATTCTTATGAACACACTTCTTGAAAACAATGAGGGAATATGCATAAAAAACTTTGGAACTTTCAGGATGCGGGATGTAATGACAAGATCAGGATTTGGAGAAAAAAGACGATTAATAATGAATAAAAAAATTACATTCAGGCAAGCTGAAAGAATGATGAAAAAAATAAATAGGAAAATAAAAGAAAAAAACAAACCATCTGCCGGCTAAATGCCGGCTATTTTTAAAAATTGTTTTTTTTTGAAAAAAATATTATAATATAAATAAAAAGCCTAAGGGCTGACATAAAAGGGGGAAAAATGAATAAAAAGAAAATGTCCTTATCATTTTCACTTATGTTCCTGTTGTTTGCAGTGCCTGTATTCGCTGATGTAAATTCACAAGGATTTGCTGAACTGTTTACAAGCCAGGCAGGATCAGGTTCTGTAGTCGTGAAACTGATAAATGGTATTTATTTCGGATTAACGGCAGTATTCAGGGGAGTTTCTGCCAAGATAGGTTTAATTACAGGAGCAATCCTTTTAGGATTTACCGCTCTTGATATTATAAAACTGGCAATAAACAACATAGGAAAACTTGACTTCATGGGCCTAGTTTCCCAAAGTTTGCCAACATTTGTTAAAAATTTACTGCTTGTAGCATTTATTACTATTCCACGTAACTATCCGGCAGTCATTGCTACAAGAAGTGGTTCAGCAAATGTAAAAGGTACTCTATTTACAGAAGTTGTTGAACTGATGTTTGGAATGTTCTACAAGCTGGGACTTGAATTTTTTGGAACAAGTATTCCAGGAATAAAGAATATGACACCTGGAGAAGTAGGAGAAAAACTTCTTACACAACCAATGAAACTGCTGAAAGATACCTTCAGCGTAGTAACTCTTTTAGGAATGTTTGTGAATGTAATGAAAATAATAATCCTTATATTATGTTTATGGCTTGCTTCTAAAATAATTGCAACTTACATAGCAAACATATTTTCAGCCTTAATGCTGTCAATGTTCTCAGGACTTTTCCTAATCTTCTTATCACTTGAGTCAACAAAGTCAATTGGATTTAGGGGAATTTCAGTAATAGTAGTGCAAAGCATAACAGTATTCATGACTGTTGCAATGCTTGGACTGTCCGTGCAGGTAATGACGCTTGTAACGGTAGGTTCCAGTGTCTCCGGACTTCTTGTCTTAGGTGTACTTATGCTTATGATGCAGCAGATTACAGAAAATGTAAGCGGAATGGCGCAAGCGATAACTTCAGGAGCAGGACTGGGACAAAGTAATCCATCAGCATTTATGGGACTTGCCGGAACAATGGGAATGGCTATGACTGGAGCCGCTATGTGGGCTGGAAGCAAGGCTGACGATGTAATAGGTGACTTCAAGCAAGGTATGACAGAAGCTGATCCAGATAAGACTGTACTTGGAAAAATGGGTCAAGGTGCTCTGAACGTTGGAGCTAACAGCACACTAGCAAAAGGATACCAAAGTGCTAAGCAAAAAATATCTAACAAAGCTCAATATATGCAAGATATGAAAGAGGCTAAAGCCGCAGGTGCTACAAAAGCTGAAGCTCAAAAACATGCTCAAGTTCTTCATACAGCAAGAGTTAATAAACAAAATGCCGACAAGGCTCTTAAGGAAGCTCTACGTAGAAAAGATCAGAAATTCAGTATTGCTTCAGGAGCAGGTATGGGTATTGCCGCAGGATTTTTAATGCAGGCTATTTCAGGAAATATGAACGATACAAGATTTTTACAAAACTTTACTGAAAGAATAAAAGCTAACGGAATGTCTCCGGAACAAATTGAAAAATTAAGAAAAGCTTCGGAAGAAGCAGGAGCTGACTTGAAATATATGGAAGATGCTCTTAAGGCTGGACTTGCCGGAAATGGAAAATACAATACTATGAACCCTGATGGTGAACAAGTTAAAGTTGACCCTACAACTGGTAAGCCAATATTTGAAAATGCAAATTCTCAAACTAACCAGCCTAACTTTGGGAATGCAAATTCTCAAACTAACCAGGCTAACTTTGGAAATGCTGAAATTGATCCTTTCAAACTAGATGAAATGTATAAAAATGATGTAAATGTTCCAATAAATGTATTAAATCCAGAAACTGCAATGAACAATATGCCTAAATTTGGAAGTGAAGAATATAATAGAATTGCAGATGGAATAGATAATTTTAAAACTCGAAATGCTGAACTTTTCGAAATAAATAAAACACAAGGTTATGGAGCCACTGGATTAGATATATTCAAAGAAAGTGTAAATACTATTAAAAATGAACTATTTATGGATCAATCATTAGTAGGAACAGCAACAAGTTCAAATCCTAATATGCGTGCCAGCCAAATTGCAGACGGAAGCACTCAGCATTCAGAAAATCAACAATATGAAGGATTACGTCCAACAAGTCCTATTGAAAATTATACTTCGTATGGAAATGCAGGTTCATATAAATCTTATGATGGTTATAACAATCCTTTAGATCCTAACCACATAAACAGAACTGTAAACAATGCTATAAATAATTATCAAAATACTGGTGGAAACAATACGAATTATAATTCAGGTGCTGGAAGTTATAACGGTGGTAATACTTCAGGTAGTAAGAACACAGGAAATCCTATAGGAAATGACATAAAAAATCCAACTCAGTTTAATACTGATGAAGATATAATAAATAAATACAATGATTTTGAAAATTCAAGCAGGAACAACAACAAGGGGGTATAATTATGGTAATGAATTATGGAAATGGTAAAATTGCCCAGGCTGTTGTGCTGATAATAGAATTATCCAAAAAAGCAATGAGTAATGTAATGGGCCAAATCACTCTGCTGATTGGCCTTCTCCTGGTCTTTAACATTATTTATAAAACACTTATGCTTATTGCAAATAATAAAAGGGAACAATGGCTTTCTGAACTTACAAATGAAATCGTTTACGGAGTTCTTTTAATGTTCTTTATTACAAACTGGATAAGTGGATTGAATATTTTAGGAAATATTATTGAACCGTTGTTTTTCAAACAGATACCAAGCATAATTTTTGGTTTCAGTATTGGAAGCCATCCTTTATATACAGGAAATGGAATGCTGCTTAATTTAGATCAGGTTTGGGATGCATTGACAGTTCTTCCTGAAAAGTATTTTAATATCCCTAACGGATTGATAATCTTTGTAGACTGGGTTTTAAGATCAAACTTAGGAATTACAATAATATACTCATTATTCAAGGCATTTTTGTATATAATTGTTATACTGGCATTTGGAGATATATTACGTATGGTTCTTGGAATACATTTAATGACTATTTTTATGGGAATTGTATTCATATTAATGACTTTGAAGCCTTTAAGAGAAAACTATGGAACAAGCATTTTAAAAGGACTTATCACTCTTTCAATACAATATTATATGGTTTTTGTACTTATTGGAATTGTTTCTGGATTTGCAACTTCAGTATCAATAAGCGACCCTATAATGTTTATAGTGGGCCTATTCCTTATTGTAAATACATTTAAAGGTATGCTACGTGCAGTCAATAATTTTGGAAACAGATTATAAAAATTTCTTGACATATAATAATCTTTATGTTATAATTTTCTTGTAAATGAGAAAGTAAACTAAAACGAGGAGTGATTTATATGAAAAAAATAATGATTATGTTAGGAATTTTAATAGGAGCAGTTTCATGTTCAAGTGTTTACAGCACTAATGGAGCAACACATAAAACAGAAGATGGAAGTGTATTCAGAACTGTATGTGCAAGCAGATACGACTGTACACAAGTTAGAGTTGAAAATTCGGACTACCATAAATGGTACAACGGAGAAATGTCAGATGAGGAATACAGCAAAAAACACCCTGATCTTTGGATGACTGATGAAGAATGGGATAGCTTATAAAAATAAAAAAGAAGGCAGAATTAAATTCTGCCTTTTTTGTTTAAAACTATAACTGAATAATTTTGGAAAAAGAACTTTTCTAATCTTTCGATTTCCCTGTAAGATTAAGAATATTAATAAAAAGATTTACAAAATCGAGATAAAGTGAGAATGCACCTATTATTTCAATTCTTCTGAAACACCCATAATTTCTTAATTCGAGTTCTACCATTATCTGTCTTTTTATCTGTTTTGTGTCGTATGCAACAAAACCTGAAAAAATAATAATGCAGGCAACCGAAATGATTGTATTTAGAATACTACTATGAAGCCATATATTGACAAGTCCCACAACAAATGCAGTTATAAGTCCCACAAGAAGTATTCCGCCAGTTTTAGTCATATCTCTTTTGGTAGTACATCCATATACTGCCATTACAACAAAAATTATAGATGTTGATATAAACGCAGTAAGGATTGAACCTGGAGTGTATTTCATAAGAATTAATGCAAAACTTGTTCCTGAAAGTATAGCATATAAAATAAAAAATATCTTTAATATGAATGCTGGGAGAATATACATTAGGACTGAAAATAAAAGTCCAATCACAAGTTGAAAAATCAGAAGCACAAGCAAAAATTTCATAAGTTCAACTGCAAAAGGATTTTTAATTTCAAAAAGATAATAAAGTGCAAATCCTGAAATTCCTGAAAGTATAATTCCGAACAACATCCATACAAAACTTCCTCTCAGCCTTTTCCCAATTTCAGCTTCTTGTTCCTTATATGATAAACATTTTGGATCATTTATTATAATCTCGTTTTTCATTTTTTTCTCCTTTCCAATTATTAAATAAATAATATCACAAAATATTTTAAAAAACAATATTACAGTGAATTTTATCCCAATTCTTTTAGAAATTTTTATTCAAAAACAGGTTATAAAAATTCTCGACACATAACAATCTTTGTGTTATAATCTTTTGGTAAACGAGAAAGTAAACAAGGAAAAATATCAAAATTAGAAAGGAAGAAAAATGTCGTGTTTAAAACTTTAATAAAAGCATTTAAAAAAGATGAAGATATAGTAATAATAAAGAATTTTAAAGAATTAGAAGAATTTTTTAGTAACTATTCCAACAATAAAAATAAAATTGTGAAACTTAATAATAAGAAGTACAATACTGAATTAATACTTTCAAGAAATAATGAACCTGTTATTCGATTTGAACATCCTGGAGAATTTTCTATATACTATGAAATAAAGTTTTATTTCACTTCTGAAAATTTTGAACTTTATAAAATAGTTCCACATTTTATTTGGAGTTTAAAAAAAATAAATTCAAAATGGTATTTGGTGGATAAAGAAAAAAAAGAAAGTAATTTGATAAAAGAAGAATATTTTTTTAGAATATTTGAGCAAGACAAGGATTATTTGGAATGGGCGATTATTAAATTAGCAGGTGCAATAAAAAATGATAAAATTCAAGAAAAACAAAATCAAAAAAATGAAATTTTGGAAAAATTTATGCAAGTGAAAAATGAAGAAATCCTGAATATTGAAAAAAGATAGAGAAATAACTCTATCTTTTTTATTTAAAAATTATTTTTAATTCTATTGAATTCTGAAATAAAATCTTTATATGTTTCCTGAGTTGCTATCAGAACTAAAATTTCAGAAACTTTATTATAATTATTTTTTTCAACTTCAGTTAAAACATTTTTAATTTCATTGATTAGGCAATCATCCGTTTGAATGATATATTTATCAACTATTTTTTTTATGATTTTCAAAGATTTTTCATAAACTTGTTTATCACTAAAAATTACATTACCTATTTTTCCATTGAAAACCATTTCAGTTTCAAATTTAGGATATAAATAATTTGATATTTTATGAGAAGTATTTTTTATAAATTTATTCATTTTGAATTTTTCTAGTTTTCCTTCAAACAATCTGATTGTTTTATTTTTTTCTTTGTCAATAAAAAAAATTTTAAGTTCCTCGTCCTTGAAATCTACTAAAAATTTTTTATATTGCTGTTTAAATTTATGATAAATACTATAGTTTATTTCAGCGATAAAAGGACAAAACCAAACTTCATCGAACAGAAATAATAATGTACCATCTTCAAAATCCCTAAAACTAATTTGTTCCCTTCCAAAGTTCCATTTTGCATATATTTCTTTTTTATCCAAAACTGTTTTAAAACATTCCTTTAAACTTTTTTTATATTTTAAATGCCAATCTGGTAATTCCTTTTCTAAATATCGGATTGCATCGTCAGCTTCAAATACAAAACTTTTGAGCTGATCCCATTCGCTCGCTTCAGGATTTTCTACTGTTTTTTGAACTTTTAATTTCAATTCAAAAAGTTCATCTTTAAAAACTTCTAAATTTCTCATAACAATTTTCCTTTCTTTTTTCTAATTATATCATATTATTTTTCAACAAAAAAGAGGCTTAAAAGCCTCTAAATATTAAAGAATAATATTCTTGTAAATTTCTTGAACTTTTTTCAATTCAGCTGACTTAACTTTATATCCGAAAACTCTTTCTTGATAAGCATTTCTGAAATTTTCATCAATTTCTTCTTTTGATTGCCTTTCCCTATCTATTTCAAGCAGTTTGAATTGTTCCTTCAGGTTTGACTCCATAAGTTTAACAGCAAATTTTGAAGGCAAATATTTATATTCGTAATCAAATTCTTTTCGCAGATCACTGCTTATTGGAATATATTTCATATTTCTGTCATAAAGACTTTCAGAAAAAACATAAGGAATTTTTCTATAATTATAATATTCCTTATCCTGAAAATAAATAAATTTATTAGCCTGTACTGGCTGTCTTCCAAATTTTTTTATGATTATTTTGTCGCTAGGCAATTTCATAGCTTCAGAAGAACTTAACAAATAATCTTCAAAATATGACTTAGTTTTCTTCTGTTTTCCTAACAATTCTGAAACATATTTTGCTGTAATTTCATCATTAGCCTGTGAAAATACCTGAATTCCACAGTTAGACGAAAAGCCTTCAAATTCTCCATATATTTTTTTCAGTTGATAAAGCGATTGCAAGATAATCATTAATTTTATTTTGTAACCTGCCAAGTATCCTATACTTTCTTCAAGACATTCAAGCCTTCCTGGAGCTGAAAATTCATCCATTAACAATAACAGTTCATGTTTATGATTTTCTTTTAAATCTTCCGAAGTCAGTTTATCTATCATCTGTTTCATAAATATTCTTAAAATTGGAGACTCATTCAATAAATCCGCTGGAGAAATTACATAATAAAACGAAACTGGATTTTTACCGTTCATAATATCAATCATTTTAAAATCTGAACCAGACAAATTATTACTGATTGTTGAATTTTCTAAAAAACTCAAGGAATAATTTATTATGTCTATATATTCTTCAATATCATGTTTATAATCTGACATAATTTTTTTTAATTGAAAAATTGAATTTTCTAAATTTTTTGCATTTCCTTGAATATCATATTTTTTAAGAATATCAGGATAAAAATTATTAGGATACTTTTTCTGAACATTTTCAAAATCAAAAAAACTTTCAAAATCTTTTATATTTTCAATCCACTCTGAAAATGTTGAAAAACTTTTAAAGATACTCTTGACGTTTTTCAATGTCAAAGTTAAATTTGAAACTGAAAAACTATCCAAATCTAAATTTTTCCAAAAATCTTCATACAAAAGATAAGTAAGGACATTGGAAAAAATTTTTCTTGCTTTGGCAATATAAGCACCATTTTTAATCATGTCAGAATTTTCTCTGATTAATTCTTTTGCAATATAAGCAATATCTTCCTTTTCTTCAGGACAATTAATTCTTACTTCTGCTAATGGATTATATCTGCATGAATTTTCTGACCTTAAAGAAAATCTTAAAATATCATTATCAAGGTTCTGTTTTCTTGAACCGCTTGTCAAGGCATAATTTTCACCTTTAACATCTAAAACAAAGACACTTTTTTTCCAAGATTTCAATAAGGTAGGAATAATACTTGTAATTCCTTTTCCGCTTCTTGGCGGCATAATCATCATAATATGTCCTTTGGAACTTTCAACCAGAAGCTGTCCGTCCAATATTCCTAGAACTACCCCTTCATTTCCTGTCAAATTATAGTTATATAATTCTGAATTAATCTCATAAGAAGAGGCCCATTCTGCATTGCCAGAAGTAAAGATATTTTGTTTTAATTCAAAATTTGATATTTTCGGAGCTGATGGAAAATTTTTGTTGTAAAGATCAATGAATTCATTAAGCATTTCTGTATTTCTTGAATATTCTCCAGGAAATCCTATATAATCTGTATCAATATTCTGATTTTTAATTACAAGTTCCGTCTTTGTTAAATTTTCCTTTATTTTTTCAAAGGCTTCTGAATAAGGAATATACTTATATTTTCTATCATCAATAAGTTTATATTGTTTTTCAACATCTTTTAAACTTTCAGGAATAACCGGTAAAAATTTAATGTATTCACGCATTTCCTTATCTGTAAAATATACTGTCTTATCAACAAGAAGAGGCTTTCTTCCACTAACTTTTAAAATTCCATTGCCTGTACTAAGCTTGATAACTTCCCTTTTATCTGTAATTAATAAATTATCAACATATTCAATGGTTCTTTCATCTGTATTTGTATAAAAGAGCTGAACCTGGCTGTTTAACATAATAAGATTATTTTTTCCATACAGCCTTTCAAGTTCAGAAATTCCGTCTATAAAAATTAATGACTTGAAACCGTATCCTGCCATGTATCCCATAGAATTTTCGTAAACTGGTATTTTTCCAATTTTACAAAATTCAGGCACCATAAGCAGAAATCTGTACTTGTTTGGTATATAGTGGCTGCCAAATGGCACTTCTATAGCAATTTTCTCAATCAGCTGTGAAATCATAATCCTTGCCATTAAATCATCACCAAAATAGTTAGGATGAGCCACATAATATAATGACACCGGATTTCTATAATTTACAAGGTCAATAATTTTAAAATCAGATTTTTCAGTATTTTTAGCCAAATTCAAATCCGTAAATATTACAAGCTGATTTTTCAGTTCATTTAACGCCTCGATTAACTGATTTTTTGGAACACTTAACAGCAGGTCGATGTATTTTCTTTCTAAAGGATGTTCAGTAATTTTATCTAACATGTATATTTTCTTCAGCTCATCAATAAGTCCCCCATCCTTTACAAAAGGAACATCACTGAAAGTTGAAGGATTATCTATGCTGAATATTTTCAGTTCGTTATAAATATCTAAAAAAGTCATATAATTCTTAAGTTCTGTTTTCTGTGAAGACACAAAACTGTTCTCAGGAAGAATTTTTTTGAAAACTAGCCTAAAAATTAAGGCCTTGAACAGATAATCTGAAATTTTTCTTACGCTTTCATCTTTTATATTCTGAACTACTGCTTTTGAAATAATATCAGCATCCAGATCTTCACTTCCAGTAAAGAAAGAAATTTCTTCAAAAGGATTGTATCCCTGGCTTTCGCTTTCCCACGGCGAAAACTTCAGTATCATATTATCAAATCTATATTTTCGCGTAGCAGATGTCAGTTGATACCTTTCTCCTTTTATATCGTAGACAAAAACGCTTTCATTCCATCCTGACATCAGCGTCGGAATTTGAACTGTAGTTGTAGTTCCATTTCTTATAGGACTTGTTACAATTATATGCATCTTATTGTTGTCCTTCAAATCCATTCCTTTAAATCTTCCTAAGAAGACTCCATTTTCTGAACGAAATGTCAGTCCAAAAAATTTGTCATTGTTCTTTTTAAAGTCGAGCTCTTCAGCTCCTCCCCATTGTACATTTACTTTGTTCATTTTTTTCTCCTTCTTGCCGCTGTTGGGCTAAAAAATTATTTAAGAAGCTCATAACGGAATTCTTCCGTCCCCTTTTGCAACTTATGGATATATTATAACCTAAAAGAAATTAAATTGTAATAACCATTCAAAAAAATTTAAAATAAAAAAAGGCCCGAAAGCCTTCTGTAATATTTATTAACAATTATCTTTTTTAACTTAAATCGAAATCTTCATTCCAGTCTGAGCCTTCAGAACTTCCGGCGGCATTTCCATTATTAAATCCAAGATCATTTTCAAGTTCGTTAAGCATTTCCTGAGCCTGTTCAGCATCTGACTTAGGCATTGAATTACCAGGATCTGTAACTGGCGTCTTAGCTCCCCTGTCAACTGCTGTAAGAGGTATATCAAGAGGCTGCTGCTGTTTACGTTTAGCAAGTTTCTCTTTACCTTCCTTTTCATCCCTTGTATTGTTCTTGACCTTGTTGACGAAGTTTTCGAAACGTTCACTTCCGTAGTTTCCATTAACAATATCCGTAACATCTTTCTGTGTAAGCTGAAGCTTTTGCTGGTTAGCTGAAAGCACTTTCTGATAGCTTCCGAAGCCTTCCCTACGAAGCGACTCCATACCAACCCTGAACTGATCTTTCATGCTGACGTTTGCCTTGACGTCCTTGACGACTTCCTTGTAAAGCGCGGCCTGCTCGTTCTTGCTCAAGTTTCCGCCAAGCTCTTCCACACGTTTTTCCATTTCCTTTTCGGCAATCTTTTCGACACCCATATTCTTGAAGTTTGCAATCAAGTTTCCTACACCCATTACAGCAAACCCTGCGCCAATAACTTCATTTATAACAGAACTTGCCTGAATATACGCTGTTGAACCTGAATTGACAGAACTTCCGACAGTCTTGGCATTCATAAGCAAAGTATTTACAATGAACATCATAAATATTAAGGACAGTATCTTGTTTGCATCCATTTTACCTCCGTGAGTGGAGATGGTATCAACAAGCCCAAACGCCAGACCAAAAAATGTAAATGCGGCAATAACGTTAGCCATGGCCGCCATAACTCCACTTATAATTCCTGTACCGAAATTCTTTGTAACTCCCAGAGCTATGAAAGGCATAACTCCCATTGAGAAAATTCCTACAAGCAGATATTCGATAAGTATTGTCATAACCTCAACTGCCGACTTGACTGTGAGGAACATAAGTATTAGGCCCGAAACTATTGTAAGGAACGGCATTATGGAATTGAACATGTACCTTGCCGAGAACGTCATCTTTATTCCGGCAAATATAATTGCAAATGGAACGTTCATCATTTTAGTTAGATAGTCCGGCAGAAGGTTCATCTGAAAATTCTGGCCTGTCAGAAGCCCGGCAACCTGCAATGAAACTCCAAAAAGCGTGCCTGTATAGAAGTTCCAGAAAAATCCGTTTGCAAGAAGCATAAGCATGAATGAGGTTGTAATGACCTGCGGTATGGACTTCATTATAATTCCCAGAAGCGTCTTGTCCCCCTGGACCATTCCAGTTATTTCCTTGAAATAGGCAATCATAAGTTCAAGAAGTGATAACGCGAGTAAAAAAGCTGACATGAATTGTGAAACTGTTTTTCCAATTTTCTGCGTAATACTTCCTACAATTTTAAATCCTGCTATTATGACAGCCGCCCTTGGATCAGACGTATCTTTCATTTGTCCTAACGGAGAGCTTGCAAATTCCGGATTTTTCAGTTTTGTCTGTGTCCCGCTAAAACCGCTGAATATTTCCCTGAGCTCCCTTGCCATGAATATTGCGATAAGGGCATACTGCCATGGCTTAAGTTTAGCCGCCCCAAGATCCCAGAATGGCGGTGTTACCCCTGTGTCAGTTTTGAAAGGATCAAGACCTGGAATTGTGCTTCCCTTTCCCACATTTACCCCTCTCAGGGCATTTCCGAGAGCTGCTGCTCCCGCAATTCCTCCTCCAATATTTACCGCATCTCCAAGTCCAAATCCCTGGTCTCCGGTATTAAGGTAGGAATTGTTCTCTAAAATTTTCTTAGTTTCAGGATCATTCGCCGCAGCGTTCTGAGCATCCTGAAAAGCATTTGTTGATGTAGCAGCGAAAGTTCCAATATGAACTACAAGAACCAGTGCCGCCAATAATTTTTTCATATACTTCCCCCTTTTATTTTTTTGAAAAAATATTTTTGCTTAATATATAATAACATAAAAAAAACTTTTTTTCCAATAGCGCGCAAAAGATTTTTGGACGTTCTTGTTTTTTCCTTGAAAAAATTATATAATTAAACGATAAAATTAAAATAACAAAGGAAGTGATTTAGAAAAATGATTAAGAAAATAATGCTTAGTACAGCAATATTAGCCAATTTAACGGCTTTTGCAGCGGCAAGGCCCGGACTTCACTCAATGAACATTTCAAGCGGTGAAAGAAGCGTAGCTGATAGGTTCAGGGTTGAAAAGAACGGAAATGTCAGCAGTGAAAGAGGCGACAGCGAGATAAAGGAAACAATTAGAGCTATTGAAAGCGTGAACCAGCCAATAAGGCTAAGAAACAGTTCTCAAGGCTATAATGGGTACAGGAACTCAGGGACAAGTATCTTGCGAAACACTCTGGCTTCCCTCTTGAATACTTCATACACTTATCTTGGAGTGCCATATTTATGGGGAGGAACAACAAAGTCTGGAATTGACTGTTCCGCATTTGTGCAGAAAAGCTATTCAGGAATTGGAGTGAACCTTCCAAGAGTTTCAAGGGATCAGGCGAAAGTTGGAAAACCTGTATCGCTGGTATCAGTAAGAGAGGGAGATCTTCTGTTCTTTGAAACTGACTCAAAAAGACCAGGAGTTATTTCACATGTAGGAATGTATGTAGGAAAAGGGAGAATAATCCACGCTTCAAGTTCCAGCAAAAAAGTTATAATAGCCGATCTTAATACAGGATATTTCCTGAACAAGATGAGAGCGGTTAAAAGAGTAATAGATATTTAAAAATTACAGGGGGAGGTTAAGAAATGGCTGCCGACAGCTTTGAAACTTATTTCAGGAACACGTTCTTTATTGAAAGAAATGACCTTTTTGACAAATACCAGAACAGGGATATAAGCCCTGACTACAACTTTGAAAAGGAAAAATACGCAAGTCCTGAAAGCGTGTTTACAACAATAAAGGAAGCTTTTGAAGACGGAAGGGCCGAAGAGGTTGAACTGTTCTTCAGGAAGCTTGACATTCTTGCAAAAGACAAAATTGACTCGCAAAGCAAGCTTATGAAAGGGAAATATGAAGTTGAGGAAGGCAAGAAAGTTTTCAAGCCTTTTGAATTTGTAAAGGATGGAAAATATGCAAGAGGACAGAACTTTGAGGAAGGGAACAACCTTGAGACTGACAGCCTTCAGGAACTTTTTGAAAACAAGGACGGTATTTCAAAAATTGACTTCAAGAACATAACACATATACTAAACAGCACAAACCCATACGAACTTTACGTAATACTTAACAGCGATATAACGCAGTTCAACAATATACGTCTTGACAAGCTTATGGACTACACGGGCCTTTCAGACAGATTTGAGGAAAGGGAAAGGGAAAAGAAGAACTGGGAAATCCTTACACTTCAGAAATTCTATACAAGAGGTGGAATTGTGTTCAACCAGTCGATGATAGAGGAAGTCATGTCCGATATTCTAAGATATGGAGTAGTTGACACTCTTAAGGCTTACACTGCTCCTTTCTTTACATTGCCTAAAAAAATACTTTGGGGAGAAAATTCTGGAATTGACCTTGCAAAGACAATATGGAATGTTGCTGAAGACTCCAGACTAAGAAAAATAATAGGTAAGGAAAAGGAATACAAGTTTGAATATAAGAACTTAAAGAAACAGATGAGAAGAGAATTCTACCAATCAGATCTTTCCAAGATAAATGAGATAGACAAGGCAAGAAAAAATCTTAAAGTCAAATCTCTTGAAGGATTTATTGAAATGATTGATTTTTCAACAAATGACTACCTCAAAGAATACAATGAGCTGAAATCATATCTGAAAGGTAAAAACAATCCTAAAAGAATGAAAGAAAATGAACTGATGGACTTCTACAGAGGCATTGATAAAATTTTCTCAGAAATTGAAACTGATTTAGGAAAAAGGCTGTCTGCTCCTTCAAAAAACTATTTCAGAAACGAAAGCGTCATAAACACAATGATGGAAAGAGTTCTAATGGAAAAAAACTATATAGTGATTGACGACCAGGACTCCGAATGGTTCGGACTTAAAATTCCTGTTAAAAATGGAAATGTTGATATTGAAACTTTTGAAAAGGGATTTAAAATGCTGAACATGAAATCAAAAAATGAAATTCTTAAGGAAACTGAAAAGCTTCTTAACAGCAAAGAACGGGTATGCGAGCAGATACTAATTTCAGACGAATATGGCGGATATGATGTAAATAATTCAAGAGAAGAAATAGAATACTTCATAAAGGAAACTCTCGGATTTGGACAAGTGCTTGCTGAAGAGGAAATAGAAAGCATAATAAACGAAACTATTGAAGAAAGATTGCAGAGAACTAAGGGAGTTGTCGAAATTGGAGGAGCGAAATATGAATTCAAGTCACGGCTTGACGTAGCACTAATCAAGACAATAGAAAACCGTATGAATGAAAATGGAATTGAATTTATAAAGAACTTCCTTAATGAAAGATCTGAAATCAAGGGAGCTCAATATGTGTTTGACTATGCTTTTGAAGACCTTTTTGAAAATATAAAGAAAAATCCTGAATTTCATCTGAAAGGGCAGGACATAAATATTATAAAAGGTAACAGGCAGCGTATTTCAAAAGAACTTAGAACTGGAAAAGAAATTCCAGAAATTGTGAAAATGTTCAACTTTACAGACCCTAAACACATGGTAACAGTCCTTCAGGCTTTCAGAAACGGACTGGATCTTACCGCAAGTGATGAACCGGTAAAAAATAATCCTGACGTTACTCAGACTAAGGAAACCAAATTTGAAAGAATGAAGGGAAAAGAGGATGAATTCAGACCTGAATACAGTCCAAACTTTGAAAATGAAACTCCTGACTATTCACCAATGAGAAATCAGACACAGGTAACTCAGGACAAGGTTGAGAAAATATATGAAGGGCTTGAAAAAAACAGCAAGACAATTGAAAAGCTTGAAGAAAAAAATCAGGAAATTTTCACTAAGAACTTTGAAGCTGTAATGCGTGGAGAAAGCCGAATAAATCTTATGAATGAAATTGAAGTTTCCAAGGAAGAATTGGAAAATATGAGGTTTATAGCACAAAATCCTGAAGCTCTTCAAAAAATAAATGACCTTTCAAGAAGAATTAAGGGAATGGAGAACCGTCTGAGTTCGACAAGGGCAATAGACAGGCTAATGGAAGACAGTGCACTTACTAAAAAGTATAGGGATGTACTTCAGATGACAGACAGATTTTATGCTGAAATTTATAAAAGTGCCAAAACTAACAACTATGATATTATCCTGAAAGATTACTATACAACAAAGGAACTTATGAAAAGTACAGTTGAGCTTGACCCACG
>ERZ772921.497-NODE-497-length-24111-cov-10.762429_pt1 | contig 24111 bp, 24 predicted proteins | sample MGYA00512117_ERZ772921 | MGnify/ENA primary metagenome ERZ772921 (study PRJEB29015, sample SAMEA2737944) | human oral metagenome | biome: human oral; feature: human-associated habitat; material: dental | place: China | collected 2150 ...
TGACCAGCAGCATAAAAGGAAAGTGAATGACAAAAGTAATTAAAATAACAAATAGGAACATGGGGTGAAAAACACTATTATGATAAATAGCATGATTGAGCTGAAAATTCTGGCAGGCAATCAAAAGAGTCAGGAAGCCTGTCGCAGCTAGCACACCCCAGATAGTCAGACTGAAACTATTGTAATAATTAGCCCCCAGATACTGAGTGCGACACATGAAATAAAAACTGGTGATGAGAATCAGAAGTAAGAAGGGCTGATAGTGAACGACTCCCCCATTCATTGCTACAGAACCCATATATAAAGCTAAACTACCACATAGCATGAGACTGAAACTCTCCATACCAGCCTTGTTGACTAGTTGTTCTTCGCGTTCGTCCAAGATTTGACGTTTAATAAGTTTTATTTTCATTTCAAGCTCCTATACTTCTACTCCAAAAATAGGGATTAACAACATAAGAATGGCAGGAAGTCCGTTATTGATCATGTGAACTGCAATACTAACTTCCAAGCGCCGAGTTTGACAAGCCAGCAAAGTCAAAATCACAGAAGCACCACCATAAATCACAAAAGACATGATATTAGTTGGACCATGAAATATCGCAAAGAGCAGTCCGCCTATGATATAGCCCCAGCTTTCATAACCTTTAAAGATTTTTAGAGGAATGATACCACGGAAAATAATTTCTTCTGCGATGGGCGCTAAAATTCCAAGCATGATGGCCAACAACATCGTATTTCCCCTTCGGAACTCCTCCATCAAAGAGGCCTGATTAGCCGTTGTCACTTCTCCATGCAGCAAACGGAGTAATACTGTCCCAAGGACAGATATGAGCAACATGCCTAAGAGGCCTAGAGCAATTCGCTTCCCGTCTCCTTTTTGAAAGATTTTTCCAGACGGAGATAAAATTCCAGTTTTCTTTGCTGCCACGACAAAGACCAGCCAGACTAGGAAAATCAGCAAAAGCCCAAGACCAATGGTCCACTGTTTAGGAAATTGATAAATGATTGCTACCTGCTGAAACAGCATAGGAAGAACATACAAGCCCAAGGCTAAGAAAGCGCAACTACCCCAGATCAATCGTTTCCACCAAGTCATTCTTCATCCTCCAATTCCTGATCTAGCTTTGCCTGACCTTTGCTGTTTAGGTAAAGACTGATCTTGTCCATGGTCAAGCTTCCAAGCATAAACAGTATCATTGCAAGAGCCAGCTTGAGCAGATACAAAATGCTGAACATACTGGCCAGACTTTCTCGCTGACCAAAGAAATCAATGCCTATAACGATGAGAATAAAGACAATTCCACCGCCCAAACGCTCTGGCCATTTTTCCTCTCTCACCATGTCACGAACATCAATGCCTAGGCTTACGCGACGAAGCAAGGCATATAGACCTACTAGGGTAAGCAGGATACCTTCTGGCAGATAGGCCAGCAAGCTTAGATGGAGGATATAGGCTTTGAAAAATACAGAGATAGCCAAGAAAAGAAACATTCCTAGCACTAGTTCTCCCGCAACTTTGCCGTCCAATTTCTCTGTTCGTTCATCTTTTATAACAGGCTGCTTCTTCATTTTTTTACTCACTTTCTTATTTATAAGTTGAAGATTCATTGATTCTCATTCTCATCATTTTCTAGTTCTTGGTCTAATAAAACCTGTCTCTTCTGATAAAAATGATTGACTCCCTTGTCTAAAATACTAGAGAGAACCAGTATCAGCGCAATAATAAAAATAAATTGTAAAAATGGATGATGGCGAAAGAATGGTCGAATAGCTGAATTTCCACCTAACATCTGAACAGCCACGATTACAATTGCTAAGATAGCCCCGTTAGCCAAACGACTTCTAAAACTTTTACGCCCAATAGATGGCTTGTAGCGTCTGATATCAAGTCCCAATTGCCAGCTACGAATTCCAGCATAGATTTCCATCCCCAAAATAACTAGAATTTCCGGTAAGTAACCTTCTACTGGCACATGCCAAATCATGATTTTGATAAAAATAGAAATAAGGAGTAAAATGATCGCAAAAAATGCAACTTCATTGCCTAATTTTCGCTCAAGTTGTAGAGTCCGCTCGTCTGTATAGACTTTTTGTGGTTTGTCCTTCATTTTCTTTCTCACTTTCTTCCTATTCTTCCCAAAACAACTGATCCAGCGTTTTATTGAGGCATTTGCAAATGGCCAAGCATAGACTAAGACTGGGATTGTACTTGCCTGCCTCAATCAGGCCAATGGTCTGACGGGTCACACCGATAGCATCAGCCAAGTCTCCTTGGGTCATGTCATGCTCAACTCTTGCCATTTTTAACCTAAGATTTTTTGCCATGGCCACCATCCTTATCGTCATTCTTTTGCCCGTCTATGGCGTAGAAAGCATAGCCAAGGGCGGCATTAGCACAAGCGATTATGATAAAGGTTTGATCTTTCTGAATCATGCCAACAACTAGTAGAACTATCGCCGATACAAGACAGATAAGCAGGACACTTACTTTCTTATTCATACCTGCGCTCCTTTCATCTTCATAAGTCTATTATACAATATATTTTAAATAATGCAATATATAAATTACATTTTGTTTTTTATTTTGTACAAAAAAAGATTGGGACTTTCCCAATCTTTAATTATCTAATTTGATTAATCTTTCTTAAGGCTGCCTGAGCGAGTCTGAGTACGGGCGTAGGCTAGTAAGAGCAAGGTTCCTGCTACAGCAACTGTCACTCCATTAGAAAGAGTTGCCACAAAGCCTTGTATAAAGACCTTATTGACTGGCTCGCTATAAATCAAGATGTCGCCAATCGGAGCGAGCAAGAGCCAGACAAGAGCATTGGCCAAAAGCTGGAAGATATTGAAGTTGACGATGTCTTTCACTTCAAAAACACCTTCTGCTGCGCGGATGCGATTTTTAAACAAACCAAGAATAAAACCAAAGAAGGCACTAGCGATAATCCATGACCACCAGAGACCATAGCCAGCCATAGCGTCTTTGATAACGTGGCCAATCAAGCCCATCAGGAAGCCAACAAAGGGGCCAAAAACAACACTGAAGAGAGCCTGAACTGCATATTGTAGCTGAATGCTGGTATTTGGAACAGGTGTTGGGATGCTAATCATCCCAATGACTACAAAAAGCGCAGCCCCAATCCCCGTTGCAACAACTTCTTTAATAGTGAACTTTGTATCTAAAAATTTCTTTTTCATGTTTTTCTCCTTTAATTTTCTATACGTTTAATCTCAATATGCCATTGAGCACCGACACCAACATTGTAGGCCTTGGCAAAGGAACCTTGGTTAATAGCTAAGCCCACCCGATAGAGGGAATTGATGTACAAAATCGGCTGACCGATGCGGACATCCGCAAAGGACTTGCCATAGGTCACCTGGTTTTGATAGACCAGCATATCATTGTTGTAGATAGTGACTTCAAAGCGGTCGCCAAAGTTGGGCTCTAAGGTGCAGAACTCCTCACGCGTAATCGAAGTCCAAAGCGAGCCAAAGCGAACATCTAAAATATCAATAGCTCCACTAACCAAATTATCTGCCAGTCTTGTTTCCACAACAGGGATTTCAACAATTTCTTCGACACTCAGCTCTGGGCCAACTTCCTCAAAACTGATATGGCCGCTAGCTAGCTTGGCACCTGTGTAGGCATAGACATCTCGCCCATGGAAGGTATAAGAGTGTTCGGTATTCTTACGGCGATTTTTGACCTCAGAAATCTCACGAATAGCTACGATGCCGACATGCTTTTTGATAAAGGACAGCGTTCCATTGTCAGGAGTTACGATATATTGGTTTTTGCTGGTCTTAGCAACTACGCTTTTCCGCTTGGAACCAACGCCCGGATCCACAACTGAGACAAAAGTCGTACCCTCTGGCCAGTAATCTACTGTCTGAAAGAGACGGTAACTGCCCTCAAAAATATTGTAAGGGGTGATGTCATGGGTCAGATGATGGATTTTCAGCGTTGGTGATTCCTCCAAAGCCACTCCGATCATAGCCGACACCGCTCCATCTACCAGACCGAAATCCGACTGCAGCACTAATATGTTGTTCATCTTATTCCTCCCAGGCCCTGAGCCCGATATTCTCCAAGTCCTCTAATCTTACCAAAATTAGGCTCTTTTCGCTAGAGCTGGAGGCATAGGATTTTTTTATAACTGTCTATTTCTCAAAGATATAGCATGCAAGCTAGGGCATTTTTCTGGATCAAACTTATGCCAGAACAATTCCTTGAGCAAGCTAAGATAGGAAAGTCCCACCTTTCGTCTGGCTTGACTTTTTATGACTGAAAATCAGCTTTTTCACTGCGTTTCTTTACCAGATATTGACCCAGCAGACCACCGATTAAAGCACCTGCCACTACCATCACAATAAAACTAGCGATGGTCGGAAAATCCAATGGCAACAAAATCCGATTGATATATTCCGCTGTCTTGCCACGCGCCACCAAGCTATCAATGTAAGCCTGACGTGCTAGCCACATCAGGATAATAGGTCCTGAATTGACAAAAGAGAAACAAACAAAGGAAAGCAGATTCCAGAATTTATTTTCATATTTGCCCAAGCCTGCAATCGTGTCCGCCAAGAGACCGAACACCAAGCCCGGCAGACCAGCAATCATAAAATGACCAGACAGGAGGAAAAAACCTCCAATTATTAGGCCTACTAAGCTGATTGCTCCAAATTTTTTAATCTTGCTTTGCAGCAACATATAAACGCTTCCGCCAAAAACTGCAGCAAAAACTGGAGCATAGAGCATATTACCAGCATTATCAAAAAAGTGACCTACTAGTACTCCTAGTCCGACACAGAGAAAGTAGAGTAGAGCAAAGAGTCCCGTCCATTTCAACTCTTTCAGTGTTAACGATGTCATTATCGAATCCTTTCTAATTGTGAAGCTAAAACTTCATAAAACTATTGATAGCTATATCCTTGATAAGTGAAAATGCGCATTTCATACCTTGCCATCCTTCCTACAGGAGGAGATTTTAGTAAGGTTTGCAGATCTAGCATCCTTGATATACTTGCTTCCCTCGGCATGAGTCAAATCCAGTACTGCTAAAAAGTAATTTATTATGCTATTTTTCCATACTTATCTTTATTTATTATAGCATTATGAAAATAGAATGTAAATTAAATTTTCAGACTTTTCACAGGATAATAGCTGACAAAAGAGGCTGGGACAAAAGTCCTAGCCTCTCAATTGTCTTTGGATTGTCGAGCAAGACGCAGTGGTTGAGTGGGCTCTACTACGCTGATTTCATCAGCTTTTACAGCCCTACTCAACTGTGCGGAGGCGGGACGACGAAATCGAATTCTAACGAATTACCGATTTCTGTCCCACTCTCTGTCTAGCGATGACTGATCTTTCTAGTTAGGAAATCTCCCAGAAACTGGATAAAGAAGATAAGAAGTAAGAGCAAAACAGTCGCTAAAATGGTCACGTCTTGGTTGAAACGTTGATAACCGTAGGCAATCGCTACGTTCCCAAGACCGCCTGCACCGATCGCTCCCGCCATAGCTGTTTCACCAACTAGCGAGATTAGGGTCACTGTTGTCACCCGAATCAAATCTGGCAAACCTTCGCGCAGATAAACACCGATGATATCCCATGAGTTAGCTCCAACCGCCTGCGCTGCTTCAATCACACCGCGATCTAACTCTGATAGAACCACCTGCACCTGACGGGCAAAGAAAGGGAAGACCGCCAAAGATAGTGGCACCAAAGCTGCTGTTGGCCCAATCCCTGTCCCCACAATCATCCGTGTGAAAGGATTGATCAAAGCTAGGAGAATGATAAAGGGAATTGCTCGAAAGATGGATGTGACCTTATCCAAGATGAAAAAGGCTGTTTTATTTTCTAAAATACCGCCTGGCGCTGTCAATACTAGGAAAAGTCCAGCGATCAAGCCTAGAATCCCACCGATCAGGAAAGAAATAATCGTCATATAAAGTGTCAGATAAATCGCTGTTCCCCAGCCAGCCTGACCAGCCCAGCCCATCTTATAGACATTGGGCAAAAATGTTTTAATCAAGTCTATCAATCTAAATTCCTCCCTTAAGCACCTTTAATTCTACGCCAGCAGCTTGTAAATTGCTTTGAGCAGACGCAAGGTTTTCTGCATTTCCTGACAAAATGACTACCATCTCCCCAACAGGCACATTGTCTAAAATCTCAATGTTAGCATGTAAAATATTGGCTGAAACTTGATACTGCTTGTAGATATCGTTGATAATGGCTGTATCTGTCACTGTACCAGCATACTTCAAATGCGCCAAGACAGAATCCGCTGGCAAATCTTGCACAATCTTCTGTTGATTGATTTTAACCATCGCTTCAGTGATACCTGTTGCCGTTGTGATAAAGTCTTGGGTCAATTCGTTCTGTGGATTGGTAAAGATATCCAAAACCGAACCTTCCTCAATCAATTTCCCATTCTGCATAACAGCCACACGATTGGCAATATCTTTGACAATCTGCATTTCGTGCGTGATCAGTACAATCGTCAGCCCCAACTTTTGATTCAAATCCTGAAGCAAGGCCAAAATTTGCTTGGTTGTTTTAGGATCCAATGCCGAAGTCGCTTCATCTGAAATCAAGATTTTCGGATCATTAGCCAAGGCTCTAGCAATCGCCACGCGCTGCTTCTGACCACCAGAAAGTTGAGACGGATAATTATCCGCTCGATCTTCCAGACCTACCAGTTCTAAAAGTTTGCGAACTTTGTCCTCTTTTTCAGCAGCAGACAGGGAAGAGTGCTTCAAGGCAAACGCGACATTTTCCTTAGCCGTCATCTGGGCCATCAGATTGAAATGCTGGAAAATCATGCCAATGTCCTTACGCTTCTCCCGCAGTTGAGCCGCATTCAATTGGACGCTTTCCTTGTCATACAGGACTGTCCCATCCACAGTGATGCGACCACCAGATGGCTTCTGCAGAAGGTTAATAACCCGCACCAAAGTTGACTTTCCGGCACCAGAATAACCCACGATACCGTAAATATCTCCCTGATTGATGTGAATGGTCACATCTTCAACCGCCTTGATGACACGATTTTTCTGTGTAAAAGTGACATCTATACGGTCTAATTTGATAATTTCATTGCTCATAACTTCTGATTAACTCCTTGATTAATTCAATATGGGTATAATAATCGGCAATCTTGACATTTTCATCGCCACCATGATCTCGACTATTGGCATTCCCCAAGCCAAAGGCAGCCATCGGAACTTCCAAAGCCTCAAAGACTGTATGCATAGGCCCTGTTCCTGCCGAGGTCGGAAGCACCGAGATGCCCTCTGGATAAAAATCCTTGGCCAGTTCAATCACATTCAGGATAGAAGGAGCACTCATATCACTACGATAGCTCATTTCTCCCAATGTATAAGTTAATTCTACCTTATCATAGCCATTTTTGTCCAGTTGCTTACTAATCTTGTCTAAGACATCATGGGGCTCTAAGCCTGGCACCAAGCGCACTTCCATCTTGGCAGATGCATATGCTGGGAGGATGGTTTTGACTCCTTGTCCCTGATAGCCCGAACCGAAGCCTTCAACGTTAATGGCTGGCTCAAAATAGAAGCGACGTAGAAATTCCTGCCTGTCCTCTTTCAAGACTGGAAGCTGGAGGCCGTAAATTTCCTTCAACTCTTCTGGTGTCTTCAGAGCGTACTGGGCAATCAAAGCCAGCTCTCGCTCATTGGGCTCCTGTACTTGCTCATAGATACCCTCAACCAAAATTCGACCGTCAGCACTACGCAGGCTAGAGATAGCATCCATCAAGTACCAAGAAGCTGAATTAATGACACCGCCATAGCTAGAATGGATATCGACTTCTGCACTACGAACAGACATATCAAAGGTGACAATGCCCTTATTTCCACCAGAAATTTCAAGCTGGCCTAGATTATTACGCGTGCCCTGCTCCCAGACCAGCAAATCTGCTCCCCGCAAATGTTTCTTATGCTTGGCCAGATATTTATCCAAGTCTGTTGAAGCCGACTCCTCTGCTCCCTCCATCATGAAAATGATATTGACTGGCAGCGAACCGTGCTCTCGGATATACTTACGCACCGCTGTCAAACGCGCCGTAATGTGTCCCTTGTCATCATCGACTCCGCGGCCATACATAACACCGTAGTGGACAGACAGAGTAAAGGGATCGTTGGTCCAAGGCTGGTCATTATCGGCCGGCACCGTATCATAGTGGTGATAGAAAATGATAGTCTTGGCATCAGGATTGTCCGACTGAAACTCTGCCAATACAAAGGGAGCCGTGTAACTGTCATCAATCATCACTTTAGCACCTGCGGCAGTGAAAATTTCTCCCAGATAGGTAGCTACCTCCTTGAGCCCAATTTGCTGGGCAAAGATAGACTTTTTAGAAATCAGAGTCCGCAACACTTCAAAATAGTGTTGGGCTACCTCATCATTTTCAAATTTTTTAATTTGTTCACTCTCAGTTGAGAAAGGCATGTGTAACTCCTACTAATCGCATCTCTTTAAAGATTATCTGCTATGAGTCACGAAAGCTGCTATCTTGTAAGTCTACAGCTCTCCATCAAAAATTGCCAAATTATCTCTGCCAATAAAAACTCTAACTAATAGCAGATAAAGGGCTGGAGAAATCCATTCCCCGCCCTTTCTATCTTCAATTATTTCTATAAAATATTACCAAACTGGTTGATCCATACCATCTGAAGATTCTTCAATGACTTTTTTAACTTCGTCAGTATGGTAAGCCTTGATGATTTTCTTGATGGCATCTGCCTTGTCAGATTTTTCCCAATCTTTCTTAGCAGCAATCAGGTTGTACCACAATTTAGAATTTTCATCTGTCTTTTCTTTGTAAAGAGCGCTCTTGTAGTCAATACCAGCTTCACGAACGAAGGTATTGTTGACAACTGCTGCATCTACAGAAGTAAGAGAAGCTGCTGTTTGAGAAGCATCCAATTCAGAAATTTTCAAGTTTTTCTTGTTTTCTTTGATGTTAGCAACAGTCGCAAGCTTCGTTGAATCCACGTCTAACTTGATCAAACCAGCTGCTTGAAGAAGGTTCAAAGCACGGCTTTCGTTTGTTGCATCGTTTGGTACGGCAATGCTTCCGTTTTCTGGAATATCTTTTACATCAGTATATTTGTTTTTGCCATCTTTAGTACCAGAGTAAAGACGGATTGGTGCGATATAAGTATCTGCTACAGACACCAAGTCAGCATTGTTTTCTTTATTCCAGTTTTTCAAGTAGTAGTAGTGTTGGAAGGCATTGATGTCTACATCGCCATCGCGAACTGCTTGGTTAGGCTGAGAATAGTCTGTAAATTGGGTGAACTCCAATTTAACACCTGCTTTATCCTTATCAAGGATTTCCTGAACCTTGTTCCAACGTGCTTCTTCTGTATCGCTGAGGCTCATCACACCAACTTTTACAGTCACTGTTGCACTGTCTGCTGACTTAGCGTTTTTTGATGTTGAAGACGAGCAAGCTGCCAAACCAAATGCTGCTACAGCTAAGAGTGCTGTTGCACCAAACCATTTTTTCAATTTCATGAGATAATCTCCTTATAAAATATATTTTTTTCTAGTGAAAGGGTTGTAAGTTAGTTCCGATTGCTTAGGTCAAAGAAAATCAGAACTTACTTGATATCCTTGGCATCTGGCAAATAAGTGCCGCCAAAGAATTCTTTTGATAATTTTTCAAGTGTCCCATCCTCGTAGAGTTCCTTGATCCGCTTGTTCATGAAGCTTTGAAGCTCTTCTTGTCCTGAAGCAAGGATCGGATAGACATACGGTTGTTGGTCACTTGGAAGTTCAATCACTTCGACATTATCTAAACCTTGGTCTTTGATGATAGTATCTACTGTGATACGCTCAAAGATCTTGTAGTCTGAACGACCATCATTCAAATTAGCCAAGAATTGTTGGATTGTACCATCTGTGTAGTTGATGGTTGTTGGGTTTGAACTGTGCTCTTCATTGTACTTTTCCAACTGCTTAGCTGTTGAAGTACCTTGAACAACTTCAGTAGACTTGCCTCCGATATCGTCCAGCGACTTGATATTTACTCCTTTACGAACCACCAAGACGGTTGGGTTTTTAGCGTAAGGGTTGGTATAGAGGTATTTACCAGCACGGTCTTCTGAATAACTGATGTTATTGGCACCGACTTGGTAGCGGTCACTGTCCAAGCCAGAGAAAACAGAAGCCCATTTGGTCTTGTTGAAGTTGACTTCATACTTATCTGAGCCTTTAAAGATTTCACGAAGCACTTCAATTTCGTAACCGGTTAGTTTTCCGTCCTTATCCTCATAAGAGAAAGGCTTAGTTGTTCCAACCGTTCCGACTTCAATCGTCTTTTTCTTTGTAGTACTATCTTTACTCGCAGAAGACGAGCAGGCTACAAGCAACCCAACTGCAAGACTTCCTACCACAGCAGTGGCAGTATATTTCAATATTTTTTTAATATTCATATCCCTATCTCCTCCTAAAGAGCATGTTTCTATCATACCAAAAGTCGAGAATCCTGACCATTATATATTTTTTATCAAGGTGATAGATTTTCTTTATCACTGATTCGATTATTCAAACTATTTGAAAATATCGAGATCTTGTTTTTCTATGATAACAAAAGAAGAAGAGCTTGCCTAGTTCTTATTTTCTATGAGAGACTATAGTTATTTCTTATAGTGCTTGAGGAAAAAGAGGGCGTTTTCGACATAGTAAGGCACAGAGATCTGAAAGGCTGCATCGTCAATCGTCATGCTATCATGGTGCAGGTCAGGCGCATCTGCTGCACCATTTGAGCCGATAAAAGCAAAGACACCAGGAATTTTTTCTTGATAAAAGGCAAAGTCTTCGCCAGCTGAGGATGGCTGGGCAGGCACTAGCTCCCCGATATTCTGGGAGTTTTCAAAAATAAGCTCGGCCAATTCTGGATCATTATAGGTCACTGGCGGAGTCTGATCCCAGACAATAGTGACCTTAGCACCGAAATTCTCCGCCGTATGCTCCACAATACGGATAAAATCCGCCTTCAAACGCTTTTGCAAATCAGGGTTAAAACAACGAATTGTGCCTTCAAAGAAGCCATTTTGCGGCAGAACATTCCAAGTCGCCCCAGCCTCAATGTGGGTCACAGACAAAACAACTGGCTCAAAGGGCGAGACAGTTCGAGAAACCAGTGCCTGAAGATTTTGAATCATGCTGGTCAGAGTCAGTACCGTATCCACTCCCAAATCTGGTCGAGCCGCATGGCTGCTGACTCCCTCAACAGTCACCTTAAACTTTTCCACGCCTGCCATCATAGCTCCCGGCTTCAAGGCTATTTGCCCAGCTTTTAACTGGGGCATATTGTGAAAACCGATAATCCCAACCACATCATCCAGCAAACCCGTAGCCAGAACTTGACTGGCTCCTTGAGAGGTTTCCTCGGCTGGCTGAAAAATCAGGCGAATGGTTCCCTGTAAATCTTCTTCCATAGCCTTGAGCAACTCTGATGCTCCCAGAAGACTAGTCTGATGAAAATCATGACCGCAGGCATGCATGACACCAGGATTTTGGCTAGCGTAAGGCAGACCTGTCTTCTCTAAAATGGGCAGGGCATCAATATCTGCCCTCAAGGCGATCACTGGCTTTCCTTGACCAATTTCGGCAATCAAGCCCGTCTCTAAGCCAGAGTCCAAAATTTTAATTCCTAAGTCTTGCAAATAGCGGCTTAGAAAGGCTGTCGTTTCATACTCTTGGCCAGACAGCTCTGGATGCTGATGGAGATAATGTCGTGTTTTTACTAATTTATCATAGAATTGTTTCATGCTAGACTCCTTTATTCTACATATCTAACCTCCAGTATAGCACAAAGCTAGACTAGGAAACAAAATAAAATAGAGAGCAGAATGAATCATCCGCCCTCTCATTTTGCTATTAGGATATATCGCCTTCAAAAGCTCTGACGATGGATTCATAAGAATAATCACGCTCTAGAACCCATTTTCCATCTGTTTTGACGAATTTCAACTGATAATCGCGTTCTGGCGTAAGAAGAGGACGTGAATCCATTCCAGCCATCATGTCATTAGCATAGCTCTTATCAGTAGCTTTGTAGACGTCACTCAGACTTCCATATTCAGAGCGATGTTTGTCATAAAAATCTTGACGGTAGGTATACATGGTTTTATTTAGACTGACCGTTCTCGGTTTGATCTTGATAACGATTGAATTTGGCATGTACTGGGCTACTGTGTAATCAATTTCTGAGCGTTTAGCATTACTTTTCACATAGGCATCAATGAAAGCATTGATTTCATCATCACTAAAGGGATAGTCATGCAATTTACGTGTGAAATCTGCTGCAAAAGCTGCTCTATAATCTTTTTTATCTTGCTCCAAATCCCCACCTAAGACCAAATCGCCTTTGTCTTTAGAAGATTTTGTCTTTGCTTCTCCTCCCAAGAAAACAGCATTGAGGTAATCAGAAGCTAATTTCTTTGATTCGTCAACGTGATTCGGATATTTCGCAGGATCAACTTTTAGTTTGATGGGTTCTGCTTTTTCATCGGAGCCATAGGATTTCTTCTCATAGTGAAGTTCATATTTCTTGCCATCTTCAACCTTAAAGACCAGATTACCAGAAAGAGTCTTTCCTTCCGCTAAGTCTTCATAGCTCAGTGTTTTAAAGTTTTCTTTGTCGTCATAGACTCCGACCGGCTGGATCTTTTCTCCCTCTGAATCATAAAAACCAATGTCTGAGGAGGAAATCATAATCTTATCATTTGTTTTATTTTTAATTTCCAAAGACAAGGCCAAGTATTTGGCATCAGCAGATCCGTTGCTTGGCATAATAAACTGACCATCCTTAATCTGGATATCAACCTGCCCATTGCTGGCTGATTTTTTGACAGTCGTTTCCTGGCTTGGCTTACCAGAATGTTTTTTATTTGGACTTGGAAGCAAGGCACAGGCTGTTAAGCTCACACCTGCCACAAGCAAGGCTGTGTATTTAAATACTTTTTTCATCATTGTCTCCTTAATTTCTTAATGCTGTGACTTTTCTATTTTATCATACTTGGCTAAACTGGTAAATAGTGTTTGAAATTATAAATATATAAAAATGCATCCTTGCAATCTCTAAAATGACCAAACAGATCAAATGAAAATTCTAAAGTGCGGCCTTAAATAAAACATGCAACATTTCTAACTCTCATATTAAGAAATTGGTTACAAAAGAAGCACAGCCTGAGCTGTGCCATTATCTTTTATCCAACTAATCTTACATTGATAAAATAAGCAGATTAAATCCCTGCTCTAGAATAATCTTCCTCATCATTCATTTCTACGGAAAAAGCCACTTGATATGCGGAGCAAGATTGGAAATTTCTTGATGAAGTTCATTGAAGCTAGTATTTTTCACATCAGCCAAGTCCAAAGAGACCGCACTCTCCTCTTGATTTTTAGGATAGAAATATAAAATTCGACTGGTCGGTTCTGAAGATGACATCCTAGGTCGAGATATATCGTATTCAATTTGCTCAATCTCCTGCCACAAGAAGTACTTCTCTCTTTTAGCAGATAAGCCTCTCAGCCTTATTCCCATCTCATCCATCTCTAAAATCGGTGGTTTATGATTCGAAACATAGCCTAGAACGATCATAAAAATAGCGGTTATGCCCATTCCCCAATAGAGCGGATTGAGCATATTGTTGCTTTCTTCAGTAATCTGATTGCTTCTTTGGTCTTCTTTGTTGGTAAAAGCCCTATGAACCAGTTGATTAGCACTATTTTGACTTGTTGACTCAAGGGAGGACTGATCCATAAATACAAAAGCCATGATAAAAAAGATAGCAAAGAGTAAACAAAAGCCCATGGCATAAAATGTTGATCCATCGCGCTGATATACTTTCATTCTATTCCTATCCTTTCCAGATATATTTCCTATATGAGAATTCCTTCCAAATGATCCAATTCGTGCTGGCAAATTTGCGCTGGGAAATCCTCTAACGTGATGGTCTTCTTCAGCCAATTCTGATCCAGATATTCGACAGTGATTTTCTGGTAACGAATGGTTGACCGACTGCCTGTCAAGGATAGACAACCTTCTTCCGTTTCATAAGCTCCTGATTTCTGAATGAGAACTGGATTAAACATGACCATGGGCAACATACCATACATAAAAATAATCACCCGCTTTTGGAAACCAATCATATTGGCAGCAAGACCGACACAAGACTCTCTATGGGCCAATAAGGTATCCTGCAAATCCTGAGCCAAAAATAGATCAGCTTTCGTGGCAGGGACTGATTTTTGCTGTAAAAAGAAAGGATCTTTCACAATTGCTTTTTGCATCTTTCACCTCAAATGGAAGAGGCTGGATTCCCTATCTCAGCCTCCTTAGTTTATTTGAATACTCTCAACGCCTTGTTTACTTATTTTGCATAGCGTTCACTAATATCTTTTGCGAGGACAAAATTTCCTAGTGTGGCTGAACCATTTCCTGCGACAGCCGGTGTGACAATGTAGTCACGCACATCTGGCACTGGCAGATAACCGTTGAGCAGGACAGTGAATTTCTCACGAACACGGTCCAACATATGCTGCTGTGCCATCACACCACCACCAAAGACAATGACATCTGGACGGAACGTCACCGTTGCTTGAATGGCCGCCTGCGCAATATAGTAAGCCTGAATATCCCAGACAGAATTATTGAGCTCAATGTTTTCACCACGCACACCAGTCCGCGCTTCTAAGCTAGGACCAGCCGCTAAACCTTCCAAACAGCCCTTGTGGAAAGGACAAACGCCATTAAAGCCTTTTTCCTCATCCATTGGGTGCTTAGCCACATAGTAGTGACCCATTTCTGGGTGGCCTGTCCCCCCGACAAATTCACCACGTTGGATAGCACCAGCGCCAATTCCAGTTCCAATCGTATAATAAACTAGATTTTCAATGCGACCGCCAGCATTATTGCGGGCTACAACTTCACCATAGGCAGAGCTGTTGACATCTGTCGTAAAGTAAATAGGCACATTCAAAGCACGACGAAGCGCTCCTACGATGTCTACATTTGCCCAATGTGGTTTTGGAGTTGTCGTAATGTAGCCATATGTTTTTGAATTAGGGTCAATGTCAATAGGACCGAAAGAGCCGACTGCCAGACCAGCTAGATTGTCAAAACGAGAGAAGAACTCAATCGTTTTATCCAGTGTCTCAATCGGTGTAGTCGTAGGAAATTGTGTCTTTTCTACAACATTAAGATTTTCATCGCCCACAGCACAGATAAATTTCGTTCCACCAGCTTCTAAACTTCCGTACAATTTTGTCATTTCAAACACCTCTTGTATTCTTTATACTCCATTATAGCATATTTCCATATCGGAAATGGCTCTATATTTTAGATTTTCCTCTGTAAATCTTAGCACTCAAGTAAAAAGAGAGTGGGACAGAAATCGGTAATTCGTTAGAATTCGATTTCGTCGTCCCACCTCCGCACAGTTGAGTAGGACTGTAAAAGCTGATGAAATCAGCGTAATAGAGCCCACTCAACCACTGTGTCTTGCTCAACAATCCAAAGACAATTGAGAGGCTAGGACTTTTGTCCCAGCCTCTTTCCTTTGTTGACTTTCTATAGCTAAGATTAAGCTTTCACTTCAATAATCGCATCGCCTTTAGCAACAGTTCCTTCTGCTACTGGAGTCACAGAAGCGTAGTCAGCTGTGTTAGTCACGATAACCATAGTCGTGTCATCCAGACCAGCTGCTGCGATTTTAGCTGAATCAAAAGTTCCAATAATATCGCCAGCTTTGACTTTAGAACCTTGAGAAACTTTTTGATCAAATCCTTCGCCATTCATAGACACTGTGTCAATACCAACGTGGATCAGGATTTCAGCACCATTAGCTGTCTTCAAACCATAAGCATGGCCTGTCGCAAAAGCAATTGTCACTTCTGCATCGGCTGGGGCATAAACAACACCTTCAGTTGGTTTAATCGCAATCCCTTGCCCCATAGCTCCGCTTGAGAAAACAGGATCATTTACATCGCTCAAAGCTACTGCACTACCAACGATTGGAGAAATGATTGTTTCATCTTGGAGAGCCGCTGGAACATTACCAGTTGTTTCTTCTTCGACCAGACGCTCTGTAGTAGCATTCGTAGCAACGTCAGCTTCATCTTCGTAACCAAACATGTAAGTAAGGGCGAAACCAAGAGCGAATGATACAGCTACCATGAAGAGATATTGTAAGAGTTGTCCATTACCAATGTAAAGCATGGTACCTGGGATGATAGTGATACCATTACCAGTACCAGCAAGGCCAAGGATAGAAGCCAAGCCACCACCGACAGCACCAGCGATCAATGAAAGGAAGAATGGTTTGCGGTAACGCAAGTTAACCCCGAAGATAGCAGGCTCTGTAATACCAAGGAAGGCAGAAAGAGCAGCTGGGAATGCAAGAGTTTTAAGTTTAGGATTTTTAGTTTTAACACCAACAGCAACGGTTGCAGCACCTTGAGCTGTCATAGCAGCTGTGATGATTGCGTTGAATGGATTAGCATGGTCAGCTGCAAGCAATTGTACTTCAAGCAAGTTGAAGATATGGTGAACACCTGATACGACAATCAATTGGTGAACTCCACCGATCAGCAAACCACCTAGACCGAATGGCAAACCAAGAATAGCTTTTGTACCAATAAGGATGTAGTTTTCAACAACGTGGAAGACTGGTCCGATAACGAAAAGTCCAAGAATTGACATCACCAAAAGGGTTACAAATGGTGTGACCAAAAGATCCAAAACATCTGGAACAACCTTACGGACAGCTTTTTCAAACTTAGCTCCAACAACCCCGATAATGAAGGCTGGAAGAACGGAGCCTTGCAGACCAACAACTGGGATGAAGCCAAAGAATTTCATAGCAGTAACTTCACCACCAGAAGCAACAGCCCAAGCGTTCGGAAGTGAACCAGAAACCAGCATCATACCAAGAACGATACCAACGGCTGGATTTCCACCGAATACACGGAAGGTTGACCAAACTACCAGACCTGGTAGGATAATGAAGGCTGTATCTGTTAAGATTTGAGTATAGGTCGTTACATCATCTGGAAGAGTCATACCAAGGGCAGTCAATAGCCCACGAACACCCATGAAGAGACCAGTTGCTACGATTACTGGGATGATTGGTACAAATACGTCACCGAAAGTACGGATGGCACGTTGGAACCAATTTCCTTGCTTAGCAGCTTCAGCTTTCATGTCATCTTTTGATGAAGTTGGTAAACCTAAGGCTACAACTTCGTCATAAATCTTATTAACCGTACCAGTACCAAAAATGATTTGATATTGGCCTGAGTTAAAGAAAGCTCCCTGAACTTTTTCTAGGTTCTCGACAGTATTTTTGTCGATTTTACCTTCATCTTTAACCATCACGCGCAAGCGAGTCGCACAGTGAGCCACACTGTTGACATTCTCACGTCCGCCAAGGGCTTCGATGACTTTTTTTGCAATTTCAGTATTAGTCATTTGCAAAAATCTCCTTATAAATATTTTTAACTTTTTTGAAAGCGATTTTATCACCTTTACGAATATTATTTTACCATGATTCGAAAATATGTCAAGCGTTTTGCAGAAATTTTATTTTTTTGCTGTTAAATGTTGATTTTTCGGTAGAAAACGTTTACTATAGTAATAAGAAATAATATGATTCGGAGGACAAAAGATTGGCTTGGACGACTGAAAAACGCTACAAACGTTATGAAGACTGGACTCAGGAAGAGGTGCAGCAGATCAAAGAAAACATCGCTAAATCTCCTTGGCGGGCCAGCTATCACGTGGAGCCTCAAACTGGTCTGCTCAATGACCCCAATGGCTTTTCTTACTTTGACGGCAAGTGGGTGGTGTTTTATCAAAACTTTCCTTTCGGAGCAGCTCACGGACTCAAGTGCTGGGTTCAGATGGAAAGCGATGACCTAGTCCACTTCACGGAAACTGGGCTCCGGGTGCTGCCAGATACTCCTCTGGACAGCCACGGCGCCTACTCGGGCTCTGCCATGCAGTTTGATGACGAGCTCTTTCTCTTCTATACTGGTAATGTCCGTGATGAGAATTGGGTGCGCCACCCTTATCAAATCGGTGCCTTATTAGATAAATCAGGCAAACTCGAAAAAATTGACAAGGTCTTGATTGAGCAGCCTGCGGAAGCGACCGACCACTTCCGCGATCCACAGATTTTCAACTATAAAGGGCAGTTCTATGCCATTGTCGGCGGTCAAAATCTGGATAAGCAAGGCTATATCAAGCTTTACAAGGCTATCAATAACGACTATACCAACTGGGAAGCCGTCGGTGATTTAGACTTCGCCAATGACAAGACAGCCTATATGATGGAGTGTCCAAACCTAGTCTTTATCAATGACCAGCCAGTCCTGCTCTACTGCCCTCAAGGCTTATCCAAGGAGGTGCTGGACTATGACAACATTTATCCGAACATGTATAAAATAGGTCAATCGTTCGACACAAGCAAAGCTACTATGATTGATCCGAGCCCCATCCAAAATCTGGACTACGGCTTCGACTGCTACGCCACCCAAGCCTTTAATGCACCTGACGGTCGTGCACTGGCTGTAGGCTGGCTAGGCTTGCCTGATGTGGAATACCCATCTGACCGCTTCGATCATCAAGGGACCTTCTCCCTCGTCAAGGAATTAACCCTGAAAGACGGCAAGCTCTACCAGTATCCAGTGCCTGCTATCAAGAATTTGCGAGCAGAGGCTCAGCCTTTCGCTGCTTTGGCAGAAAGCAAGAACAGCTACGAACTGGAACTGAATCTCGCTGCGGACACCGAACACGAAATCGTCCTCTTTGCAGACAAGGATGGTAAGGGGTTACGCATCAATTTTGATCTTAAGGAAGGTCAAGTGACCGTTGACCGCAGTCAAGCAGGTGAGCCATTCGCCCTGGACTTTGGAACCAGTCGAAGCTGCAATATTGACAAAGAAGCAACGAGTGCTTCTATCTTCATCGATAAATCGATTTTTGAAATTTTCATTAATAAAGGAGAGAAAGTATTTTCCGGCCGTGTCTTCCCGAGAGAAGACCAGACAGGCATTGCTATTGCCAAGGGCAATCCAACCGGTACTTACTATGAATTAGATTATGGTCGCAAAGCTAACTGATGTAGCAAAACTAGCAGGAGTCAGCCCTACAACTGTTTCCCGCGTCATCAACAGGAAAGGCTACTTATCCGACAAAACGATTTCCAAGGTTGAGGCAGCCATGCGAGAGTTGGCCTACAAGCCAAACAATCTGGCGCGCAGCCTCCAAGGAAAATCAGCCAAGCTAATTGGACTCATTTTCCCTAATATCAGCAATGTCTTTTATGCAGAATTGATTGGCAAGCTAGAGCACGAGCTCTTTAAACAAGGCTATAAAACCATCATCTGCAATAGCGAGCATGACTCGGACAAGGAGCGTGAATACCTTGAGATGCTGGAAGCCAACCAGGTGGACGGCATCATCTCCGGCAGTCACAATCTAGGCATCGAAGACTACAAGCGCGTGACTGCTCCCATCATTTCCTTTGACCGTAACCTTTCACCAGATATTCCAGTTGTCTCCTCAGACAACTATGGCGGTGGGGTGCTGGCAGCTCAAACCTTGGTCAAGGCTGGCGCTCAAAACATCATTATGATTACTGGCAATGACAATTCCAACTCGCCGACCGGCCTGCGCCATGCTGGCTTCGCCTCTGTTCTACCAGACGCTCCTATTATCAATGTGTCTAGCGACTTTTCTCCAGTCCGAAAGGAAATGGAAATCAAGCACATTTTGACCCACAAGAAGCCAGATGCTATCTTCGCATCAGATGATTTGACAGCCATTTTAGTCATGAAGGTCGCTCAGGAGCTGGGCATCCAGATTCCTGAAGATTTAAAAATCATCGGCTACGACGGTACCTACTTTGTGGAGAACTATTATCCTCAACTGGCGACTATTAAACAGCCACTGAAAGAGATTGCCAAACTTCTGGTCGATTTACTGCTACAAAAAATTGACAAACAAGAAGTCACAACAACGGGCTACTTCCTGCCAGTGAACCTCTTACCAGGCAAGAGTGTGTAATTTTCATTCAATCCCTACTAAATAAGAAAATGGAGTTTGGGACAAAAAGATTTCAATTTTTAAAAATCTTAATTATTAAACCCTTCAAATCTATAATTAAATGCGAAAAGCGAACAAAGCAGAATTCTGATTACCAGAAAACTAGTTTTGTTCGCTTTTTATATTTGAGGTTGGACTTTTGTCCCAAACTCCTTTTTTGAATTTATAACTTCGCTTGAGGTTAAGAATAATTATGAACTTGGAACTTTATATCGAAGGATACAGCATTTATCAAGGAAAATCAAGAAATAATGCCTAGCAAGCGAGTAAACAAACTTGGTTTTTTATCCTTCTATATAGTCTCTTAATGCTTGACCACTTAGGCCGACATTGAGGGCAATCAGTAGCTTGATGCGAGCCTTGGGTGCATTGAGCTCTTTGACAAACATGATTCCAGCTTGGTGCAACTTGACACCGCCGCCGTCATAGGCGTAGACAGGCTCAGCAATGCCGTTGAAGCAGCGAGAAACCAGAGCGATGGGGAGTCCAGCTTCTGCCATCTCTGTTAATTTTTTCGCAGTTTCTTTTGGCAGATTGCCTGCGCCAAAGGCTTCGATGATGAGGCCGTCCAACTTTTGCCAATCCAGCATATCCAGCAGTTCTGTCGTCATGCCAGCATAGGCTGGAATGATGGGCACCAGACCTGAAATGCTAGTCAGATCAAAGCGGACGCGGGGCTCCGCTGTTTTAAAGTAGAGGATTTCCTGCTTCATAACGAGGCCCAGAGGACCGTGTGTCGGAGTTTGAAAGGTGCTGACATTGGTGGTGTGGGTTTTGGTGACATACTTGGCAGCATGGACTTCATCATTCATGACGACGAGGACACCCTTGCCACGAGCTTTCTGGTCACTGGCCACCCGCAAAGCAGTCAGGTAGTTATAAACTCCGTCACTGCCGAGTTCATTTGAACTTCTCATAGCTCCGGTCAAAACGACAGGGATATCAGGCAGTTCCATGGTATCAAGGAAGTAGGCTGTTTCCTCCAGAGTATCGGTTCCGTGGGTAATGACTACTCCATCGTATTGGTCAGCGTCAGCCTTGATCTTTTGGTAGAGTTCCAGCATGTGCTGGGGAGTGATGTGAGGGCTGGGAACGTTGAAGAAATCAACGACCGTTACTTCAATACCATCTAAGGGAACTGCCACATGGTTCATGGGATTGTCTTGGCTGCTATTGACAGCACCGCTTCCGTCAGCCTGCATGGAAATGGTGCCACCAGTATGTAAAACTAAAATCTGCTTATTCATAGATGTGCTTCTCCGTGAATTGTGTTATAATTTATTGTATCATAAAAGGAAAGAATGAGAAAATCAATGGAAATAAAAGCCGTCTTTTTCGATATCGATGGAACCTTGATTAATGACAGTCGAACCGTCTTGAAATCGACAGAGGCCGCCATTAAGAGTTTGCAAGAACAAGGGATTTTGGTCGGTTTAGCGACAGGCCGCGGCCCCTTCTTTGTCAAGCCTTTTATGGATAAGCTGGATTTAGACTTTGCTGTCACCTACAATGGTCAGTATATTTTTTCAAAGGACAGGGTTATTTCTGCCACACCGATTGATAAGCAGAGCCTGCGTGATTTGATTGTCTATGCTAAGGAGCACCGGAAAGAGATTTCCTTGGGGACAGAACAGGCTATGCAAGGTTCAAAAATTATGACCTTTGGTATGAGTTCCTTTTCTCAGTGGGCAACCCAGTTTATCCCTAGGAGCATGACTCGGACGGTGAGCTGTGGTTTTAACAAGATTGTGAGTAAGGCCCTGCCTCAGCATGAAGAAGACCTGTTGAAATTGATTCAAGAGCCTATTTATCAAGTGCTGATTTTGGCGGATCCGGCTGAGAGTGAAAAAATTGAAGCGGATTTTCCCCATTTGAAATTTACTCGTTCGAGCCCCTATGCAGCGGACATTATCAATCAAGGGATGTCCAAGCTGGAGGGGATTCGTCTAGTTGGTCAAGAATACGGCTTTGATATCCATCAGGTCATGGCCTTCGGCGACTCTGACAACGACTTGGAAATGCTATCGGGAGTTGGCTTGTCTATTGCCATGGGAAATGGCACCAGCTCTGTCAAGGAAGTAGCCAAGCATACGACCAGTAGCAATAGTCAGGATGGGATTCATCGGGCGCTGGAACATTTCGGTATTTTGGCCAGTGAGAAAGTCTTTGTGTCCCGCGATCACCACTTCAATAAGGTCAAGACCTTCCATGGAGTCATGGATGAGTGTACGCAGGAAGAACCCATCGCTTGGACACCAGAAGAAGCACGGCACCGCGCTGACTTTAAGCTGGAAGAGGTAGTTGAATTTCTCAGAGCTGCCAGCTCTTCAGAAGAAGAATTTGACCAGTCGATGGCTAGAATGCATGAGGCTTTAGATAAGGCTGCTGCCAAGGTACGGAGCAAGCGAGAGGCCGAGGTTTCCTTAGTTGGTCAAGTGGATGCTCTGATCGATACGCTCTACTTTACTTACGGTAGCTTTGTCTTGATGGGAGTCGATCCCGAGCGGATTTTTGATATTGTCCATCAGGCCAATATGGGGAAAATTTTCCCAGATGGAAAAGCGCATTTTGATCCCGTGACTCATAAAATCCTAAAACCAGATGACTGGGAAGAGAAATATGCGCCAGAACCAGCGATCGAACGGGAGTTGGAACGCCAGATTCAGGCCTATCAGCGCAATGTGGAAAAGACGCAAAAAGAAACAAAAGACGAAGAGTAGTGACTCTTCATTAGCTAAATTTTTATTTTACGATACTCAATCGAATTATTTTACGGAGGTTTTCTCATGTTATCAAGAGTTGAAAAATTTGGAGCAGCCTTGGCTCAGACAGAATGCGATGCTGTCCTAGTAACCAATCTGAAGAATATTTACTACCTGACTGGTTTCAGCGGGACAGAAGCGACAGTTTTCATTAGCAAGTCGCGTCGGATTTTCCTGACGGATTCTCGTTATACCTTGATTGCCAAGGGCGTGGTTGAGGGCTTTGATATTGTTGAAACACGGGATGCAGTTGGAGAAATTGCTAAAATCATTGCAGACGATCAGTTGGCAAAAATCGGTTTTGATGATGAGATTTCCTATGCTTACTTCAAGATGCTGGAAAGTGTGTTTGCTGGTCATGAGCTGGTGCCGATGACAGCCTTTATCGAAAATTTGCGCATGATCAAGGATGAGCAAGAAATTGCGACTATTCGCAAGGCCTGTCAGATTTCGGATCAAGCCTTCCTAGATGTGCTGGACTTTATCAAGCCTGGTCAGACGACAGAGCTGGCTGTCATGAACTTTTTGGATGCCCGCATGCGCCAACTAGGTGCTTCAGGTGCCTCCTTTGACTTCATCATCGCTTCGGGCTACCGTTCTGCTATGCCGCACGGAGTGGCTAGTGACAAGGTTATCCAAAATGGTGAAACCCTGACCATGGACTTTGGTTGCTACTATAATCACTATGTCAGTGATATGACGCGGACTGTTCATGTGGGGCAGGTGACAGATGAAGAGCGGGAGATTTATGATATTGTCCTGCGCAGCAATCAAGCCCTGATTGACCAGGCTAAGGCGGGGCTAGGTTTCCGCGACTTTGACAAAATTCCTCGTGATATTATCGTAGAAGCAGGCTATGGCGACTACTTTACTCACGGTATCGGACACGGTATCGGCCTCGATATCCACGAAGAACCCTACTTTAGCCAAACTTCCAAAGAAGTCATTAAAACTGGTATGGTCTTGACTGATGAACCAGGCATCTATATCGAAGGCAAATACGGAGTCCGTATCGAAGATGATATCCTCATTACAGATACAGATTGCGAATTATTGACTCTTGCTCCGAAAGAATTAATTGTTATTTAAGAAAATTAAGATAAATCGTTGACTTTTATCTTTTAAAGGTTTATACTGATAAACGAAAACGGTAGGTGAGGCTACCATAGGGATACGGATGACTACCGCAAAGCAGT